>Ga0181561_10002430_pt1 | contig 16461 bp, 7 predicted proteins | sample 011ome_19_FD_133760 | JGI IMG/M metagenome (GOLD analysis project Ga0181561, IMG submission 133760) | Coastal salt marsh microbial communities from the Groves Creek Marsh, Skidaway Island, Georgia - 011510BT metaG (megahit assembly) | ecosystem: Environmental > Aquatic > Marine > Intertidal zone...
GCCCCGAACACGCGCTCGACGCGGCGGAACAACGCGTCCAGCTGCTCGGCGCTGAAGTCCTTGGCAACCTCCGTCAGAAGCGCGGAGACGTTCTTGCGGGTCTCCTCGAACGCGTCCGGCCGGAACGCGACGTCCCACAGCGCGTCCACGTGCGCATCCTCCAGCGCGTTTTCCTGCGACAGGTGCCGCAGAAGCACGCAGAGCTGGTCCACGTACTGCTTGTGGTGCAGGTACGTCGGGCGAAGCGCGCGCGCCACGACGCGCTCGCGCGCGATCCACGACGTCGCGGCGGCGGCGGCGGCGGCGGACTCGGCGGCGTCGAGCCCGCTGGCGTCGCCGCGCGCGCTCTCCAGCATCATGTTGATTTCGCGAAGCGCCGCGAGCTGCGCGTTGAACGTGTGCACGCCGAGCAGGCCCTTGACCACCGCGCGGTGCGCCTCGGAGACGCGCCGCTCCGCCTCGCCGCCGCCGAAGGCGCGCGTCAGCACGCGGCGCGCGCTCCGCAAAAAACTCGAGACACGCGAGAACGTCTCGACGGTGTTCGTCTTTTCGTTTTTCGTCTCGGGAGCCTTTTCGTTCTTCCGCGGGCGGTCCTCGTCGCCGGAAGGGGAAGCCGGAAGGGGCTGTTTCGCGGACGTCCGTGCGTCCACGTCTCGCCTGGCGACGCGCGCGACGCGCGCGAGCGCCACCTCGACCGCGCCGGCCACCTCGCCGAGGCGCTCGCGGGTGAGCTCGCCGGCGCACGCGGCGGCGGCTTTCCCCGCCGCGTCGAGCAGCGCGAAGGAGCCCTTTTTTTCTTCCGACCCGCGCAAGGCGTCGCAGATCGAGACGAAGCCCCCGTTCGAGCCGAACGCGTCCAGGACGTACCCGAGCCACTCGTGTTCGCGGCTCGTAGACTCGCGCCGCGTCCCGAAAACGTATCTGTCTCCGAAGCCGTCGCGGGAATCGAGTTCGTACCCGAAGCCGTCGGCGGCGCCGCCGCGCGCCGTCGCGTCGCTGTCGTCGGCGGTGATGTCGATGACGCCGTCGGCGTCGGCGCCGTCGCGGCGGCGGAGCGCGTCAGAGGGCACCGCGGCGAACGCCGCCGCGTGGAGACCGCGGTCGACGTCCACCATCAGGTCGTGGTTCCGGTGCCTGCGGGGCACGGGCTCGAAGCGGTTGGTCGCGTGGAACGCCGACGCGCGGTCAAACGTCCAGGTCAACGCGGTGAGCAGCGCGAGCGCGTCCGATTCCTCGGGCGTCTCTTCGTCTTCTCGCGCGGCGTCTCCCGCGGTGTCCGTTTCGGCGTCTCCGTCACGACCGCGGGCTTCGTCCGCCGCCCGCCGCGGGCTCGAAACGAGCGCCGCGGAGAGCTTCACGGAGACGAGCTCCGCCAGGGCTTTGCACGCGACCAGGATGTCGAGCTGGATGTTGAGGTCCCAGTTGACGACGTCGTCAAACACCACGCACTTCTCAAACGCGCTGGGGGTCATCTCCCGGTACAGCCTGGTGAGTTCGACGCTCTTGCGCTCCGCCTCAACGTCCCCGGTGTGGACAATCTCGCACGCCGCGATGAGGCACGACGCGAGCTGCTTCGGATACACCATCCACGAGGGGTGGCGGCAAAGGCCCTCGGCAACCTGCAGGTAGTCCTCCAGCGGGAAAACACATCCCGCGATCGTCACGTCCAGGTCGCTGGTATCGTCGAGCGGAGACGCCCTCGCGTCCGTCGCAACCTCGGCGCCGTACTTCGCGTCCGCATCGCTCCTGTCGCTGATGAAGTTCCCGACGGGGGAGTCCAGGGGGGGAACCGAGCCGTCCGACGCCGCGTCCATGGCGCGCGACTTTTCGTGTTGAAAAGTGCCGCTCAAACGCAGATTCGCTGTATCCAGATCTGACGGGCGCTTCGCTCACCTCCCCGAGTCCCTCCCGACCCGCGGCGCCCGCGCGCCTCGACCAAAAGCGGCCACGAAGTCGCGCCACGAGGTCGCTCCGACCTCACCCGACCCTCGATTTCAAACGGAGACGCCCTCGCCGGCGCTCCGCGTTCTGCGCGGACGACCGCGCGGGGCTCTTGGAAGAGCCGAGCTGGCAAGCGCCGCGCGTTGTTGATTTTTGATTTCCGAGTGCTGTTTTTTGTGGGCACCGCTCGTGCCTACTTCTCGCGAGGGTTACGGCGCGTCGCGCGTCGTCAGTCGACGTCGCGCGCGCGCGCGACATGCGCGATGACAGCAGCGACGACGATTCCTCTCCACCGAGGCGGCGCGGGCGCGCGGCGCCGAAACCCGCGGGCGAGATGACCATGGTGGAGAGGCACGTGCAGAGGATGATGGCGGCTCGCGCGGAGGAAGAGATGGAGACCGCCCGCCAAGCCTCGCGCGCCGAAACCCTGCGCCGCGAGGGCGAGGAGGCGCTCCGCGCGGTCGGGGACCTGGACGTCGACAGTGACAGCGAGAACGAGGACGACGACGCCGCTGGATTCACCGGCCGCGCGCGTCGGGATTTACGACGCGAGCGCGGGGGCGAGGGTGAAGCCCCTCCCGCGAGCGACGTGCGCGTTCGCGCGATGACGCCCGCCGAGCTGGGCATGGCATACGCGTGGATGCGCCGCGACCAGAGGCGTTACGCGAACGCCGTGAAGTTCTGGGACACCGCCGCGTCATCGATCCAGGCGGCGTTCGAGGAGACCCTAAACCCAGAATCCGGGGAGACGTCGGTGTCGTCGTCGTCGTCGTTCGAGACGTCGTCGTCGTCGCGCGTGCTCGGCGCGTTTTGCGCCGCGACGGGTCCCGCGCCGGTGGCGTTCGCGGTGCTCAAGAGCGACGGGCTGGTGGTGGACGCGATGGGCGTGCGGCAGGGCCTGCGCCGGCTCGGTTTCGGGCGCGCGCTCGCGTTCGAGCTGGTGCGCCGCGCGAGGCGCGCGGCGGCGGAACGCGCCGGACCGCCGGAGTACGTCATCGACGCGTTGCCCGGCTCGGTGCCGTTTTGGCGCGCCATCGGGTTCGCGCCGGCGGGCGGCGCGGACTCGCCCACCACCGCGGTGATGCGGCGGCTGTGCGGGGACGTCGCCATGGCCGTGGACCTGCTCGAGGACCCGCCCGCGCCGAGCGGAGACGAGTGGTGGGTGCCGGCGCGGAGGAAACGCTTCGGGGACGCCGAGGCGTGACGCGAAGGTTTAATACGCATGTTAATGATATTAATGGTCACCGTCTCGTGCGCGCCAAGCGGCTCCGCGCGACGGCGGCCGCCCGCGGGTCCACCGGCCGTCGGCTCACCCCGGACGTCGCATCGCTCGCCGCCGTCGCGCGCATTGTTTTAGTCGGCGTCTCGCCGCCGAGCGCGCGCGTCCGCGATAAGCCTCCCCGCGATTCCCCAGGACGCTTCTCGTCCGACGCGCCGAGCGCGTCCGCGCCCGGAACGCCGAGGCTCATGCCGTCGCGCAGCGTGGGCGCGGCGCCGGGAACGCCGGCGGGCGGTTCCACGGCGGTTCCGCGGCGGTTCGGCGACGGTTCAGGACCGGGCGACGCGTTTGCGCGCGTTCCCGGTGACGACGGACCGACGCGGCGCCCCGCGCGCGTCAGACCCGCCGCGGACCCCGCGCCCGCTTCCTTCGCGCCCGCTTCTTTCCCATCGAAAGAAGGCGGCTTCATCGCGGACACCGTCGCGGCGGCCTGGCGCGTCCTGGAGAGCGCCAGCGCGCCCGCGGGGACGCGCGCAGCCCGCGCGCTCGGGGTCTTCTCCGGGAAGCGCTCCACCAGCCGCTCGCGCGGGATTGCCGGCGTCTGCTCCGCCGGCGCGGCGGCGCCGAGCGCGCGCGGCGGCGGCGAAAGCGCCCTCGCGCGCGTCAACGCGGAAGGCACCGACGGCGACGGCGACGGCGTTCGTTTCGCGGCGCCGAGACGCTCGTCACGGTCACGTCCTTTCGCCATCGTTCGGGGGGTCGTCACGGCGAGCTCCGAAGGGCTCTTCGCGAGCGCGCTCGGGACGCGCGAAACGCGCGTGCGAGAGAGGCTCGGCGGTTTCGGCTCCAGGTTCGGCTCCGGGTCGGGGTTTTCCGCGCCCCGAGACGCCGGAGCCGCGGACCGCGTCCCGAGTCGCGACTCCGGCGTCGCGGCCGACGCTTCTCGCGGCGGCGACTCGGAACGATCGCGTGACACGAAAACGCGCGTCGCGTCGTGCGTTTCTCTCGCCGCGGCCGCGGACGGACGCGCCGCCCGCGCCCGCGCTGTCTCCGCCTCCGCGCGCGCCGCCCGCGCCTCCGCCTCCCGCCCGTCCCGCTCGTTCTTCGCGCGCAGCTCCGCGGCTTTCTCCGCGGCCGCCGCGCGCAGCGCCGCGCCGCGCGCGTCCAGGTCGGCGCGCTCCAGCGCCTCGAGATCCACCGACCCGGCCTCGTCGCCGTCCACCGCCGCGAGCACGCCGGTGAGGCGCCGCTGGACGTCCCGTAGCGCGAGCGCGCTCTCGGCGAGTCGGTTCTCGCGCGCGTCCATGGCGCGCGCGAGCGCGCGCATCTTCTCCGCCGAGCGCTCGTGCGCGTCGCGCAGGTCGCGCGCGACGTCGTCCAGCGCCTCACGCGCGGCGTCCACGCCGCTTTGCGCTGTTGTCGGGATCGAACCTCCGACCGCTTCGGCGCGCGCGGTCAGAGCGAAGCCGGCCGGTTCAGAGCGAAGCCGGCTCCGCCGCTCGACGCCGAGGCGGAACTCCTCCGGGACATCCGGGAACGGCTCCGGGTCGAAGAACCGCCCTCGGTCTTCGTACCGCCGCGCGAGCGAGGCGACGCGCCCGGGCTCGGGGAGCTCGGGTAGCTCCCCGAGTAGCGTGGGTGATGCGTAGTGGCGAACGTCCGTGACGGTCTCGGCGACGTACGCGTCGCCGTACGCGTCGCCGTACGCGTCGCGATACCTCGGCGGAGACGATCGATCGTCGGGGATCGATCGTCGACGACGCCCGTACGCTACCCTCTGTCGCGACAGAGGGAACCCCTCCGGGTCGCCCTCGGTCGTGCGCTCGTCCCGCCACACCACGTGCCTGTCGCGGTTGGCGTGCTTCTCGCCACGTCTCGAGAGCCTCGACGGTCCCCGGCCCGCGTCCACGCGCGAGGACGTGCCCGCCGAGACGCGCCTCTGGAGCGCGAACGGGTCGAGGTCCCCGCGACGCACGCGCACGGCGGGAGGCGTGTCCTCCTCGCTGTCGGGGGGGCCGTCGCGAAGGACGTGCCGAATCTGCGTCGCGCGCCTCTCCACGACGGACGCGAGCTCGCCGTGACGCACCACCGAAACCACGCTCCCCTCGTCGTCCGAGTCGTCCGAAGCGTACGTCCCCATGACGGAGACGCGCGGTCCGACGCCCTTGTTGGTTTTCCCGAGATGCTCCCCCTTGAAGGAGGCCCGGGAGGCCCCGCGCGCCGCGCGCCGAGAGGTGCGTTCCGCCTCCGCCAGGCCTCCACGCGCGCGACGCTCGCGCGCGAACCCTCCGGTTCCCGCGGACGGCGTCCGAGGCTCCCTCGGCTGCCCTTCCAATGCCTTCGCGAGGTGCTCCCCCTTTCCTCATCGCACGAAACACTTCGCGTGTTCGCGAGTCGAAGCCTCCCCTCGGCCGTTTTGTCCTCCTTCGTTGCCTCAAAGGTCCGCATTTGCACAAGGTTTCGAGTCACGAAAAAAAGAGAACGTTCGATCAACAGAGTAAATAGTCCGAAGTTTACCTTCGAAAAAAGTTGATTTCAAAGCCGTTGGGGGAGCATTTTGAATTCCGCGAACCTCCAAGCCGCACTGTTCCATCGCGCGGAAGACGCCTCGAGCGCTCTCCCCGTCGAGCACGATGTCGGGACGAAGCATGCGCCAGAGGGCGCCCGTGTCCTACAAAGCGAACGACATGAACCAGGCGAAGACGCCGTCGTGGCTGGTACGTCCGCGTCGCCGCGCCCCGCGATGCACCGATGGGTCATCCGCCCGCGCGCGGTGTGCATTTTCTTCTTGGCGCTCGCGAATTCGAACTTGCTTCCCCTCGACCCGGCCGTCTCGCCCCCCCGACGCGCGCGCGCTGACCGTGCCTCATTCCGACCCCCCGCTCGCGCGCCAAATCCCCTCCCCCGTCGTGACGCCCCGCAGGTCAAGACGAGCGTCAACGCGCCGGTGCCCGCGCGCGAGAAGAAAGAGAAGAAGAAGACGGACCCCGTCCCTGCCGAGAAGCTCGCGGAGAAGCTCGCGGACCTCGAGGGCGGCGACGACGACTTCGCGAACGATTCCGCGAAGAAGCACCGAGGCGGCAAGGCGGGCAAGGAGAACGGCGAGGCGCGCAAGACCGCGGGCGCGCGCGCGGCGAAGGCGGCCAAGGACAAGGCGAGATCCAAAAAGGCGGAAAAGCCCGGCTCACGCAAGCTCTCTGCCATGGCGCGCGCCGCGGCGACGGCTAACGACGGGCTGAAGCGGGGACGCTTCGAGACCTCGGACGATCCCTCGTCGCACGGGTCCATAAAGAAGCACGCGGGGGGCAGGCCCGCCAAGCGACACGCGCGCGCGATGCTGCACTCCAGGTTTGACGCCGCCGCCACCCCCGGGTCGCCGGATGTCATGACCGAACACGTGCCCGCGCGCTGGCCCGAGGAGGACGCGGACCCCTCGCCGCCGGCGGCGTACGTGCCCGTCGCCAAGGAGCGCGGCGCGAAGAAGCCCGGGAGCGGCGCGGGCCGGTATGAGCAGCTCGCGTCCGCGGCGACGGCGGCGGCGGCGGCGGCGAAGAACGCGATCGGGTCGCAGGGCGAGAAGCTCCCCGCCGGGCGCGCGGATGGCGCGTGGTCCAGCGCCTACCGCACGCTGCAGGCGGCGCACATCAAGCTGCAGACCAAGTACGACAAGCTGAAGGACACCAAACTGAACGGTTTGATAACGGAGGCTGAGTCGTACCGCTTGGAGCTGGCGGACCACGGCGCGAAGGCGGAGGAGCTCATCAAGCACTTCCGCGGCGAAGCCGACCGCCAGAAGGAAGCCGCGGCGGGCGCCGAGGGCGCGTCATCGCGCGCGTACGAGCTCGAGCGCGAGAACGCCGAGCTCAAGGAGACGCTACTGGCGTATCAGGGTAAGATCCTGCGCGTGGAGCAGGAGGCGGCGGCGGCGACGCAGCGCGCGGCGGAGGAGGCGGCGGCGAGCACGTCCGGACGGTGGGGAAGTGAGGAGCTCGAGGCGTTCATGGGCCTGAGGTGGGACAAGCAGAGCACGGGCGTGCACCACTTCACGCACGCCGCCACCGGGTTCGCGTTCCAGCTCAGCGCGGCGGACCCCGCGTCGTACGCCGACGACGACGACGAGACCCGCGAGCGGAGGAGGAGGGAGAGCGACGTCATGTCCGGCGCGGGCGCGCTGGCGGATGAAGTGTCCTTCGTGCCCCTCGAGTTTGGCAAGGCGGAGGGGTATTTGCCGGGGTACCTCTCCGAGGCGATCGAGTTCGAGCGCGGCGAGATGCCGGAGTTCGTCGGGCGCATGCTGGGCGCCCTGAACCAAGTCGCCGTCGAGCACGTCGCGCCCGCGGCGAGCCGGTGAGCGCGGAAAGACTTTTTCCGCGCGAGAGACGCGGGCGGGCGGCGGCGCGTCTTTATTTGACGCCGCGAGATGCCAGAGTTCGGCGACGGCTTGTTGTCACGAAAGAGAATATGACTACTGCGAACTACTGCGAGAGTCGCGGCGGCGCCGGGAGCTTGAACCCGCCCCAGATTCCCGGCGCGAGCTCGTCCCGCAGGTCCGCCTCCGAGAGCGGCTCGTCTGATTTGCGCACGCGCACCAGGTCCACCTCCATCAGCAACGGCTCTTCCCTGTGGTTCGCCAGGCGCCTCCCCGCGCCGAACGTGGGCGGCTTGGGGTTGACGTCCCCGCTCACCCACCCGAGCGCGGGAGGCACCAGGACCCGCCGCCGGGCGCCCTCGCGCATGCCGAGCACCGCCGGCGCAACGGCGCGCGGGAGCGCGTTTGGCTCGCCGAGCACGAACTTGTACGTCGCGCCGACATCATCCTGGCCCTCCGTGCCGTACCCACGCGCCCACATGAAGATGGGTGTCCCCCCGGACGAGTACTTGAAGTACGCGCCCGGGGCCAGGCGATACACGGTGTACAGCACGAAGAGCGTGTCGCCCTTCTGCGCGGTTTTCCCGTCGCTCTTGCCCTCATCCAGCTCGCGATACTGTATCCCCGACGGCAACGTCACGAGCACGCCGGGGTTCGCCTCCGCCGCGCGCTCGTCCCGACGACGCTCCGCCTCATCGCGCGCCCTCCGGATCTCCTCCTCCGTCCGGCGGTTGGAGTTGCCGGACGCGGGGGGCGCCTTGCCCAGGCCGTACGCGAGCGCTTCTCGTGGGAACAGCAGACCCGAGACTGTCGCTCCCGACGTGAGAATGGCGTGCCGACGTCCCCCGAGAGTCTCGGGGGAGGGGGACGCGCGCGATGCGCGCCCGTGACCGGCGTCGCGCTCGGCGGCGCACCGCGCGGAACGGCGGGGGTCGCCGCGAGACGCGAGGCGTGCCGACACCGGCGCCGGCGTGGTCGCCATCGTCGCGCAATGAGCAAGTGGACGACGCTGAGTCATCCCACAAAACGAAACGAAGTTCTGTGAAAGCGACAACTGGTAACTGATTACTCCGTTGCGTACCAAATATTCAGACTCTTTGCTCACTAAAAATCCTCCTCCCGTTCGGCGAAAGGGCGCGTTCGTAATCGGGTCGCTTGGGAGTACGGTACGTAAAAGGTGTTGAAACAGAGACGCGGCCTGCCCCTCGGCACACACCGTCGCGCGCGCTTCCCGCCACGTACGCCAGACGCGCGCGTACGCCGCACGACCGCGCCTCGAGCCGAGCGTCTCGGCCGAGTACCCCGCGGGCGCGGAGGCTCTTTCGCCGTCTCCGACACCGAGAGCCCCGGGATTCACCACCCTCAAGCATTCGTCCGCGCATTCGTCAGATCTCGCCCCCTCGCGGTATGAGCTTCGCGGACGCGTATGGCGGCGCGCCCGGGGGCGCCGGCCCCGGCGGCTCCGGCGCCGGCCCGAGCGACCGGTTCGCGGAGGCGGACGACCTCGCGCGCGAGAGCAAGAAGGTGTCCAGCCTCATCTTCCAGATGACCACGAACGTGTCTTCGTTCAAGCGCTTGGTGGATGCGCTCGGCACGGGCAAGGACACGCGCGAGCTGCGCGGCAAGCTCAACGCGCAGCGGGAGAGCATCGGGGGCATGGCCAAGGAGGCCAGCGCGGCGGTCAAGCGGCTGGCGTCCGGGGGGCGCGCGGACGACCAGAAGGCGCAGAAGCTGGTGCGCGACTTCCACAGCGTGCTGAAGGATTTCCAGAAGGCGCAGCGCGTGTGCGCCGAGCGCGAGGCTACGTTTTTGCCGCAGAAGCCCTCCGGCGCGCGCCGGACGTACGGCGCGTACGACGAGGAGATGAACCGCGAGGCGGTGGGGCACTCCGACTCCGAGCAGCAGTCGTTGCTGCAGGCTACGGGCGGCGGTCGCAGGCAGGAGCTCGTGCGAGACGAGGGCGAGATGGAGTTCAACAACGCGCTCATCGAGGAGCGCGAGCAGGGCATCCTCGAGATCCAGCAGCAGATTGGAGAGGTGAACGAGATCTTCCAGGACCTCGCCGTGCTGGTCAACGAGCAGGGCCAGATGATCGACGACATCGAGGCCAACATCGTGAGCACGGCGGTGCGCACGAAGGATGCGCAGCGGGAGCTCACGAAGGCGGACAAATCACAGAAGGCGGCGAGGAACAAGATGATCTGCGTCGCCGTCGCCGTCGCCGTCGCGCTCGTGTTCCTCGTGCTCTTCCTCCTGAACTGAACTGAAGAGTGGCCGAAACGCGGCGCGCGCGGAGCGAATTTTATGTGATTGATACGTAATACGAGGGCGCTGTAGCGAGTACGCGGTCGTACTTCCGTTTCAGAGCCGTCAGCTGAGTCGACGCGTTTTCGTCTCACTCGCGTGCGTTCTAGGTCCCGCTACTCCGCGGCTTTCTGCGCCTCTTCCAGCGATTGGAATCCTTTCGGGACGCGCGGGAGCGCGTCCACGGCGGCGTTGATCTCGTCGATCATGATTTTGATGAGCGCCAGTTTCGACTCGGTCAGCGCGCGCGGCTGGAAGAACGTCTGCAGTTGCAGCCCCGCGGCTGGGTCCCACGCCGGGGGGTCGGGCAGACGGGTCAGTTCGTACGGCCCCTTCTGGTACTGCCCCCCCCCGTACGCGCGCTTGTCGAACACCCACAGCTTGTTCTCGCGCGCGTCGTAAATCTCGGGGCCCCACGTGTAGTGCAGCAGAAACGCCTCGAACGAAAACGCCCCCGTCTCCGCGTCTTCGGCGCCGGCGTCGTCCGCCGGGGGCTGCGCCATCAGCGGCGATCGCGGCGCGCCCGCGATAGCGTGCTCCACGCCCGCGACGAGGATCGCCGCGTCGTACGCGTACATGTCCCGCAGCCACCCGAGCGCCTTCCTGGTCTCCTCGGGAGTCTCCGTGCGCCGTACAAACTCCGCCCACAGAGGCGCGACGACGCGCAAATCCTCCGCCGACAGGCACGAAGGCGCGTTCCCGGTGCGCGGCAGCGCCGCGCTCGCGCTCCGCGCCGGGTGGTGCGACGGCACCTGCTCGTGGGGCACCTCGTTCAGGTACTCGCGCAGGACCCGCAGCATGTTGGGCTCCTTCGGGCCGATGTACGTGTACTCGAACCCCACCGCCTCGCCGCGCGGCTTCAAAATAGACGCCGGCGGCGACTTGACGTAGACGTAGTCCGTCTCCACCATCATCACGTGCGAGCACCGATCGGCATCCGTGGTTTTCGACCACTGCGCGACGGCCAGCGAGCGGTCCGCGACGGGGTAGTCGCACCAGTTGTCGCACTTCGCTTGGTTCGGGTCGAACCGCATCGTCGGCACTTCAAACATCAGCTCGTCGTCCCTGCCCCGGTGTAACACGCGCGTGAACGCCTTCAAGATGGAACCGGGCGTCGACGCGTGTTTTTTGTACGTCGCGTACATCACGCGCGTCTGCCAGTTCATGTACGCGTTCCCGGAGCTCGTCAGCACCGTGTGCAGACACTTCGGCGGACGCTTCCTCTCGCGAACAGGCACGTCCTCGAGCAGGGCGTAGCGCACGGAGGGGCCGGTCACGGCGGGCAACGACCCGCTCGTCCACGGGATGCCGTCCCCGGAGTGTACCGGGGTCTCGCGGTCGAGGTCGTCGGCTTTCAGCCAGCACTCGTGCGTCTGGGGATGCCACACGAACGACGTGCACGCGCGTTTCTCCGCGCACGACACACAGCAGGCGTCCGCGGACGGCAGCACGTTCGTCGTGCCGGCGGTGACCACCGACCCCCACAACTCCGTGTGCGGGCGGTACCGCGACGAGACGCAACGCTTCGCGCGAAGCGTTTTGTCGTCCCCCGCCGCGCCGGAAATCGGGTCGAGGGATTCCGGAAACTCGGGGAATTCGTCGGCGTCGAGCGCGCTCGACGCCGTCGAACCGGACCCACGGGAGGATCCCAGGGGGCGTTCCTCGGTCGCGTCCAGCGAAGAAGCGCGCGCGCCATCCTCGAATGGCTCGCTCCAGGAGGAAGACGCTCGCACGGACGACTCGCGCGTGTCCGTGTTGCCGGCTCCCGCGATCGTGCGTTGCAGGGATTCCGCGTCGGAATACCCCGACGGGTCGAACGGATTCACCACCGACGCGCCGTCGCGAGGGTTCGTGCCGCGTGCCGCGTGCCTCCCGCGCGAGAAGTGGCCGAGACCGCCCCCAACGAGATCCGCCGCCGCGAATTTGGTGTGGTGCGCGTACCCCGTCTCGTGCGCCTTCCGGCTCAGGAAGTCCGTCGCCCCGTCGTGTCGGTCCGCCACCGCGTCCGGATGCGTGTCCCGCAGAGCCTGGAACACCGCGAGCAGCACCAGGCACGCGATACCGCCGAAAGCCGCGAGGTGGGCCTTGCCTACGCCACCTCTGCCGCGGCGATCGGCACCCATCGCGCTCACACGGCCACCCGCGCGCCGAGCGAAGTGGCCGCGCCGGAAGATCGAATTCGACGTTTCATGTCACATCTGTCACATCGAAGCGCGAGTACGGTATTTTTTCCGTTACTATCCTATCCTATATTGCGACACGACATTCCGCGTCCGAGACGCGTCTCAATCTAAGCTCCCGTAGTCCCCCATCCCCCCCTCCCCTAAACCCGTCCTCATCCCCTCCCCTAAGCCCGTCATCCCCTCTGCGGCGGTCGGGGTCCCGTGCCCCCCCTGATGCCTCCCCGGAGGTTCCCCCGACGCCTGCATCCGGCGATACTGCAGCATGTTCTCCAGGTACTTCCCGTGCGCCTCGATGGCGCGTTGGAGCGTGCGTTGTTTCGTGAGCTGCTCGTGCAGCTGCGACTGCATCTCCATCTGCTTCATCAGCGCCAGCCCAACGTCCTGGTCGCCCTCGAACGCGGACGGGTCGAGCCCGGACGCGCCCGACCCCGGGGTCACCGAGGCCGCGGGGTCCATGTCCTCGCCCAGGAACTCGCGCATGCCGCCCGCCACGTGTGCGGGCGGGACCAGCGCGGGAGGCTCCGGGAATCCGTACTCCGCGGGCATCGCCGGCGGCGCCGATGCCACCGTCATCAGGTCCGGCGGAAAGCTCGCCGCCGCAGCCTCTTCGCGGAGCATGCGCGCCTTTTCCTCCGCGGCGCGCGCGCGCGCGGCACTGCGCTCGGAGGCGCTCGGGCGTCGGCGGAGCACGCGCCTCTCCTTCCCCCCGCCCCCGGCGGCGTCGCCGGACGCGTCCTTGCGCTTCTCGCCAACCTCCGGCGCGCTCGCCGGATTGGCGGCGCTGTCCTGCAGGCGGTACTTCTGCAGGTGGCTCTTGACGTGCTGGATGTTCATGCCCTCCACTTCCATGATCTGCATGACCCCCTTGGGCGTCGCCATATCCAGCCCGCCCAGCAGGTCCACGGCCTCCACGAACCGCCTGTGCAGCTGGGGCGTCCAGCGCAGACGCTGCTTGCCTTGCGCGCGCGCGCCGGGTTTCTTTTCGACACCCGAGTCGGTGTTGGCGCGTTTCGCACCCGCGGGCGCCGCCGACGACGTCCCCTCGGGGGCTCCTGGAACCCCCGCGCCCGCGGCGATGGCCGCCCTGGGAGGAGCCACGAGTGCGCCACCGGCGCCTCCGGGCGGGCCGCCGTCGAACCCGCGCACGAGCCCGAAACGCCCCGGAGGCAAGGCACCCGGGGTCGCGATCCCAGAGGCTCCTTCGAAGGCTGTCGGTAAACCCTGTGCCTGGTGAGGCACCTGCGGGATATCCGAGCGGATACCCGCGAACGCCCCCGGATCTTGCACGGCGCGTTCCGGTTTCACCACTTCACTGAACCCACTCGGATGCTTCGCGCCGTGGACGCTCCTCGCCCGTCGGTCCGCGTCGGCCCCGGCCTCCCCGTCGCCGGCGTCTATCTTCAAGTCGTCGTCCAGCAAGGAGTTGAGAAGGAAGTCGTCGAGGATGTCCCCGTCCCCGAGGTCCTCGTCGACCGAGGGCCAGAAGGTTCCTCCATCCGGCAGAGCGGACATCGACGCGTGTCGCGTCTCGCGCGCACCACCGCCGTGGAGACTCGGCGCGCCTGGAAATAAAGGCACGGATCCTCCGGCGCCTGCTTCAACCCGCACGCGATCAGCGCCTTCGACAGCATGTAGAACCATCCTCGCCCCGCTTGCTTGGTGCCGTACAGTCCTTTGCGCAGGCGGAAACAGTCGGCCCCCCTCAGGTCCACGGGCTGTTGCCCCCTCTCTGGCCTCTCCGCGGTCGGGGGGTGGGTCGACACCAGGCACCAGCTCCGAAAAGGAACAATCCTTTTCGGATGGGAAAAGGAATTTTTTCCAACGCTCTTCGCGCGAAGCGCCGGAACGACGAAAAAAAATCTTTCGGCGAGCGCGTGGCACGCCGAGGTTTTTTCCTCCTCGGGAGCTCGGCGCGATGTCAAGGCTTCGTCAACTCCCGCGCGCTTTCGGGAAGACGCTGGCGGCTGGCGCCACAACTGGACGCGCGCGCGAGGCGATCTTCGGCGGTGAGACGGTCCGGGTGTTCACCTCGACGCGCGGCGCGCTTCGTCCTTCACGCGGGACGAGCTCGGGTGCGTCCGCGGGCTCGGGAGGGCGTCGCGGGAGGGTGCCCGCTTTCCCGATCTCGTCGGTGACGTCGGTTGACGTCCCCTCGAGGCGACCGCGGCAGGCGACCGCGACGCGATGGCCACCGCGGGAGCCCCCGTGGCGCACGCCCCCGTACCTTCGCAGTCGCAGTCCGGCGTGAACTACACCATCGCGTACGACGACTCGGGTGCGTCCCCGTCCCCGTCCCCGTCCCCGTCCCCGTCCCGCGCGCACCTGTCGTGGTTTCCTGTTTTGATTTTTTGAAAACCCCCCGTCGCACGCGCCGCGCGCAGCTGACGCAACATCGTCTCGCAACATCTTTCCACGCGACATCGTCTCGCAGACTTGCGCACGGAGGTGGTGGACGCCGCCGCAGACGCCGCCGCGGACGACCCCGGCGCGTCGTCCGCGCCCCCGAGCGCGTCGCGGCGGCGAGTCGAGACGGACCCCGCCGACGCCGGCGCGCCCGGAGGCGCGCCGGCGGCCTCCGCCGCGCTCCTCGGGCTGCGCGCGGACGTGCTGGCCGCCGCGGAGGGCGCGATGCGCGGCGACGAGGTGGCCGCCGTCTCCGCGATGGTCACGGCGACGGAGACCGCGGCGCTCCGCGAGGCGCTCGCGGGAGGCGTCGGCCTCGGGACGGCGACGCCGGCGTCGGAGGGGGAGACGGGCGCGGCGACGACGGCGGCGGTGTTTGGCGCGCGGCGGCGGCTGGGCCTCGAGGTGGGCGCGATGGCCGCGCGAGAGGTTTTCGGCGATTCGCGAAACACGTTTGGGGTTTCCAAATCGGAAGCGACCGAAGCGCCGTCCTCGTGGCCCGGATCGGCGTCCGCGCTCGCCGCGCTCGGTTACTCGGAGGGCGGATGGGAGAGCGCCGGGAAAAGCACGGCGGCGACGGCGACGGAGCCCGAGAACGAATGGCGCGCGCCGGGGGACGGCGCCAGCCAGCCGGCGATGAGCCGCGCGACGCGTCCCGGGGACGAGCCTCAGCCCGCGGAGGCGGACGTCGCTGAGCCGACGGCGCTCGAGGACGGCCCGGCCGTATCCGAGCGGGAAGACGAGGAGGACGAGGAGGACGCCGGCGACTGGGCGATTGGCGGGACGCAAATCGAGACGGTACCGACGGATGACGCTTCGGACGACGAAGAAAACGCCGAGGAGGAGGACGTCGGCGGCACGCAAATCGCGCCCGAGGAGGAAGACGTCGGCGTCGGCGATGCCGGCGACGTCCCTACCACGGCCTCGCCCGCGCCATCGCGCCACCGACCTTCGCCGGCGCCTTCTCGGTCCCCAGTCGGTCCTCCGCCGTCGTTTCTGCGCCTCGCCTCCAAGCCGGCGGCGACGCTTCCCAGGCGGCTGTCCGCGGATTCCCCGGCGGCGGAGACCCCGGGGTCGCTGTGGACCGCGGCGGCGGCCTCCGCGGGGTTCAAGACGCCACCGGGAGGCCGTGCGTGCGCGGACGGCGCGAGCGCGAAAGTCGCCGTCGCCGCGACGTCGCCCTTCCCGCTCTCGGCGCCCGCAGATAAGGCCGATAGGCGTGAGGGTGTCCCCGAGACCGCCGCGGCGCCTTCCGAGTCGCCGAAGACGTCTTCGTTGGAAGCCGCGACGAAACCGTCGTCGCGGCCCTCCGATCGCCCTTCGGGCCCTTCGGACCCGGGTGGTCGCGCCGATCGCGCCGAAACCGACGTGCCATCGACGTTGCCGGGATGCACGCCCGCGGAGGTGATGTGCTCGTACATACCGTCGACGTTCCCGCAGAGCAAAGCGCCGACGCTCACCGAGTCCTCGGCGGGCGGCGAGGCGGCGCCCGTGGAGGCGGTTGCGGCGGCGGCGGCGGCGGCGGCGGAGGAGGCGGAGGAGGTTCCGCTCTCGGAGGTGCCGCTCTCCGTGGCGATGTCGCCGGGCGCTAAACCCCGACCGGCCGCGACCGGCGGTGCGCTGGCGGCGGCGATGCGCGCGCGCCGCAGGAGACACGAGCTCGCCGCGGCGGGCGCGAGTCTGTCTCTCGGCCCGCCCGCGGACGACGCCGAGCCTCTTCCGCCGGCGCGCGCGAACGCCTCCGCCTCCACCTTCGCGGCGCGCGTCGGGGTACCTTCCCGACTCGAGGGACCTCGCGCCACCGCCGTCCCGGACGCGAGCCAGCCCGAGCGCTCGATGGCATCCCACGCGAGCCTGATGGTCGTCGATGCGACCCCCTTTGATGCGTTCGCGCCCTCCGACCCGACCGCGGCGGGCGGCGCATCGGCGACATGCGGCGACGGCGCCGGCGGCGCGTCCCGGGACGCGCCGCGTCCCGAAGACGACGCGGCGGCGGCGCGGAAACACCGAGACGAACCCCCGGCGGATTCCGAGCCGCTTCC
>Ga0181561_10002437_pt1 | contig 16441 bp, 11 predicted proteins | sample 011ome_19_FD_133760 | JGI IMG/M metagenome (GOLD analysis project Ga0181561, IMG submission 133760) | Coastal salt marsh microbial communities from the Groves Creek Marsh, Skidaway Island, Georgia - 011510BT metaG (megahit assembly) | ecosystem: Environmental > Aquatic > Marine > Intertidal...
CCCGGCGCGCCCGTCGCGCGCGTGATCAGGTCCACCGCGTCCTGGCCGCTCGCGCCCGCGCCTTCGCTGACGAACCGCGCCACGAGCGCGTCGGACGCGCCCATGGCTGCGCCACAAACACTAGTGGCGAACGCGACGCCGCTGTCAACTCACAGCAAGCTGATGATCGCTCGAAGCGAGAAGGACGTTCGAAATCCCTCGGGGCGCGCGGCGCGCTGACGCCGCGTCATAACGACGCGCGCGCGCGCACGAGTCGCCGAGCGGGGGTAAGCGCCCGCACGCGCGCAGTCGCCGCGCCGCGCGCATCGAGAGCGTCTCGCGACCGACGCCGCGCGCGGATCGCGGGGTCGATCCATCGCGAAGAGGGGCGGGCGCTCGGCCGATCGGATTCTTTTTTTCCGCCCGCGCCGCGCTCCCCTTTGAAAAGGCAACCGAGCGACCGCGCCGAGACGCGAGTTGAACGATGGGCGGCCCCGGCGGCGGCCCGTCCGGGTTCGGCGCGGGCGGGTTCCACCAGCAGCCCAAACGCCGCCGATGCCCGACGGAGAACGCGATGACCAAGGTGAACCCGTCCGAGCCGAAGCGCGCGCTGTTCCACTGCAACTACTGCCAGAAGGACATCAGCAACGTCGTTCGAATCAAGTGCGCGGAGTGCGCGGAGATGGACCTGTGCGCGGAGTGCTTCTCCGTCGGCGTGGAGCCGCACCCGCACAAGGCGTGCCATCCGTACCACGTCATCGATAACATCTCCTTCCCGCTGTTTACGATGGACTGGGGCGCGGACGAGGAGGTGCTCCTTCTCGAAGCGATCGAGATCTACGGGCTCGGGAACTGGACCGAGGTGGCGGAGCACGTGGGGGGCGCGAAGAGCAAGATGCAGTGCCACGACCACTACTTCGAGACGTACGTGAACTCGCCCACGACGCCGCTGCCGGACATGAAGCGCCTCCTGGGGAAGGACTACGTCAAGGAGGAGCCGAAGGACGCGGAAGAGGGTAAGAAGCGGGGGAAAACGGACCCGGAGGACGCGGAACGAGAGCGGACGCTCGCGTCGTTCTCGCGGCCGGGGGACGAGCGGCACTGGGGGAACGCGCAGGATCTCACGGGGTATAACGTGAAGCGGGACGAGTTCGATCCGGAGTACGACGTCGAGGCGGAGCTCCCGCTCGCGGAGATGGAGTTCCGCGACACGGACACCGAGCTCGACAGGAAACTCAAACTGCGCATGATCGAGATCTACAACCGCCGCCTCGAGGAGAGACGGAAGCGGAAGCAGTTCATCATCGACCGCGGGTTGTTGAACGTAAAGCGGCAGCAGGCGCTGGAGAGGAAGCGCACGCCGCAGGAGAGAGACATCCACGCCGCGGTCAGGGTGTTCGCGCGGTTCTTGGAGCCGAACGAGTACGAGATCATGCTCGAAGGGCTCGCCGCCGAGAGCCGGATTCGGAATCGCATCGCGGAGCTGAAGGAGTATCGCCGCGCGGGGTGCCGGACGATACGCGAGGGAGAGCAATACGACTCGGACAAGCGCGCGAGGATCGCGGAGCACGCGCGGATCCGAGCGGCGGAGACGCCCGCGAAGGCCGCGGCGGCGGCGGCGGCGGCGAGGGCGAACAAGTACCTCAGCCGCGACGGGTTCGTCGCCGCGCCTCCGGGGGCGCCCGGGGGGGAACCGCCGAAGCCCGGCGCCGGCGCCGGCGCGTCATCGGGCGGCGGCGGCGGCGGCAGGAGGAAAGCGCCGCTGCCGCTGGATCTCGCGAAGCTCCCGGGCGTGGAGCTCCTCTCGAAACGCGAGCAGGATCTGTGCACGCACAACCGACTGCTCCCGGTGCAGTATCTCGCGATGAAAGAGGCGATGATGCGCGCGAGCGCGGACGGGGAGCCGCTGAGGCGCGCGGACGTGCGGTACAAGTTCGCGGTCGAGCCCGTGAAGGCGACGCGGACGTACGAGCTCCTGTTGAGCAACGGATGGATCACGGATCCGAACGGGGGGAAGGACGCGGAAAAAGAACAAGACGACGAGTGACGGACGCGCGCGTACCCCGACTTAGCAACGCGCGCGCGTAGCGGCGACGCGACGAACGAATCGCGCGGCGCGAACGATGAACGTTCTCTCGATGAGTGTTATTCATAACAAACGCTTTCGGTCTCGCGTTCGTCGAACGCGAGAAGGAAAGTCGCGTTTAAATAGAAGAGCCCGACCGCCCGGGCGTCCGCGCTCGCGTAGTACGTCTGCGCTCGCGGCCGCCTCACGCGAACCTCGGCTTGTTGTCCGCGTTGTTACCGCCGCCGCCCATGCTCTCCTTGATCCCGCGGTACACCAGCCCGAGCGACCTCCCGATGAGCGTCACGAGCAGCCACGACGTGAACTGCTGCGCGCGGCTCAGGAACGCCCTCGAGACGGGGACGATCACGTCCGCCAACTCGAGAAACACGCTCACGATGAGCCTCAACCCTTTCACCCGGTCGAGCTCGCTGTGCCGGCAGATGCTAATCCGCCGACGGACGATGTTCCCGTTCGCGTCCACGCCGACGAGATCGTGCCAGTCCTCGTACATCGCGACGACGTCCGTGTAGTTGCGATCGACCCACGCTTGGAGCTTCACTTCGTTCCGGAACTTTTCGAGCGCGCGCGTCGCCTTCAACCGCGGCGTCAACGCGAGGGCGTACCTCACGACGCGCGACGCGGAGGCCGCCGCGAGCGCCGCGGTCTTCCTCGCCAACTCCGCGCTGCGCTTCTTCTCGCGGCGGTCCACCCCGCGCGCGAGCTCGCTGCGCTGCACCGCGGGCGCGGACGCGGACTCGCGGACGCGCGACAGATACGCGGACGTCACCGCCTCGGAGATTCGAAGCGTCACGTCTTCGAGCACGGAGACCGTGATCGCCGCCATGGAACGCGACGCGGCGTCGTCCGCGCGCGCCTTGGCGACGGACGCGAGCTCGATCGCGGCCTCGGCCATCTCGCCGTCGCGCACTTTCGGTGTCGTCGCACGGCGAGCGGTCGAAGGAGTCTCCGCGGGTTCCGCGGCGGGATCCGGTTCCTCCTTCGAGAGCGCGGCGACGTGCGACAGCAGGTTGACGTACAGCGCCGTCTTGCTCCCGGGGGACTCCACCTCGCGGAACTGGATCAGCTCCGCGGCGAGGTCGCCCGCGCGCGTGACCATCGCGCCGTCCTCGGTCTCGGCGTCGGCGACGTCGACCTCGCCGGCGATCCCGCCCTCCTCCGCGGTGGCCGCCGTCATCTTTTCGAGCCACTCTCGGGTCGACGTCTCCGCCACCGCGGCGAGGAGCTCCTGCGCCGCCTCCGCCTCGAACCCTCTCTCCGGCGCGTACGACGCGCACGCGGACTTGAGCGCGCCGAGGACGACGTCCGTGAGCGCGCGGCGCGCGTCGTCCGTGATGGCCTGCAGCTCGAAGCGCGGCGCGTCGCCCGCGCCGTCGACGGCGCTGGAGTTGACGATCGTGCCGTTCCACCACCCGCCGGGCACCGGCGAGGCGTTCATCCCGACGAGCGCGCCCGCGTTCGCGGACGCGAAGACGCCGTCGAACGAGTGCGCGATCGGCGCGAGGTCCGCGCGCGCGATCTGGGACGCCTCGGACGAGGAGGAGGAGGACGACGACGACGCGTCGACTCGGCGATCGACGTTCGCGGCGACGACCGGGAGGCGCGCGACGCGATCGCTCGCGCCGTTCGCGCCGTCGGCGCCGCCCTCCATGAGGGACCTGCCGGCGACGACCGCGGCGCCGCCGACGACGATCGAGAGCGGATCGAACACGTCCACGCGGACGTCGCGCCTCGGGCGCGAGACGCTCACGCGAGAGAACCCGCCGTTGCGGGTGGCGGAAGATTTGTTGCTCGCCGGCGCGGCCGCGCGCGTCCTCGCGCGCGTCGCGTTCGCGCGAACGAGCGGCGCGTTCGCCGCGGTCATGAGCGGCGTCGCGGACGCGGCGAATGCGGACATCGCGGTCCTGCGCTCGTGCTCGCGCGGCGAGTGAGCGCGCGCGTGTGTGTCGCGCGATCCACCGAAAACCTCGACCTTTGGGGCGCATTTTATCCACGCGCGGACGCGAGGTTGCCCACCTGGCAGATCGTTCGCCTGACTGAAATGCCCATACGATATTTGCGTATCGTAGTACGCGAACGCCCTCGGCATCGGAGCTCGGCGCGCTGCGAACCGAATTCATTTCATCGTTCGCGGAAAGAGCACTCGGCGAGGCGTCGTCGTCGTCCCGCGAGACTCTCCGTCGCGGTCGCGCGGACGACGCCGCGGGGGAAGGACGCGGCGGCGGCGCAGATCAGACCGCGAGCGAACGTCGTCGGCGGGAGGAAGCCCTCGACCGAAGACCGCGCGAAGACGAAGACGACGACGACGCGGGAGGCGTCATGCACATCACGAACATCGGCGGAAGCCTCACGACCGCGGTGTGCCTCTCCCTGATCGCGTGGTCCATCCGCGTCCTTCGCGCGCAGCAAAAGGCGGACCAGAACAGGAGCAACCGCGGCGGCGCGCGCGCGGGCGGGCCGGGGGGCGCCTACCTCCCGTCGCTGAGGCATCGAAGAGCGTACGCGCGGCTGTCGCCGACCGCGTTTTGGCTCCTGACGGACAGCAAGTCCGTGAAGTGCTTCATCGTGGACGTCCGAAGCGCGGAGGAGGTGCGCGCCGCGGAGAGCTCCGGCTCCGGCGACGACGTCGTGAGCCGCCTCGAGCACTTCCGAGTCCCGGTGGACGACCTCGCGAGCGCGTTGAAACCCCGCGGCAAGTACGGCGGCGGAAATGGCGTCGACGGAGGATGGGCCGCGCGGTTCGGCGCGGCGCCGCCGAGCCCGCGCAGCACGATCGTCTTCGTCAGCACGCACGGGCACTCCGCGTCGCAGGCGGCGTCGCTCGCGGTGTCCTTAGGGTTCCAGAGGTGCTGCGTCATCGAGGGGGGGCTCGCGGCGGCGGCGCCGCTCGCGCCGCCGCCGCCGCGGTCGCCGTCGTGCGCTTCGCTGAGCGGCGACGACGTCGCGAACGGCTCCCTCGGCTCCCTCGTCGCCAACGGATCATCAATCGGGGGCGGGCAGAGCGTTTCGTCGCTGACGTCGCCCGGGGGGAAGTCGCACTCGTCGCAGCAGTCGAGCCTGACGAGCCCGACCGGGTCGTCGTCGTCGTCGCGCGTGTCTCCGTCTGAGCTCCTATCCAGGGACGCGCTCGGGCTGTTGCTCGAATACGGCGCCGCGCAGGGCGAGCCGCTGATGACCCTGATCGACGTCCGGCGCCACGACGAGCGGTCGCTGTACGGAGGCATCAGGTCCTCATCGCATCTCGCCGTGGAGCAGCTCCCGAAGGCGCTGCTCATGTCGAACGAGGAGTGGGCGAGGACGTTTCACTTTCGAAAGCCCGGCGAGGACGACGTCGTCGTGTTGTACTCGCGCCGCATGGAACGCGCGGTGTACGCGAAGCAGTTGCTCAACGACGCGGGGATGCACCGGTGTTTAGTCCTCGCGGACGGGGTCGTGGGGTGGTGCGAGGGCGGCGCGGGCGCCGCCGAGGGGATCGCGGCGTACAGGGGGTACCGAGAGGGGGAGACGCCGCCGGAGCCGGAGCGCGGGGACGCGGGCGACGGCGGCGGGGGGATCGACCGAGGCGAGGCGGAGGCGGAGCTCGTGAGGAAGCGCGTGCTGCTGCCGTGACGTGTTTGCGTTTTCGTGCGTGTTAAAAACAGAAACTATGGTTAGAGATCTCAACGTGAATGCAGACAGGGAGCGCGAGTAGGGTACACGGAGCGAGCGCGGCGGCGAGAGCCTCACGCCGCCGCGGGCGCGGGCTCCTTGGACACGAACCCGAGCGGGCACATCGTCCTGTTCGGGCTCGCCGGCTCCGCGATATCCCCGATCTGCTCCGCCGTCCCCATGTCCTTCACGAACTTCATAAACTCCGCGAACACCCCGGGCAGCGTCCTGTACTCGCTGTACGGCACGCCCGCCTTGGCGGCTTCCTCTCTCACGATCTTCCGAATCGCGGGATAATGCACGAAGCACACCGCCGGGAACAGGTGGTGCTCCACCTGCAGGTTCAACCCGCCGGTGAAGAAGTTCCCAATCTTATCGCCCCAGTCCGCGGACGTCACGACCTGCTGTACGCCCCAGTCCCTCTCCCACGCCTCTCCGCCGGTGTCCTCCGGTATCTTCGCCTCGGCGACGTTGTGCGACACCGCGAACGTGCACGCGAGAACCATCCCCTGCACGGCCGTGAACGCGGCGACGCCGGCGGCGACCGCGGCGGCGGACGCGCCCATAAACGCCGGCGCGAGCAGCAGCGAGAAGTGCGCGATCTTGCCGAGCACGACGGTCGCGAGCTCGAGGTTCGTGGCGCCGTGCAGCTTGGCGCCCTCGCAGTCTCGCGTCAACAAGCCCTGAATGTCGCCAACCTGAAACGCGAGCTGCATGAGCGGGAACGCGAGGAACAAGTACAGGTGCTGGTACTTGTGGAACCACTTCTTCGGCTGCCTCGCGTCGAACCGCAGCAGCGGCATCGCGGTGTGCACGTCCTGGTCCAACGCGTTGTCGTTGCAGTGAATGTGATGGCTCACCTGGTGGTGATACCGCCACATGAGCGACGAGCCGCCGATGAGATCGTCCGTCATCCCGAGCGCGTTGTTCACCCACACCTTCGGCGACATCGCGCCGTGGTTCCCGCAGTGCTGGATCGTCAGCCCGATCCACGCCCCGGCGAGCCCGAGGAACGCGCCCGTCGCGATCGCCGGGAGGACGCCCGCGACGGCGCCGCACTTGGCGTACAGCGTCCACGCCACCGCCGCGGTGCCCACGATCGTCGCCGCCGCGGCGTCGCCGCCGGTTCGATGCGCGAACCGTCCGCCGGAGTATTTGTGATCGTCCCCGAACAGCTCGGTGCGGACGCGATCGCGGATCGCGTTGTACAGCGGCGAGTCGTTCGGCCGCGGCGACTTGGGGACGGAATCCACGGGGAAGCCGTCGAGCTTCGGCAGTCCGCGGAATCGCGCGTCGCTCACCTCGGGCCTCAGGTGATACGACTCGATCAGCGCGGTGCAGTCCCTCCCGATCGCGAGGTTCAGGAGCCACGACCCGCCTGGGTGCTTGTCGTAGAACGGCTGAAGGTCGTACGCCCGGTCGCGGTACACCGTCCACTTGACGTCAGCGTATTTCGGATCGTTCCACGGATCCGCCGCGCCGGGCATCGCGACGTCGGGACGCGGCGTCGAGATGGGTCGGACGTCTACGGGCGTCGCGACCGCGCGAGGGGTCGTGAAGGACGCGACGCGGCGGCGCGCGAGCGACGGCGACGCGCGGCGGCGAACGCACGGCGCGCCTCTGCGGGAGAAGGACGTGGGGTCGGATCGGTCGTTAGTAAATTGTGATTATATACTTTCCTTTCCGCTCGCGACCGCTCGAGCGCGGGGACGGCGCGCGGGGATCGACGAACGGCGACGCGCGGCGACGCGCGGCGCGCCATCGCGCGCGCCGCGGCCGCGCGGCGCGACGCGAACGCCGCGAGCCATCGCGCGCGCGCGCGCGCGCCGTCGCCGCCGCCGCCGTCGCGTCGACGGATAAACGAACGAGAAGACGACGAGAGGGGAGCGCCGCGAATCTGCGCGAATCTGCGGGGGCCAACGCGACGCACCGCGTCGTCGTCTTCGAGGTCGTCGCCGTCGCGCGCGCGTCGCGAGCGCGCGCGCGCGCGCGGGCATCACCCGCGAGGGTAACCGCGACGTGGCTGATGGCCGCCATGGTCTTCGGGCGTCGTCGGCGCGGTCGAGCAGTGCGTGACGTCGACGCACGACGAGGCGCTCAGCGTTCGACGTGTCGTCTTCGCCGCGGAACGGATCTCGATCCCAGGAGATTTTTACGACGCGCCTTTGGCCTGGGGTGAAATCGATCGCGAGGGACGGGTCGACGGTCGTTGCCTCGCGATCGAAGGCGCGATCTCGACCGGTTTGAAACCGCGGGCCAATCAGCGACGAGGAACCGAGACGCCGTCCGCCGCGACGTGATGGGGTAAGGTTGCCGCGCGCGTCGCCGTCCGCGCCACACACGACGCGCGCTCCGGCGGGGGGAGGCGCGGCCGAGCGTTTCTCGACACCGCGGCTCGGAATCGCGGCGAGGGCGCACGAGGGATCGAGCGATCGCGGCGAGAGACGCGCGCGCGCGGAGGGCGGAGACGGCGCGGCGCGCGGGGTTTACGCACGTCGCCCGGCTGCTGCGAACGATGCGCGCGTCCGCGTGCGTCGCGTCGTCGGCGCGGACGCCGCGCGCGCCCGCGCGCGACGGCGGATCGTCCGCGTCCACCGCGCGCGTTTCGACGCGCGCGAGCGATCTCCGTTCCGCGCGCTCCGCGTTCGCGCGGAGCGACGTCGCGATCGACGCGCCGCCGCGCGCGTCGCGCGCGCGCCGGCGATCGCGCGCAAGGTCGTCGTCGACGTCCGCGTCGATGGGAATGATTCGCCTCCTGAAGTTCGACCCGAAGCGCGTCTCCGTGTCCTTCGGCGAGGCGACGCGGCGGTCGATCGCGGAGCCGCAGCGCGAGCGCCGCTACACGCTCACGCACAACGACCTCACGCGCCAGCTGACGCTGTCCGTCGCGCGCGACTTCGACGGCGCGCAGACGGCGCTGTGGTACACGCGGCTGCTTCGCGACGAGGTTCTCGCGGAGTGGCGCGACGACGGCTTACACGTCCACTGCAACGTCAGCGTGGAGGGGCACTGGTGGATCGATTGGGCGAAGTCGCTGCGATCGGTCGTGTTTCGACAGAAGCTGCCGCTCGTGCTGGACACGCTGCGGTACGCGGAGAGAGAGCTGTTGGCGCGGCGGCCGAGGCTGAACGACGCGCCCGTGTTCGTGCACTTCCACGGCGACTTCGGGACGCCGCCGAGCTCGCAGACCGACTCCTCCGGGACGGATTTCGATCGCGCGTTCAGAGACGCGGGGGTGAAGGAGTGCTGGGGCGCGTTCAGAGACGCCGGGAGCACCGGGTCGCCGTCGAGCAGGGAGCTCGAGGTGTTCGAGAACGAGGTGGCGGAGAATAGAAAGACGGGCATCGCGTTCGCGCGCGCCGTCGACATGTGGTCGGTCACCGTCGCGGCCGCTACGGTCTGCGAGCCAGGGTGCGTCCCGGAGGAGTCGGTCTCGGTCTGCGAGCTCGGCGGCGAGGACGCGGTGTTTAGCATCCCAGCCTCGGCGTCGTCCTCGGGCGCGTCGAACGGCGCTGGTGGCGCGGGGGTGAGCGCGGGGGTGAGCGCGGGCGTCGGCGCGGGCGCGGGGGGCGCGCGGACGCCATCGGTGGCGCCGGCGCGGGCGTTGGGCCGCGCGCCGGGGAGGTGACGTCGCGTCCGTCCGGCGCGCCGTCTTGTAATGCCCATCGTAACATCGTAGTCGTCGTCGTCGTCGTCGTCTGATGTGTCTCGCGTGCGTATAAGAATGGTTGGTGCTAAGCGTCGCGTCGCGTCGCGGTTGAAGAAAAACCGTTCGCCTTCCTCGAGTCTCCACCATCGTGGTCATCACATCCCGCCCGACAGCATCATGTTCACCGTCGCCGCGAGCGCCTCCGGGACGAACGTCGCGCGCATCTCCTTCCCTAACGCCGCGATCTCCGCGTCGTCCTTGTGCGCCATGACCGCCTTCATGTACGCCATGAGACCTCCTTGATCGTTCGGGAACCCAAACTTCGTGAACACCGGGGCGCACACCTCGGTCGCGACGGGGAGGACGAGCATCATGAGCATCATGATGTTGTCCGGCTGCGCCGCCATCGCCGCCTTCGCGGCCTGTGAAAACAAAACACAACACGTCCGGAGGGGCGAGGAGGGAATCGTCAGGCGAAGGAAGCGGCGAGGACGGCGCGATCGCGCGCGCGCGATCGCTTCGGACGCGTTCGACGCTTTTCGACGGACGACGATCGACGATCGATCGGAGGGACGGGTCCACCGCGCACGCACGTCCATCTTCGCGATGTTCTCCGGTTTCTTCAGGATCTCCATCGTCTGCTGCAGCGCGTCCTTCGCTTGCTCCGCGGACAGGACGACCGCGGGGGGGGCGGCGAAGGCGTTCGGGGCGGACATCGTGTTCGGCGAGGCGCGGGGACGAATGATTGAGATGGCGCGAGACGCGAAGCCGAAGAGACCGCGCTGGAGGTTTCACTACTGTACGTTTTCGTTCACACGCGTCCGAGCGGCGGCGGCGTTCGCGAAGCGCCCTCATCTTGATCCTCATCGATCCTCTTCATCATCATCTTCATCCTGATCGCCCTCGATCGGCGGCGGCGGCGGCGGCGGCGGCGGCGATACGCCGCACCCCGGCTGACTCTCCCTCGGCTGTTTCGACGCGTCCGCCTCCATCTTCGTCGCGCCCTCAAACATCTTCTCGCGCGTCGCCTTGCACGCGTCCCACATGCTCATCGGGGGGTTCAAGTCCACGTCGAACGCGGTCGCTTGCTCGAACATGCCGTCCATGTGCACGACGTTCGCGACGTTCCACTGGGAGATGTCCGCGACGAACGACTTCGCGCCGCGGAACGTCATCGTCGCGTCCTTCACCCCGCCGACGTCCCAACGTTCCAACCCTCTCCCCGTGAACGCGGTCGCGCCGCGGAACATCCCGCTCATGTCCACGACGCCGCGCATGTCCCACGCGCCCAAGTCTCCGTCGAACCCGCTCGCGCCGCTGAACATCCCGGCCGTGGACGTCACCTGCGCGGTGTTCCAGTTGGAGACGTCGGGGTTGTAATCGGCGAAGCCCGCGAAGACGCCGCTCATGTCCGTGATGAAAGACACGTCCCAGTCGCGCATCGACTTGCACTTGTGGCTCAGATCGCCGAGTTTCATGCAGTGCTCGATCGCGTGGCGAAGATGGCGCTTCGTCAAGAACCGCGGAGGGCTCGCGCCCTGAGCGCCCAAGGACGGGAGCGCGCCCGCGAGGTTGAAATCGAAATCGCCCCCTCGAGTCGAGACGACCGCGGCCGCGAACGCGGCGAGCACCGCGATCGCGGCGACGACGCGCGTCGCCGCGCGGGCGATCGATCGCGACGTCGACGGCGAAGCCTCCTGCGGCGCCAGCGGCGTGTTCTCGTCCAAGCGCGGGAGTTTCATGACGGCGACTCCTCCGAACGATGCCCGCGGTCCCGCGCGCGAACGGGTGTTACGACGCGGCAAACAGAACGGCCGAGGAACCCTACTCGCTCGGAGTAACCCTGAACCCTTACTACCCTAAAGGTGGTTTCGAGCAGCAGCGAGAGGATACGAAACGTAAACGCGTCGATGGATGAGTGCGATGACGTGGTGCGCACGTCTCGAAGTCTTCAGGACGACGACGCGCACGATGCACGCGACGACCGCAGCTTCCCGGCTTCGCGCTTCCCCCGCGCGCCTCCTCCTCCTCGGAGGCTCGCGCGCCGCTCGCCGCGCGTCGTCGCGCCGAGCCGCGACGTCGACGCCCGTCCGCGCGGCCGCGCCGTCGGTGCCGAGCGTCTACGGCAGCCCCGGGAGTCGGACGCAGATCGTCGAGTGGCTCGCGCTCGAGCTCGACGTCCCGATCAAGTCCGTGACGCTGAACCGAGCGGTCATGGCGTCGCCGGAGTACAGAGCCGTGCACCCGTTCGGGAAGATCCCGGGGTGCAAGGCGGAGGACGGCACCGGCATCTTCGAGTCCGGGGCCATCATGCTGTACGTCGCCGACCTCGCGGGCTCGCTGCCGACGCCCGAGGCGCGAGGCGCCGCCGCCGCGTGGGTCATCTGGGCGAACGCGACGATGTGGCCCGCGCTGGAGACGAGCCGCGGGAAGTGCGACATGCAGGGGCTGTTCGGTCCGGTGGAGGACATCCTCGGGCGGAGCGACTGGCTGCTCGGGGACGAGCTGTCCGTCGCGGACGTCGCCGTCGGGGCGTACGTCAAATACGGGCAGCTGTTCTTCCGGATGGACATCTCGAAGTTCCCGAACTTGTCCAAGTACATGGCCGCGATCGAGTCCAGGGACGCGTTCAAGAAGACTGTCGGCGGAGGGTGAGTCACGACGCGCGCGGTGGTGGGTGGAGGATCTAGTAGTCTATCATATTAACACGACTCGAACACCTCGACGAATCTCATCAGTCTAAAAACCGTCGAAAAAAAATAATAAATAAAACGCGTCCGTCTGTCCGTCGTCCGTCGGTCACCGTCTCGCGTCGCCCCACCGTCGCGCTCTCGCGACGACGTTCAGCGACCCGGTGACGACGACGACGGCGTCGCACTCGCGCGCGAGATCGCTCGCGGCGTCCATGGCTTCGCTCAAAACCCCTCTCTCGGCGATCGCGGCGACGTCCGGGCGAATGTTTTTTTCCCACGCCGCTCGCAGCGTCGCCGTCGCCGTCGCGCGCGCGCCGCCGCCGGCGATGGGCACGGACGATAAGAACACGGCCCGCAGCTTCGTCTGGTCGACGACGCGCACGATCTCCTGAAAGAAACCCTCGTGATCTTTATCGTCCGCCATCGCGACGACGGCGACGATCGCTTTCCCCGGGAACGCCTCCTCGACGGTCGCGAACAACGCCGCCGCCGACTCCGGCGTGTGCGCGCCGTCCGCGACGACGGGCGGATTCGGCAAGTCTTCGTAAAACGCGCCCTCTTCGTCGTCCGCTATGCACGTTTTCGCGCCTTTCGGCGGCGACGGCGTGATCATCTCGAAGCAACCCGGCGAGCGCCAGCGCGAGAGCCCGAGCCTGAGCGCGTCGTCCGTGATCGCGCCCCACGGCGTCGGCGCGAGCGCCCCCCGTCGCAGACGTCGCGCGACGCCGCCGCCGCCGAGTCTGAGAAATTCCAACACCCGCGTCGCGACGACGAGGTTATCGCGCTGATGCGGCCCCACGGTCCCCAGCGCGACGTCCTTCAGCGTCCTCGCCGAGCGCGCGGCGCTGTGAATCGTGACGTCCACGATCTGTTCGAACCTCCGCGCTTTCTCGCGCTCGACGACGCGCTTGAACGCGACGGAGACGCGAACGCCGCCGGCGCTCCCTGAGACGTCTTCGGAGACGAGATCGCCCCCCGCCTCCTCCACGCGCTCACGAAGCATCGCGTCCATCTCCTCCCCGCCCACGCCGCCGCCCCCCGGCTGCTTCGCGATGAAGACCGGCCGCCCCGCCTTGACGATCCCGCACTTCGCGTCCACGATGCTCCGCGCGGACCCGCCGAGCGCTTCGACGTGGTCGCCGCCGACGGCGACGATCGCCGCCGCCGCGAGATCGTCCGACGCGAACACGTTCGTCGCGTCCGACGCGCCGCCGAGGCCCACCTCCACGACGGCGCAGTCGGCGCCGCGGTCCGCGAAGTGCTTCAGCGCGATCGCGGTGAGCGCCTCGAAGTGCGTCAGCGCGCCGCGCTCGGCGTCCCTCGCCGCGCGAATCGCCGACGCGGTCGCGGTGTCGATCGTGATGCTGCCTCCGCCGCCTCCGTCCTTCTCCTCCTCCTCCTCCTCCTCCTCCTCCTCCCCCGGAACGCCGTGCACGTCGTCGCCGTTCCCGCAGACGATTCGCTCGCTGAAGGCGTGCACGTGCGGGCTTTTGTACGTCCCGGTGTTTATCCCCGCCGCGCGAAGCACGGCCGCGATCGCGGCGACCGTGGAGCCCTTCCCTTTCGTCCCCGCGACGTGGATCACGGGGCACGCGCGCTGCGGGTCCCCGAGCGTCGCGAGGAGCCTTCGCACGCGACCGAGGTCGAACGCGGCGTCGCCCGCGCCCGCGTCCGCTGCGGTGGCGGCGCCCTTGGGGACGCCCGCGCGCTCGTGGTTCGTGAACTCCTCGAGGAACGCGTCGACGTCGACGCGCGCGTCGCTCGACGACGACGACGACGACGACGCGAAGAGGCGCGCGAGGAATCGACGCGCGCCCGGCGGCGTCCGCGTCGTCGCGGCGCGTCGCGGCGAGAGCGCGGAGGCGAGACGCCGCGAGGACGACGCGAACATGCGCGAGAGCGGCGACATCGCGACCTACGTCGCGCGCGGCGCGGAGGGACGTGAGACGCGCGCGACGCGACGGCGCGGTGCCTTCTCGCTGCGCGGGGAGCAGACGCCGACCTGACCGCGAGATCTGAGCCCGGGTTGCCGGGGGCGGGGCGCGCTGACGATGACGGGAATTTCCGAGAGGAACCTCGGACGACCCGAGCCCCGCCGTCGCAAAGACCAGCGCGCGAGGAGCGTCCGGGGGACGGCGTCGCACCCCCGAGAGCGCGTCGCGCGCGCGGCCGCGATCTCGCGCGAGACGCGGCGGCCTCGAACCCAACCTCGCGGAAGAGAGAGACGAAGGTCGCGGGGCGTAGGGATCGATTTCACAACGACGAAAAGTCGTCGTCATCGGCGAAGAGGACCGACCGCGCGCGGCGTCGACCCCTCGCCCGGGATGGCGCGCCCGCGCGACCGCTCGTCGACGTTCCTCGACGTCATGCGGCGGCAGTGGGACCCCGCGCACCGCCGTCGACCGTCGCTGCGCCACCCCGAGTTCATCCGAGGCCTCCGACTCACGCAGACGCTCGCCGCGCACGTCGGATGCGTCAACGCCGTCGCGTTCGACGAGCGCGCGACGCGCCTCGTCTCCGGCTCGGACGACCTCCGCGTGTGCGTGTGGGGCGTCGGCGCGGGGTTCCCGCTCGTCGGGAGCGTGCACACCGGGCACACGCACAACATCTTCAGCGCGGAGTTCGTCCCGGGGTCCAACGCGAGCAAGTGCGTGACGACGTCCGGCGACGGCGACGTGCGCCTCATCGACCTCGAGCGCGGATTCGCGTCGACGCCGTGGCCGCCGCCGCCGCGTCGCGGCGACCGGCGATACTTCGACCGCGCGGCCCCGGATAACCCGGCGGCGCGATCCGTCTTCCACGGCGACGACCTCGAGCGCGCGGGGATGGGCATGAAGGTCCGGTTCGTCCCGCACCACCCGGACGTCTTCCTGACGACGCATCAAGACGGCCGCGTGCGGCGGTTCGACCTCCGAGCGCCGACGAATCGCTCCGGCGGCGGCGGCGCGCACGAGACGATCGTCGACCTGAGCGTCCAGGGGTCGCTGTCCGACATCGCGTTCGACCCGTCCGCGCCCGCGCTGTTCGCGCTCGGGTGCGACGACCCGTACGTGCGGATATTCGACGTCCGGCACGTCGAGAGTGGGGGAGGCGCGGACGGAGCCGGCGGCGCGTCTCGGCGGCGGCGACGCGGGCGGTCGCCGCGCGCGCGCGAAAACCTCGCCGGCGACGGGACGATCCCCGTCGTCGCGAAGTACGCGCCGTCCGCGCGGCACGGGTTCAACGCGCGGTCGCTGCGGTTCGACGGCGTCAGCGGGCTCGCGTACGGGAGAGACGGCGAGCTCGCGGTGACGTACCGCGGCGAGCACCTGTACGTGTTGAATCAACGCGCGCTCGAGAGAAGTCGCGCGGACGACGGGTGGAGCCGCGGCGCGACGGCGTTCGGCGGCGGCGGCGCGGGCGATGGACTCGGACTCGACCTCGACCTCGAACTCGACGCGCGGGAGATGGACGAGCGCGGGTGGCGCGCGTTCGCCGGAGCGACGACGACGACGACGACGACGACGACGTCGCGGTCGCCGACGCCGGGGACGGACGGCGGCGGAGGACGACGTCGCGAGACGTCCCCGGAGTTTGGGTACGCGTCGCCGCGAGAAGCGGGGAGCCGGAGCGCGAGCCGGAGCCCGGAGCCGAGGACCGCGGCGGGGGCCGTCGCGAGCGGTCGTCGTCCCGACGGAGACGCGCCGCTCGACGACGACGACGATGACGCGCGCGAGCGGCGCAGCGAGGGCGGGGAAGGGGACGGATCCTCCGAGGACGAGGAGGAGGAGGACGGCGCGGCCGCGCCCGCGACGGCGCGCGCCGACGCGGAGCGACGGAGCATCTCGCTGCCGCGGTCTCGAATCGCGTCTCCGGAGTTCGGCGGCGGCGACGACGGCGGGTGGGGTCTGTTCCCGGAGGACCCGCTGCTGTTCCACGACCCCGCGGTGCTGCGATACGTCGGGCACAAAAACGTCAAGACGTTTTTGAAGGGCGTCGCGTTTCTGTGCGACGACGCGTACGTCTCCACGGGGGGCGACTGCGGCGGACTGTTCATCTGGAGGAAAGACACGTGCGAGCTCGTTCGAAGGCTCCAGGCGGACGGGCAGGTCGTGAACAACGTGTGCCCGCATCCGCATCTGCCGACGATCGTCACGAGCGGGATCGACGACGAGATGCGCGTGTGGGAGCCGGGGGAGGGGGTGCACACGGCGACGATGCCGACGAGGGACGACGACGCGTCGGACGAGGATTTGGACGATTTTTTCGGGCGGGGCGCGAGCGGCGAGTCCGAGTCCGAGTCCGAGTCCGAGTCCGAGTCCGACGACGACGGAGATCACGTCACGGAGATCACGGAGATCACGTTACGTGACGGAGATCACGTCGCGTACGGAGAACTTTTTCTTC
>Ga0181561_10002441_pt1 | contig 16420 bp, 15 predicted proteins | sample 011ome_19_FD_133760 | JGI IMG/M metagenome (GOLD analysis project Ga0181561, IMG submission 133760) | Coastal salt marsh microbial communities from the Groves Creek Marsh, Skidaway Island, Georgia - 011510BT metaG (megahit assembly) | ecosystem: Environmental > Aquatic > Marine > Intertidal...
CCCGCCCTCTCTATGCGTAGGGTGCGCTGTCCTGGACCCGAACGGTGCATGAGGCCGCGGGTGATGTGCACATGGGGACGATGCGTGGGACGACGACGACGACGACGACGACGACGCGCGACGGAGGACATACACGTTTGGGCGCGTCTGTGTCGTGTGTGTCATGTGTGTGTGTGTGTGTGTGTACCCATCCATGGGTACACACACACACCAGAATGCACATATGCAAACCACGGCGTCGATGATGATGATGCTCGTGATGATGATGATGGAATCCAACGACCGACGCGACCGCGCCTCGACGGCGCGAGTGCGCGACGCGGTGGAGGTGACGATGACGCGCGGTGACGGTGACGGTGGTGACGGTGGTGACGGTGGTGACGTGGACGAATGTGAACTCGACGGCGTCATCGCGCGCGCGTTTACGTCGAGCGATGCGTCGACGACGGGGGAGGCGACGGCGCGGTTGGATGCGTACAAGGTGCGTGCGTGCGTGCGTGCGTGCGACGGACGGACGGACGGACGGACGGACGGCGGCGTGATTGGTGTACGGATGAAGATGATGATGATGGGTGGCGACGATGTGTGTGACTGACGTGTGGGGTGTGCGCGCGCGTAGGCTCGAGATGGGTTTTGGCGCGCGTGCGTTCGGTTGTACGGCGCGTCGGGACGAGCGGAGACAAAGTTTTGGTGTTTGCAAACGCTCGGGGATTTGTGCGGAGGGATGTTGAGAGGTGAGCGAGGGCAAGATGTGCTAAGTGATGACGACGCGGTGATGCTGAGAACGGCGATAGGGGCGTATGTGTCTGAGGCGGTGAACGTGGGCGACGCGAATGCCGCATTTGTGAAGAATAAGCTCGCGCAAGTTACCGCACAAACCTTGGCGCTCGAGTATCCGGCGCGATGGCCGTCGTTTTTTAGTGACTTGGTGAATCTCTTAAATGTGGGCGCGCCCGGGGTGGATATGTTTACGCGAGTTTTAGAAGCCATCGACGAGGAAGTCGTGGCGACGACAGAGGCGGGACGCACGAGCAGAGGCGAACTCGCACATTCTATGCGAATCAAAGAGGCAATGCGCGCGGATGGGAGTTTACAACTCGTGTTTGATGCGTGGCATCAGTGCTTGACCCACTTTGCGCAAAGTGATTCGGCTCTAGCCGCGCGAGTGTTCACCGCGGCGAGACGGTACGTCGATTGGGTGGACGTGAGCATCGTCGCGAGCGAAGCGTACGTGTCGTGCGCGAAAGAATGCTTGATGTTGAGCGACTCTACGGGATGCGCGAATGAAGATTTGCGCGCGGCGGCGACGGCATATCTCCACGCCGTGTTCACGAAAGGCATGGATACAGGAGTAAAGGTGAAGATGATTATCAACATGAACGCCGTAGACATTTGCGCCGCGTTGCAGACGATTTGTTCCGCGAGACCGGATGATTTTGAGGAAGAATTTGTGACACAAGTAACATATCTCGCTGCATCCATCGGCACAGAGCTCTTGAATGCGAACAAAATGGAAAACATTACCGCTTTAGGTGCCGATTTATCGTCACAGGCGAGCGGGTTGTTGCACACAGTGACGCCGGTGATTTTGGCGAGTATCAACTCCAAGCATGAACGCGCCGTGCTCGCTACACTGCCATTCTTGACGTCGTATATTAGCTACGTCAAGTCGCAACCGGCATTGATGCTGACGGCGCAACCAGCGCTGATGGGCGCGTTCCAGGCTTTGATTGCGCGAGGAGCATTTCCAAGCGACGACGACGTGGACGATTTGGACTGGAACGACGGCTCAAATGCCCTCGCCGCAGAACTCGCCGAAGATGTGTTTAACCTCCGCGCAGAGTTGAATGTACAATTTAGAAATATAGCGCGGCTCGCGCCGCAGTTAGCCCGTGACGTGGTGTGGCAAGTGTTGCGAACGGCGATTCCGAGCGAGGGCAACGGAGGCAACGTTCGATGGCAAAACGTCGAAGCGGCAGTATCGGCGGTGTATAGTCTGGGCGAAGGCGCGGATGACGCCGCTGTCAAGCCCATGTCGAGCGCTGAATTAGCCAAGGCTACGAATGGCACCGGTGCAGTCACCGACACCCCTCTCGGTCAGCTCGCGATTTCGCTCATCCGACAGTGGGGACCAAACGTCGGCGGCGTGATGCGCCACAGAATAGTTGCGCCAGTGTTCTTAGAGACTTGCGTGCGATATCACGTCGTGCTCGAGCGCGATGACGTGGGGTTGGGTATTGCTCTTGGAGCGTTCTTAGATGAGCGTGGAGTGCGTCATATTGATCCGTCAGTGCGCTCTAGAGCGTGCTACTTGCTTTCGCGCTTTACGCGTCCATTGCGATGCAAGCTAAGCGACCAAACGGGACCGATTTTATCAGCCCTTAGCGCGCCACTCACCGATGCCGCGAGAGACATAGGTACGTCTCAGGCAAATGTGGCGTCAGTCACCATCGTTGGGATTCAAAGTAGGGCGATGGCGGAGGTTGGGAACGATGACAGATTGTATCTGTTTGAAGCCGTGGGCATGATTCTAGGCGCCGACGACGTCGACGAAGCGACGCAGATTGAGTACCTCAAGCAAGTTGCGCGAATGCTGTGCGAACAGATAGAGCAAGCAGTTGCAGGGAGAGCAGATGACAACAGCGTTCAGCTTGCGACGCGCGCTATAGTGGCTATAGGGAACATCTCCAAAGGATTTTCTGAGCGGACGTGCGTTGCCACGCGGCCTGGTACGGGGGAAATTTTTCGATCTTGCCTCGAAATGACGTTGAAATGCCTCGACGTGTGGCCGAGGAACTCGAGCGTTCGCAACCGTGTGACGGCGTTTTTGCACAGAATGATTGAGCTTCTCGGCTCATCGGTGACGCCGTACTTGGCGCCAGTCGTTGACAAACTGCGCCGCGACGCCGGCGCGGTGGAGCTCCGTGAGACTTTAGTTTTGTTCAATCAGCTCTTGGCGACGTATAAGACGATGCTCGCGCCATTCGTGGTTGATATTCTTCCTAGCTTGACTTCGCAAGTGTTCAGCACTGTCGCGCGAGAGTATGCCCAAGCGTCCGCTACGGCGAAGGGCGAAATTGCACTCAACACTGAATCCGTACGCGAAGCGAGTGATCTGGAGCGCACGTGGCTCACCACAACGTCCGCGCTCGGATCAAACGGCTTGCTTACGCTCGTTTTTGCGGGAGACAATCTACAAGCATCGACGGAACTTCGAGAGTCTATGATTAATCGTTTGATGGACGCCGCGACATCGCACTCCATGGTGAGCGTTCGAAAGGTGGCTCTACAGTCTTTGAAGTCTTTCGTCGAGGCTTGGACCGCGGACAGCTCGCCCGAGGCGCCGTTAACGGATACAACAGCTCCAGTGCGTGGACCGCAACAAGACATCGTTCCAGGATTCACGCAATTTGTCATCGAGCGCGTGTGCGCCGAGTGCTGCATCGTCCCGCCGCTCCGCGGCGACTTGAATCTTGCGGACGCCGTCTCCGTCACTGTTCTCAACGAATCCACCGCGATTTTATCCCTGGCATTCGCTCGCCAGCGTGAACACATCGAGCGTGTCATCGCACGCGTGGTTCTCCCCGCCATCCTCCCTCGAAGCTCCCCAGAACACGTCGCCGCCGTCGCCGCCGAATACGCTCGCGTGTGCACGCTCGCCAAATCCCAATCCAGCTCAAAGCCCATGCGGGCGTTGATTGACGCCGTGCGCGAGGAAATCGCAAATAAAGGCCCCGTGCATGGATTCGCGCCTAAAATAGCCAGGCGAGGCATGTAGTGTAGATACTTGTGTAAATACTTTCATTTACGTCCACCAACGCATTTCGCATTTCGCGTCAGTGGATACAAACTTCCGAAAACGATGACCAGGAATTCCGACGTCCTCACTCCGACGACGGTCGACGACATGTTTAACGCCGATGCGTCAAACGACGGCGTCAACGACGAAGACGAAGACGACGTCGCCATGAAACGACGACGACGCGATCGCAGTCGCACTGGCAACCGCGGAACGACGCCGACGACAGCGAATGAAAACGACGATGCCGACACCGTGGAACTTGGATATTTTTCAACGCTTCCCGTGGATTTAGTGATGGATATCTTGCGCAGACTCGATGGGGTGCATTTAGCCATGGCTTCGTGCGCATGCAAGGAATTTGAGCGATTGATTCGCTCGACCGACGACGAAAAGGAGGCTGAGGAGAACTCGTTGTGGTACCGCGCGACGTGCGACTTGGAAAGCGCGCGGCTCGTGCGACGAGATTTAGTGCAGAAACCCAACAAGTTTGCGAATTTTACGTGGAAGGAATTGTACGTGTGGCGGTTACATACGTTGAAGCGATGCGCTAGGGCGGGGACGTTGGAGTTTAGTGCGTTGCACCAGCGCGCGAAGGAGACTGCGACGACGACGGGTGGTCGCGGCGGAGTCGAGGAAGACAACGAAAAAGTCTTGAGTGCACCGCTGGAGCCGTCTACGAGTGCGATAGATGAAGATAAATCTGAGCGACAGTTTGCGCGACACAAAGGACGACTTGCAGTGCTTGATCGCGATCAGTTGTTTACGTGTGATCCGGTGGCCAAGGCGGGCATCGTGTGCAAGATTCACGACATAGGGATAAACAGATTTGTTCCGCGCACGCTCGCTTGGGCGCCCAAAGGCGAGTTACTTGCAGTGGCAATTAGTATTGAAGGACCAGAGGCGAGTAAATGTTTCAACAAAGTTCTGTTGTGTGCTCCAAACCAGCTGCTGAAGACGTTTTCAAAGCGTCGAGGAGGAACGCCTTCGACGACGGCGCAGCAAGGCGACGACGGTCCCTATCCATACGATACTAGCAAAGGGGGAAGATATTCTGGTCCGCCGTTGAAGAATATTCTAGCTTTACCTCCTGGAGTGCAGTGCTCGCATATGATTTTTGCGCCGTGCGGGACGAAGATTAATTTTTTACACCGCGATAGAATGGAAACGGCGCTGTTTTCGTTAGACTGCGCGACGTCGTTGACCTCTCTCTATGGACCGAGTAATGGCGACAAATCACCAGTACCCCCTCCATCTGAGTTTATTACAAAGTACTTGAGTGGTGGCGAGGAACTGTTGTTTGCAAACAGTCCGAATAGCGACAACCATGCCTTGGTGCTCGACGGGACTCAAGAAACGTTCATGCTGAATTTGAACGAGACGCCCGCGCAGCCTTTGTCGGAATATTGGCCAGAGGTTGATGAATTCGATGATTTAGACTCCAACATGAGTATCTCTGAAGACGGAGAAACTCGAATCTCCCTGATGCAGGACCGTATTGATAATCCGCGACCGAGACGTCAGCGTCCGGCACCAGCGGCGCCAGTGGCGCCTCAGATCGGGGTGCCGCAACAGCATATCGAGGTGGTAGACGCGGTTGTCGAAGCGGCTCCGGCGACGCCACAAATAATAGATGTGTTTAAAGACGACATGAGCGAGAGCACGGGCGGCAGAGATTTCAATGAAGTTGCTTCTCGTCGGCCTTCGCGCTGGTGGCAAAAACCGTTTGTCATCGGACGGTTGTTGTTGCAAAGCGCCATGATGAGTAAGATTACTGGGCTACACAAACTGAGCGAACCTCAAACACCGTCGATACAAGTCAAGCGCAAGCGTTCTGGAACTGGTAGTGAAAATAGCGATACCACATGCAGACGACAAAGCTCGTGGTGGAGTAACATTCCAAACTTCCGCAAGTTGACAGACATCAAGGTGCACGAAATGCCAAAGCAACCACTTAGTCGCGTGTTCTCGAACCAGCTCGCAAAAATGATTCAATGGGTACCACCCGTACCCGGTGACCGAGTCAGTCGAGGATTTTGGCTTATTCCTTCATCTATTCCAGAGTTCTACACGCCGTTTTCTGCATTTCTCATCATGGCACCTGCACCTTCTGATGAAACAATAGCCCGCGGACACGTCTATCCGTTCCTGGGATATAAAAACGAAAAGATTTTCGAAGCGTTGAAGGAGTGCATGGTTACCGAAATTACGCCGCACACCACGTATCAAGATCCAGATCTTGAGATTCCTTTCTTGTTCGCTGGAGCACCGGGTGGACGTCTCGTAGCATGGAGCCTCGACGAAGGTGTCTTCGCGCGCATCATCAACTGGAAGCTCGACGACAATGGCGATAGCGTCTCTGCGCCGACGATGGGTCTAGAGCACAAGGTGCTTGATTTCGATATGTTGATGGGGAGCTCGACGATAACGGGTGAAAACGAATGGAACAAGAAACATGATGAGCAGAACATGCGCAACTATCCCGCATTCAACGGTTCACGGCACATCGCAGTCCTTTCCGTGACAAATCGCGTCGTGGCGTACACAATCGCCGCCTTGCAATGGAGCCCGAGCGGTAAACGGCTTTTGATGTTACTAGCGACGCATTTAGCGCACGAATTTCCATCTCAAGCTGGTGATTATTACACCGTACATCAATGGGTGTGCTGGGACCCAGCCAAGGAAGTTTTAGATCCTAATGCTCCGGTGTATCTACCTCCGAGTGAAATCAAAACGCACGGCTGCTTATCGTTTGGGGGGCGTTTCATTCTGTCTGAAACTTTTGGCACGCATGGCGTGGAAAAGATGGAACAGTTCCCACAAGGCCATAGCTTGTGGAGTCCGGACGAAACAGCGGTGGTGTTCTCACTCAGCATGCCAGGTACATCAACTTCGGGTGAAAGAAACGACTACGTCGTCATTCAGAACTTTCCTCAAGTGAATTTAGAACACATGAAAGCCAAGAGCGAACAAGGTAAGTTGCCGCCGTTGCAGCAAACGGAGGATGTCAACTGCTTGCCCTATTATTTGAATTACATGAGCACTCCGTTCGAATATGTGTGCGAAGGATCATACGCCATCTGGTCTCCGGGCGACATGTTTCCCGCCGCGTAAACGCGTCGCACTCGTGGCACAAAAAAGACCAACAGAAACTTTGTAACAACCTCAGACTCACGAACAAGCGCACGTCATCCTCGCGCGCGCGATAATTACTCGCACGATTCCATGAAACGGAAAACGCCGCCGACGTCGTCGTCGATAACAGGCGTAGGCGCGCTCGGTGGCGACTCAGTCGCCGTCGTCACGAGTGGTGCGGCGGCGAATGGTGATGCAGAGGGTGTGACGAATGCGCCGCCGCTGCAACGCCGACGACAGGAGAACGAGTTTGATCGAATAGCCGCGGCGAATGATGTGTTCGTCACGCCGCCGTCGATTGAGCGCGATTACGTCATCGACACCGAGGTGGGCGTGAGGTTTGCGGTGCCGTATGACTTTGACTTTATTTGCGGCGTGAAAGCTCGGTGGACGGGACATCGCTTGTGCGCGTTATTTGCCAGAGAGTTCACGATGCGACCGTTAGAATATTACCGACAAGCACATGCACGCGGGGCGTTGCGGCTTGAGGCGAACGCACGCGTGTTGAGTGGGAAGAAAGCAGCGTCTAGTACGCCGAGCGAGACGCACGAAGACGGACCAATTTTACAAAGTGGAAATCGAGTGCGACATTTCTTGCATAGGCACGAACCACCGGTTTTGGCGGGTGATATCGAAGTGCTAGATGTGAGTGATGACGTGGTGTCGGTGAGCAAACCAGCGACAATACCCGTGCACCCTACGGGTCAATATAGAAAGAACACAGTGCTCGCGCTTTTGGCGGCGACGCGTAGCGATTTGGGGCGGTTGTACCCAATCCATAGACTCGATAAGAACGTCTCAGGATTACTTATTCTCGCGCGGTCTTCGCAATCGGCAAATGCTATGCGTTTGAAGATGGAAGCACGCGAAATGCGTAAAGAATACGTAGCGAGAGTGAGCGGGATATTTAATAAAGGTGACGCCACCGCGGTTTCGAATGACGCTCCACTTGGCTTTGATGCAAAACATCGAGTGGCGATTTGGCATGGTAAAGAAACCAAGGAGCCCTTAGATGATCGATTGATAAAATCGTTCAAAGATGCATCGACAAAGTTTACTTGGATGAAAACCTTGGACGATGGAACTTCAATCGTGAAGTGTGAGCCACTCACTGGAAGGCAGCATCAGATACGCGCCCACCTCGCGATGCTTGGTTATCCAATAGCGAATGACGTGACTTATGGTGGGTCATTGGTCAAAATTGAACTCGCGCGTCGTATTCAGTACGTCTGTGATGTGAGTGTTTTAGACAAATCGGGAAAGCTCGCGCGGGATGAATCGCTCGCGATAGACTACGACGCGCCTCGAAAAAGTCGCGAAACGAGTACTGAAATATGCCAACATTGCCCAAGAATAGTGCATGCTGGCGATGTGGCGATCGATCTTGAAGCGATTTGGCTTCATTGCATGCGGTATTCTGGGCCAGGTTGGGAGTACACGTGTAGCGCGCCTTCTTGGTCGTGAATAGAACGAGTATACACACCACTACGAAAAACATGTAAATATTGCACAAATTTTCAACTATCGGTACTTGTCGGCCACGGTGTGATGCCAAGGCGCTCTAAGACATTGTATGGCAATGCGAAAACTGGATCAATTGGTTCAACCACGCCTTTGTGACCCATCAAGCTCAAGCCCGCGATGCCAAAGAACGTGTGGTAGACATCTGGCTCGTCGTCTGGCCTGTCAGAGATGCCGCCGCCGCTCTGGTCTTGACACCGCAATATAAAGCGCGCCAAAGCCGCACGATCAATCCAGTGTGTCCGACCTAATATACTCAACGCACTCAACACCCACCATGAGTAGCACACGTCTGGGAGCTTTTCAGGTCGCCCATTCAAGCCGCCTATCTTCACTTGCCGCTCAGCGAGCCACCAGCCGAGCAAATCTGCGTCGACATAGTCTAACCTTCCACCAATCGCCAACGCACCGACGCAGGTGAACACCTGACCAGCGTGTGACTCCCCACCTGGCGTAGCTCCGAACCCACCGTCGAAATTTCGACAGGTATTGATGTATGCGCACGCCCCGTCGACGTCGACGGCGTCCAGCCGGTTTAACAGTCTCAACGTGCTCAACACACAGTACGTAAACCTCGTATCTACTTCACCCCATTCATCACCTTGAAAGCTACCATCTGCAAGTTGTAAACTTTGCACATATTTGACGATGGCGTCCACGTCTAATCGTTCACTGACATCAAACAGAGCGTAGATTTGCACCGCGCTCAACGTGTAGAGCGCGTGCGCGTCGTGCCCGACGCCCCCCCCGTACCCCCCGTTCGTCCCTCGACACCGCTCCACGTAGTCAAGAATCTCCTCACGCTTCGCGTCTCCCAACGCATCGAGCTTCCCCATCACGCTCAACGCGCACAGCCCCCAATACATACCGCTCAAACGCAAGTGTTCGGTGAAGGCGTGTTCGAGCGTATCCTCGGCGCTCGACGCGGCGACGATGAACCTCGCGTGGGCGTCGATGGCGAGTGAGCACGGATCGAACGCGCGCACGTCATCGCACTCCGTCACTGCCGTCGACATCGCGCCACGCGCGTGCGTGTGTGACGGCCCAGGTGTCGTAACAGATTTTTTTGTTGTCTCGGTCCGTCGCCGATCGACACAGCGTGCCGCCGCCGCCGCCGCCGCCGCCGACGACGACGACGGAGGAGGAGGAGGCGCGATGGAGTCGTTTCGCTCGCGAATGGTGTCCCCTGCGCGCGCGCGAGCGGCGCGGGGGCGGCGTCGCGGTCGTGCGTCGCGGTCGTGCGTGGAGGTGCTCGTTCGCGTCGTCGTGGTGGCGAGCGCGGTGGTGTGGATATATCGTCGATTAACGACGACGACGACGACGACGATGCGCGGTGTGGCGACATCGTCGCCTAAGATGCGGGCGGAGGAACTAGAGGAGTGTGAGGAATTATCGACGATGTGGGTGGATGCGCAGCGTGCAGCGCACGCGAGGCGGGTGAAGGCGCGCGCCGACGCGACGGCGTCGTCGGCGCCGCTCGAAGACTTTTTATTTTTTCTGCACGTTCCACGCACGGCTGGGCGGAGTTATCATTTTTGTTTCTTGAAGCCTGCGTTTGAGCGTTCGAAGCAATGCGGGAATATGTATAATGGATTGGATTTCGATCCAAACGCCCCCGAGTGTGACTTTCTCGCGACGCACGACGATTTTAGTCTAGTCGAGCGTTTTAGCTCGCAACCTCGCGTAGTGACGATGTTGCGTTCACCATATGAGCGCGTTCTTTCGTCCTATGAGTTTGCTATTGAGGTTGCAGCGCGATCGTTCGATCAACCGCCGACGAAATCAAAGCGCGTTCGCGTGCAAACGCGAGACGTCTGGCCGTGGGGTCATCTTGTTCGACACATCGATGGTCAACTTCAACAATATCTCGATCAAGTCGAAAAGGATCCGCAAAAGATGATATCTATAGGTGATGTTTACGAGAACGATCTTTACACCCCGTTCGAGGATTGGACCGAGCTTGAGTTTGTACAAGAGGATGTGCACAACGGTCAGTTTTTTCAACTGTTGGGTCTCACGAATAACACAAATCTCAACGTAGAGCCCAAGGCAAAATTGTTGAGAAAGTGCGCGTTATGGCGCGGTACGAAGGCTTCTAAGGTTCTCATTGATTATGCCAAAGAACGTTTGGAGCACGAAGTGGACTCGCTCGCGATGCATGAGCGTCTCGATGATTCATTACGTTTAAGCGCGAGAGAGTTATCGTTGCCTTTGAACAGCGCGGCGCACATCGCTGACGACGGTTCATTCTTTGCGAAAGAACTCGAAGGTATACTGCGAAAGCGTGAGGTTCAATCAGGTGAGGACATTGTCGCTTTCACCTTGCGGTGGCAAGCGATCAGCGCGGACAACCTACAAGATTCGGAATTTTACAAGCGCTACTTCGACGCCATAAAAGCCGCCATCGCGGCGGCGTGTGAAGTGGATCTTTCAAACATTACCTTTGGTAAGCTTTGGGAAGGTGGTTGGCACACCATACTAGTGAGATTCAAAGAATCGCAATTCGCAGCGGCAGGCGACTATGAAGACGTTGATGGAACTGCGATGAGAACTGCGAGCAAGACTCCCGGCGCTCTACACGACGCCGTCATGCGCGGCTTAACTTTTGATGTCTTGTTCAAAGCCGCGAGTGAAGATTTCTCGAGTGAGGAAAAGTATGGTAGGCTCACCGTCATCGCGGGTGGCCGAGCGAGCAACACCACGCGAAAACAGCAAGTCAAGGCGGAGACATTGCAAAAGTCAGCGGCGCGCACGTTGGGTGAACAGTACAGGATTTGCGAATCTGGACAGTTTGCAAAGTATGGTCGTTTACGTGAGCGCGCGCTGCAGCACATTAGTGCGCGCATAAAAGGAACATACGAGACGTTTAGTCACAGTGGACGATTGCGCATATCACAACGCGTGAGATCACGCGTGAAAGAATTGAATTGGCTCGATGACGAGCTTTGGCGGTTCGGCACAGAGTTGTTCAAAAAACGGTTTGACAAATTCGACGCAACCGACGACGAGCGTGGGCGCGATTACCTCCCGCCGCGTTTAGCACAATGATAGTAAAAATCTAGGGCGCATCAATTGGTTTAGTATTGTAGCAAATAGAAGAGAAAACATCGAATCTGCGTGCACAATCAAAAGTTGCGCGCGCGACATGCGCGCACGCCTAGGGTTGTTAGGCAGTGGCCCGCGTCAGCCCGTTTCCACGCGTCTCTTGTCATGCACGGATACGATTGCGCTCACGTGCGTCGAATGTAATGCTGCTGTTAATTTACACTTTGACTATCACGCCTCGAACTTGCTTCGTGTCTTCACGATGCTTACTCTCGCCACCTATTGTATTGCCTTTCTCATGTCTCGCTTCCGTCACGTCTCCATCGGGTCCCCGTCGCGCGATCTGCCCGTATCCTCCATGCGCTCTAAAATCGCCTGCATCTCATCCAATTCCGCCAAGTATTGCTTCAACACCGGTTCCGCGATGAGTTTCGCGCGCTCGCGTTCGCCTTTCGTCTTCGACTCGCACGCTAACGCCAACGTCTTGGCGACCGCCTCGAACGCGTCAGTCGCCGAATGACTCGTCGTCGTCGTCGTCGACGACGCCGTCACCGTCGCCCCGTCACGCGTGGACATCTCTCGTCCTAGCTCGTTCGCGAAATCGCACTGAGCGCGTGCGGCGTCGCGTTCTCACGACGACAGTCGTCGTGGAAGAGAGACAAACGGTGTGCGCGTCACAGTGTGACGCATTTCCGTGCGCGCGCGCACTTGAACGCACCTAGAACTCGCACACGCGCGTGTCTGTCGTTGCCTTTGTCTTTATTGTCGTCATGTATGCCCGTCGCTTAGCCGTGGAAGTCGTCGAACGACCGTCGGACATGTCAGACGCGACGTTTTTAGCGAAACCACTCGAGCCGAGCGCGGGGAATGCGAAAGCTTTACGTGCGTATGATGAGCTCGAGGGACGACGAGATATTTCCACGAGTACGCTCAATGTGTTAGCGTCGTGTTCGCACGCACCGAGTGTGGACGAAGTGCGACGACGGCGACAGGTGAGGCTCGACCCGTGGACGAGACGCGCGTTGGCGAGCGACGCCGGCACCGGCGCGACGAACAAAGGCTCGGCGGCGGGACGTAAACGAGGCAAAGCATCGTCTAAACAGAGTGATGTGGATGCTATGGCGAACGAACGAGCAGAAAAGTTACGCGCAATCGCAAAAGAAGCGATGGAAACCGCGAGCAAGGCGACGCGGTTACGCGCCCAGGAGAACATGCGCTTCACGGAAAAACGCAAGTTTGCGGGCAAAATGGTAGAAGTGGAAACAGAGTACGTCGAAGGTTCTAAAGAAGCCAAGGCACATGAGAAGCGCACTGAACTTCTCGCTCGCGGTGGTTTAGACGCCGTCCTAGCCGAACTTATGGGTCCGAAGAAACTCAACGTTTTAGATAAAACCAAGGCGGATTGGCGTGGCGTCAAAGAGGTTGACGCCGACCTCGAGGAGGATTTACAAGCGCACGCGAGAGGCGGAAAGACCTATCGCGAGCAGCAAGATTTCCTGCAGCAAGCCGATTATCGAGAATACGAGCTCGAACGCGACGCTCGATTGGCAGCCGCATCCAAGCGCGGAGGTCGTTAAACGCGGCCACCGAGCGGTTCTTAGAAAGTGTAAAAAGCACAACTGTTGTTTATCCGCTCGACAGCAACTGCACAACCCCACGCCCGACGCGCGGGCGCACGCACACGTCACACGCTTGAACGCATACACGTATATAAGACGTAGTGGGATGTCATCCGCTGTCGTCGCGCGTGCGGCGCGCCCGTCGTCGTCGTCGACGACGACGTCGTCATCTTCTTTTTCTAAGAGTCGATGCACCCCTCTCGCGTCGCGCGCTCTCGGACGCTTGACGAGCGTGAGCCGCCGCTTGACACCGTCTTCCACGCGCACGCGACGACGCGGCGTTAACGTGAGCGCATCAAGCGACCGCGAGGTGTATTTGTTGGATTACGGCGCCGGGAACGTCAGAAGCGTGCGGAACGCTATTACGGCGTTAGGGTTCGAAGTGCGCGATGTGAAGACGCCGGCGGATTTATCCAAGGCGAACAAATTGATTTTCCCTGGTGTGGGCGCGTATGGAAGCGCGATGGATATCCTGAAACAACGTGGTTTGATTGAGCCGCTGAAGGATTACGTGTTGAGCGACAAACCGTTCTTGGGCGTGTGCCTCGGTTTGCAGCTGTTGTTTGACGGCTCTGAAGAAAGCGGCGGCGTTGAAGGCTTGGGGCTTATTCCAGGGAGCGTAGATAAATTCAGAGGTGAGGGATTAATCGTGCCACACATAGGTTGGAACTTGACCAACACCAAAAAGTCCAGCGGGTTGATGGATGGTATGGAGAGCGAGCGCGTGTACTTTGTCCACTCGTATCGCGCGACGCCTACGGAGGCAAACAAGGACTGGATCTTGGCGACTTGCGATTACGGTGGCGAATTTGTGGCTTCGGTGCAAAAAGGAAACGTCATGGCATGCCAGTTTCACCCCGAAAAGTCCGGTGCGACCGGTTTAGGAGTGTTTCAACGATTTTTGGAAGACGCCAAGCCGACTGGGCAATTTGGCACGGCAGCCACGGTGAAGGATGGCTTGGCGCGTCGCGTCATCGCATGTCTGGACGTGCGCTCCAATGATAATGGGGACTTAGTAGTGACAAAAGGTGATTCCTACGACGTGCGCGAAAAGGATGAGGGCGGAGACGTGCGCAACTTGGGCAAGCCTGTGGAGTTGGCGGGAAAATATTTCAAGCAAGGAGCCGACGAGGTCGCGTTTCTCAACATCACGGGCTATAGAGACTTGCCTTTGACAGATGCGCCCATGTTAGAGGTTCTCCGTCGGTCAAGTGAAACTGTGTTCGTGCCGCTAACCGTCGGAGGTGGTATTCGCGACTTTACCGATAGCAACGGCAAATCTTACACGGCGCTCGAGGTGGCTAGCGCGTACTTTGCCAGCGGCGCTGACAAAGTCTCCATCGGTTCGGACGCCGTAGAAGTGGCCGAGCAGTGGTATGCGTCTGGCAAAAAGAACACCGGGAAAACGAGCGTGGAGCAAATTAGTGAGCGCTATGGTGTGCAGGCGGTGGTAATTTCGATCGATCCGCGACGACAATACGTCTCAGATCCGTCTCAAACAAAGAACAAGGTGATTGAGACCGCCCGTCCTGGGCCAAATGGTGAAAAGTTTGTGTGGTTCCAGTGTACTGTTAAGGGTGGTCGCGAAGGCCGCGATATTGGCGCGTATGAACTCGCGATTGCCATGGAGGCTCTGGGCGCTGGAGAAATCTTACTCAACTGCATCGATGAGGATGGCCAAGGGAACGGGTTCGATCACGAACTCGTCGGTCTCGTCTCCGAAGCGGTGAATATTCCAGTCATTGCTTCGAGTGGTGCTGGATGCCCGCAGCACTTCACCGACGTGTTCAAGTCGACCAAGTGCTCGGCCGCCCTCGCGGCGGGTATTTTCCATCGCGAAGAAGTCCTAGTCAGCGAGGTGAAGGATAACATGAAGGCCAACGGGCTTCCCACGAATGCCGTCTAAAGTAAATCAGAAGACGCCGCAAACTAGTTGCTTGTTCTTTAATATTGATTGATTGATTGATTGATTGATTAAATGTTTCATTATGTAGACTTCAACGTACGGTATTACATTAGTTATGTTTAAGCTGCGAAGAACGCGCATGAACGCGCTCTTCGTCAAACTACATGTAGCGCGCAACGAATTAATAAGCAGATTATCGTTACGCGCCATGATCTACACCATAATTAAAACGCCTCCTTACTTTTCGTCCGCGTTGCACGCGGCTAAGACATTTTCTCGGAGCACATCCGCCTTGGCGCCGCTCCATTCGCCCACCTTTTCGCCATTTCTGAAAAGAAAGAAAAGCGGAACCACGCGAACGCCCCACTCCTTCATCAGGGCCCGGCTTTCCAAATCGGTATCACCCATGATTTTCACAAACGTCACCTTGGGTAATTCATTACTCAACCCAACGAACGTGGGGTAGATGACCTTGCAAGGACCACACGTCTTGGTGGAAATTTGCACCGCAACGAGCCCGGCGCCCGCCGTGGCGGATACGGCTTCAAACTCAGCTTTGTTGTTGGCAAACTTCACGTTACCGTCGGTCTCACCCGCACCAGCGCGAACAACAAGCGTTCTGTTGTTCACCCGACGCGTCCGCGTCATCTTTGGCGCATACACCGCCTTGCTCCTGCGTCGCAAAAGATAAAAAAACGTACAAACCTCGTCAGCAACTCTCGCACATTCAGGGGGCTGTCGTTGCGCGCGATCGGCGACGGGGCGACATCGCCTCGCGCTCGATCCACCCCACCGCGCGCGTGATGATCACGCGCGCAATCACCCCCACCATCGTCGCCATCACGCACGCGCGGTATCCGCACCCGAACCCGACGCGATCGCGCCATCGTGCGATGCGACGACCCATCATCATCATCACGCACGCGAGCGACGCGGTCGCACAGAATCGCGCGTCGTCGTCGTCGTCGAGCGCGGGTCCATCGCATACTTACGTCGCGTTCATCATCATAGTCGTCGTCATCGTCATCGTCATCGTCGTCGCACGTCGCGCACTGTCGTCGTCGCGCACTGTCGCGTCGCGCGCTCTGGTCGGTGCGTCCGGTGCACATCCACGTGTGTCCCTGGACCGTGTCCATGTGTCCATGTCCATGTATTTTCCGTGATCGAGCGAGATCGTGATGCGCGAGTGGCACGCGGGTCCGCGTTGGCGCACGGATAACGCGGCAAAAAAAAATAGCTGGTCCCAGGAGGAGGACGAGGAGGAGGACTTCACCGCTGTGCGCGACGCGACGACACGGCACGGCACGGCACGGTGGAATATATTTATTTATATACCCACCCTTCACGCATCACTCGAGGAGTAAGGACGACGACGCCGCCGCCGCCGCCGACGAC
>Ga0181561_10002444_pt1 | contig 16406 bp, 10 predicted proteins | sample 011ome_19_FD_133760 | JGI IMG/M metagenome (GOLD analysis project Ga0181561, IMG submission 133760) | Coastal salt marsh microbial communities from the Groves Creek Marsh, Skidaway Island, Georgia - 011510BT metaG (megahit assembly) | ecosystem: Environmental > Aquatic > Marine > Intertidal...
GACGGTGTCGCGCGTCGCCGCGGGCGAGGCGGCGCTGGAGCCCGCATCGTGGCACGCGCGGGACAAGTGCCCCGAGTGCCGGCAGTCCGGCGTGTTCCTCACCAGCACGCGGCTGCGGCACGTCGAGGCGTGCATCAAGCGGCTGGACCCGGAGGGGCACAGAGCGAGGCGCGCCGAGAGCAAGGCCACGTGGCGCGACGCCACGAAGTTCGCCTGGGGGAACATGCCCAAAGCCGTCGCGGAGGCGCTGAAACGACCCGGCGGCTCATCCGCGGCGCTCTCCCTGGCGTCGTTCGTCGTCGGGGTGGTGGTGGCCGTGGTCGCGTTGTGACGCGACACGGATGGCGAAAACGATCTGAAATACAGGTAAAAACGTGACGCATCATGAACCAAACCGCCCGCCACTCGCCACATCTGCACAATCGAGAAATGTTTCGTCTCACAGCCGCGCCGTCGCGTTTCTTCGCGCCGACACCTCGCAGTGCGGTCGCGCGCGAGCCCGCCGCGCCCGGCTCTCGCTTCCGTTCGCGCTCGAGGCGACGCACGCGCGCGCGCGATGATCACCCGACTGGGCACCAAGGTGGGCACCACCGACGAGATGCGCCTGCGCAGCGGCCACAGGGTCGGCGTGTCGGGCCCCGCGGCGAAGATGCCAACCTCGGCCGCGGAGGCGCGCGCGCTGCTCATGCGGGACGGTACGCGCACCAGCCCACCCTCTTCTCGGGACCGAACGCGGAAGCGCGCCGCCGACGCGCGCTCGTTCGGCCACCCGCGTCCGGAAGTCCGCTGCGCTCGCGACCGCCTCGACGTCGCGCTATCACCCCGACGCCGTCGCGTCGCCGCCGCCGCCGACCCGCTCGTCGCTGACCGCCTCTCGTCTCGAAAACCTCACACGAAATACTAATCTCGGTCGCAGTGACCAAGATGCCGGATGAGCACGCCGCCGCGTTTTGCGAGGGCCTCGCCGGGATCCTCAACCGCTGGACCGCGCTGCAGCTGGCGATTTTAAACGAATGGGGCGGCGCGGAGAGCGCCGCGAAAGGCGCGCAGATGCTCGAGGAGCTGGAGCACTGGTTCCTGCGCCGCCGCGCCGGAAAGTACGCCGAGGACCTGGAGGAGCTGCTGGTGGAGATTTTGGGCGACGACTTTTGCGTGCAGTGCGAGGACGGTTCGCCGCGGGAGGTGGCGAAGATCGCCTGCGAGATGTACGAGCAGGTCGCGGAGGGAAACTACGCGCTCGCGAGGGACGTGTGCGCGAAGCCGCTCCCGCGCGAACACCTGGAGCGGTGCCAGCGCGAAGAGGAGGACCGGCGGTGGACGGCGGGCGCGGCGGCGGCGCGGCTCGCCGACGGCGGCGGCGGCGGCTCAGACGGCTCCGACGACGTTATGGACGCGGACGACCTCGCGGCGGGCCTCGACGGCTTCTCCATGAAGCACGACCCCGAGGTGGACGACATGTCCACCGGCGGCAGGCGGGGCCAGCCGGAGCCGGACGAGGACGGGTGGTGCACGGTCCCGAAGAGGGGAGGGAGGTGAGTACGGCGCGCTTTTCCGTACGTAGATGGCGCGTCTCGCGTGACCAGCCGTGTATCCTATAAAACAACGATCCTCGGCTCGTCACATCATCCCCCCGACGTAGGGCTCCTCCTCCACCGAGAGGATCTCCTCCACCTCCACCTGCTCCTCCACGACATCCGCGTCCCCCCCGGGAGTCCAGCCGGGGTACCGCGCGCGCATGAGCGTCTCCAACTTGGCCGAATGCGCGGGCGTCTCCAACTCGGCTTTCTTCGCCGCGACCCACCGGTTCCACTCGTCGAGCACGCCCTGCTTCTCGGCGGCGAGGTGCGAGTCCTGCGCGTTGCGGATCTTGTCGTCCAGCTCCTCGAATCGCTTGCTGTACTTCTTGAGATTCTTCGCGATCTCGGCTTCCTTCTCCGCACCCAAGAGCGAGGGCGCCCGAGGCCGCCACAGGAACTGGTAAAAACGCTCGCGGCCGTGCTTGTACAAAAGCTTGCCGTTGAACGTCCAGACGTGAAACCCGTTTTCCATCTGGTGCACGCTCGTGACGGCGGTGGTGACGTAGCGCCCGGTGGGGTCCCACTCCACGTCCGTGGCCATGAAGTGCTCCGCGCTGGCCATAGTCTCCATCTCGTCCACGTTGAAGAATTCGAACTGGCCGTTCATGGTTTTCAAACCGGCGAGCACGATCGTGCCGCCGCGCGGCGACCAGAACAGATGGTTGGCGGTTTTGTTCTTCAGCGTTCCGATAAGCTTGACTTTGTTGATGGCCGAGTCTTTGTCGATCATCGTGTAGAACGAGACATCCGGCCGCGCCCCGTCGCCGTGGATCACCGCGAACCGGTGGCCCTTGGGCTCCCACGCGAACGCCACGATCTTCTGGTTCTTGTCCGGCAGCTCCAGCACCTCCATCGGGCAGTTCGGCTCCTTCACGCGGAACAGCTCGAAGCCGCTGAAGATGCTCTTCTTGGACTTGGTGTGGTGGTCAACCTTGACGGCGAAGTAGTCGCCGCTCTGCTGCCAGTACATCTTCACGTCCGACACCGAGAACAGGTTCTTCGAGCGCAGCTCCTTCTTACTCGGGAGCTGGATCAGCGAAACACGCGCGGGCTGGTTGCCGCCGCCCTGCTCGGGCTGGAACACGGACAGGATCGGGTCCGCGGGCGACCAGCAGAACTCGGTCACGCCCTCCAGGGTGATGGACTTTTTGTCCACCAGCGTCATCGCCGGCGCCTCGTACACGGAGATCTGGTCCTTCTTCATGCGCGCGAAGAACGCGCCGTCCTCGGACGGGCCGCCCCACTTGAACACCGGCCACGTCAGACCGCCGCGCGCCCCCCCTCCCGCGGCGAACTCGGAGATGGGGCCCTGGAACGACCGGAGCTTCGTGCCGCTGCGGGTGTCGTAAAAGTTGACCAAAACCGTCGCCTCGCGTCCTTCGTCGTGCGTCGACCCGGAGGCGAGGAAGCGCTCGCACGGCGAAAACTCGATGAACTGCACGCCGTTGTGCGAGAACTTCTGAAACCGCACGAACTCGGGGCCGCCCCACAGCGCGACGCCTTGTCTGTGCACGGTCGCGAGGAAGTTCCCGCGCGGCGACCACTGCACGTACGACTCGGTCCAGAAGTCGCGCTTGTACACCTCAACCGGCTCGCTCTTCTGCGCGTCGTTCCAGTGGATCTCCGTGCTGTCCCCGAACCGAATCGCGTACTGATCGCGGCCGCGCTCGTCGAGCATGTAGCTCTGCGTGTTTTCCTTCGGCGCGTACGGCTTGGGTTTGGGGGGCTCGTACGCGTCCGGCACGCGCTCGAACTTGGCGAAGTCGTCGAAAGACGACGTCTTGAACACGTGCGCCTTGTCCAGCTTGTACCCGTCCGTCTGCTCGCGCGCGGCGTGCGCCTCGGCGGCGCCGTGGAACTCCACGAACGCGAACCCCTTGGTGGTGCCGGTATCGTCGACGGGCATCACCAGGCCGCCCTCGCGGATCGCGCCGATCTGACCGAAGATCTTGCGCAGCACCGTCGAGAGCTTCTCCACCTTGGCGCTCGGCACTTTGGGGAGGTTGTCCACCACAACCACGTTCCCGAAACCGCTCTCAGTCTTCACCTCCTCCACGTTCACGTCCTCGTCGTCGCTGCGTCGGCGTAGGTGAGAGGGTGGTGGGTGTCAGAGTGTGGGCGTCGTGACGAAACACACGGCGCACGCGTCACTCGAGACACGTGCGTGTCTTTGGCGACGCGCGAAGAGACGCGCGAAACCGATTTAGTCGTCGCCGTCGCGATGAATCTCGCCTCGGGAGTCGAACGCGCGCTTAGGGTCGCGTTTTAGGGTCGAGCGCGTCCGCGCGGGGGGTCGCGATCGCGCGCGCGTGAACCACGCTTCGCCTGGACGCACCTGGCGATTCCCATGTCGTCGCCCGCGGGGAGCTTCAGGGAGTCGATGTCGATCTCGTCCCACTTGACGTAACCATCCTGCGGTGGGGAGGGGAGGGCGGCGAGGTGAGCGGCGATCGCGCGCGGAGGGACGAGCAGCACAGCGGCAACCGGTGCGGATCTTGGCAGGTCGGGGGCGGCTCCGTACCTCGCCGCGGGGAAGGTTCGCGGGGATGGTCTCCATTTCTCCTTCAAAGGCTTCTCCGCCGCGAGGCGAGTCGGGGCCGTCGATAAAGGGAGCGGCGCGGCGGATCACGAGGTCGCGCGCGCGGGAAAGAACGAGGCGGCGGGCCGAGGCTCGCTTCTCGTCCGTCTCGCCGCCGGCCGATAACCTGGTATCGGGAGAATCTCCGCAGCGTCGTTTCACGGCGTCCGCTGATGACGCACTGATGACTCAGCTCGACGACAGACGGCGCTCGCGCGCGCGTTCCCGTCGTCGCGCGCGGAGGGTACATCGGGGTCCTTCCACGCGTGGCGCGAGCCTCGCCGCGCGCGCGACGGCGCGATGTCCGTCGGGGGCGAGCTCGCGTTCGTGGCGTTGCACGGCGTGGTGAAATTCCTGGACACGGTGTTCTGGGTGTTCGGCAAGGGCCTCATCGCCACCGCGCTCGCGGTCGCGGGGCTCGTCGCGCGGGCGATCCTCGGCGAGGACGCGCGCGGAGCGGCTCGCGCACGCGGCGCGAGCTCGTCTGCGAGCGAGTCTCGCAGACGAGCTAAGGACGAGACGCTCTCGGACCTCCTGTCCCGCCCCCCCGACCGCCGAGTGTCGGAAGCCGCGAAGGGAGATGCGCGGAAGCTTCGCGAGAAACACTTTGGGTGGTGCGAGTGGTACGCCGAGCACGACGTGGGGACGCTTTTGGATCGCCCGAAACCGGCGTTCGAGGTGATAAAGGCGCATTACCCGCACGCGTTCCACGCTTCAACGAAACAAGGTTTCGCCGTGCAGTTGGAGAAGCCCGGACGATTTCCCGCGTTGCTCGCCGAACTCCGCAAACGCGGGTTTCAAGATCCGACGCGCGCCGTCGTCGAGCACGTGTCTTTTGTTTTAAGACACGCGTTCGATCGAATCGATTCTCGTGAATTTCCGCGTGGGCGAATTCTACGAATCGTGGACATGTCACGACTGGACGTCTCGGACACCGGGTACGAGGCGTACTCGTTCTTAAAAGCCATGGCGCACGTCTCGAGCGTCGCGTTTCCCGAGCGCACGCACAAAGTGGTCATCGTCAACCCGCCCGCCGCGTTCAACGTCTTGTGGGCGGTCTTCTCGCCCATGGTCTCCGCGCGGACCATGGCGCGCGTGCGCATCTGCAAGGACACGAAAAGTGCGCGCGAAACGCTGCTGGAGGACCTGGACCTCGCCGACATACCGCGCGAGTACGGGGGCGAGTGCGCGTGCGGCGGCGGAAAAGCGGGACGAGGGGCACGCGCGCGCCTGCGCGCGTGCCCCTCGGCGGCGTGCTCGCCGTGCTGGCGAGACGCGCCGCTCGAGCTCGAGCTCTGGGACCGCGTGCGTTCGAGCGGGTCCCGCGCCGGCGGCGGTAGTCTGGGGCACTCGGGGAGCGAAGACGTTTTTAAGACGCGACGCGGAGAAAAGACGGAGTCCTCCGCGTTGTTCGATCGGAACCCGGGAGCGTCGGAGCGGTTAGTCACTAAAAAAAACAAAGCCGCGTCGTCGCGCGTCGCGAACGCGACGCGCGTCGGTTCGACGAAGCGCGCGAACGCGTCGAACACGCGACGCGACTTTGAACGACACCGTGACGCGAAAGAAAAACCGGTTGGATCAAAGCTCTCGCGCTTGAAACCGCAATCGCTCGCGAAACGCGCGGGGGACGTCGAGACGGTTCGCGCTTCGGCGCCGCCGATGTTCGCGGCGCCGCGCGCGCGAGAAAAAACGCCGGCGCCGGCTGTCGCCGAGACGGCGGACGACGGGGAGAGTAACGGGAGCTGGTTCTTCTAGTCTTCCAGTCTTAGTACAGTAGCGAGCGAGCTCGTGTGGTCGTATCTATGTTAGGATGGTATTCGTAGTTTCATACATGTACCACGGTCGTGCGAAAGTAGCTAATAAAGAATCGGAAAGGGGACGGGGTGATGCCCGTGCGTGCGTCACACCCATGCACGCGGCGTCGTGTATCGCGCCGCCGCGCGTCGCGCCGCGCGTCTCGACGCGCGCGGGGGGGCGCCGCGCGCGTCCTCGCTCGTCCCGCGGCTGGCGCGTCTCAGCGAGCGGACTTGATGACACGAACGACGGGTCCTCTCCCGAGGATGACGCCGACGCGATGCGGATGAAACGTCGGTACGTCAACGTCACCGGGTTCCCCTTCCCCCTGACGCCTCTGCTGAGCCGAAAAACCACGGGTAAGACGCTCGTGCCCGGCCGGGTGTGGACGTTCGAGCAGGAGCAGGGCATCGGGCTCGGGCTGGGCGTCAGCACGAGCGTGGTGATGAGCGTCGTGAAGCTCCGCGACGGGCGGCTGTGGGTCCACGACCCCATCGCGCCCACGGCGGAGTTGATGGAGCTGCTCGCGAAGCACTGTGGCTCGGGCGCGAAAGGTTCGAAACTCGACGTCGCGTACGTCGTGCTCGCGACCACGCAGTACGAGCACAAGATCTTCGCCGGTCCGTTCTCGCGCCGGTTCCCGAAGGCGCAGGTGTGGGTCGCGCCCGGCCAGTTCTCGTTCCCGGTGAACCTGCCGAACCAGTTCTTCGGCATCTTCCCCGCCGGCGAGCTAGACGCCGACGGCTCGTCGATGCCCTGGCGGGACGAGATCGACACGAAGCTGTTGCGGCTGCCGCCTCTGTTCTGGCGATCGTACACGTACTGCGAAGCCGCGTTCCTGCACAGAGACTCGGGCGCCATGTTCGTCACGGACGCCGCGGTGTTCGTGTCGGAGCGTCCGCCGGAGGCGGTGCCGCGCGAGACGCTGCGAGACCTCGGCGCGGAGGACGGGTTCACCATCACGCTGCTGCGGCTCGGGAACTACCGGGGGGGGCGGGACCTTCCCGGAGCGGGGGGCGACCGAACGAACGCCCCGGAGCTGTGCGAACGAATAGGGTGGAACCGAATGGCGCTGTTTTCGCTCTTCATCGCGCCGGACGCGCGAAACATCCTGCGGCCGAAGCGCTCGTTCGCGGGGCTCGCGGGGAAGTTCGTGGTCTCGCCCATCGTGTTTATGGTGGTGTTTCAGCACCACCGCGGGCTGGTGTCGGAGTGGGCGAACGCGATCGTCGCCGACTGGGGCGACGAGATCGAGCACGTCGTCTCCGCGCACTTCCCCGCGTTTTCCGCGGAGCGCGGCGAGAGAAGGATCGCCGCGCGAAAGTTCGCCGAGGCGTTCGAGTGGGCGGCGACGAGCGACGAGACGCCCAAAGAGTTCGTGGACACGAACGACCTCAAGAGTCTGGAGCTGGTCGTGCGCGTGTTGCGGTTTCTAAAGGCGGTGCCGCCTTAAAAACGTTTTTAAAAACGTTCGGGTGGAGGCGTCGGGTATATCCGACGTCGTCTTCGTACGCGCGCGTCGCGTTTTCACTTCACTCACAAAAAAAAGAAAAACAAAGAAACGCAAACGACGAACGCGTCTCTCTTTCGCGTCTCTCTCCGACGTTCGTCACCACTCGTCATCCTCCTCCTCCTCTTCCTCGCCGTCCGCCCCGCCGCTCATCGCGCCGTGCTCTCGGTTCCACTTCTCGTGGAACTCGATGTCCGCCTGCGTCACCGAGGGCCGGACCTGCTTCGACGCGCGCTTGAAGTCCGCCAGCTTGATCGGGCGCATCGCGCTCGGCGACGGGAGCGGCGGAATACCGGCGATACCGGGATTTGGCGGCGCGTGCGCGGCGCGGGTGAACAGCTCGCGCAGCGGCGCGCGCGCGGCTTCCTGCGTCAGGTGCTTCATGTCCGACCCCGAGTACCCCTCGGTTTTTAAGCAGATCGTGTCCAGGTCCGAGTCGGACAGCGCGTGCGCGACGGACGCGTCCGCGCGCAATATGTTCGTCACCATCGCGCGACGCGCGGCGGCGCAAGGCAAGGGGATGTACAGCTGCTTCGCCAGCCGCCGGCGCGCGCCGTCGTCCAGCTCCTGCGGGCGGTTCGTCGCGCCGATGAGCAGCATCCGCCCCTCGTCCCCGCCCAGCCCGTCCATCTGCACCAAAAACTCGGTTTTCATCCGCCGCGAGCTCTCGTGCTCGCCGTCGGACTTGCGCGCCGACAGAAGCGAATCGATCTCGTCCACGAAGATCACCGCCGGCTCGCACGCCGCCGCGACGGCGAAGAGCGCGCGCACCATCTTCTCCCCCTCGCCGATCCACTTGCTCGTCAAGCTGGAGGCGCTGATGGAGAAGAACGTCGCGCCGCACTGCGACGCCACCGCGCGCCCGATGAGGGTCTTGCCCGTGCCCGGCGGGCCGAAAAGCAAAAGCCCGCGCGGCACCGCGCGCGCGCCGCGGAACAGCTCGGGCTTCATCAAAGGCCACACCGCCAGTTCCTGCACGGCGGCTTTCGCGTGCTCCAAGCCCGCGATGGTGTCCCACCGAATCGTCGTGGGCGTCTCGAGGATCTCGGCGACGACGCGGTCCACGATGTCGCGGTCCATCTTCAACAGCGTCTCGGGAATCGGCTCGCCGTTCGGGCTCAGGCGCCGCATGGTCGCCTCGCAGAAAGGAGGCTCGTCCGAAGACGGCGAGTTCTCGGCGCGGCCTTTCCCGTCACTCGAACCCAGCAGGTTCGATCCGGGTTTCTTCGCCGTCTGTCCCCCGCCGGGGAATCCGCCGCCGGGACCGGGACCCGCGAACGCCTTGCGCACGTACGGAGGCACGAACCCGTTCCGCGCGATCGCGTCGCCGCTCGCGTCCGCGCCGCCGACGTTCGAGTCGCGCCGCCCGCGCGCCGCCGGCGCCACGCCTTTCCTCGCATTCTCGGCATCCAGCCTGTGGCCCGCGCTGACGAACCCCGCGCGGCGCGGAGGCGAAGCGCGAGTTCTCGGCGAGTTCTCGGCGTTTTCGGCGCGCGTGCCGCCGCCCCGCCCCGCTCTTCGGTTGACCGTCCTCTGCGGCCCGCCGAGGTTCTTCGGCGCCTCGATCCGCGACGCCGGGTCCACGACGCAGAAGTCGTCGTCGTCGTCGTCGCTCCCGAACGGCTTCTCCCGCGCACGCGCCGTCGCGCCCCAGTCGTGCTTCGCCGCTTTGCGCTCGGAAGCAGGCAGGGAGGCGCGCGAGGGCGAGGCGCGCGCCGGCGGCGCGACCGGCGCGGGCGCCGAGCGCCGGTGGCGCCGCGCCTCGGCGAGATCCGCGTCGGCTTGCTCGATGAACGGGTTGAGCGCCACCGCGTCGGGGGGGTTGAGCCTGACCTGCTTCGAGAGCAGGTCCTTGATCTCCACGATCACGCGCTCGGCGGTGTGCCACTCGCAGGACTCGAACGCGTCCATCTACGCGCGAGAAGGGGGGAGGGCGTCAGGACGCGGATACGAACACAGCTGTCTCGAGACACGTCGTCGAATCGGGGGGTGCCCGCTTTCTTCCGGGCGACGCGCGGGGTCGAAGCGCACCTGCGCCTTGGCCAGCGAAGCGAGCCTCTCCATGGTCGCGCGCGCGTCCGCCATGCCAGTCGTCACGCGCGCGCGCGCCGCCGAGACTCGAGACGTGCCTCGCGCGTCTCGCTCTGAACGCGGCGCACAACGGAACGACGACCAAGTCGCGCGAAGTCGTGGTTCTGAAATTCGATTTCGAACGCGGGAGGCGACAGGCGAGTGTTGAGAGGGGACGAACTTTGACGACGGTGTGTAGACCGATAACGCTATGTATATCAGAATAAGGCAAATTTCCTGATTTATAAACCAAAGTCGAGTTTTTGAAAACTTCCGAGTGATATAGCGCGCGAAGAGTCGCGCCCGATCCCCTTAAAAATCGGGGATCGGACGATGAACGGTCGTTGGTGGTTGGTGCGGTGCCCTTTCGTTCGCGCGCTTTCCTCGTCAAGGGTCGGCGGGCGCGCGGGGCAGTGGAGCGCGCGCTCCCGCCGGCCACGATGATGACCGGCCCGCAAACCGCGGGCCGCGCGAAGCTGATTCAAAGCGGAACTATGGAGGGCCTGGGGCAGGACGTCGCCAGGTACGTCCAGTTCGTCCTGGCGCCAACCGCGCGTCGACGACGCATGTCTAATTCCACGACCTTTCGCGAGGAGCTTTTGTTTGTGCGGTGAAGGGTCGCGGAGACGCGGCGAGCGGCGTCGCGCGCCTCCCGAGCGCGTTTTTCGACATCAACGCGCACACCGAGCGCGTAATTTCTTTTTCCACCGCCCGCGCGCGTTCCCGCGCTCACCGCCCATCCCCCCGTCCCACCCCCCCGTCCCTCGGGAAAAACACGCGAATCGTGCCATCGTATTTTCCACCCCGCAGCTTCGGGGTCGCGCAGTGGCCGTCGCGCAAGGACGAGGACCGCGCGTGCGTGACCGGCGCCGCGCCCGGGCTGTTCGACGCTATCGTGCAGCTGTACGACGGGCACGGGGGGAAGTTCGCGGCGCGCCACTGCGTCGCGCACCTCGTGCCGCGCGTCACGGAGGCGTTCTTCAAGCAAAAGGCGTGCCGCGCGTACCGACACGACGTCGCGTCGTTGGTGAAAGCGACGGCGACTGGCGGGTTCCACCCCGCGTTCGACACAGCTGTGATCACCGCGTTCGAGCAGCTGGATGAGGAGATCAAGCGTATGGATCCCTCGGGCACGACCGCGGCGGTGCTCTTCTTCAAAAAGAGCGACGACGGCGACGTGCACGTCAAATGCGCGTGGGTCGGGGACTCGCGGGTCGTGCTGACGCGCGACTTCGACCCGTCGCGGACGATGGACCTGAGCGACGACCACAAGCCCGGCTCCGCGTCGGAGGTGGCGCGCATCCGCGAGCACTACGAGGCGCTGCACGGCGGCGCGGTGTTCAAGTCCAGGGACGAGGTCCTGGAGCACTTCGAGGCGTCGGTGCGCGGCGGCAAAGTCGACGGGGGCAAGGGCAAGAAGCCGCTTCCGCCCGGGTTCGGCAAGATTGGCAACCACTCCAACGGGTCCTCGCCGGGGGGCTCGTCCCGGGGGAACTCCAGGCCGCAATCGCGCGGAAACTCGCAGCGGGGAGGCACTCCGAACTCCCGGGGGGGTTCGAGGAACGGCCCGAACCTCGCCGCGCGCGACGGGTTGCCCGCGGTGGAGATGACCCTCGGGCACTCGGAGGCGATGGAGGAGTCGGTGTGGGGCGCGCTCGAGGGTCCCGGCGAGGACGGGGGTCCCGGAGCGGTCGAGGTGGTGGTCACCACGAAGGCGCAGAGAGATGCGCGAGGTGCGGTGGCGGTGACGGAGGCGTTCGAAGCTTCGGTATCGATTGAGGACCTGACCGAGCTCCGCGAGATCGCGTCGCGGTCGCCGGGCGCGGGCGAGGGCTCCGCGGCGCGCGGCGACAGCGCCGACGGCGCGTCCTTCGCGCCGACGGAGATCGTCGACGGGACCTCCGTCGCGTTCACGAGCGTCGAAATGCGGCGCTCGGTGGACGACGCCATCGTGGCGAGCTTCGGCGAGGAGGACACGTTCGCGAACGTTTCGAATCAGCTCCCGCCGTCGCGCGAGCCGAGCGGCGGAAAACTGGCGATGCGCGATTCGGGAACGACGAGCGGGGCGACGACGACGATGGGGTCGCCGATTCGGGAAAACGCGGAAAACGCGGAGGCGGCGGATTCGTACGACGAGTCCGAAGACGCGGTCGGGTCGCTGGGCGGCGACTCGGACCTTGCGTTCCGCCGCGTCGACTTCGCGCGCATGTCCTTCGTCGGGTACTACAAGGACGAGCAGGGTAAGGCGTTGAGTAAGCCCCGCATCTACTCGAGCTCGGGGGAGAGCCACGGGGTGTCGCGGAGCATCGGCGACCGCGGAAGCGCGCGCGCGTGCGTGGCGACGCCCGAGATCCGCACCGTCGTCGTGCCTTTCGGGTCGGGCGCGCGCTTCATGGCGTGCAGCGACGGGGTGTGGGACGCCTTCTCCTCGGATAAGGCGACGCGGCGCGTCTCGCGCTTCGTGTCGCCGCAGGGCGCCGCGAAGCGCATGTGCGTCTACGCCAGGGAGCGCATGGAGTACCGCGGGATGCACGCGGACGACATCACCGCCGTCGTGGTGGACGTCGGCGCGAACGCGCGGGGGGGGGACCCCCAGTGCGCGTGCGTCGTCTCGTAGAGCGGCGGTCGTCTGATGTGTAAAAAACACGCATCGTATCGCGTACGCAGAATGGCGTATCATCGACGCGTATCATCGTGAACGTATCAGCTCGTGCTCTATCCTGAAACGGTGCTCTAGATATCCTAACACTCGCGGCACAGGTTGCCGATGCGCCCGTCCACCACGAGCGTCGCGTCGAGTTGTCCGAATCGCTCGTACACCGCGGCGTAGTGGTCGATCGCGTGCTTGACGTCCTTCGCGGAGCACATCTCCCGCACGGAGTGCATGGAGAGCTGCGGCGGGCCGACGTCGACGGTCCGTATGCCCGTGTTCGTGGACAGCGTCGGGCCGATCGTGGAGCCGCACCCCAAATCGCTGCGCACCACGAACTCCTGCACCGGGACCTTCGCGAACCGCTCGCCGATCTCGCGGAAAAGCCAACCCGTGACGGCGTCCGTGGCGTACCGCTGGTTGGCGTTGTGCTTAATCACGACGCCGGCGCCGAACCGGGGCTTGTGTCCGGGCTCGTGCCGGTCCGCGTAGTTGGGATGCACGGCGTGCGCCATGTCCGCGGAGACCACGAACGAGGCGCGCCGAGCGCGCGCTTCGAGGTCGTCAAAGTCGCCGCCGCCGGTTTTGTCATTCGCGGAGCACCGCGCCAGCGCGCGCGTGATGCGCCGCAGCGCGTCCTCCGTCATCGAGCTCCCCGCGCCTTGCGCCGAGTCCGAGCCCACCTCCTCGTGGTCGTAGTGCACCAGCATTCGCGTCAGGTGCTCGTCCTCGAGGCTCGCGTCCGAGGAGGCGCGGATCAGCGCGCACAGAGACGCGTGGCAGCTCTGCAAGTTATCGAGCCGCCCGGAGAAGACGTACTCGTTGCGCGCGCCGCCTACGGCGCTCGGCTGCGTGTCGCACAGCTGGCACTCGAAATCCAGGATATCCCCCGGGTCGCACTTTAGCTGCTCCGCGAGTAACTCCAGAAGCACGGGGCAGTGCTTGTCGTTCTCGTCGCCGAGCTGCTTCGCGACGGCGTCGGCGACGATCGGCGCCATGTGGCTCTGAAAGTTCACCTTGAACCCGTCGTTCAGCGAGCGGTCCAGGTGGATCGCGAGGCTGCTGATACGCATCACGGGTCGGTCGACGCGCACGAGCTCGTGTCTGGGCACATCGGTTCCGGCTTCGTCTTTTCTGTTCACCAGAACCCGCCCCGCGACGCCCAAGTCTCGGTCGAACCAGGTGTACCACAAACCGCCGCCGTAGTTCTGCACGCGCACCTGCGAAAACTGCTCGTTCGAGGCTTTCGTTCGCGGTTTCAATCTCGGACACGGCGAGTCCGTGTGCGCGCCGATGATCACGAACCCCGACCCGGGGGCGTGTTTTTTACCGACCGCGAACGCACACACCGCGGACATGTTCCGGGTGAAGAAATACTTGCCGCCCGGTCGCAAAGAGTCTCCCCACGCGTCGCGCTCGGAGATCTCCTGTCGTCGTCGTCGTCGTGGAGACGTTTTTGGGATCGAGGGATGAGAGGCGTCAGCGGAAGACAGCGGGTATGTTCCACGCGCGTCGTCGAATGTCGCACGGCGCCGCTGCCGTCGCGGCGCCGGAGCCTGCGTTCGTCTCCCTGGAAAACCAAAACTCGCGCGCCACCCGCGCGAACGCGGCCGGCCTCCGGATGCGAAGAAAAGTCGTTCGGGGACTCGAGATGCGGAAAAGAGGGGCGCGCTCGCGGACTCGCCTCGAACCCCGCGGCCATGAGTCTTTTGCACGAGGCGAGCACGGCGTGGTACGGCGTCCACGCCTCGTTGAGGTACGCCACGAGATCCACCGCCTCGGGCGGAGGGGCGTTCGGGGTCGCCATCGGGGACGGGAAGGCGCGCGCGCCGGATGTTAGTGACTTCTTCCGCTTCGGACGGTGATCTGACCGTGAGTCAGTTGCAGAGCGGTTCACGAACGCGGTGATGACTCGGCATTTTTTGACCGGCGGTCGATCGGGCTGACGTCGCGTCGATAGCGACAGAGGAATTTTGATCGGAATATTTAGTTCATGTTCGTCCTGGTTGGGCGAATCGGAAAGCTCCGTTGGTGCACAGGTGCACTTTTTATCTTTATTGTCATGCAACGATGATGGGCCGATACGGTCGGGACAGCGCCCGGGCTGCGCACTTCTCGCCGCGAGCGACACTCGACACGCACGCGCGTGTATCTGATCTAGAGCAGCGCATGCAGGCGTCCACGGTTCGCGCCCTCGGGCACGTCGCGCCCGCCGCGTCGCCCCGCGCCGGCGCGAAGGCTGTCTCCGGCAAAGCTCGCGCTCTCGCGACGCCGACTCTGAGCGTCCGCGCGCGCGCTTCGGCGAACGCCCGCCGCGTCTCGGTCAGGGCCGCCGCGCCCGCCGCGATCAGCTCTTCGTTCGCGCGCAACACCGCGCTCAATGCGGTCGTCGCGAAGCAGACCGAGCTCCGGTCGCGCGCCTCGAGGACCGTCGTCAAGTGCGACGCCTCCGCCTCCGCGGACAGGTGCGTAACGAGAATCATCCGCACGCGTTTATTGAAACGGTGATCCTGCGAAAGCACGCGCGGGAACGACGGCGCGAGGCTCGCGACGAGCACGGTTCCTCGCTGGTCGGCTCGTCGCGCGCGTACCCGGTCGCATTGACGACGGAAGCCGGCGTCGTCTCTCGACCCGTGCCCATCGCCCGACCCGTCTCGAGCGCGCCCCGCTGCCGCGCCGCGCCGCCCCCCGCGGAGATTTTCGCCCCCTCGGCGGGGCGAAAACCCAGCGCTGAACCGGGTATTCCGGGCGTTCCGACGCGTTTTTTCGCGAGCGCGCTTTTTTTATCACCCGCGGCGCGTCTTGACGTCTGACCCGATCGCTCCGTCCCCGTCGCCTGTTTCGTCCCGGCGCAGCGCGAGCGCCGGCACCGGCAACCCTCTCGAGGCGTTCTTCGCGAAGAACCCCACGTTGGAGACCGTGTGCTACTTCGCGCTGTGGTACTGGCTGAACATCCAGTTCAACATCATCAACAAACAGATCTACAACTACTTCCCGTTTCCGTGGTTCGTCAGCGCCGTGCACCTCGCGGTGGGTCTGCTGATCATGACGTTCTTCTGGACCACGCGCCTCGTGAAGTACGAGAAGCCGGATAAGGAGTTCCTCAAGGCGGTCACCCTGCCCTCGTTCCTGCACGCGTTCGGGCACTGTTTGACAAACGTCTCGTTCGCCGCGGTGGCGGTGTCCCTGACGCACACCATCAAAACCCTGGAGCCGGTGTTCTCGGCGGCGGGGTCTTTCCTGGTGAACGGCACCGTCTACGCGCTCCCGGTGTACCTCGCGCTGCTGCCGATCATCGGCGGCGTCGCGCTCGCGTCCGCCACGGAGCTGTCCTTCAGCTGGCTGGGGTTCAGCACCGCCATGGCGTCCAACGTGGCGTTTTCCGCGCGCGCCATCTTCTCGAAGAAGCTCATGGCGCGCATGAGCCCGCTCAACCTGTACAACTTCGTGACCATCGTGTCGCTGCTGTTTTGCATCCCGTTCGTCGTGTTGTTCGAGGGGTCCGCGCTCGCCGCGGGCATCCAAAAAGCCATCGAGATCAAGGGCCAGAAGGAGTTCACGATCGCGCTGTTGAAGGTTGGCGCGTTTTACCACCTGTACAACCAGGTGGCGTACCAAGCGCTCGGCAAGGTGGAGCCCGTGACGCACGCCGTGGGCAACGTCGGGAAGCGCATCTTCGTCATCGGGTTCACCATCTTGGCGTTCGGGAACAAAATCAGCGCGCAGACCGCGATCGGCTCCGGCATCGCCGTCGTCGGCGCCGGCCTCTACGGCTGGCTCAAGGCGAAGTACGCGGACCAGACCAAGACGCTCAAGCGCGATTAAACGCGTACCGGTTTGACGATCACAAAGACGATACCGCGCGCGCGCGCGAGGGAGACGCGCGCGGAGAGAGGACGGGGGCGAGCCGTCACGCATTGCGCCCGGGAATCCACGATTCGGGCATCGTGAACGATCGCCGGCGAGCGATCGGGTTGTAATAGCAGAGCGAAAGAGTCGTTTGCGCGCGCGAAAAAACGATATCGATGCACGCGCGCTTCGCGGCGGCGCGAGCCTTTTTTTTTTCGGTTTCTCATCACTTCTACAGTCATCCTCGAGCCGGTGCTCCGAGCGGTTCTACTCTATAGCGGTCGTGACGGTTAAGACGGTTCGACCGGTCCCTCGGGCGTGAACCTGTAGCTCTCGCTGGGGAACTCCCTGTTCCCCTCCATGATGAGGTCGTACAGC
>Ga0181561_10002454_pt1 | contig 16353 bp, 8 predicted proteins | sample 011ome_19_FD_133760 | JGI IMG/M metagenome (GOLD analysis project Ga0181561, IMG submission 133760) | Coastal salt marsh microbial communities from the Groves Creek Marsh, Skidaway Island, Georgia - 011510BT metaG (megahit assembly) | ecosystem: Environmental > Aquatic > Marine > Intertidal zone...
CGGGGACGGGGACGGGGACGACGCGGTCTCGCGATTCGCGTATCCCCGCGACCGGTGGGAGAGCCACTTCGAGCGGCGGCGCGGGGAGGAGGACACGCTCGACCCCGTGGCCGTCGGCGTCGACGCGCGCGACGCCGAGGCGGAATCGCTCGCGCGCCTGCGGCGCGAGGAGCGGGCTGAGCGCGACGCGACGTTCGAGGCGGACGCCGGCGGCGACGCCGGCGGCGACGTCGGCGGCGTATCCGCCGCCGCGGCGCGCCGGGTCGCCGAGCACAGACGCCGCGTCGGCGTTGACGGCTCGCGCGTCGTCGAGCGCGCGCTCGCCGCGTCCTCGCACAGGGACAACGTCGTGATGACCGCCGAGCGCGCCGAGGCGCTCAAGCACGTCGCGAGGATCGGCGGCGAAAACGTTTTCGGCGCGGAGAGCGAAACCGCGAGCTCCGTTTTGCAAAAGACGGAGGCGGGCGCGCGCGCGGCTCGCGCGCGCAAGCTCGAGCTCAAGCTCGCGGAGATGGCCGCTCGCGGCGTGCCCGAGCTGCACGTCGAGCGCTTCAAGGTGGAGGCGCAGACCAAGCCCGAGCTGGGCTTCACCACGCAGCAGGACGTCGACGCGGCGAGCCCGAGCTCGCAGCGGGCGTGGCGCAAGGCGGCGTTCAAGTTTCGCGCGCTCGACCTCGAAGCCGGCGGGGGGGGCGGCGCGGACTGGCTCGAGTGAACGATAGTCAGTATTAGATAGTCCTCTACGTGGCATTTGAATAGGTACGGCCGCTAGACGAGTCACTCTCTTGCCCGCGCCTCTAGACGCCGGCGTAGAGCGTCCCGAGCATCACCGCCGTCCCGACGAGCACGCCCCGCGCGAGCGCGGCGTCGTTGCGGCACTTCCTCCCCTCCGGCAGGAGCTCTATGGCGCACACCGCGCTCATCATCCCGCCGGTCGCGGCGAGCAGGTACTGTAGCAGCGTCGGCGTGAGGTACGGCTTGATGAAGCACAGCGCCAGCAGAGCGCCCGCGGGCTCGGAGAGGCCGGAGACGGTGGCCATTAAGAGCGCGCGCCTCCGCGAGCCGGTCGCGGCGAACACCGGCGCCGCCACGATGATGCCCTCCGGGACGTTGTGCACGCCGATGGCGGCCGCCATCACCGGGCCGACCGAGGTGTACGAGGAGAAGGCCACCGCGAACCCCTCCGGCAGGTTGTGCAGCGTCATGGTGATGGCCATCAAGAGCCCGAGCCGCATCAGGCGCGCTTTGGACATCTTCCCGGTGATTTGGTTTTCGTCCGCGCCGCCCTTCCCGGCTTTCTCGGCGTCGGCGGCGACGCGCGCTTCGAGCACCTCTGTCTTGGGGAGCAGCGGCTCCACCACCACGTACACCATCGCCCCGCACGCCGTCGCGAGCGTTATGCCCACGAACCCATTCTCGAGCACGTTCTTGACGTAGAGCTCGACCACGGAGAGCGTGGCCATCACGCCCACCGCGGTGCCGAGCAGGAACGCCAGCAGCTTCTGATCCGGCTTGCGCCACACCGCGATCAAACCGCCGACGCTCGTCGCGAGCCCGGCGAGCAGAGACAGGAGCAGCGCGTACCGGTCCGCGGCGTCGAACATGGGCGCGCCGCCGGAGGCCATCGACCTGTGCGTCGCGGCGGCGAGCGCGGCGGCGGGCGCGACGAGAAGAGCGCCGAACGCCGAGAAGAACGAGAGCGTCTGCGAATCGTCGGGCTTGGTGTTGGCCGAATCGCGACGAGGGCGGCGCGGCGCGCGCGTGGAGGACTTCGCCGCGGGTTTCGGGGACTGAGACTGCACGCGCGCCGACCGTCTCATCCGCGAGGGCGCGTGTGTGGCAATCTGCGCGGGCGCGTGTGCGCCGGAACACGGCTGGCGAAGTCTCGAGAACGACCGGGGGCGTTTATCTTTTGTCGGCACTCGCGAGCACGCGAGGGGCTTCGAGGCTGTGGCGCGTGGCGAATGTTGTCGCAGTCGCAGATCTCGGACATTTCCAAAAGACGTTGGAAACGGTCGTCGACGCCGACGCACGTTGACCATCTTCGAGACGCGTCTCCCCCACGCGTCAGAAGGCCCATCGCGCGGGCGTCGAGACCTACGCGCGATCGCGGCGGCCTCGCAGTCACCGAGATGATGGCCGGTCGGTCCCGCGGCGTCGCGCCCCGTCCCGCGAAGGACGTCGCGGGCCCGGCGAAGACGGAGGATCTCGAGGACTTCCTCCAGCGACGCGACTGGGCGGGTGCGACGACCCTGCTGGAGCACAGGAGGTTGTTCCCAGGACCGGACGGTGAAGCGAGCGCACACACGACGCTGGAGTGGCTCGCGTACGCGCACTTCCACGCCGGCGACCCGGGCAAGGCCCTCGAGCTGTACCGCGCGCTCCTCCGCGACCCCGACCCCGACCCCACGCACCACGTCTTCGCCGCGGCGTGCCTTTTCTACCTCGGGCGGTACGACGAGGCGGCGGCGGAGGCGGAGAACGGCCCGGACACGAAGCTGCGCACGCGCGTCCTGTTCCACTGCGCGCACAAGAAGGGCGACGAGGCGACGCTGACGCGGTACCACTCGATGCTCAGCGACAGCGTGGAGGACCAGCTGAGCTTGGCGTCCGTCCATTACCAGCGCGGCCACCACCAGGAAGCCGTCGACATCTACAAGCGGCTCATGCTGGACGACCGCGAGCGCGTCGCGCTCAACGTGTACGTCGCGCTGTGTTACCACAAGCTGGAGTACTTCGACGAGTCGTGCGAGCTGCTGGAGACGTACCTCGGCGCGCACCCGAGCAGCCCCGTCGCGGTGAACCTCAAGGCGTGCAACGTGCTCAAGCTGCGCGACGGCCACGCCGCTGAGCTCGAGCTCGGCGCGCTTTCCGAGGACGAGCTCGCGACGAGCGGATCGTCGGAGCACGTCTCGGACGCGCACGACTTGGTGCGCCACAACCGCGCGGTGTTCCGCGACGGCGACGGCGCCGTGCGCGTGTTCAAGCCGCTGATGGTCAACGGGGGCGTGCCCCCGGAGGCGCGGCTGAACCTGGTCATCCACCACCTGCGGTTGAATGAACACCGCGAGGCGCTCGCCCTGGTGGCGGACCTCGAGCCCGCCACGCCGCACGAGTACGTGCTGAAGGGCGTGACGCACGTCGCGGCGGGGCAAGCCGCGGATGTCGACGATCGCGACGCGCGGGAGCATCTGAAGCTGGCGCAGCAGTGCTTCCAGATCGTGGGCAGCTCGGCGAGCGAGTGCGACACCATCCCGGGCAGGCAGAGCATGGCGAGCTGCTTCCACCTGCTGGACCAGCACGAGGACGCGCTGGTGTACCTGAAGAGCGTCGCCGAGTTCTCCAAGGACGACGACGACTTCCACTGGAACTTCGGGATGTGCGCGGCGGCGAGCGGCGACTGGCGCGCCGGCGAGGAGGAGCTATCGCGCGTCGCGAACGACGCTTACCGGGACGAGCTGCCGTACAAAACCTGGCTCGCCAAGTGCTTGGTGCGCAACGGAAAGGCGGCCGCCGCGTGGGCGCTGTGCGAGGAGACCGCCGCGGCGGGCGACGACGCGGCGGAGGACGGCGCCGCCGAGCGTGCGGCGGAGAGCCTCGCCGCGCTGCTGCGCGTGGTGGCGGACGCGTGCTACGAGATCGGCGAGTACTACGTGGCGATGCGCGCGTTCGACGAGCTCGAGCGGCTCGAGGACTCGGACGCGTTTTGGGAGGGCAAGAGGGGCGCGGCGGTGGGGACGTTCGCGAAGGTGCTGGCGGGGAACGAGCAGGCGGAGACGCTGCGAGACGTGGTGATGATGCTGCAGCAAAGCCCCAACGCGACGGACGCCGACGCCGTCGCCCGGCCGATGCTGGAATGGGCGAGGGGGGAGGGGATCAGACTGGAGTAGGCGACGACGACGACGGAGCGAACCGGAGACTACCGGAACGACTTTCGTAGAAAGTACGCACCGCCCCGCGTCTCGCGCGCGACGCCTCGTTAAAGGAACATCCTCTCGCGTCTATCGTACTTCTCCGAGTTCAGACTTCAGACTTCAGAGACTTCAGAGCGGCACGCGTCCGCGACGGCGGCGAGCAGATCGTTCAGGAACGTCTTCTGCGTCTTCTCGGGAACCGCCGCGAACGGGGGGACGTGCAAGAAGAGCGCGTGCGCGTTTGTTCGCGGCGCCGCCGCCGCGCGCGCCGCCGCCGCGCGTAAGGATTCGTAGTAGATCCAGTTACACAGGAATCTGCCCGCGTCGTCCGACACGGCGCAGTCGTGCCCTTTGCCACGCAGCGCGCGCACCACCGCGTCCACCGGGAGGGTCGTGCGCAAGCACCGATCGACGCCGCCGTCCTCCGGTCGGACGGGAACGCACCGGGGTTGTCTTCCCGACGCGTCGGGGTACCGAAACGTCGCCTCGTTGTACGCGCGGCGCTCGACGCGGAACGAGGTGGCGGACGCGAACACGCCGAGGTGCACGAACACGACCGCGGCGGGCGCCCCGGACGTCGAGGGCTCGGCGCAGACCGTCTCGGCGCCTTCGCGGAGCGTCTCGATAACCGACGTCGCGTCGACGCAATCGACTTCGGAAACGACGCACCTCCTCAAGACCCCATCGAGACCCACGGCGCTCCCCTCCTGGAGACTCTCCACAAGCACCTGCGTTGGGTTCACGTCCGCCTCGGCGAACGGCCCGAACCCGGTGACGTACACGTGCACGTCCCCCCTCCCCATCGCACACCGCCACCGCGCGCCGCGCTGTGGCCGATCTCCGCCTGGATCTCGCATCTTTTTCCTAGGAAAAACGCGGCCAAGGCGAACGACGCCCGGTGTCCCAGTCGTTCTCGCGTCTCGCGACGCCGCCGCGTCGTTCACCTTCAAAAGGAGCTATGTACCTTCGTAGACTGGTACTTTGAGTTTAATACGGTTGGTACATACACTTGCTAAACGCGCGCGATATCGTGTTTCGATAACGTGTTTATGTTGCTACTACGTGTCGCGAAGGCTCGAACCTCACGCCGAGCCGTGCCTGCCGCGAATGGCGTTCATCCCCGCCGGCACGCCGCCCGAGACGCCGCGTCCGTTTCCGCCGTCGCCGGCGCCGTCCATCTGCTGCGACTGCCCCCCTTCCTGGAACGCGTCCGGCGTCTCCGCGGGCGCATCCGGATACCGGTGGTACAGCAGGTTCGCCACGCACCGGTCCACGCCGCTCTGTGCCTTGTCGCTCGGCTGCTGCGCGTGCTGACCGCCGCCCTCGCCGCCGCCGCGCGCGCCCCGGCGCGCCCCCGCCGAACGCGCCAAACGGTACAGGCTCTCCTTGATGTTGTGCGACGTCGCCTTGTCGAGCTTCCCGATGATCGCCTCGAGCTCCACCAGCCCAGCCTCCGCCGCAGACATGTCGTTCGTGGGGCTGCGCCCGCGCACGTGGATCTGGCCGTCGTTCGGGCCCACGCCGCTCTGGTTCATGTAGTACGGGGGCATCATCATCCCCGCGTTCCCGCGGCCCACGCCGGCGGAGTTCCCGCTGATCGTCGTCGACACCGAGGACGACCCGGAGTACATGCTGCCCATGTGCTGCTGCTGCGTCATCATCCGGTGCGACGAGGGGTTGCGCTGGTGGTACACCATGCCGCCCTGCTGCACGCGGTGCTGCATCTGGGGGGGAGGAGCGCCGTAGCTCCAGGTCCCCGCCCCGCCGGGTCCGCCGTCCATCATCTCGGCACCCTTCCCCTCCTTGCCCCGCTTCGCGCCGGAACCCTTCCCCCCCGCGTTTTTACCCGCCGCCCGCTTCGAGCCCTTGCCACCAGCCTCGAACCCCCCGCGCGCCTGGCCCTGCTCGCCCCCGTACCCGTACCCGGGGGTTCCCGGCGGCATCATCCCCAGCGACCCGGAGCTCGGCACGCGCATCATCGGCTGCGAGTACGCGCCGCCGCCGTTTCCAGAGTTTTGGTACGCGTTTCCCTGCTGGTTTCCCCGCCGCTGCTGCTGCTGCATCATCATGCCTCCCATCTGCGCGCCACCCCGGTTTAGGGTTCCCGGGTTGGACATGTCGTTCCCCCCGTTCCCGGGACCGCCGGGACCGCCGCCGTACGCGCCAATCTGCACGTAGTTCATGTGCGCCTGCTGCGTCTGCTGCGACCCCCCGAGCGCGCCGCCGCCGACGAAGTACCGCGCCGGCTCGCCCCGCTGGTCGGCGTGCGGGTTCCCGCCCGGCTGGCCCGGCGCCATCGAGGCGTGCGCGCGCATCTCGCGCATGCCCGCGTGATCCCCTCCTGCGCGCGCGCTCTGTTTGAACTGCGCGCCCGCGTACGTGTCGTAGGACGAGTCCAGCGACATCGAGGGGTGCGCGCCGTTGCCCGCTCCGCCGCCGCCCGCGCCCGTCCCCGTCGGCGCGCCCCCGTACCCGTCGAAGATGAACTGCGGCGGCGCGTTCCCCGGCTGGTTTCCCTGCCGGAACACGTCCGCCGCGCTCTCGGGCGAGCCCGCGCGGTTGTTCGCGTGGCTCCCTCCTCCGCCTCCGACGCCGCCCCCGACGCCCGACCCGCCGGCGGCGCCGCCGCGGCCGCCCGCGCCGTACATCTCGGCGGCGAGCTGCATGTCGACGCGGCTCGGGAACAGCGCGTCGACGTCCGACGGGAACGACGACCACAGCGCGTCGGACTGCAGGTCGCCCTCCGCGCTCAGACCGTCCAGACCCCCCGGCGGATGCATCGAGAACCGCGCCGCCGCGTTCTTGAAGTCGCCCAAAAGGCTCATGTTGTCATCCTTGAACGCGCCGGCGAAGTCCGCCCCGTACGCCGCGCGCAGCGACGACCCCTTCAGCGCGCTGAGCAGCGTGGGCGATCCCTGTTGCATGGCGTCGCCGAATTCGTGGCCGAGCGGGTCGCCGGCGGTGAAGAACGACCCGGGATGCGCGGATCCGGGATTGACGTTCGCGTCGTCGCCGTTCGCGTGCGCGCCGTCGCCGCCGAAGCGCGGCGACGGCAAGCCGCCCGCCCCGGCGTCGTCGTCGCGGCGGCGCTGAGACAGCTTGGAGCGCTTCCCCTTGGTCTTCGCCGCCGCCGAGCCGCGCGCGCCGCTCCCGGGGTCGCGGTCCATCTGCATCTGCGCGGTGGGTGTGTTTCGGTCGGTCGAGTGACGGGGATCGGTCAGTCCCGGCGGCGGCGTCGAAGGCGGAGAGCCCCGCGCTGTCGCGCGCGCGGTTTCTCGGCGAAAACGATCGATCCACGCGGCGCCGTTGCCGGGCGCGTGGAAACGCGCCCGCGGGTGTGCGAAAAACACGTCGACGGAACGTCGACGTCGCCGCGACGCGCGCGAGCCCGTGCCGCCGCCGCGAAACGCTCCGGTGGGAGTGTTGCGATGACCCGATATCGTGGGACGCGCGGTCGCGCGCGCGGGGCGTTCGCGTCACGGCTCCGCGTCGGTCGCCGGAACCGTCGGTTTCTTCGGTTTCTTCCCGCGGTGTGCTGTTCACGCTCCCGCGAATTAACGCTCTCCCGCGCGCTTGGGAGACCTCGGCTCAACGCACGAGCGCGCGGAAGACCTCGGGTTGACGCGCGAGCTTGGGCCTTTGTGACGCACCTGACGAGCCCGAATGCGCACGCGTGCGTTCGGAGGTCGCGCTCGCGGGTAACGGGCGACTCCGGAGCGCGTGGACGCAGAGGAAAAATTGCCAAACAATACAACAAGATGTGTTCCCGGCAAACCTGTCGGCGGGCGTCTACCTCGACGCGCGCGACCTTAACGCGAGCGGATCGAGGAGCCTACTAGCGTTTCCGCGGAGTGTGTATGCGTAAACCGCGCGCGTGGCTCTGTTCGTAGCTTTTCGATACGAGCGCGCCTTCGCGAATGCTGACTTGTACGCCTGGAGCGTGTGTGAAAACGAAGCCGTGAGATTTTTTGGTCGTTGCCAACTGGCACTCGTTGAACTCTTGAGTTATTAGACCACCAGATTCGGAATCCCACCAGTTTCGAGCGTGGAAGCTCTTCGATTTCGACGCTTCGAGGCAGACCGCAGACCCGATTCGGTGCAAGCTGACGACGCTCAAACGAGGTGACGGAGTGCGAATCTGACAGAGGTGACGACGCGGCTCCCTCTCGTCCGCCCTCGGTGCGAGGGTTCCGGCGTCGGCGACCGGGATGTTTGGCCGCGCGCTCCTTACCCTGCTCCTCCTCGCGCTCGGCGCGGCGGCCGCCGCCTCCCCCGAGGTGCTCCGCCTGGACGCGGACTCGTTCGAGCCCTCCATCGCGTCGCGTCCGTTCGTCGCCGTGGCGTTCGTCGCGCCGTGGTGCGCGCACTGCAAGAGGCTGGAGCCGGAGTGGCGCGCCGCGGCCTCGAAGCTCGCGGCGCGGGGTCGGAACATCGCGCTCGCCACGCTGGACACCACCGCCGGCGACGCGAACGCCGCGCTCGCGGCGCGCCACGACGTGCGCGGTTTCCCGAGCATCCGCATCTTCCGCGACGGCGACCTGCAAAGCGCCGAGGCGTACGAGGGCCCGCGCGCGGCGGACGGGGTGGTGGCGACGCTCGAGAGGCTCGAGGCGAGCGCTGAGATTAGCCTCGCGACGCCGAGTGAGGCTGAGGCGTTCGTCCGGTCAAGCCCCGTGGTCGTGCTGGGCGTGCTGGACGGATCCGTCGAGGAAGACGCGCCCCTGGCGCGCGCGTTCGGCGCCGCGGCGCGTGCTTTCGCCGGCGACCCGGACGACCCGGACGACTGGCAGTCGGTGCCATTCGGCGTCGTCGCGCTCCCGACGCTGGTCCCCGAGCGCACGACGCGTTCGTTCGCGAACGCGCTGAAGGAAGACGGGCGGGGGCCCGCGCAACGCGGGGACGTCCTGGTGTACCGCGCGTTCGACGCGCGCGTCTCGCGGTTCCGGTTCGCGGACGCGTCGTCGGGACGAGCCATCGCACCGCGCGACCGTCGAAGAGCGCTCGAGCGGTTCGTGGCGTCGCGCGCGATGCCGCGCGTCGCCACGCTGGACCGCGACCCGCGGTCGCGCTCGACGCTCCGGCGCGTGTTCGCGGACCCCGGGCCGAAAGCGATCGGGTTCGCGGACGACGAGGCGCGGCGGCGCGAGATGGCGGAGACCATGGCGCGGGTCGCGGAGCAGGCGGAGAGGGAAGCATCGGAATCGGAATCGGAATCGGAATCGGTCGACGACGAAGACGCGCGGCGTCGAACGCCGCGCTTCGTGGTGGGCGTCGCCGTCGAAAACGCGAACGCGCTCGCGTTCTTCGACGTCGACCCGAAGCGTCTGCCCGCGGTCGTGATCCACGACACGCGGACGGACACGCGGTACGTGCTGCACGACGCCACCGACGCGGACGCGCTGACGGAGTGGCTGGCCGCGTTCCGCGCCGGGACGCTCGCGCCGACCGTGCGCAGCGCCAGCGACGGCGACGGCGCCCGGGGGGCGGGCGCGACGCCGCCGGAGGCGGAGGCGGCGCCGTCCGCGGCGTCGGCGGCGATCCTGGTCGCCAAGGGCTTCAGGAACGCGGTCGCCGGCGCCGAGGCCCCGGCGGTGACGCTCATTCAGTTCCACGCGCCCTGGTGCGGTCACTGCGAGAGCTTCGCCCCGACGTACAACGCGGTCGCCGCCGCGTTCCGGGACGACGAAGACGCGCGGGTGGTGACGTTCGACGCCGACGCCAACGACGTGCCCGATCCGCGGTTCGACGTGAAGGGATTTCCCGCCGTGCGCCTGTACCGCAAGTCGGACGACTCCGTGCACGCGTACGAGGGCGCGCGCACGGAGAAAGCGTTGATTGAGTTCGTCCGGAAACACGTGGGCGTCGGCGGGGGGGGTGACGCGCGGAAAGGGGAACGTGATGACGGAGAGTTGTAGCGCGTTATTATTAGCCTCAAAAAAAGGAAAAGGCCTCGACGCGTCGACGGAGCGTGAAAACGTCCGTTCAGACCGTCGACCGTTAAATTCGCCGTTCACTTCAGAGGCGCGGCCACATCAGCTCGCGCGCGCCTGGGTTCCCTCGCGGCTCGCCGAGATGTATCGCACCAGCAGCTCGAATGTCGGTTCGGGCGTGCGCATGTTATCGCAGTCGCAGCGTGGCGAGGCGTCGCCCGCGCGGTCGCCCGCTCCCGGCAGCGCCGCGGCGCCCGTCAAGCGGATGGCGCTCTCGGACTTCGAGAAGCTCGTCACGATCGCGAAGGGGTCGTTCGGGACGGTCTACAAGGCCGTCCGCAAGGACAACGGACGCGTGTACGCGTTGAAACAGGTCGAGATCGCCAACATGAACCGCGCCGAGCGCGAGGAGGCTGTCGATGAGGTACGCGCGCTCGATGCCCGTCGGGTCAACGCGACGCGCCAACCGAAACTTTTCCGAGAAACTTTTCCGTCTCGCGTTCTCCGTTCCGAAGCCGCCCTGCCCTCGCTCACCGAAATCGCGAGTCTCCCTTCGACTCTCCCTTAACAGGCGCGCGTTTTGGCCGGAATGGACAGCAAGTACGTCATCAAGTACTACGACTGCTTCCTGGAGGACGGCAAGCTGAACATCGTCATGCAGTACGCCCCGAACGGGACCCTGCACAGTCGACTGCACGCGCAGCGCGGGAAAGCGCTCCCCGAGGACAAAGTGTGGCAGTTTTTCATCCAGGCGCTCCTCGGGCTGCGGCACGTGCACTCCAAGAAGATCATCCACCGCGACGTGAAGTCCCTGAACTTGTTCTTCGACCAGGACGACAACGTGCTGGTGGGCGACCTCGGGATCGCCAAGGTGCTCTCCCCGAACACCATGTTCGCGCGCACCATCGTCGGCACGCCGTACTACCTCTCGCCTGAGCTGTGCGAGGACAAGCCGTACAACGAGAAGAGCGACGTCTGGGCGCTCGGCGTGGTGCTGTACGAGATGTGCACCGGGGGCAAGCACCCGTTCGACGCGCAGAACGAGGGCGCGCTGATCCGCAAGATCATGAAGGGTGTCTACGCGCCCCTGCCGGGTGGGAAGTTCTCCTCGCAGCTCTCGGACGTGCTCAGAGCCTGCCTCACGATGGACCACCGCGCGCGCCCGGACTCCGCCGCGCTCCTGCGAAACGCCGCCCTCGTGAGCCGCGCGCGGAGCCTGGGACTCGAGCTCGACCCCGACGCGAAGAACGTCTCCGTGCGGTCCATCGCCGCCGTGAGCGCGCACGACGCGGCGGCGGCCAAGCGCGTGCACGGCGAGGAGGGAGGCGCGGTCAGGGCGCCGCTCGCGGAGATGGCGCCGCCCGCCGCGCCGCCGTCGTGGGAGCGCCCCGCCAACCCGCACCTGCGGGGCGACGCCGACGGGTCGTTCCATCAGAGCGCGTCGCGGCGGGTGCACCGCCCGCCCCGCCCGCCCATGGGGTACGCGGGGGTGGATGACCCAGGCGCGTACGCGTACGGTGACGAGCCCGCGCCGGTCGAGGCGGAGGCTCCCGCGCCCGCGCACGAATTGACCCGCGCGTCGCTGGCGGCGGCGAGCCGCCGGTCGAGCGCGTCGCGCGCCGCGTCTCCTCTCGAGCCAGAACCCGAGCCGCGCGAAGAACCCGTCCCCGAGCCGCCGCGCATGATGAACTCGTTGCAGCGCGAGGCTGCCGAGCGCAAGGCGGCGAAGGATGTCGCGCTCGCCGCGGGGCGTGGGGGCTTGGCGCAGGAGGCGTTCGCGCAGGCGGGGAACGCCACGGACCCGTTCATCGCGCATCAGCTCGCGAAGCTGGGCGTGAACGAGGAGAAGTACAAGGAGGCGATGGACGCGGCGGCGGCGGAGCGCGCCGCGGCGCTCGCGGCGGCGAAGGTACACGGCCGCGGGAACCAGATGGCGGGCGTGCTCGACGGGTACGGCGGCGAGTCGTCGTTCAAGCAGCGCAAAAACGGCGACTATTACGACGAGGATTACGGCGAGTACTACCGGCAGGCGCCGGCGGCGGGCGCGGCGAAACCCGCGCCCCTTGAAAAAGAACCCGCGAGCCAACGCAAGTCGCCTGCGCCGTCTCCGTTTGAAGTGAGCGACGACGACGACCGGAAACACTACCGCACGGCGTCGATGGAGCAGTCAGCCGCGCTTCGCAACGCGACGTATGAGGCGCCCAAGTTTGGCAGGCAACGCGCGCAGGACCTGATGATCACCGGACCTTCCATGCGCGGCAGCGGGAGCGCGCCGTCGACGCGCAGCGCGGGGGGGTTCGCTCGAGGCGGCGCCAACTTCGGGTACGCGCAGAGCACGTACGGCTCAGAGTGCACGACGACAGTCGCGGCCACGTCGTATTACAACGCTTAGGATAGGATACACGGAGAGAACAGGTCGTAAAGCTCACTGTAATATCAAATAACGCAAACAGAAACTAGTAGACACATTCACTTCGCCGCAACTCGTCGACTCAGAAGAAGTCCTGGAGCGCGATCATCTCGAGCTTGCCCTCCTGAAGCACCCGCACCGCGTTGCAGGTCGCCTTCGCCCCGGCCATGGTGGTTACCAGAGGCACCTTCAGTCCGACGGCGGTGCGGCGGATCTCGCGCCCGTCTTTCAAGTCCGTGTCGTCACCCGAGGAGGTGACGATCATGAGCGAGATCTCGTCGTTGCGCAGCATGTCCCCGATGTGCGGGCGGCCCTCGTGGATTTTCGGCGCCACTGTCACAGGCACGCCGGCCTCTTCGATCACCTTCGCCGTGCCGCCCGTTGCCACCACCGTCATGCCCATCTCGGCGAACTGCTTAGCGATTTCCGTCGCCACCGCCTTATCGCTGTCGCGAACGGAGATGAAGACCTTGCCCTCGGTGGGCAACCGCTGCCCGGCCGCGATCTGCGCCTTGGCGTACGCCTTGGTGAAGTCCTTGTCGATGCCCATGACCTCGCCGGTGGAGCGCATCTCGGGACCGAGAAGCGTGTCCGCGCCGGGGAACTTGTCGAAGGGCAGGACAGCCTCTTTGACGGCGACGTGGTTGAGCTTCACCTCTTCGGTGAAGTTGATGTCCGCCAGCGTGGCGCCGGCCATCACGAGTGATGCGTACTTCGCGAGGGGGTGGCCGATCGCCTTGGCCACGAAAGGCACGGTGCGGGACGCGCGGGGGTTGGCCTCGATGATGTACACGGTGCCGTCGGGGATCACCGCGTACTGGATGTTGATGAGGCCGATGACGCCGAGGCGCTTCGCAACCTTGGGGGTCCACTCGCGGATGGTCGCCAGGGAGGACTCGCTGATGGTCTGCGAAGGGATGCTGCAAGCGGAGTCACCGGAGTGCACACCAGCCTGCTCGATGTGTTCCATGATGCCGGCGATCACGACGTTGCCCTCCGCGTCGCAGAGCGCGTCGACGTCGAGCTCGGTGGCGTTGTTCAGGTACTTGTCCACGAGCACGGGTTTCTCGGGGTCCACCTCGACGGCGGTGGTGATGTAGCGCTTCAAGTCGGTGTCGGAGGAGACGATTTCCATCGCGCGGCCGCCGAGCACGAACGAAGGACGCACCATGACGGGGTACCCGATGTTGTTCGCCGCGACGAGCGCCTCCGCCTCGGAGCGCGCGACGCCGCCGGGGGGCTGGAGAATGTCGAGCTCCTCGAGAATCGCCTGCCACCTCTCGCGATCCTCCGCGGCGTCGATGCTGTCAGGGGGGGTACCCAGAATTTTGCAGTTGCCGTTGCCGGAGGCGGCCGGGATGGGGTCGTCCTTCAGCGCCTTCTCGAGGCGCGTGGCCAGAGACAGGGGAGTCTGACCGCCGAACTGCACGATGATGCCCTCGGGTCGCTCAGCCTCGACGACGTTCAGCACATCCTCCACGGTGAGGGGCTCGAAGTACAGACGGTCCGAGGTGTCGTAATCCGTGGACACGGTCTCGGGGTTGCTGTTGAGCATGATGGTCTCGTACCCGGCATCCTTCAGCGCGAAGGCGGCGTGGCAGCAGCAGTAGTCGAACTCGATGCCCTGGCCGATGCGGTTGGGGCCGCCGCCAAGGATGAGAATTTTCTTCGCATCGGTGGGCGCCACCTCGTCGTTCCCGTCGTAGGTGGAGTACATGTACGGGGTCTCCGCCTCGAACTCCGCGGCGCACGTGTCGACGCGCTTCATGGACGCGCGCACATCGTGCCCGATGCGCGCCTTGCGCACCTCACCCTCCGTGATCTTGAGCGCGCGCGCAATCTGGATGTCGCTGAAACCGCGGCGCTTCACCTCCAGCCAGTCCTGCTTGTCCAGGTCGGACACGCCGGAGAGGCCCTTGAGCCAGTTCTCGGTCTGGAACAGGTCCTCCATCTGGCGAAGATACCACGGGTCGAAGTCCGTGAGCTTGCGGATCTCCTCCGCGGTCATGCCGGCCATGAACGCCTCGTGGATGGCGACGACGCGCGCGGGGCTCGGGACGGTGAGCGCCTTCTTCAGCGCCTCGGGGTCGGCGAGCATCTCGCCGTCCTTGGGGTTGAGTCCCCAGCCGTTCAGCCCAGTCTCCAGGGAGCGAAGCGCCTTGTTGAAGGACTCCTGCCACGTGCGGCCGATGGCCATCGCCTCGCCGACGGACTTCATCTGCGTCGTCAGGATGGGTTCGGACCCGGGGAACTTCTCGAACGCGAAGCGGGGGATCTTGGTGATGACGTAGTCGATGGAGGGCTCGAACGACGCCGGGGTCTTCAGGGTGATATCGTTGGGGATACCATCGAGCGTGCAGCCGACGGCGAGCTTGGCGGCCATCTTAGCGATGGGGAAGCCGGTCGCCTTGGAGGCGAGCGCGGAAGAGCGAGACACGCGGGGGTTCATCTCGATGATCATCAGCTCGCCGTCCGCGGGGTTCACAGCCATCTGGACGTTGGAGCCGCCGCACTCGACGCCAATCTCGCGGATGATGTCCACGGAGGCGTCACGCAGACGCTGGTACTCCTTGTCCGTGAGGGTTTGCGCGGGGGCGATGGTGATGGAATCGCCGGTGTGCACGCCCATGGGATCGAGGTTCTCGATGGAGCACACGATCACGACGTTGTCCGCGAGATCGCGCATCACCTCGAGCTCGTACTCCTTCCAGCCGAGCAGGGACTTCTCGACGAGCACCTGCGAGGTAGTGGACGCATTGAGGCCGCTGGTGATGATGGTCTTGTACTCCTCCATGTTGTATGCGATGCCACCGCCGGAACCGCCGAGGGTGAACGCGGGGCGGATGATGAGCGGGAACGAACCGATGTCGGCGGCGATTTGCACCGCCTCGTCCCAGTTGTTCGCCGTGCCAGAGGGGGGCGTCTTGAGCCCGATCTTCTCCATTGCCTCCTTGAAGAGCTGACGGTCCTCAGCCTTGTTGATGGCGTCGAGCTTGGCGCCGATGAGCTCGACGTTGTGCTTCTCCAGGGTGCCCGCCTCGGCGAGAGCCTTCGTGAGGTTGAGCGCGGTCTGGCCGCCCATGGTGGGCAGCAGCGCATCGGGCTTCTCCTTGATGATGATCTCCTCCACGGTTTCGGGGGTCATCGGACCGACGTACGTGCGGCTCGCGGTTTCGGGGTCCGTCATGATCGTCGCGGGGTTCGAGTTGAGGAGAATCACCTCGTATCCCTCCGCGCGGAGAGACTTGCAGGCCTGGGTGCCGGAGTAATCGAACTCGCACGCCTGGCCGATGACGATGGGACCGGCGCCCAGGATCATGATTTTCTTGATGTCGGTGCGCTTGTTGGAGTTGGTCGCTTGGTCCCACGCGCGGAACACGGGGGACTCCTCGTCGGGAGACGCGCGGGCGCGCGCGGGGACCGCCGAGCGCTTGGTGGCGCGAACGCGGCCGCGCTTAGCCTGGTGGAGCGCCCGCGCGGGGGCGCCCAGCGTGTTGGCGAGGGCGGAGGCAGACATGATGCGTCCGCTTTTTCACAGAGGGTAGTTGGAAAAAGCCCTGCTCGAAAGATCGGCGCAGGTCAGACGACACGTCAACTCTCGGATGGCGTGAGGGCGATACTCTCCCAACGCGTGCAAATGCGATGAGGTGAGTGGCAACGACGCTCCCCAGAGGACGGTCGCGCTTAAGGAACTGCTACCGCCGCCGTCGCGATCGGACACTTTTTTTGAAAGCGCAAAAAAAAAAGCGGCGGGGCCGGCGGCGACGAAAATCTGGATTCAAACGTCGTCGCTTTTTTCTGTGACTGCAGACCATGCAGTGACGTTTCGAAAGTCGGCAACCCCAGCTGGGCAGTCGGGAAATATCACCACATCAAATATCCATCTCGTTTGGTGCCGAGTCGAATCCTGAGAAAAACGCGGAATGCTAATTATCACTGCGAAGCTGCGAAAACAAACGTGTGCTTGCGATACTGTAGTAAGTAATACACCGCGCGACACGCGCGCTCACGCTCCACCCGACCCCCTCTCCCCCCCCGCGTCGAACGTCACCGACGATCGTCGTTCCCTCTTCCCCTCGATCGCGTCGAGGTCGTCCAG
>Ga0181561_10002455_pt1 | contig 16352 bp, 14 predicted proteins | sample 011ome_19_FD_133760 | JGI IMG/M metagenome (GOLD analysis project Ga0181561, IMG submission 133760) | Coastal salt marsh microbial communities from the Groves Creek Marsh, Skidaway Island, Georgia - 011510BT metaG (megahit assembly) | ecosystem: Environmental > Aquatic > Marine > Intertidal...
AGCTGGTTCAGCAACACATGACGCTCCGCAACCGATCCGGTGAACTTGGCCGGGTCCGGCAACGGCCAGGCCGCCGACACGACGTTGTCTCCGAACTCGGGGCACACCTGCCCGTCAGTCGTGTCGCAGAGCGCGATGACGAAATCGATGACCGGTGCGTCGGGTTTCAGGAATTCGTCCCAGGACTTGCTCCTGGCATTGGAGACATCATGACCGAGCTGTCTGAGATTCTTCAGCACCTCGGCATTGGGCGCTTCGACCGGATCGGAACCGGCGGAATAGGCCCGGAACCTGCCCTGTCCGATGTTGTTCAGAACAGCCTCGGCGATGATCGACCGCGCCGAATTGTGCGTGCACAGGAAAAGCACGTTGAACGATCCCGACATGGGTATTTCCCTTTCCTCTATTTCCGGAAGAAGCCGCGCGATATCGCCGCAGAGGTCCGGCTGTCCGTTGCAGCAGGTCTCGGTGACAAACGTCAGCAGGTCCCTCAACCCGGCAAAACGGACCGCATAGGTCTTCGTGCGGCCCTGCCGTGCCGATTGGATGAGTCCCGCCTGTTCCAGCGCGGACAGATGAAACGACAGGGTCGATGCCGGAACCCCGGTCCTGCGTTGCAGTTCCCCGGCGCGCATGCCGGTCGCACCGGCCGAACTCAGTAGTCGCAAAAGACGCACCCGCGTCTCCTGCGAAAGGGCCATGAACTTTGCCGCTGCCTGTGTCTCATCCATTATTCTAGAATACTGGAAATATTAGCCTTTAAAAAGCCTCCCTCGGCCGTGTCACAGAAATTTCACTAAGCGGATTTTCCGACCGGCAGCGCCCCCGCATCTCCATCCGCAGGACGGGTGTTTCGATACTGATCACGTCCCCCGGATCGATAAGACGGCACGGCATCCATGTAAAGAAACGGACTGCCCTTACCGGCGAGCTATCGGCTAAGGTGGCGGCTTCATAAAATCGAGGGAGACACCCGATGCTGAAACCGATCCGGCGCGTCGTTACCGGCCATGACGAAAACGGCAAGGCCGTCGTTATCATGGATGAGCCCGCCTCCAATATCGTCACGTCCGAGCACCGCCCGGGCGGGCGCACCAATATGTGGCGCACGACGTCCATGCCGGCGTGCTACGGCGGCGACCGGGACGAAGCCGCCGCCGACGTCAGGTTCACGCTGGAGCCGATGCCCGGCGGGACCAATTTCCGGATCTCCGAATACCCGCCGGCATCACCGGATGACGGCACGGTCGACAGCAGCAAGGCGTTTGCCGAGGTCGGCGCGGCGCACAAGCTGGTCGAAGGGGCGCGCCATCCCTTCATGCACAGCACCGATACGGTCGATTATGCGATCATCCTCGAAGGTGAGATCGTCATGCTGCTTGATGACGACGACGTGGTGCTGAAGGCGGGCGACGTGGTGATCCAGCGGGGCACCAACCATGCCTGGGAGAACCGGTCCGACAAGCTGACGCGGATCGCCTTCATCCTGATCGACGGGGTCGACGAGAATGGCAACAAGCGCGGCTAGCCCGCCCCGCTTCTCTCGCTTCTCGTCTCTCGCCCAAACCGTCTGACCTAGATCGTCACGTACCAGCCGCCGTTGACATGCAGGCTCTGGCCGCTGACGAAGCGCGCGCCGGGACCGCAGAGATAGCGCACCATCGCCGCGACTTCCTCCGGCTCGCCGGTCCGCCCCATGGGCACCGGTCGGGTGGCATAGAGCGGCGGGATGGGGCCGCCGTCGCGTTTGGTGTTTATCAGTGCCGGAATGACCGTGTTTACAGTGATGCCATGGGGCGCAAGTTCCGGCGCGAGCGAGCCGGTCATGCCGCACAGACCGGCCTTGGCGGCGGCGACATGGGCGCGTTCGGGGAAACCCGCATGGCTGGCGACGCCGCCGATATTGACCACCGCCGCCGCGCCGCTGGCCTTCAGATGGGGCAGCGCCGCCTGGGTGACGAGAAAGGCGCTGTCGAGCGTGGACGCCAGCACCTCATGGAACCGGGCCAATGTCAGGTCCTCGAACGGCACCTCGCCGCGCTCGGAGACGTTGTTGACGACGAAATCCAGACGCCCGAACGCCGCCACCGCCGCCTCGACCATGGCCGCCGCGGTCTCCGGCTGCGTCACGTCGCCCATGTAGACGGCGGCGCGGACGCCAAGTGCTTCTGCGTCGCGTGCCGTTGCCTCTGCCTCCGCACGCGATGTGCGCGCATTGATCAGCACGTCGGCGCCACCGGCGGCAAGGGCAAGCGCGATGGCGCGGCCAATATTCCTGGCGCTGCCGGTAATGACAGCGGCGCGGTTGGCAAGTTCGGGAGACATATCGGACATGGCAGGACTTCCTTTCTGGGCGGGCCCGCTGGCGCGGCACCAAAGAGCCCGCGCCCGGTTCTATTCACAGGCCTGTTTGGATTCGAGCGTTCGATTCAACTCTTTTTCTAGCCGTGCCGGGTGCGGTGGCGCTGATGCGTCGGGACCATCGCGACCGGCGCCAGCGCTTTCAGGGACGGCTCTTCGCTATCCATCGACGCATCGCGGATCGCGACAAGCACTTTCCCGAGCGTCGTCTCCCCCCACAACCAGTTCGCCACCTCCAGATCGGAGCTTCGCCGGTCGGGCCGGGCGATCGCGGCTTCGGTATAGAAATAACGCATATCGTCGGCCATGCGCTTGAAACCGACACCGAGCGAGACGCCGTCAATCGGCGGCGGCGTACCGGCCGGGTCGACGAGAACATCGGCGATCACCCGGGCGATTTCATCCGGCGTTTTGCCGGAAATCCCGAATGCCGATCGTTTGAAGGTTTTGACGGCTTCTTCGTACCAGGGGCGCAGCAGGTTCACTTCCTGCAACAAAGACCGGTAGACCAGATCGGCATCGCTCAGATCGTCCATCGGCGCCGCGAAACTGACGGGACATGCCCAGCCCTCTGTATCGGCATCTGCGCCGGCGCCCGGCGGCGGATCTGGAAAATCCTCCAGTACCGGCCCTGATGCCCTTTCGAGAAGCTGCAAAGTCGCCAGCAGAACCCGGCGCTGAAAGTCCGGCGCGTTGGGCGCGCCCAGCGGCCGCCCCAGTTCGAACGGAACCGCCAGCGCGCGCGGCGGCCTGATCTTTTCGGAATGGGTGCGGATCAGGCTGATCTGGGTTGTCGGAATGCCTTCGCTTTCGATGATATGTGCAAGCCCGCCCACGGCGCGCGTACATTGCGGTCAGACGGGGACCAGCAGGACCGCGTCCACCCGGTCCTGCTTGAGCAGGCCTGCAAGGTCGCGCGCAACCGGCTCCATCGCGACGGGGGGCGTTGCCCCCATGAATGAATAATGGCGGGCGGCCGCCGAACCGACAACACCGTCCGCGACCAGTTCGTGCAGCCGGTCGACCGGGAAAGACGTGTTGACGTCCTGGAAAAAACCGGTGCGATCGAAATTTGTGGAGATATGGCTCATCACCAGGTCATTCATATCCCCATCGTCGGGAATGACACGGTAATCGCCGGCACCCGGTACGAAGGGGGAATCGCCGCTGCGATGTAGGCCCGCCGTGCTGATAATGGCCACCCTGCTCTCCGACAGCGGCTTTGCCGGCACCCAGGGCGTCGTCTCGTAGTCAGGCAGTTCCTGATTGACCAGCGCCTCGCGCAGATGGTCCGGCATTTCTCGCAGGAAAACCATGTTGTCTCTCTGTTGGTTCGTTGGTACGCAATGATCGACCGGGGAGACTATTGCAGCGCGAAGGGATGCTGCCAATCGGTTTCCCGATCACGATTGTTTGCCGATCACGCTGACAAAGACGCGACAGCCGAGATGCCGGGACCGGTTCAGCTTTCGCGTTCGAAGCGCAATCGGAAAAAGCTCGTATTGTCCGGCGCGAACTCCACGGTCAGGTCCCCGTTCATCGCGCGCATGATCGCCCGGCTGATCGGCAGTCCCAGCCCGGCGCCGTCGCGGTTGTCCGCCGCGCCGCCACGGGAGAATTTCTCAAAAAACATGTCGACGTCGTCGCGCGTGACGCCGCCCCCGTTGTCAATCACATCGATATAAAACGCCTCTTTGTCGCCGTGGGTTCGCAGATCGATCCTGGGCCTGTCCGCGGTATTGTATTTAACCGCGTTCGACAGAATGTTGATCAGCACCTGCCGCACGCGGTCCGCGTTCGCGCTGATCCGGTCATCGCCCGGGTGCGGCTGGAAATCGACCGTGACCCCGGCGGTCCGGGTAATGCCCGACATTGTATCGATTGCGGCAACGACCGCATCGCTCGCCCTCATGGGGGCAAGTTTCAGATCCATCGTGCCCGCTTCGAGGCGACTCATATCGAGGATTTCATCCAGGAGTCTCGTCAGGCGGATCGTCTCGTCATGGATGATAGATACGAATTTTTCGCGCTCTGCATCGGAGATTCCGTCTTCGTTCATCAGAATTTCCGCGAACGACCTGACGGACGTCATCGGCGTGCGCAGTTCATGGCTGACCTGGCTGAGAAACTCGTCCTTCTGCGTATCCAGGGCGCGCAGACGCCGGTTCACATCGCGCAGCTGTTCTGCGGCAAGTTCGAGTTCCGCCGATTTGTCTTCCAGCTGCCGGGAGGTTTCGATGAGCTGCTGGGTTTCGTCCGCGATATCGATCAGTTCGGTCATGCCCACGGTCTGCCGTCCGGCGATCCGGGTCACCATCGCATGTGCCGATGCCGCACCGATGGACCCGGCAAACTCCCGCTCCAGCCGGGCGATCAATGTATCGGTCGCATGGGGCAACCCGGAGCCCAGACCCTGGGAATGGGCAAGTTCATCGAACAGGCGGCGGGCCGGCATGTCGCCGAGAATACGCTGCGCCAGAACGAAGAGGTCTTCGGAATCCGCCATCCCGGTCACAAAGCTCGATGGCGCGCCGCCGGCCGAGCGATAGACGTCGACGAACAATGCGCCCTGGAGACGCTCCAGCACCCCCGCTACCGACAGGCAGGAAACAACAAGGAAGGTGAGCGTGTTCAGCCCGACGCTCCAGACAACGGCATGGACGAGCGGATCCAGCCCGGTGTGCCCGAGCAGCGCCTGCGGGCGCAGGAACTCGATGCCCCACGGGCCTTCGTTCAGCACGCTGACGCTCAGAATGAAATCTCCGCCGAAGCTCGGGAGAAACAACGTGTAGGCCCACAGCGCGGAGCCGACCAGCAACCCGGAGATCGCGCCGGTGCGTGTCGCCCCGCGCCAGAAGATGCCACCGATCAGGCTGGGCAGGAACTGGGCAACCCCGACGAACGCAATCAGGCCGATGGCCGCAAGCGCGTCGGAGCCGCCATTGATCTCGAAATACAGGAACCCGAGCCCCAGAATAGCGGCGATACTGATGCGGCGTGAAATCAGAAGCAGGTTGCGGACATCGCCGCTGACCGCGTTCCGATAGGCCATCAGCCTCAGCGCGATGGGCATCACGACGTGGTTGGACACCATCGTCGATACCGCAATCGCCGCGACGATGACCATCGAGGTCGCCGACGAAAACCCGCCGAGGAATGCCAGCAGGGCGAGGTCCTGCCGGCCCTCGGCCAGCGGCAGCGACAGGACGAACAGATCTGGATTGGCGCCTTCGGGCATTACCTTCAGGCCGATAATGGCGATCGGCATGATGAACAACGTCATCCCGAACATATAAAGCGGGAACAGCCAGGACGCGGTCGAGAGGTGACGTTCCTCTATGTTTTCGACAACCGTCACCTGGAACTGCCGCGGCAGGCAGATGATCGCCGCCGCCGACAGAAACGTGAGCGTTACCCAGCGCGGGCCGAATATATCGCCGACACCACGAATCGCCTCCGGCGACACGTTCGCGAACACGTCCCGGAACCCGCCCGCAACGCCGTAGGTCACAAAGATACCAACGGCGATGAGTGCGACCAGTTTGACAATGGCTTCAAGCGCGATGGCCGCCACGACGCCATGATGACGCTCGTTGGCGTCCAGGTTCCGGGTGCCGAACAGGATCGTGAAAAGCGCCATGCCCGCCGCGATCCAGAACGCCGCCGTGGTTCCGTCCGCTTCGCCGGCGATCACCTGGTAGCTCCGCGTCACCGACTGGAGTTGCAGGGCGATATAGGGGGTCGTCGCGATCACGGCGATGATGGTGACGAGCACGGCGAGGGTCGGGCTTTTTCCGTAGCGCGACGAGATCAGATCGGCGATCGAGGTGATGCGGTGCGCGCGACCGATGCGCACAAGCTTTCTCAGCAACCACCACCAGCCGACAAAAACCAGCGTCGGCCCAAGATAGATCGTGATGAATTCAAGGCCGTTCCGGGCGGCCGATCCGACCGCGCCGTAGAAGGTCCATGAGGTGCAGTAGATAGAAATAGAAAGCGTGTAGACCACGGGCGAGTGCAGCCAGCTTATGGGCTTCTGGCGGGTCCGGTAGTCGACCACGAACGCGATCGCGAACAGCAACGCGACATAGCCGAGGCATACCACCAGGAGGATGTTGATTGACAGCATCAGTCAGGCGCGCCGGGTGGCCTCGTCGCTGAACGCGTGTCTTCGGTCTCGCGAAGCGGTCGGGCAAGCGCCACCGCGCCGACAATTAGAAAGGCCCATATCGCAAAAAGATACAGCATCGGCACAGGCATACCGCCGATATCGCTGTCTATCAGGGATATTCCGGCGATCGGGGGCATAAGAAACGCGACGCCCGTCAATAACAGCGCAATTGACCTGCCGCGCACTTTGCGGCGCGATAACTGCAGGTCCGCGTTATTCTTCAAGTTTCGGTATCTCCGCCGTCACTGCGCGGGCGACCCATCGCAAGTTGTTTTACCGCAGCGACGATCTCAGCGTTGGCGAAGGGTTTTGTGATGAACATGTCGGCGCCGCATTCGAGCGCCGTTTCGCGATCCTCGCGCTGGCCTTTCGCCGTCAACATCAGAACCGGGAGCTCCGCTGTTCGCCGGTCCACCCGCAGTTGCCGCAGAATTTCGTATCCGTCCAGCTCCGGCAGCATGACGTCGAGAACAAGGATATCCGGCGCATCGGAGAGCACGGCATCCAACACGCGGCGCCCGTCCGTTTCGGCAGAGCAGCATGACGTCGAGAACAAGGATATCCGGCGCATCGGAGAGCACGGCATCCAACACGCGGCGCCCGTCCGTTTCGGCAGACACGTCGAATCCTGCGCGTTCCATGAGGAAAGTCAGCAATTCGACGATATTCGGTTCGTCCTCCGCCAGAAGCACACGTTTTGCCATCGCTTCCTTTGTCCTCCACCTCGGCACCCGTCTTTTGCGAGCGTCTCATTAATTAGACCGCATAGCGGACAGTGCCGCAATGACCAAACGCCCGACGCATCGCCGATCCATTTGCGGATCGGACGGATAATTGCGGGCGGAACAGCTATTCGGACAGCGGGTCCTCGACGCGGTGTGCACAGGAATGCCGCGGACACAGTCGGCAACCGGGACCGACCTCCTCTACAACCGTCGATCGTTCGGGCGCATACACAGTGTTGCGTGCATCCGCCTCGCTCATCGCCAGCATATCGGTCAGATAGTGGCGGGGCTTGCCGAAACTCGTCGGCCCTGAAAGCCGCGCCCGGGCCACGAACACGAACCGCGCGCCGGATGGAAACAGGGCGCGCTGACGGATCACCGCCTCGGGCGATTGCTGGGCGCGAAAGAGCGTCCACAGGGGACAGGCAGCCACATAGCGGGGAATGGCGAGACCGTCGAGCCCCAGCATTTCGATAATCGTCCCGGCCGCGTTGGCCTGAAAATATCCAAACCGGGGCGCCTGGTCCTGTCGCGGCAGGGCGGTCAGCCTTTTACAGACCGTTCTGATTTCCGTCGAATAGGCTTCCGCAAGCGCTTCGATGTCATAGCCGAGATCCACCGCGCGGACGATCAGGCTGTCCATCGGGATCAGAAGCGCATTCGTTGCATAGTCGAATAGGGCACGTTGCGCGCGCGACCGCGCCGCCGATGTCTTTATCTGCGGCTGGTCGAGGACGATATCGCCGATCAGGCCGGACATTCGATCCCTCACCAGCGCTTCCGCCTTGATCCGGCGCGAAACGGGCTGGGGATCTGTCAGATGACCGGTCAGGTCCAGTGTCGCGGATTCGAGTTCTTCAAAGTGATTTTCACGCGCATCGAACAGGGTCTCCACCTCATCGAGCGGAGTGAGGATTCTGTCGGTCTCGTCGGTCTTTTCGAGATAGGCGACGAGCGCCTCCCCCACGGTGGAGAGCGTGCGGCTCTCCTCGAATATTATCGAATGGAATCTATCGCTCTGCGGCGGCGTCATATCAGCGTATTCCGACAGTATCTCCGCGGCGGACCGGATAGCCGCGACACGCGTCAGCATCCGGTGAACCGCCTCGCCGAAATACGGATCGTTCGACAATCTGTCCGACAGGACCTGCGCACGGCTCGTCGCCTCATGCTCGGACCGCGTCAGGGCCGCAATTCCCCTGGCCCAGCCGGGAAATCGGCCGATCAGTTCGGACGTTCGATCCGTTTCCACGCCCAACGCCCGGAGAGAGGGCTGTTGGGAAATTTCGGTCAGGGAATCGAGCAACCGTGCTTCGGACGTATCGTCGAGTTCGTCCGGGGCGAGGTTCAGGGCTTCGGCGATATTGCGCAGAAGCGCCCCCGCGATCGGGCGCTTGTTCCACTCAATCAGATTCAGATATGACGCAGAGATACCGACTTTGAGGGCCAGCGCCGATTGGGTGACACCGATTTCACGCCGCCGCTGCCGTATCCGCGTACCAAGAATGGACTGCTGCACCGGCATTCTCCTGCGAATATCAGTTACTTAGTGCGATGATTGTCAATTTTTGACAACATTTCAAATTCTCATGATAATTTTTTTACATTTTTACTGTTAAAAATCAAACTCTTATTATCTTATTTACAAATCATGTCAGCCTTTCACCAAGACGAAAAATCGTCTTGCAGCCGAGGCAGGGGCCGGAATCCGGAGCCACCCCTTTCGGTTCATCCAATGAAAAATGGCATTAGAGGAAACGTACAATGATCAAGAAGCAGATTACGCGTCGCCGCATTTTGCAGGGCTCGGCTGCGGCCGGTGCCGTCATAGCGGCTCCCACGATTCTCACACGCAACGCCTGGGCCGCGGGCTATACCAACGAGCCCAAGGGAAGCACGGTTACATTCGGCTTTAACGTGCCTCAGTCCGGCGCCTATGCCGACGAAGGTGCCGACGAACTTCGCGCCTACCAGCTTGCCGTCGATCACATCAACGGTATCGGTGACGGCGGCATGCTGAACACCTTCTCGTCAAAAGCGCTTCGCGGCAACGGCGTCAACGGCAAGAAAGTGATTTATGTTACCGGCGACACCCAGACGAAATCCGATGCCGCCCGCGCCAGCGCCAAGCGGATGATCGAAAAGGACGGCGCCGTCATGATTACCGGCGGATCGTCCTCCGGTGTCGCCATCGCGGTACAGGGCCTGTGCCAGGATGCGGGCGTCATTTTCATGGCGGGCCTTACCCACTCCAACGACACCACGGGCAAAGACAAACGCGCCAACGGCTTCCGTCATTTCTTCAATACCGAAATGACCGGCGCCGCCCTCGCGCCGGTGCTGAAAAATGCGTTCGGCTCGGACCGCATCGCCTACCACCTTACCGCCGACTACACCTGGGGCTGGAGCCAGGAAGGCTCGATCAAGAAATACACCGAGCAGATCGGCTGGAAGACGGCCGCCGCCGTCCGTACCCCACTTGGTGCCGGCGACTTCTCGCAATACATCACGCCGGTCCTCAATTCGGGCGCCGACGTGCTGGTGCTGAACCACTACGGCCGCGACATGGTCAATTCGCTGACCCAGGCGGTCCAGTTCGGCCTGCGGGACAAGCAGGTCAACGGCAAGGACTTCGCCATTGTGGTTCCGCTCTACAGCCGCCTGATGGCCCAGGGCGCCGGCGAGAACGTCAAAGGCATCTTCGGCTCCACCAACTGGCACTGGTCGCTGCAGGACGAAGGATCCAAGGCATTCGTGAAATCCTTCGGCCAGAAATACGGCTTTCCGCCCAGCCAGGCGGCGCACACCACGTATTGCCAGGCCCTGCTCTATGCGGATGCCTGCCAGCGGGCGGGAACTTTCCGGCCCTCAGCCGTCGGCAAAGCGCTCGAAGGCTTCAAGTTCGACGGTCTGGGCAACGGCCCGACCGAGTACCGCGCGGAAGACCATCAGTGCTTCAAAGATGTCCTGGTCGTGAAGGGTAAAGAAAACCCCACATCGAAGTTCGACGTTCTTGAAGTCGTGGAAGTTACACCGCGGGCCCAGGTCGAGTATCCTGCGTCTCTGCTTGGCGGCAATCTCGGCCCGTATAACGACGGCGCCTGATTTCCGACCTCCTCAAATAAACGACCGGACGCCCCCGCTATGACGTGGGGGCGTCCCTAAAAAAACGAGTAGGGGTTAGACGGCAATGGACGCCATTCTGCTACAGATTCTGAACGGCCTGGACAAAGGCGGCGCATACTCGCTGATTGCGCTCGGTCTGGCACTTATTTTCGGCACCCTGGGTGTCGTCAATTTCGCCCATGGCGCGCTTTTCATGCTCGGCGCGTTCTGCGCCGTGACCGTCAAAACGGTGATGAGCATTGAGATCGTCACCCTCGACCCGACCCGGCAAACGGCCTGGGGCACACCGATGGAAATCCGGACCCCCTATATAGAGGCGTGGCTCGGCGACTTCGGGGCGACGCTGCTCGATTTTTCGGTCCCGCTGTCAATCCTGATTGCCATCCCGATCATGCTTCTTATCGGCGTGGCAATGGAGCGCGGCCTGATACGCCACTTCTACAAGCGGCCCCACGCAGAACAGATACTCGTGACATTCGGCCTTGCAATCGTGCTGCAGGAGATCGTCAAAAGCTATTTCGGCGCGAATCCCATTCCCCAGCCGGCACCGGATGTCGCGCGGGGGATGGTCGATTTCGGCACATTGGTCGGCATCGATGCAGGCAATGTCGTGTATCCGGCGTGGCGCCTCATCTATTTCCTGTTTTCGGTTGTCCTGATCGGCGCGGTTTTCGCGTTCCTGCGGTTTACGACATTCGGCATGGTCGTGCGCGCGGGCATGGCCGATCGCGAAACCGTCGGACTTCTCGGTATAGATATCGACAAACGCTTTACCGTTGTTTTCGGCATCGCAGCTGTTGTCGCGGGCCTTGCCGGCGTCATGTACACGCCGATTCTCAGCCCCGATTATCACATGGGCATGGACTTCCTCGTCCTCAGCTTTGTGGTGGTTGTCGTCGGTGGCATGGGATCGCTGGGCGGCGCGGTCGCGGCGGGCTTCACGCTCGGCATTCTGCAGAGCTTCGCGTCCATGAACGAAGTCAAAACCATTCTGCCCGGCATCGACCAGATCATCATTTACGTGATCGCCGTCGTAATCCTGCTCGTGCGCCCCAGAGGACTTATGGGACGCAAGGGCGTGATGGAGTAACCGGCATGACACGCAAAGACCTTATCCTGCTGATCTGCTTTATTGTGGCAGTCCTCGCAGCGCCGGTGATTCTGGAACCCGTGGGCGCGGGTTATCCCGACCTGCTCCAGAAATTCGCAATCTTCGGCATCTTCGCAATCGGCTTCAACATCCTGTTCGGGCTGACCGGCTACCTGTCGTTTGGACACGCGGCATTCCTGGGCGTCGGCTCCTATACGGCGGTTTGGACGTTCAAGCTGTTCAGCATGAACCCGCTGCCGGCAATCATTCTCGCGACGCTGCTGGGGGGCCTTTTCGCCGTCCTGATCGGCTTCATCTGCCTGCGGCGATCGGGGATCTACTTTTCCATCCTGACCCTCGCCTTTGCGCAGATGAGCTACAACCTCGCCTACTCCGTCCTCACACCGATCACCAACGGCGAAACAGGTCTGCAACTGGCGCAGTCCGACCCCCGTGTCCTGGACGTCGCCTTCGGCCGGGATTACGGGGCGGTGCTGCCGTCCTCGGATTTTTTCGGGATGACCATGACCGGCTACCCGGGCTTTTATTTCTGCGCCGTGCTCCTGATTGTGTGCTTCTTCCTCTCTATCCGGATATTCCGGTCCCCCTTCGGCATGATGCTCCGCGCCGTCAAATCGAACCAGAACCGGATGAACTACACCGGGCTTAACACGCGTCCCTATACGCTCGCGGCATTCGTGATTTCCGGGATGTATGCGGGCCTCGCCGGCGGGTTGCTCGCCGTCACGGACCCGCTCGCAGGCGCCGAACGGATGCAATGGACGGCGTCGGGAGAGGTCGTCCTGATGACGATCCTCGGCGGGGCCGGCACGCTGCTCGGCCCGATCATCGGGGCCGGCGTCATCAAGTATTTCGAGAATATATTCTCGGCCTTCAATGACGGCATCCTGATGAAAGCCTTTGATTTCCTGCCGGAAACCCTGCAGCACGTGATGGTCTCAATTTCGTCGGTCTTCGTCGGCGAAGGGTGGCACCTGACGCTTGGGGCGCTTTTCATGCTGATCGTCATCTTCCTGCCCGGCGGCCTGATGGAAGGCTTCGATCGCCTCCGACACAGCTTCTCCTCGCGGTCAGGCAATGACGACAGCGAGGTCGCGGCATCCGTCAAGGATGCGCCGCCTGTCACAGGAGGCCGGCCATGAGCAATTTATCCGTTCTGCAGGTCAACAAGCGGTTCGGCGGCCTGGATGCGCTGCGCGACGTGAACCTTGAGGTCAAATCCGGCACGGTACACGCCATTATCGGACCCAACGGCGCCGGCAAGTCGACATTGCTCAACTGTTTCGTCGGCCGGCTGGAGCCCGACACGGGAAGCGTCACCTTCGACGGCAAATCGCTTCTGGGGATCAAGCCCCATGAAATCAATCAGGCAGGGGTAAGCCGGGTCTTCCAGACGCCGGAAATTTTCGCCGACCTGTCGCTGATCGACAACGTCATGATCCCGGCCTTCGCGAAGCGCGACGGCGCGTTCACGCTTCACGCCTGGGGCAGTGTGGCCGATGAACGCGACATCCGCGCGACGGCGATGGACATGCTGGCGGACGTCGGGCTGGATGCAAAGGCCAACGACATCGCAGGCCAGCTGTCACGCGGCGATAAACGGCGCCTCGAGCTCGCCATGTGTCTCGTCCAAAAGCCGAAGCTTTTATTGCTTGACGAACCGACGGCGGGCATGGCGCGCGCCGACACGAACAACACCATCGACCTGATGAAAAGGATCGCCGGCACCGGCGTCACGATGGTGGTGATCGAACATGACATGCACGTGGTATTCTCTCTTGCGGAGACGATTACGGTGCTCGCGCAGGGAACGGTGATTGCGGAAGGATTGCCGGAAGACATCAAAGGCGATCCCCGCGTTCAGGAAGCGTATCTCGGGGGCGCCCATCTATGAGTGAGACAAAACCAATCGGGGGCGACATGATCGACAACGGACTTCCCCGGACAGTGTCCGACGCGACAGACGCCGGAAAGCCGCCCTATTTTTCCTGCGCGAACATTCATGCCTATTACGGTGAAAGCTATATCGTGCAGGGCGTTCAGTTCGATATCCGCGAAGGCGAAATCGTGGCCCTGCTGGGGCGCAACGGCGCGGGAAAGACATCGACACTGCGGGCCATTGCCCGCCTTGCCAACCCGGAGCTCAAACGGGGCGAAATCTGGCTCGACAACCAGCCGCTTCACCAGATGAAAGCGTTCGAGGCAGCCCGGATCGGCGTCGGCCTGGTGCCCGAAGACCGCCGGATCATTCAGGGCCTGAGCGTCGAGGAAAACCTCAAGCTCGCCCAGATCGCCCCGCCCGTAGGGTGGTCGATAGACCGCATCTACGAGCTGTTCCCGCGCCTCGGCGAACGCAAGAACCAAGAAGGCACGACGCTATCCGGTGGCGAACAGCAGATGCTGGCGATCGGCAGGACGCTCGCCCGCGATGTCAAGCTTCTGCTGCTGGACGAACCCTATGAGGGCCTGGCACCCGTTATCGTCCAGGAAATCGAACGCACGCTGGAGCAAATCAAGAAGCTGGGCATGACGACGATTATCGTCGAACAGAACGCGATTGCCGCGCTCCACCTCGCCGACCGGGCGATCATTCTGGAAATGGGACAGGTCGTTTTCGACGGCAAGGCGCAGGAGGTCCTCGACGACGCGGACCTGCGCCAGCAATATCTGGCGATTTAGTATCCGGCCCCTTCTTGACCCGCCATCGCAGGTGAGCCTTCAGACAGTATCGGGCACGCGACCTGTAATTGTGGAGGCGATTTCGCGCCCCGCGACCCGCCCTATCCCGAAGGCCTTGATCAGTCCCCCGACATACGCCGCCCTGGGCCCCCCTTCGAGGCCGCCTACGGCAGAGCCGGCGGCATAGAGACCCGGGATCACCTCGCCTGCCGTGTTCAGCACCCTCGCCCGTCCGTCGACGGCCACACCGCCCGATGTCACCGTGATGCCTGCACATAACGGGATTGCATAGAACGGCGCCTTTTCGCAGAGGTGCGGCTGAAAGGCTTCGGTCGTCCGTGTCGGGCTCAGCGCGGACGCGTCGCCGGCGCGGACCAGCCCGTTGAACGCATCGACCGTTGCCGCCAGACCAGCGGCATCCAGACCGGCCTTCGCCGCCAGTTCCGTCAGCGTGTCGGCCTGCAGCACCGTCCCGCCGTTTTCCGTCAGCGACGGGTTGGGCGGGACGATGTCGCTCTCTTTCGCGTCTTCCCAGACCGATGAATCGAAAACAGCCGTTGCCGAGAGCGGATCGGAGAGCCTGGCGATAGCATTGGTGACGTAAATTCCGCCAAGCCCCTCGTCGCAGAACCGGCGGCCGTCCTCAGTCACCACCACGCCCTTGGCACAGAGCACATCGAGCTGGGGGTACGGCCAGAGCTTCTCGTTGGTCAGCGCGTCGCGGCTGAGCACGTGGCCGTAGAAAGTTTCGAGCCCGACAAGCGCTGCACCGACAGCCGCAGCCATTCGCAGCCCCTCGCCCCTGCCCGTCTCCGTGTTGCGCTGGCGGACCTTCTGCGGATCGGCGGTGATGTGTTCCGCGATCAGCGCCCGATCTGCCTGAAAGCCGCCATCGGCTATGACAACAGCTTTCGCCGAAATCCGCTCGCCATTCGCAAGCACGACGCCGGTCACGGCGCCGTCATCGACAACCAGGCTTGCGACACGGGCCCCCCGGCGCAATTCCCCGCCGCGATCGGCAAGTTTTTTCCCGAGGGACTGCAGGAACAGATTGGGACCGCTTTTCTCCCAGTCCAGACCGGCGCGCATTGCCCTGCCGGGCGCCATCATCGGCATTCCCCAGGACCGGCGGGGATGCTGCAGAAAATCGCTGCCTTCGTCGCGCATCCAGTCAATGGTGGCCTGGGCGTTATCTGCGACCGTACGGGCGAGGTCCGGCCGCGCTGTGCCGTCCGAGCCGTCAATAATAGCCGCATACAGATCTTCGGCGGGCTCCTCGGGTCCGTGGAACGCCACGTGCAGCGCACCGGTGGCGACGCGCGAATTGCACATGTACAGATCGTCTTCGCCTGCTTCGAGCACAACCGGTCTCGCGCCGCCCAGCGCCGCATGATTGGCCGCGGTCAGCCCGGCAAACCCGCCGCCGATTATCGCTACATCGTATGTCATTGTCCGAGCCCCTGTTGCGCAAAATATTATCCGGCCAGCTTAATACAGACAGCGGGCACGAGGCGATAGCGGGAGACAAATCCGTCATCATCCGGTTGGCGATCGTTGATCGAACGCGCGTCCGGATTCGCGTGAATGGCATTCAGCGGCTATTTTTACGCATCTGGTTGCCCGCTATCATTCCGGGCCGCCTCCCCCCTGTCGGGAGGGATGCGTAAAACTCACAGAAGGATCGGACCGATGATCAAGACCAAAGGACTTGCCCATTTCACCCTGCCGGTCACCGATACCGTTCGCAGCATGGCTTTCTATACCAAGTTGCTCGGCATGACGGCGATCCAGGTGAACCACGACCGCGGCATGGTTTTCCTCGACTGCGGCGGGGATTGCCTGATCCTTTCGAAATCGGACGCGCGGATAAACCCGGACGACCATGACGTGCATCATGCCTTCATCGTCGACGCCGAAGACTATGAGAGCGCCAAGCAGGAACTGATCGCAAACGGCGTGGATGTTTTCTTCGAGGAAGACCGTCAGGGCGGTGCCGTGAACGGCCCACGCGCCTATTTCCACGACCCCGACGGCAACGTGCTCGAGATCATCAATCTGACGAGCTATAAGGGTGCTCAAACCGGTTGAAATTCTGCCGTTTCACGACCTGTTTTGCCCGGAACTGCACACAGGGCTGGGGGTATCTCATCCATCCACAGGCACGGACTTGGCGATTCGG
>Ga0181561_10002457_pt1 | contig 16348 bp, 9 predicted proteins | sample 011ome_19_FD_133760 | JGI IMG/M metagenome (GOLD analysis project Ga0181561, IMG submission 133760) | Coastal salt marsh microbial communities from the Groves Creek Marsh, Skidaway Island, Georgia - 011510BT metaG (megahit assembly) | ecosystem: Environmental > Aquatic > Marine > Intertidal zone...
GCCCGTGACCAGGGGGAGGTGGGTCTTGCGAACGCCGGGAGAAGGCATCGCGCCGAGTGTCTCGGTGGTGCGCTCGGCGCGACGCGTGCCCGCGTGGCCCCGGGCTTCGCGAGCGCTCGCGAGAACCACGACGGTGCCGAGGAGGCCGAGGCGGCGCAGGCGGGGAAACGCCGCCGCCTTAGAAACGCGCCGGGAGCTCGGGCGCTCGATGCGGCGACGCGAGAGAAAGGAACGCGCGGAGTAAGTCGGGAGGTACAGGGAGAGTAACGCGGACATCGTACGCGCGCGTGCGTGTGTGTCACGCGGCTCCGCGGCGGTCTTTGGACACGTCGTTGCTTTTGCTGTTTGTAACGTTGTTACCTTTCTGGTTTCAGACGAGACGAGTATTTTTCCCCAGTCGTCCGCGCGCGCGTGACGCGGCGATGTCGACGGAATCCGAGTCCGACGACGACGTGTTCGTGATGCTGGACGGCGACGGCAGGGTGTTCGGCGTGGACTACCACGACATGGAGTTCGGGTTCCGCGCGTACCGGGATTTCGTGCCGTCGGAACACATTAGCGCGCTCGTGGCCGACGCCGCGGTGGTGGACTCGCCGATGTGCCCCGCGTCGACGTTCTGGGTCGCGTGCGAGGACATGGCGCAGCCTCGGTGCGCGCTCGAGGCGCTCGCCGCGGCGGTCTTCCGGACGCACACGAGCTCCGTGGGCGCCGACGCGTTCGAGAAGGGGACGAGCGGCGCGGAATGGTGGGTGCAGACCGGGAAAAAGTCTCCCGGTCTGCACTGGGACAAAGACGAAGCGTGCCGGGAGACGTCCGGAATCTTCGTCCACCCCGCGACGTCCACGGTGACGTACTTGACGGGAAACGAGGGAAACGACGAGGGAAACGCGCCGACGCTGGTGTTTGACAACCTGACCGTCCCGGAAATCGCCAGGCACGGCGCGGGCGTCCCTGGGAACCTCCGGCCGGACCCGGAGTGCCGCCGCGTCTTCGCGAGTTGGCCGCGGCGAGGGAAGCACGTCGCGTTCGACGGGAGGCTTCTGCACGGGGTGTTTCCCGAGTTGACACCGGGAGAAGCTTTCAGGGGAGATCCCCTCGCTTGCGGCTCGCGGGTCACGTTCCTGGTGAACATATGGCTCAACCATCGGCCGCGCGACGTGCGTCGGCTTCCGGACGACGTCGCGCGAGCGCTGACACCGAACGCCGAGATCGGTGAGTACCTAGCGAGTCTCGGCGAGCCTGAGCCTCGCGAAGGTTTGGGCGTGACCGGCGTCTTCGACGACTCTTCTCCGAAGACTCTCCGCGAACCTCTGCGCGACCGGTTCTTCGGATGGTCAGGCGATGAGATGCGGCTGGACGGCGCGTTGCCGCTCGCGCTGATGCGCGAGGAAGGGGGTAGGGGCGTAGGCGGCGTCGCGGAGGTCGATTTGGACCGAGACGTCGCGCCCCCAGAAAAAAGGCGTCGCGAGGCGATGCGGGTCGTGGAGAACGCCGTCCGCGGCGGCGACGAAGCGATTCGCGACGAGAAGGACGAGAAAGACGCGAAGCGAACGAAACGAACGTAACCTCAGTCGTCGTCGATCAAAACGTTTTTCATGTAGTATTCTTGTCTTTCGAACCGGTATTTACCGTACCGGCGATGACTCGCACCGGTACATATGCCGCGCGAGATGGTGTGGTCTCTGCGGTCTCCGCCTCTTCGCCGTCTCTTCGCGTGTGTGCGTTTGCGTTCGTGCCGTAACAGTACCGTTGTGCCGTAACAGTCGCGCCTCCCTCTCACGCCGCGGGCGACTCGTACGCCCCGCGTGCGTTCACTACGAGCACCGGGCACGGCCCGTGCGTGACGGCGTACATCGGCACCGTCCCCAGCGACCACGCGTTGAACCCGCCGGCGCGGTTGGACCGCCCGAGCACGAGCAGTTGCACGTCGGTCTTCTCGAGGAAGTCCACCAAACGGTCGCGCACGTCTTCGGCCAAAGAGGGGCTCTCCTCCAGCCGAAGCGATATCACCGACTGCGCCGCCTGTCCCGATCCTGGTTCGTCTCGGGTCTTCGCGCCCCGCCTAGCCATCCAGTCGCGCACCGTCTCCTCGCACGCGCGCAGGTTGGCGGTGACGTGCTCCTCGCTCAGACCGCGCCGGCGCGCCTTCCGGGGGGCGTCGCAGTGCAGCAGCACGACGCGGTCGCTCGGGCGGAGAAGCGTCGCGAGCGACCACCCCACCACCGTGTGGCTCGCGTCCGAGCCACTCAGGGCGATGCACACGGCCCTCGAGCTCTGCTGCTCGTCGCCGAGCTTGAACCTGGTCTGCACGCTCTCGGGGCTCGGCGCGGGGAGGTCCGCCCGGTAGACGCACACGGGAACGTTCGAGCTCGCCAGCGTCGCCGTGGAGACGGAGCCCAGGACGAGCCGTTTCAGGAGTTTTTGGCCTCGAGAGCCGACGCACACGATGTCCGGTGTCGGGACCACCAGAGCCTCGTGCAGGCCGGGGGGATGCGTGGCGTACGCGCCGCGGGACAAGGCAGCGATGCACTCCTGTCGTGGCGAAAAAAGCGGAGACGTCAGCGAAGCCGCGTTCGTTCGCGTCGGAGTTTTTTCACTGAAAAAAAACCCTCGGACCTGTCGACGGCGAAAGAAAAACCACGACACGGTATCGGACCGTCCGCGTCGCGTCGCGCGCCCGGGCTACTGCCGTCGACGCACCTCGGCGGTGCCGAACCCCGCGTCGAGGTCGACTTCGAAGACCGAGGCGGCGCAGGAGTGGCACGCGGATCTGCGCTTGTTCATGGCGTCGATGACCGCTGAAGGAACCCACTCCGGCGGTACTTTCGGCCGAACCGAGTCGTCCTCCTTCGTGGCGAGCGCGGCGATGTCGACGACGGTGACCCCCGCACGCTGCGTCGAGGCCGTCCGTATAGCGCTCATCCCGGTCTTCTTCGTCCTCGTGAAGTGCACGACGTACACGTCGTCCTCTTCGTCGACGATGTTGACGTTCGCCCAGTCGAAGAGCCTGTTGTTGACCTCCAGTTCCTTTTGGCCCCCGAACCCGAGCAGGACCACCTTCTTGCGGTTCGCGGGGGAGGCGCCGAGCGGGTTCGAGACGTCGGCCATCGCGCGGGGAGAACACGGAACGGCGCGACAGGCGAAAGAGCGCGAGGTAGGCGCGGTCGTTTCTGGCACCAGGGATCGAGCGGCGGAGAGGTATGACGTGTAGTGAAGAACGAACAAACCTTTTTTTTCATCACGATGCGTGCTTGAAAAACACGGGACGCCGCGCGGACTACAACCGGGATCGCGCGTCGTGTCGTGACACCCGGTCTCGTTCGTCGCGATCGTCTCGTTTTTCCTTCTCTCCGTCGACGCGCGTGCGTTCGGTACGGCTTCTCGATTCCTCCGCCCCGCTATCGCGCGCGACGTCCGCGACGTGGTTCCAGACGCGCTCGGCGAATCCCCCCGGGTCCGCCACCGGCGCGAAATGGTCCCAGCCCGAACGCGTCTCCAGGCGCGGTTTCCTCGCGGTTTCCTTCCCCATTCTCTCCGCGAGGACGCCCGCGACGAACGCGGGGTACGGCGTCAGCGTGGGGTCATGCCGCGCGCGCGTCGACCCGCGCGCGATCGTCACCGGACACGACACCGCGCCGGGCGCGCAGACCGAGCGCATCGCCTCCGTCTCGCGCGCGCCGAGCGCGAACACCAGCGCCTCGTCGTCGCGGCGCATGGCGAGGCGAACGCTCCCGCCGCGGGAAGAGGAGGGCGCTTCTTTTCTAGAAGAAGAGGAGGGCGCTTCTTCCGTCACCGCGGCCGGAGGTGTGGGGTGAACGAACTCGTCTTCGTCTTGAACGCAATCCACGAAGCCGTGCTCGACGTACGCCTCGAGCGCGCCTCGGTGGAACCCGCGCATCGGCGGCTTCGAGGCGAACGTCGCCGCCGCCGCCGCTCGGCTCGCGAACGCCTCGCGGCGGCGCGAAGCGGCGCGCGCCAGGTCCGGGGAGAAGACGCCGCGCGGCACGGCGTCTTCGGGACCCAGCATGAAGATGGGCTCGAACGCGTAGATGGACGCGAACGTACCGGGAGCGCGAGCCTCCGCGCGAAGCGCGGCGTGCGCGCCGAGGCTGTGCCCGACGGCGTGCACGCGCACGCGCGCGTTTTTAGTCATCACCCTTTCGTCGGGAAGCCCCTCCCGAATCGCCTCGGCCGCGGCGAGGACGTCGTCCGCGAACCTGTCCCACCGCAGCGTGTCTGTCTTTTCGCCGACGCGGGGCGGGGTGGAGGCGCCGTGCGCGCGCATGTCGAAGGTGACGATCCGGACTGCGCGCCCGCGCGATGCCGCGCCGGCGCGCAGCGCGTCCACCAGCGGGTCGAACACGCGGCCGTGGAACCCGTTCGCGTGCACGAGCAGCATCGTCACCGGAGCCTCGGCATCGGCACCTTCGAGGTGACTGGACGAGGGCGCGGACGGAGGGTACCACACGCCGCGGTCCTGTACCTGGAGCACCACCCCGTCCGTGGACGGGACGCTCAGGACGTGCATGGCGGTCTCCGCGACGCGAGGCCGCGGGCGGGACCGCGCGACCCGCCGTGCCGCGTCCGACGAAGTGCGTCGTTGTAGCAGCGCCTTCGGAAAAAAACGAAAAAGTGTTTCGTCGTGCCGACGAAACACTGAAGGATTGTTTTCGGCGCCGCTCTCTTCGGGCTTCCCCACTCTCCAGCACACGGCCACCATGGCGCTGCCGACGTCGCGCGGTCTGTTCCGGAGCCTGCTCCGCGCGCGTTCCGTCGCGTTCAAGGGCGACCCCACCGCCCTGTCCGCGGCGAGGGTGGAAATTCGCAAGCACTTCGACGTGCGTCCCCGCGATCGCCCACCGCCGTCTTCTCTCCACACGGCACGTCGATCGCCGTCGCTTACGCGCCCGCCCCCGTCCGTCCCGCCTCCCGCAGGAGTCCAAGCACCTCGGCCCCGAGGACGCGCTGGAGAAGATCAAGGAGGGCGTCGAGGCGGAGAGCTTCATCCGCCTGCACGTCGTGCAGGCGGTGGGCAACGAGCGCGGCAACTACGAGATGCGAATAGAGTCGCAGCACGTGGACGGCGAGTACGAGGCGCCAGGGGCTGGCGGGTGCGCGGGCGAGGCCGGAAAGAAAAACGCGTGAAACGACTTCGTTGAAAACGCCGTGCCGTGTCACCTCTCCGCGCTCCCAGCGCTCCCTACTGAAGACGCGTCAGCGTCGCTCCCGACCGAAGCGCGCTCCCGAAACGCGCGGATGCTCGTCGCCGCGAACGCGATCCCCCCCGCGCCGCCGCCGCCGAACGACACCGTGAGCCCCTCGCCGCGTTCGGGCCAGGGCTCCACCACCGGCGCCGCGCATCGCTCCGTCCTAAGCTCCGCGCGCGCCATCGCGCCGCCCGGACCCGTGAGGCTTCGCGCGCAGCCACCCGGCACGGGCACGTCCAGCCACAGAGGCCACGTCGTTCCTCCGTCGTCGCTCAGGCGCAGGCGAACGACGACGCGCGCGTTCGCGTTCGGACCGTCCGCCTCGGCGGAGGCTTTTGGCTCATCAAGAAAAAACACGCGCGCCATCACCGCGGCGCGTCGGCCAACAGCCGCCGCGGAGATCCCCCCGTTTGGAACGGCGCGCGCGTCCAGCGTTTCCGGGTCGAGCCGTTCCGCGTTCCCCCACGTCGCACCCGCATCCGGACTCTGCGCGCGGTACACCAGGCCGTCCGCGCCCAGCACCACCAAGCTCGTGACGTGCCTTCCCCCGGCCGAAGCGCTCGCCTCGGCGTGGCGCCAAAGACTCGCAGAGGCGACGTTCGTCTCTCCGCCATCACTGCCGCAACACGCCACCGACGCGGCGCGCGTGAACCTGTCGCCCGCGTCCGCGCTGACCAGCACGGAGACGCCGTGAGTCGCGTGCGACGCCGCGTCGATCGCGCCGACGCACGCGACCGCGCCCGGGACGCCGTTCGATCCCGGGCGCGCCGGCAACGTCCCCCCGACGGCGCAGGCGTGCGCCTGAGCCGACGACGTCGTCTTGCCCGCGTTTTCCAAGCGCAGCGACGAGACGCCGGACCACGTCTCGCCGCCGTCTCGCGACGCAGCGGCGTGCGGGGACGCGTCCTCCTCGTCCCCGACGCGGAAGTGCAGGCGAAGCACGCCGCCCACGAAGAACAGCGCGGGGTCCCGGTGCGTCGCGGGCGCGCCGGGCGCGCGCGCGAGCACGAACGGCGCGGACCAAGCGCCTTTTTCGTCGCCTCTTTTTGCCTTCTCGGCGTCGCCTATCGAGGGTGCCTCCTCGATCGCATCCCGCCTGGACGCCCACACCGCGGGTCTCGAGGCCTCGCTTTTGGACCGGGGCGCGACCCACGCGCAGAGGTAGCCCCCGCCGGGCAGGTGCACGTGCGTCGACTGCGCGGCGCCGATCGCGGCTGGGTGCGTGTGCGTCACGACGTCCTCGATCGTGGCCAACGTTCGCCCGCGCAACGCCCACGCATCGGCGCTCGACCGGTAGTACGCCTCGTTCGCCGCGCCGCGCGACGACACGCTCAGCCTCCCTATCAACGCCACCGCAAGGATCGCGTAGACGAACAAGCGCACGTACCGCCTCGCGGGACCGTTCGGGCGCTTGCCCCACGGCTCGCGTTCGCGCGGACGCCGGCCGCGCATCGTTCTGACGAGAGCCTTCGGACGACGCGACGGAATGGCGAGTCACGATGGAAAAAAAACTTCACGCTCGAGAAGCGGAGACGGCGAGTCGTCGGCGAGTCGTCGGCGAGTCGCCGAACGCCGTCATTCGTGTTACTTCACGGCGCTCTTCACCTTGATATTACACCCGCTCGCCCCTCGACGGCGACCCGCGCGTGGCGCTTCAGAAGCCGCCTCGAGAGCGAACATCTTCCGCGCCCGCCGCGACGCGGGGTCGCGACCCCGCGTCGGGAGATTTTTCACTAAAATGGTCGCCGCCGCGAATAGTACACTACGTACGCCGAAAACGAGAGTCGGCGCGCGAGACGCTCAGCCGTGTGTCTAGGCCGGCGGCGCCCGCGCCCGCTCGTCGTCACTATTTCGTCTAGAATGAATGCGCGGACGACGCACGACGCACGACTGTACAGGAAGAAAGTAAATCGTCGTATGGGGTCGTCGTCGTCCGCGGAAAAAATCGCCTCCGCCGCGAGGTTTTACCGGCGGAGGGAATGAATTATTCGCGCCGCGCGAGACGAGCGTCTCACGCGCACGCGCCCGGTGGGACATCCGGGGTGGCCAGCTCGGAAACCCCGGTCATCGCTATCGCCTTGCCGTTCGGGTGTCCTTTCGAGACCGCGTGCAAGCCGTGGCGCGTGCGCTTTCCGACGGGCGCGGGCTCGTCGTCCTCCGCCTCCGATTCGGAATCCGAGTCGCCCGTCTCGCGTTCCTCCGCGTCCGATTTGTCCGGGACGGCGCCCTCCTCCGCCTCCTCGCGCGCGTCCCCCTTGATGTCCGGGTGGTTCTTCGCCGAGCTCTTGTCGATGGTCACCAGCGGCGCGTCCGCGCGCGCGAACCGACCCTTGATGCGCACGCGGTTGTCCGCCCGAACCTTGCGCGAGGCGTACCGAATCTTCTTCTTGAAGTGCCGCTCCTTGCGTTTCTTGTGGTAACGCACCAGCATCTCCTCGCGCGCCTTCGTGCCGGGCGCCATGCTCCCCGCGGTGGCGCGGATCTCGTCGTTGGGGTCCAGCGCCGACGACCCGTTGGGCCCGCCGCGCGCCGCGTCCTCGCCGTCCGAGCCGCCCGCGGGCGCGTGCCCGCGCGAACCGACCAGGAACTCGTGCGATCCGAAGCCGTACGGTCCGCGATGCACCAAGCCGGAAATCGCAACCACCGATCCGCCGCCGCCGCTCAAGCCGCCGCCGCCGCTCCCGCCGCTCCCGCCGAGGCTCCCCTGCGAGTTGCGCTCCATGCGCACCATGCCCCCGGGCGCGTGCGCACCGATCACGCCCGCGACGGGCGGCGCGCCGTCGTAGAAAGAACCGGGCGCGTAGGGAGCGTACTGCGCGGCGTGCGCCGCCTCTGCGCTCACGTAGGAGGCGGGGACGCCGCCGCCAGTCCCGGCGCGCGGGTAGTGCGCGGGCGCGCGGCCCGCGTGCGCGCCGGCGCTCGGAGCGTCGTCCCGCGCGCCGGCGGGCCCGCGCGAGTCTCCCGCGCGGGGCAGCATCGTGCTCGCGCCGCCCGCGGTGTGCTGGTAGGGCGATCCGGCGGGCATCGCAGCGCCGCTCGGCGGCCGCGGGGGCGCGGCGCCGACGCGGTGGATCTGGTCGTGCATCGCGGGCGGCTGCTGCGTCGCGGGGTAGCCGGGCTGCTGCTGCATCGCGAACGCTCCGACCGGCTCCGCGAAGTAGGGGTTCGCCTGCTGCATCGTGCCGTAGCCGGGCGCGCCGTACCCGTCGTTCGCGGGAAACGGCGCGAACGGACTCTGCGTCACACCAAGCGACGAGAAGGCACCGGGTGGGTTCCCCCGGTTTTGCCCGGGGTACCCGCCGCCGTGCCCGACGTAGCCCGGCATGTAGGGATGCATCCACATGGACGCGGTGTCGCTGGTCACCTCCTGGTGGCTCCCCATCTCACGCGCCGGCGAGCCATTGGAGCCGCCGCCGCCCGCCTGGCCGGCGAGGTCGCCGCCGCTTCCGCCGCTCCCCACCGGGCCGGGCCCCGCGCCGTGGCCGTCGAAGTTCATGTACATGCCAATGGGGTCCGAGCCGTTCGAGGAGTGGCTCCCCAGCCGGTTCAGCCCGTGCATGCCGCTCGCGTCGCCGGCGAAGCCGCCCAGCGGGGGGCCGGGCGCGGAGGCGCCGAAGAAGCGCGCGCCCAGGGGGATCGAACCATCCCCGACGGAGCTCTGCCGCAGCAGCTCCTGCCACTCGCCCGCCGCGCCGTGGTACGGGGGCGCGCCCGCCGGGAACCCGGCGTAGCCTCCGGGCAGGAAGGGCGCCATCAGCACCCCCGGGTTCCCCGCGCCGTGCATCCCGCCCATAACGCCGCCCGGGGTTACCGAGCCGGGTCTCGACCCCAGCGCGTTGACGGACGACGCGAGGCGAGCGTTTTGGCGAGCGTTTTGGCGAGCGTTTTGCGCGTCGTTCCCGCCGCCGCTCCCGGTCGCGCCGGCTCCGCCGGGTCTCGAGACGCGCGGCTCGGCGCGAAACGGCGAGCGCGCGCCGTCTTTCGAGCCGGTGGTCTCGTCCTCGGCGCCGCCGCTTCCCTGGCCGTCGCCCGAGCCCTCGGCGGAGTGGCGGAACGCGCTCTCGCGCCCCGGAGTGGCCTTCCCCGAGCCCGAGCCGGGGGGGTACAGGTAGATGCCCTCGCGGAAAGGGTGACGCGACGCCGCGCGCGCGTCCGCGGGGTACCTCGCGCCAAACGCGTCCGGCGCGGTGGCGTCCGGGTCATCCGTCAGCGCGAACGCGCGCAAGGACGCGCGCGGGGCGCCGTTCGCGGACGCGCGCGTGTGCTCGTCGCACTCGCCGCACAGCACGAGGCGGGTCGTCGGACAGGCGGACTGCGTTTCACGGAATTGTCACGGAAAATTTGGAAAATTTGGAAAATGCGTCGTCTGTCAGTTTGTGCGTGGGTTTTCGTTTGGTTTCGTTCGTTTCTCGAACGTCGAACCGACGGGAAAAAAAAAAGAAACTCGAGTCGCGACCCGGGGAATCGCTCGGTCAACCGCCCGGTCGGGGCGCACGGATAGGGTTAAATGTTAACGTCCGTCCAAGACCGGCAAGATGGGTTTCACGTTCGCCGCGCTCGGGCGACCGGGCACGCACCGTTCCGCTGCCGTTGTGACAGTGTTCGCATAGCCACGAGCGCGCGTGTCTGCGCGCGACGTGATTCGCCGTGTGGACCTGCGCGCGGGACGTCGGGGAGCGGGTCAGCGGGATGCGGGGAAACGAAAAAGTACATCCGTCCGCGTCGGTGTTAACAAGCGCGCTCGCGCGCGCGACAAACTTCGCGACCACGCGCGCGGGCGGCGGCTCGACGGGAGCTCGCGCGCGCTCGCGAGATGGACGGTCGCGGCGCGTTCGCGCGACCGGAGAGGGCGTCGGCGACGCGCGGTCGCGTCGGAACGCGGGCGCGCTACTCCGAGCGCGCCCGCATTGCGCGACCCACCGCCGACGACTCGGGGCGCCGGGAGGCGGAGTTCGGGACGTCGCGTGACGCACCTGTGCGTCACACGCCAGGCACAACCGCGCGGAGTCCGCGCGGCAGAACACCAGCGCTTTCGCTGACGAGCAGTAGTCGCAGGCCCCGCTCATGTGGGCGTTCGACCGTCGCGTGCGCGGGCGCTCAGCGGAGTGCGCGGCTCGGTCGGGATTCGGCGAAAAAGTGCGCTTTTTCGGGGGGCCCGGCAAATCGTCCAGCGCGCGATTCACTGACAAGCGGTTCGAGCCGAAGAAAAAAACCACTCGAAGGTTTCGATCCTCTCTATCCGCGTTCGGTTTCGACCGAACCGCGTAAATCGTCGATCGGGGGTTGAATCGCCCCGAGTGTAGAAAATTTCCACGTAGGATTTCCACGTGGATTGATGACAGGAAACGAGTCTTCGTCGAACTTGACTTGAAACGGGAGAACGTGAAACGATGATGATGCTCGCAGACCGCGCGCGCGGGCGTCGTTCGATGTGTTCCGCCCCTGTCTCGTCGAGCGGGTTCCATGGACGCGATCTTCGCGCAGATCCAGGAGGGCTTCGAGAAAATAGGCAGGGACATCTCCGTGGCCGTGGATAAGCTCGGGAGCGACTACAACAGGGCGAACGGCGCGCTGAAGCGCGCGGAGACGGCGAGGAAGACGGGAATCGTGACCGAGCGAAACGCGAGCCTCTCCGCGTTCCCGGAGTACGTCTGCGAGCTGGGCGAGACCGCGAAGGTAGTGGACGTCAGCGGGAACACCATCACGGCGCTCCCGCAGGCTCTCGCGCGCCTGACGCGCGTGCACAGGCTGTGCGCTTCCCACAACGCGCTCTTCGCCGTGCCGCCGGGCCTGTGCGCGGGTTGGGTTTCGCTGAAAGTCCTGCGTTTGGAAGGGAACAAGCTCGCGTCGCTGCCGCCGGACCTCGGCGAGCTCGCGCGACTCGAGGAGCTGTGGCTGAGCGATAACGAGATCGTCTCTCTGCCCGCGTCCGTCGCGAAGCTGGTAAGGCTGCGAAGGCTGCGCCTCGCCAGGAACAGGCTGCGTTTCGATCCCGACGAAAAATCTCCCGCGACGGATGACGAAAACACGTCTCTGCGTTTTTTGGGTTCTTGCGCCGCCGCGCGCGAGCTCGCGTTGGACGGGAACCCCGGCATCGCGCGCGTCCCGAGCTCGTTCGGGGCGCTGGCGAACCTCGAGACGCTCTCGCTGGACGACACGCGCGTGGCCGTCGTCCCCGCGGAGGTGTTCGAGGGCTGCGTCGCCTTGACGCGCCTGTCGCTGAGAAACACGCCAGCCGCCGAGGACGCGGCGGCGCTGCGCGCGGTGCGCGGCTTCGCGGCGTTCGACGCGCGGCGCGTGCGGAGCCGGGACAAGCAGATCGCGGGCAACGTGCTCGTCTCCGGGATGGACGACATCGTGGGGACGAACCCTAGAAAGAGGTGAGGGAGGAGCCGAAGTGCGAACACGACGATGTATTACGTCATAGCTACACTTTCGCGGTGTGATAGATAGTACAGTCATAAAAATAGGTACACGTATTGTACGTAGTCTATGGTACGAACCAGAGTCACTCGTCACGTCGCGCGCCGGCGGAGCACCGTGGGCGGCGACGCCGAACGCTCAGTCTTCGCGCCGCCGGGCGACGCGGGCGAGCCCCCAACATTCGCTCCAAAGTCCGTGTCCGGCGTGGACGCGCCGCCCGGCGTCCCGGCGCCGGAGGAGCCCCCTGCGATCTCCGCCGACGGGACCACGGCGAGAGGCGCGAACGCCTCGCCGCGCCGAGCCCGAAGCGTCGTCTTCGCGTCGTCCTCCGCGCCCGGCGGCGGGTTCGGGCCCAGCTTTTGCGCCGGGCCCAGCTTCGCGGAGGCGAGCGCGGCGGACAGGTCGGACAGGTCGGAGGACCGCGCGGTGCCCGCGCCGCGCCCGGCGCCGGAAACCGAGCTCATTAACGGCGCGCGCGACACGTCGCCAACCTCCACGGGCGTGCCGTCCGCGAAGTGCACGACGTTCAGCGCCTTCACCGCGTTCGCCGCGCGCGTCTCGGCGAAGCGCACGAACCCGAACCGGCGGCTGACGCCCGTGTGGACGTCGTGCATCACGCGCGCGCCCTCCACCGCGCCCCAGTGCGAGAAGAACCACACCAGGTCGTGGTCTCGTGTGTCCATCGGCAAGCCCCCGACGAACGCCTCGCGCGCGCCGACGTCGGACGGAGACGCGGCGGCGGAGGCGGGAGGCGGAGGCGGCGCGCTCGCGTACGGCGGAGGAGCCGCCGCCGCCGCCGCGGCGGGAAACACGCCGCCGGAGATGAGCGTGGCGTCGGGACCCACCGGACCCCCCGGGATGGTCATCGGGATGGCCGCGCCGGCGCCGATCGCGCCGATCTGCGTGGCGGGCGGCATCAAGAAGCCGTGGCTTTCGTAAAAGTCGCGCAGCGCGCTCTCGAACGCGTACCCGTACTCCAGCCGCTCGCGGAACATCCAGTACGCGTCTCGGAACGCGGTCGAGCCCGAGCCTTCGTTCGCGTTCGGAAGCGTTCGGTTCGGAAGCGGCGGGCGGTTCCCTCGGGCGGTTCCGCCACTCTGCCGACGACCGCCGTGCCGACGACACTGACTGCCACCGTCGTTTCCGACGCCGCGTGTTGTGTGTTTGTTCGCTCGTCTGTCGTGAGCGGCGTCGGAACCGTCCCGCGAAGATCCGCCGGAACCGTCGCGCGAAGAAGACCGGGAGCCGCCCGCGCCGCGGCGTCCGCCCCTTCCCCCGCGCGCGGAACCCGGCCCGGACGCGGTGCCTCGCGCGCTCGCGCCGCGCGAGCCGCTCTCCGAGCCGGACGCGGACTCGGGGCTGGTGGGGTACCCGCCGTTCCGCGCGAGGAGGTACGAGTGGAACGACGCGGCTTCGGACAGCCCGGATTCGATGGAGGCGGCGGTGGTGGTGCTGGAGCGGTCGTCCGAGAATCGACCAACGCCTTTCTCGGCGCGCCCGATCTGCACGACCACGCCGCCGCCCAGGGTAATCTTCCCCGCGTCTCGCGCGCTCAGAGCCGTGCTCTCCACCGCGAACGTCACGAACCCGTACCCCTTGTGCTCGCCGTCCTTCCCCTTGCGGTGCGGCACCAGGCGCACGTCCATGACCGACCCGAACGTGGACTCGAACTCGTCCGATACGGCGTTGGCGCTGAGGTCGTACGGCACGCCGCCCACGAAGACGACACGCGGGTCCTCCGCGTCGTACGCGTGCGAGCGCGACGCGCACGTGGAAGACATGAGCGCGGATCGGTGGTGGAAGAACTCCTCGCTCGGGTCGCGGGACGCGCGCGCTTTCGGCCCCCCCGAGACCCCTCGCTTGTTCGACATCGCCCGAACAGACAGCTCGGATCGACCAATCGTAGGCGAATCTTCGGCCCCGGCGGCCGCGGCCGCGCCCGCCGCGGCCGCGCCCGCCGCGGCCACACGGCCCAGAGGCGAGGACCCCTCGGGCGAGGGCATCCTTGCCAGAGTTCCCAGGCCCGACCGGTCGGAAGCTCACGCGCGTGTCTCCCTGATGCCACGCAGCCCCCGACAGTCTACGTGGTCGCACGTTCTTAACGAACGCACCCGTTTTTAGAAATGTCGAACACTAATTTACCGAAACATGTGACTAAATATACTGTCTCGTATTTTGTGCATACTACGGTGTGCCTGGCGAATATCAAGCCCCGAAGTTTCATCACGCGGGCGAAATCGAGCGCAAAACTTCCTGCCTCTCACGACGCAAATTCGTCACGGTACGTAGTTCCGTCCATACGGACGAACGTCGCTTCCTTCGCAGTCGCTCGAATCGGAACGCCTCACCCGCTGGTCTCACCCGCCGCTCTCGCCTGACGATCCGGAGGGCTCACCCGTGGGCGCGTCCGAAGTCGTGTCCCCCGACGCCGCCCGTTCGGGGCTCCGAACCGCCGCCGCCGCCGCTCTCTCTCTCTCGCCGGAGGGCGACGCGACAGACACGAGCGCCTTCGACCCGCGGGCTGCCCCTGAGCCCGGGCTCGTCGGCGAGCCGCCCGGCGCGGCGACGAGCGCCGGAACCCCCCCCACCGACCTGGTCATCGCCCACGGGGTCTGCAAACTCTGCATGCTCTGCAGCGCCTGCAGCTGCCGCAGCTGCTGCGCGCGTTGCCCACAGCGTATCCAGATGCGCCCACATCTGATCCAGCGCGCTGCGCTGCGAGCTCGCGACCCGCGTCGACGCGGAGGCCGGCGCCGCCGCGGCGGCGCGGGGCGAGATCGGAGAGCCCGGACGCGATGGCCGCGTCTCTCCCGCGGGGGCGGGGGACTCGCGCCACCCCAGGGCCGCCGCGGTGACGCGCAGCGGCGCGTCACCCTTTAAAGGGTCTTTTCCGGCGCCGCGCGTCCCTTTCCCATCCGTCGCCGCGAGGCGGACGCCGCTCTCTCTCCGCGCGGGAGACGGCGCGCGCTTCTCTCCGCGCGACGGCTCCGTCGGTCTCGCCCGCGCGGGAACCGCGAGCGCGCGCGACTTTGCGCTCGCCCGCATCGCCATCGCGCTCTGGTGCGCGACGCACAGGCGGTGCGCGACTTTCAGCGACTGCTGCCTCTGCTCGAGGAGCGCGCGGAGCTCTCCCGGCGCGGTCCCGCCTCCGGAAGCCTCAGACGCGCCCTCGAGCGCCGCGGCGTCGGGGTACGTCTGACCTAAGATGTGGGGAAGGTTCTGCGCGGCCCCGTGCGTCTCCGGGACGAGCCCGGCGGCGCGCGCATGCGCGTTGACGGCGTCGCCCATCGCCAGCGCGTGCTTCTGGCGTTTCGCGATGCCGCGCTTCTCGCTCTGTCGGTCGCGCCGCTGCTTCAGGCAACTCCCGCAGCACGCGCGGTCGGGCGCGAAGTGCGTCTTCGGGCGGTGGCGCTTGCAGCTCTGAAACGCAGAAGGAGAGGAAAAGAGAGGCACGGAAGGTCAGGGCGGGTCGTGGGAGAGGGGCGGGTCGTCCCGTCATCGGGATAAGCGAGGCGCGCGGTCAAATCGGACATCGCGCGGCACGCACCAGGCAAAACCTCACGTCAACCCCCGAGAGCGGCCCCGTCGTCGCCTTAGCCGCCGCCGTGGTTCGTTTCCCCATCCCGCGAGCGGCGGGTGGGAGCCGGACGCGCGCGACCGCCCCCTCGTGCGGCGCGGGATGTCGTTCAACCCTCGGCGGGAAGTCGTCGTTCAACCCTCGGCGAACGCCGGGTTTATGGGAATGTAACGCACTGATCGAGAATCCTCGGCTTTTCGACCCCGAAAAGGCCAACTGTCACGGTGCCTCGCCAGTTTCCCTCGGGTCGTTCAGTCGACAGGGCGCGGCGCCGCGCGGTGCCGTCCCGTCCCATGGCGAGCCGAGCGCGCGTGCTGGCGCTGCGGCTCGCGAGGGACAAGTGGTGCGTCTCGCGCGTTTTCTCTCGCGCATTCCGTTTCCTGACCCGCCCCAACCCGACCGCCGCGTCGTTCCCGACACACGCGCGCCGCGCGTCGCCACCGCGCGGACGATCTCGCGCGGCGCTCGCGTCACCCGCGCGCGGAGACGGACGAGACTCGACGCGCTTCGCGTCCCTGACCCTTCCTCCGACACGGCGCCGTCCCACGCGCCGAACTCCGAACCGTGCCAAACGCAGGGGGTTCCACGCGTCCGCGGTTTCCGAGCCGTGTCCCGCGCGCGCGGCGGCGGTCGCGGCGGACCTGGAGAGGAACAGCGCGACGAGCCCCGAGCGTTTCCTGCCGGCGTTCGCGGCGGACGCGGCGGCGCGCGCGGCGGCGTCCTTCGCGCGGCGGTTCCACGCGTGGGGGGAGAGCCCTTTGGGCTCGTGGCAACGCCGCGCGCACACGCTCGGGTCGCTCGCGCTCGACCGCATCCACCCGGACGACCAGGTTCTCGCGGCTTTGCCGCCGGCGTGCTCGAGCGTCGAGCTTCTTTACCCCGAAACAGCCCATCCCGAAGAAGCGCGCGCGGCGTTGCGCGAGCTTCTCACCGAGCGCGCGCGCGCCGTCGCGTGGCGGTTCAGGCGCAACGCCTTCGTCTACGTGCCGCTCACGTTCCCGCTGATGTTCACGCCGCTCTCCAACCTGCCCATGTACTGGTTCGGATGGCGCGCCTTCGAGCAGAGAAGAGCCGCGCAGAACGCAAACGCCGCGCGACGCGCGATGGAGACGGCGGAGTGCGCGGACGCGCACTGGTTCGC
>Ga0181561_10002463_pt1 | contig 16324 bp, 16 predicted proteins | sample 011ome_19_FD_133760 | JGI IMG/M metagenome (GOLD analysis project Ga0181561, IMG submission 133760) | Coastal salt marsh microbial communities from the Groves Creek Marsh, Skidaway Island, Georgia - 011510BT metaG (megahit assembly) | ecosystem: Environmental > Aquatic > Marine > Intertidal...
GGGACCACCTCCTGAGCAGGGTCTCAGCCAACAGCGCCGTGAGAATGCTTGGTGTTGTGCGGACAGCCATCAATCATGTGATTGTGGAACACTCCCTGACCATTCCCAATGTCTTCACCAAGCTCAAGATAAAGGGAGCTGGTGCCACCAAGCACGACAGGTTGCCACTGAGCGATGACCAGGTGGTCACTCTAGAGACTGCCTTCTCAAGGGATGACACGGCTTGGGCCCTGTATGTCACGTTGCGTGATACCGGTGCGCGGGTGTCAGAAGTGTCAGGCATGAGGGTCAAAGACTGTGACGTCGAACAACAGTGCCTCCATCTGACAGCCACCCCTTGGAGAAGCCTAAAGACCAACAACTCGCAGCGCTCTGTGCCACTCTCAGCAGAAGCTGCAGCAGCCCTGGCAAAGCTGGCTCGAGATAAAGACCCGGAGGCACCCCTGTTTCCAAACTATGCAAAAGATCGAGGCGCCGACAGTTGCTCAGCCATGTTAATGAAACGCTTGCGCCGGAGCATCGCCGACAGGAAGCTGACCATGCACTCCCTGCGCCACCGCATGAAGGACAAGCTCAGAAACACAGGCTGTCCTGAGGCCATCTCCATGGCCATCCTTGGGCACAGCACCAACACAGTGGCTGCCAACTATGGTTCAGGGTATGCACTTGAGGTCATGCGGGAGCATATGGAGCGGGTGTGGTGAAGGATATTTTCTGGATATTTAAAATTAAACCAAAATCTCAAACACTCATTTTGCATGCGTAAATTTTCTGAAAAACTCATGAAACGCATCACAAAATTAGATCCAAAAATACGGCAGCGTTAGGGTCAGTGGACCAGTTCCATATGACGTATCTTCGATTTAGATTAACATATTGATTTAAGACAACAAAATAATACCCGCCGTTATAGGTAAAGTATCCTACGCAAATGCGTCGGGTATTTTAGCCAGTTTTCGGCAAATTCAATCCCATAAACAAAGGTATTTTTTATGTATGAAACTGATAATGACGACTTTGACCTCATCGAAACAGAGTACGAACTCATCGATTGTTTGGATGCACCTGATCCGAATAAATGGCAATCTTACGTATTCTCGCTTGAAGAGCAGGATTGTATGTCTGGAGTGTGTTGGCATGCGGGTGCAAAGCAAGGAAAACCCGTATCCATAAAGCCAAATCAAGACGAATATTTGGGCGTGGTACTGCGTGATGTCTCCTCTTGGTTTGTCCAGATGGAAAACAAGTTCATTCCAAGCGGAAATAAGGACTCCAGACTAGGTAAAGCCGAAATGGAAAAGCTTTTGCCACAAATGCTGGCAGACAATTTTCCAGATAACGAGCATGTGGCACAAAACGCTGGCAAAATAACGAGTGCCGTCATGTTTGGCACGGGGCCAGATCCAAGGCTCACGTTCGGAGTGTACTCTGGGAAAGCTTATCCAAAGCCAGGCAACGAAAGCAAACGGCTCTTTCGCAATGGTATGTGGGACATCAACACATGGCGCAGCCCTGACTATCGTGCCTTGCCACCATCAGCAGCGGGAGCGGCAACGACTACAGCATTTGATGCAATGCTCGAATTTGCTATTTCCGATCAAGCACAGAGGGACATGCTCCTGGATTGGATTGCATGGAACCTGCAAAATGAATGCAGCAAACCGACATGGGCAGTCATGCTCTATTCGGATACCAAAGGTACAGGTAAGTCGACAATTGCAAAGGTGCTGACAGCGTTGTTTGGTGCGGCGAACACAGCCCTTTGCAATGGGATCAAACCGCTCACACAAAGATTTGCTGCAGATAGCTTGGATAGAAAATTAGTGGTCGCAGAAGAGGTACATATTTCCAGCCATTCAACTGACGGAAATGCACTGAAGGATTTAATCACAAATACGTCCGTTTCTGTGGAGCGCAAACACCAACCTATGGTGACGATCCCGCAGCATTCCTGCTTTGTGTTCATGACGAACCACAAACCACTTTGGCTCGAAGGTGGTGAACGCCGGTACTACATCATCAATATGGATCATGATGGACACTCGCAGGGTGCAAAGAACGAGGATTTCTATGCGCTGGCTGCAGCAGTGAACGAGCAGGTAAATAACCCCCAGTTCGTCAGGGATCTTTACCAGCGTTTGATGATGAGGGAACTGTCGCCGAAGTTTGATGCCAAAAACATGTGCTTCAATGACAATGCGACACCTATCATGCGGGAGCTGCAAGCCATCTCTGGCAATGAGGGCGAATACGTTCTTCAGTCACTGCTGGATGAAAATTTTGTATCGTTGATCCCAAGTGAAGACTTTGCAGACTTGATGGCCTACCTGAAACTGCGCAATGCAAACTCACTGCGCAATATGTTGTCAAAGCTTGGATGGCAGTCCCGTCGGTGTCGATTTGCGGGAGCCCAACACCGTGTCTGGTGTCCAAAAACTCTGGAGGTGGAAAACGGACGAGTGAGCCACCCAGAGCTTGCCAATACATACAACTCTCTTGCCGAAGCAAATGGCTACACTTGGTTCGATCTGCAGTTCTACGTGCACACTACTTGGAAAAAAATACATAAAGATCGCCTTAAAAAGGGTGGTCGCCAGACTATCGAGGAATACTCTGCCTCAACAGCATCACGTTGGGACAATAGCGAAGGCAAATACGGACCCTTCCTCAATAGCGACAGTCATCTTCGCCTACAGGCACGATCAAAAGATGACCTAACAATCGACAGTACAGAAGTGGACGAGGCTGACGTTCACTACATCAAGATCTAAGCATGCACTGGGTACCTGAAAATCTTGCCACTGCCAGCACTCGTTGGTGGCAAGAGACCTATCAACACCACTGTGAAGCGCTAGAGCAAAAGATACAGACGTGTCTTGCCAAGGCGAAAGAAACGAAGACGGGGTGTCTAGAACTAGGCAGCGAAAAGGCGCCTGCCCAGTTCCAATGGCGAGGGCATAAGCTGCGCACCTACCAACTTGTTGCTTGGGGACGAGCCAAAGATATCCCCATCAAAGGACGGGTTGTACGGCACCTTTGCAATAACCGTGCGTGTATCAACCCAGCGCACCTCCAGATCGGCAGTCAGGCAGAGAACCTTGCGGATCAGCGGGAGCTACGAGCACGAAACGCCATGCAGTCCCCCTCACATCAAGAATAGTTCGTGCCGCCTCGCCGCCTCGGTGTCTCACCACGCTGGCAAGGTCAGTAAAACATGAGGTAAACAGGCGCTAGGGCCCGAGGCAGCAAAACTTTCTAGGAGTGTGTGGGGGTGTAGTGCCGCCTCGCTACCTAAAAACCGTGAAAATCCACGCATCTATGATGGTAACAAGAAAAGGAGTTTACCATCATGATAAGTACCTTTGTGCTGCTCACTGTTGTGGGTGGCGTTTGTCGTCTTGGCCTGAATTGGGCTTTGCGATGTAAACTTGGGGTATCCTTGGGGCTACCCCCGATCCTGGCTCTGGCTTTGGTCGTCTTGACTGGCCTGCCGGATATCCTCAGTCCAGTGTCCATCAACTTGCCCTTGGGTTTGGTTCTTGGACTGCTGCTGCCTGACCTCCTACTACGGAGGGCGTGGTGATGCCTGTGACACTCAAGGATCTACAGCCTGGCTGCATTGTCCTGATTGCAGGGTTCGATGACATCCCCTCACACCAGTTCTTGGTGCAGGAGGTCTTCGAGGACTGCATCACAGGTACGGCCCTCACAGGTCCCTTTGCTGGGGAATACGGAGAACCAGACATTGCGTTGGTTCTGCGGGTCCTAGCGGGACCAACCTAGCCTGAGCCGGCGTCAGGGAAGGGCTTAAACCCTGAGCCCCCTTGGCACTGCTCATAAAATCTCAACTTCACCACACAACCAGGGCAATTGCCCCAGAAAGGAGACGTCATGTCACCTCAAATTAAGTACGCCTACAAGACCCACAACACTTGGGTCTACCGCAGGACCTACCCCAAAACCCTGCAACCTCTCTTGGGCACTGCCCTCAAGCAATCCCTCAAGACAGGGGATGCCCGTGAGGCCAAGCTGCGCGCGGCCGAGCTGAACCAAACCTTCACAACCATCGTCAAGGAGGCTCAGGCCCATGCCCTTGCTACCCCTCACACCGATACTCCCACTGCTCCCCAAGGTCTTCGACTGGCTGTGGCTCGTCCTCGATATCAGCGTGCTCGTCTTCTGGGTGAACGGTTGGTAGCGGACCTTGCCCAAGCCTACCTTGCTGAGGTGTCTCAGCGCCTTCGTCCTGGCAGCTATAAGTCGGTGCGCTTTGCATTGGAGCTGCTCGGCTCACACCTGGGCAAGTACGCTGTTGGAGACCTCTCCCTGAGCCATGGAAAGGAGGTGCTGGGGTACATCACCCAGCTCTCTCCCAACGTCCGCAAGTACCGGGAGGGGAAGGACGCTGGCCTGGCTGACCTAGCAAGCCTGTCAATGTCTGCTGAGAGTGTCACTCTGGCTCCCCAGACCCAGGCTCGTATCCTCAAGCAGATGTCCCAGTTCCTTGACTGGTGTGTTGGTGAGGGAGAGCTGACTGCCAACCCCTGGGAGGACATCAAGGTCAAAGACCGGCCAGAGGTCCATCCCCATGGAATACTGAATGATGAGCAGGTGGGCATATTACTCAGTGCCAAAGACAGGGTGCTGCACAGTGCCATCCTCTTCGGTCTCCTCACAGGTATGCGCTCAGGTGAGATCTGTGGGCTCATGGCGGAGGACGTCACAGGAAAGGGCAACTTTGGGCGCTTCATCAGCATCAAGCCCAACAGGGTGCGCTTGTTGAAGTCCAAGGCTGCAGAGCGGGAGGTGCCACTGCACGGGGTGCTTGAGCAGCTTTTGGATACGGCTCTGCCGAGGGCTGGCAGGCTGTTCCCACATCTCACTGTCGATAAAGTGGTGAAGCGGTATGCCTACCTGCGCCGCCTCTATCCTGAGCTGCACGGCACCGTCTTCCACTCCACTCGTAAGTGGTTCATCACCCAGTGTGAGCGCACAGGGGTCCCTGAGCACTTCACCGCAACGCTCGTGGGGCATCACTCGGCTAGGTCCGCCAATAAGCTCACCTATGGGCTCTACTCGGCGGGTATCAGTGATGCGCAGAAGCGGAAGATCATCGAAGGGATATGGATGCCAGACTGGGAGGGCGGATCATTAGCAGCTCCCTTAAGGCAGACCCGAGCCTCATCCCTGACATCGAGGCCTTCGAGGAACGGGCCGCCATCGCACAGTATGATGGGGGGGCTGACACTTGATGAGGCAGAAGGCCTTGCCGCTCAGGATCAAGGCTTTGGAAGTGCCGCAGACTACTGGCACTGGCTGGCCACCTACGTCGTCAACCGAGGGCTAGCCTAGGCCAACCAAAATACCCCCCGTCCGACTGCTCAGTGCGAGTGGTCGGGCGGGGGAAAAATACGACTATTTTTTTGAGATGAAGGCTGCTCGGACGCCAAACCTGCGAGAGGCAAGTCAGAACGACTCGATAGCAGACGTTTGTTGCGATCAAGACGGATAGCAACTTTGCCAGACTATGCAGCCATTTGGTTTTGGCTCTTCGCTACTGAAGCAATCGTTAGCGACCGCGGCAGGCTCGTCTCTGCTGAGCAGCGAATGTCGTGAAATCGGCCATTCGTGCACCACATTTACACCGGAACCACAACCACCCCTTTCGCAGCGGGGAAATTGACCTCTTGGCACTGGAACAAAGCGTTGGCTGCTACAATGGTAAAGCGGCCGATGCGAGTTTTTTGGGCCGTAGCTAACAGCACGGACTTGGCGCTACCGCGTGGAAGTGCCGTACCTCTGCCAGTCCATCTGCCTAAGTTCGTGTCTTACAGACGATTTAGACTAAACCAAAATTGGCAATTGCGCGCATCGGCACTGGCATTGCGCTCTAGAGAATTACCAACTTGATCGCGTAAGCGATCAGTCCAAGTGTGACGATACTGGCGAGCCAGAGGCCTGCGAACCAAAGCAAACGGGTAGGGAGCTTGGTCTTTTGCATCAGTGATACCCCTCGCTTGGGTCCATTTTTCCGCGGAACACCCAATAGGCGTAGGCGGTGTAGGCGAGAATGATCGGGATCAGGATGACCGCACCAACTAAAGCAAACGCAAGGCTGCTGTCTGGAGCCGCCGCCTGCCAGATGGTCAACGAGGGCGGCACCATCATCGGGTAGAAGCTGATGCCGATACCAATGAAGCTGACCACGAAGAAGCCAAGTGCAGACAAAAAGGGTCGCGCGTCGCTTTGGTCATTCAGCCCGATGAAGAAAGACCATGTCAGGCCAGCCATCAGCAAAGGCACGATCATCACCCACAGGCTGCCGGGTAGGTTGAACCAACGCTCGAAGTAGATTGGGTCCTGAAATGGGGTGAAGATGCTGACAAGACCGATCAGCCCAAGGGTGCCCGCCCCCAGCCACCACGCATAGCCGCGCATTTGCACTTGCAGATCGCCTTCCGTTTTCAAGACTAGCCAAGTGGCACCAAGAAGTGCGTAGCCGATGACAACGGCAAAGCCAGTCAATACCGAGAACGGTGTCAGCCAGTCAAACCAGCCGCCTGCATAAGCGCGGCCGTCGATCTCTATACCTTGGACCAGTGCCCCAAGGGCGATGCCTTGGCATAGTGCGGCGACAAAGGAGCCGCCGAAGAATGCTACGTCCCACAGGCCCTTTTTTTCAGCCCGCCAACGGTACTCAAACGACACGCCGCGAAAGACTAGCGCCAGCAACATCAACGTGATGGGCATATAAAGCGCAGGCATAATGATAGCGTAGGCCAGTGGAAAAACGGCGAAAAGGCCGCCGCCGCCGAGTACCAGCCATGTCTCGTTGCCGTCCCAAACAGGGGCGACCGAGTTCATCATCAGGTCGCGGTCTCGTTCGGATTTGCCAAAGGGAAAGAGGATGCCAAGCCCGAGGTCGAAACCATCTAAGACCACATAGGTCAGCACGGCAAAGGCGATCAGAATGGCCCAAATGAATGCAAGATCAAATATCATGAGGGAGGCTCCTTATTCGCCGGGGATGAAATCAGGTGTAATTTGCGTGGCAGGGGTGATCCCTGCCGTACGGATGGGACCATCGCGCAGGCCCAGTTTGGGCGTGGCGGGCCGCTTATTCATCATGCGCAGCAGATAATAGGTGCCCGCGCCGAAGACGGCGAAATAGACCACGATGAAAGCGATCAGCGACGCCGCAACCGCAGGCGCATCCACCGGCGCGAGGCTGTCCGAAGTCCGCAGCAGACCATAAACGGTGTAGGGTTGACGCCCCACCTCGGTCGTGATCCAGCCCGCGAGTACGGCGACAAAACCGGTTGGTCCCATGACGACGCAGGCGCGGTGCAGCCAAGGCGCTGTATAGAGGTGACCCCGCCAGCGCGCCCAAGCGGACCACAGCCCCAAACCAAGCATCAGCATTCCTAACCCAACCATAACCCGGAAAGACCAGAAGACAATGCCAACGGGGGGCTGGTCTTCATCCGGAATGGTGTCGAGGCCCATGACAGGCTTATCCAGCGGCTTTTCAAAAATGATATTGCCAAGGCCGGGGATGCCGATGGCGTAGTCCAGTCGCTGCTCCTCGTCATTTGGGATACCGAAAAGGTAGAGCGGTGCCCAGCCTTCAGGGTGGCTTTCATAGTGACCTTCCATCGCCATGATCTTCACCGGCTGATGTTCCAGCGTGTTCAAGCCATGCTCATGCCCTGCAAAAATCTGGATCGGGGTCACAATCACGGCCATCCACATGGCCATCGAGAACATCCGGCGCGCTTCCTTGTCGGCCTTGTCCCGCAGCAAGTGTAGCGCGCCGACAGCACCGACCACCAATGCGGTTGTCAGGAAGGCCGCAAGAACCATATGCGCAAGGCGGAATGGGAAGGATGGATTGAACACGATCTGCCACCAGTCTTCTGGCACGAACTGCCCAACCTCGTTGATGGAATAACCTGTAGGCGTCTGCATCCAGCTATTCACAGACAAGATCCACGTGGCCGACATCAGCGTGCCAAAGGCGACCATGGCTGTGGCAAACATATGCAGCTTCTCACCAACACGTTCACGCCCGAAGAGCATGATGCCAAGGAACCCCGCCTCAAGGAAAAAGGCCGACAGTACTTCATAGGCCATCAGCGGCCCGACCACCGGCCCTGCCTTGTCGGAAAAGACCGACCAGTTGGTGCCAAACTGGTATGACATCACGATGCCCGACACGACCCCCATGCCGAAGGCCACAGCGAAGATTTTCTTCCAGTAGTTGAACAGGGTGAGATAGATCTCATCCCGCGTGCGCATCCAAAGCCCGTTGAGGACCGCGAGATAACTCGCGAGCCCAATGGAGAAGGATGGGAAGATGATATGGAAAGACACCGTGAAGGCGAATTGAAACCTTGCCAGTATCTCTGCGCTGAAACCGTCGAGCATGGGAATAGTCTTTCTTGTTGAACCTTATGTGCGCGGGCCGAAGTCGGCAGTGGTTACATCGCCACTTCCGTTCCGATCAATGAGTGCAAGCCAGTCTGTGGCATGGGCCAGGAATTCCTCCCGGCTGACAGTGCCGTCACCGTTAGTGTCGTTGAAGGCGAGGGTCATACCCTCTTGCACCTTGCCCATCTTGCCACCGGCATGTTCAGCGTTGTTTTCCATGTCGACCTTTCGGGCGTCATCGAAGTAGCTATATTCTTCTGCGGTCAGCACGCCATCATCGTCGCTGTCGAACGTATAGAACACATCGCCGCGTTTTTCGGTCATTTCTGGCAGTGTCACGACACCGTTCGCATCTAAATCCCAGTTTTCGATGAAATTGGAACCGGGTTGGCCGCTGTCTGCAAATACGGTCACGGGAAGAAGCAGGGTTGTGGTGAGGAGAATAGTTTTCATTATAAGGCCCTTTCTTAGGCAGCTGTGATATCGACGGTGCGCAGGTAAGGGCGAATTTCTTCGAACCCCTGCGGGAACTTGGCCTGCGCATCTGCGTTCGACACGGACGGCGGAATGATCGCGCGGTCTCCTGGACGCCAATCGGCAGGCAGCGCCACGCCTTTGGCATCGCCGGTTTGCAAAGCGTCGATCACGCGGAGGATTTCGTCAAAGTTCCGACCGACGCTCATGGGGTAGGTCATCGACAGACGCAGTTTCTTGTCGGGATCGATGATGAAGACGGACCGCACAGCGGCAGTTTGAGATTCGCCGGGATGGATCATCTCATAAAGCGTTGCGATCTTAAAATCAGGATCGGCCACGATTGGAAAGCGCAGGGTTGTGTTTTGGGTGTCGTTTACATCCGCAATCCATTTGAGGTGCTCTTCAACGCTGTCGGTGCTGAGCCCAATGGGTTTGACGCCACGCGTGGCAAACTGTTCTGCCAGCTGCGCGGTGCGGCCCATTTCCGTTGTGCACACCGGCGTAAAGTCCGCCGGGTGGCTGAAGAAAAACGCCCAGTCGTTGCCGATCCATTCATGGAAGGAAATCGAGCCAGTTGTGGTTTCCGCTTTGAAGTCCGGTACGATATCGCCAAGTAGAAGTGTCATAAGTGTCTCCTTTTCTATATGTGCCCTCTAGCTAGGCGCGGTTGGATGAGAGTTCAGTGACAATGTCACCTAACTTGCAAAAATGTTATATAGTAAGTATAAGTTAAAGAGGAGGTGACAAAATGAAGCTGACATCCTACACTAATTTCGCCTTGCGCTCGTTGCAGTTGGCCGCCCTGAAAGACCCTGATTTGATTCGTGTTGATGACGTGGTCAGAATCCATGGCCTTGCCCGTCCGCACATCGTTAAAATCGTGCATGAGCTTGGCGTGGCAGGTTATGTCGCGACTCAACGTGGGCGAAACGGTGGCTTTCGTCTGGCAAAGCCTGCTGAAGATATCATCATAGGTGATGTCGTGCGCTTGACCGAAGGACCGTTGGACCTTGTCGAGTGCTTCAATCCGGAAAGGAACACCTGCCCGTTGATCGGCGTGTGCAAATTGTCACGTGCCCTGCAGGAGGCGACGCGGGCGTTCATGGCGGTGCTCGATGATCTGACTTTGGCCGATATAGCCGCAAACCGGGGCGACTTACTCGCACGTATTGCACCACTGGAACAAGGCATCGTAGCCCCAATGAGGAAAGCCAAATGATCTCTGATTGGACACAACGATTTCAAGGAACCGCCGCGCTTCCACGCAAAGTTCGCGACCGCCTAATTGATGTAGCCAGGATCATCCACATGGACGCAGGCGCGCAGGTGTTCGGACCGGCCAATGTCCCGGACAGCCTGTTCTTCCTTTATGATGGGCGTATTCGTGTGTCGCAAAGTTCGGAGTCTGGACGCGAAATCACGCTCTATCGTGTAGATGCGGGCGAAAGTTGCGTTCTAACTACAGCCTGCATGTTGGCGGAAGAAGCCTACAACGCCGAAGGCGTGGCGGAGACCGGGATCACAGCCGTAGTTCTGCCAAAGCCTGCATACGACCGGCTGGTCGCAGAAGAAGAGGCATTCCGAAAGTTTGTCTTTGCCGCCTATTCAAAACGGCTCATTGACTTGCTGCGCGTGGTAGATGACGTGGCCTTTGGGCATATGGACGTGCGTTGGGCAGAGCGGCTCCTCACTCTTGCTGGCGACCTAAAGGAAATTCCCGCGACTCACCAACAGCTGGCGAGTGAGCTCGGCACCGCGCGCGAAGTGGTCAGCCGGGTTCTATCGGACTTCCAAAAGCGAGAGATGATTGCGCAATCTCGTGGGCGCATTGCGTTGATCGATAAAAATGCACTGAGGATCTTGGCAGGCACTAAATAATATTCATATTTTTGCATGTTAAGTGACATTGTCACTGAAGGCGCGGATCTAAAGTTATATCTGTTTTCCAAGTTATCTGAATGGAGAACATCATGACCATCAACGTCGGAACCTTTGATCGCATACTGCGCGCGGCCCTCGGCCTCGGGCTTTTGTGCCTCGCTTTCCTGAGTGGCATGCCCGCCTTTGAGGCCGAGCTGATGAAGTACGGCGCAGCCGCTATCGGTGTCATGATGCTCATCGTTGCCACGACGCGCGTCTGCCCGATTTATTCCATCTTTGGCTTCAGAACCTGCCGGGCTTAAACGATGGAAACGGTATTCACCCCATTCACGTCATTCGGGGGCGGCCATTAAGCGCGAGACCCAAAAGGAGACACAAAAAATGACATACCCCGTTGATATGACCACTAGACCCGAGGTGCAGGCTTTCTTCGATGAAGCAACCAACACGATCACCTACTTGGTTAAGGATCCAGCGTCGAACAGCTGCGCCTTGATCGATACCGTAATGGACATCGACTATGCTGCTGGCCGTATCACGTTTGATCACGCCGACGAATTGATCCGCCAGATCGAAACGCAAGGCTTGAAGTTAGAGTGGATTATCGAGACCCACGTCCATGCCGACCACTTGAGTGCCGCGCCTTATATTCAGCAAAAGCTGGGCGGCAAGATCGGCGTCGGCTCCAAAATCACGGTCGTGCAGGAAACCTTCGGCAAGGTGTTCAACGAGGGCACCGAATTTGAGCGCGACGGCTCGCAATTCGATGCGTTGTTTGAAGACGGCGACACTTACATGATCGGCACGACGCAGGCCTTTGCCATGTATACGCCGGGCCACACGCCCGCCTGCATGGTGCATGTAATTGGCGACGCGGCTTTCGTGGGCGACACACTGTTCATGCCGGACGGTGGCTCGGCCCGCTGCGACTTCCCAGGCGGCTCCGCCGAAGAGCTTTACGACAGCATTCAAAAGGTGCTGGCGCTGCCAGATGAGACCCGTCTTTTCATGTGCCACGACTATGGCCCCGGAGGTCGGACGATCGCATGGGAAACGACAGTTGCCGAACAGAAGGCCGAGAATATCCACGTGGGTGCGGGAAAGACCAAAGAAGACTTCGTCGAGTTTCGCACCGAGCGTGATGCCCAATTGGCCATGCCGAAACTGATCATTCCGTCCCTGCAAGTAAACATGCGCGCAGGCGAAGTACCAACCGACAAGGACGGCAATCCAATGCTCAAAGTGCCCGTGAACGGGCTGTAATTTCAGAGAGGAGAAAGAGACATGGACCTGAAGAAGATCACCGACAAGACCAGCGTAAGCCCGCAAATCACTCCCCAGGATATGGCCGCAATCAAAGAGGCAGGCTTTCGCGCGATTATCTGCAACCGCCCTGACGGCGAAGGCGCGGACCAGCCGAGCTTTGAAGAGATCGAAAAAGCGGCGAAGAAGGCTGGGATAGAAGCGGCCTATGTACCCATCACCTCTGGCATGGTCCGCGACGAAGACGTGACCGCCTTTGGTACTGCGCTCAAGGGCCTGCCGCGTCCTGTTCTCGCCTATTGCCGTACCGGCACACGGTCTGCCACACTATGGTCCTTCCATGAAAGCAAGAAACGCCCAATGGCCGAGATCCTCGCCGCGACCAAGGCGGCGGGCTATGATATGAACGGCGTTGCGCGGCGCATCGCCAATGGCGGGAAAAACCGGACCGACACAGGTGACGCAAAATATGATGTTGTCATCGTGGGCGGTGGCGCAGGCGGAGTGTCGGTCGCGGCAAGCCTGCAATCGCGCAAATCTAACCTGTCGATTGCCATCATCGACCCGGCAGACATCCATTACTATCAGCCCGGTTGGACCATGGTTGGCGGCGGTGTTTTCGAAGCCAGTCAGACCGCCAAGACCATGGGCTCGCTCATTCCGCGCGGGGTGAAGTGGATCAAATCCGCCGTGGCTGCATTCGAGCCCGAAAACAACGCCGTCATCCTCGATGGCTGCCGCGTGGTGAAATACGATCGCCTTGTGGTGAGCCCCGGCCTGAAACTGGACTGGGACGCCGTCGAAGGGCTGGAGGACACCCTCGGCCGCAATGGGGTCACATCCAATTATCGTTACGATCTTGCACCTTACACCTGGCAGTTGGTGCAAGAGATGAAAGAGGGCCGCGCAATTTTCACTCAGCCGCCCATGCCGATCAAATGTGCAGGCGCGCCACAGAAGGCGATGTATCTGTCTGGCGACGCGTGGTTCCGAAATGGACGCCTGAAGGATATCGATATCCAGTTCATGAACGCAGGCGGCGTGCTCTTTGGCGTGAAGGACTATGTGCCCGCGCTGGAAGGCTACATCGCGAAGTATGATGCGACCTGTAACTTCTTCCACAATCTGGTGTCAGTTGATGGCGAGGCGAAGAAAGCTACTTTCACAGTCGCCAAGCCCGATACGGATCCGGAAATGGTCACGGTGGATTTCGACATGATACACGTCTGTCCGCCCCAGAGCGCGCCGGATTTCATCCGTGTCTCGCCCTTGGCCGATGCCGCCGGCTGGGTCGATGTGGATCAGGCCACCTTGCGCCACAAGAGCTTTGACAATGTCTGGAGCCTCGGCGACGTCATGAACGCCCCCAACGCCAAGACAGCCGCCGCTGCGCGCAAACAGGCCCCAGTGGTCGCGGACAATATCGCCGCCGACATTGCAGGTCGGTCCCCTGTGGCGGCCTATGACGGCTACGGGTCTTGCCCGCTGACGGTCGAACGCGGCAAGATCGTGCTTGCCGAGTTTGGCTATGGCGGTGTTCTCAAACCGTCCTTCCCGTCTTTTCTTGTGGATGGCACCAAGCCGACCCGTGCGGCCTGGTTCCTGAAGGAAAAGATGCTGCCACCGATCTATTGGCAGGCCATGCTGAAGGGCAAGGAATGGATGGCCAAGCCCGAGAAAATAGAAATCGCCGCTGAATAGCGAGATTGATCCGTTGCGGACGGCCCTCCCTGTTGTCCGTAACGCTCTTGGTGGATGGGTAGCCCGTTCCCGGCGAACCCATCCACCACATCTTTGAAAGTTCCCCTGATGCACCACCTCTCCCGCTATCTGCCGATCCTTGATTGGGGTCGGCGCTATGACAGGTCCGCCCTGTCCAACGATCTGGTCGCGGCCGTCATTGTGACAATCATGCTGATCCCGCAATCTCTGGCTTATGCGCTATTGGCTGGGTTGCCGCCCGAGGCGGGGATCTATGCCTCCATCGCGCCGATAGTGCTCTATGCGATCTTCGGCACCTCGCGCGCGCTGGCCGTGGGTCCAGTTGCAGTGGTGTCTTTGCTGACGGCATCAGCAATAGGTCAAGTGGCCGAAACAGGCACGGCAGGCTATGCGGTCGCTGCCCTGACTTTGGCCTTTTTGTCGGGCGGCTTTCTGTTGATGCTGGGCCTTTTGCGCCTTGGGTTTTTGGCGAATTTCCTCAGCCATCCGGTGATTGCGGGGTTCATCACCGCCTCGGGCATCCTGATCGCCACGAGCCAGCTGAAACACATCCTTGGTATCAGCGCCCATGGTCACACGCTGCCAGAAATGCTCTGGTCGCTTTTTGCCCACTTAGGAGACATCAACTGGATCACTGTGCTGATCGGCGTCAGTGCAGCCACATTTCTGTTCTGGGTGCGCGGCAACCTGAAACCGCTTTTGAAACGTCTCGGCACAGGCCCGCTGCTGACAGATTTTCTGGCCAAAGGCGGCCCCGTCGTTGCCGTTGTCGCCACCACGCTGGCGGTCTGGACCTTCAATCTGGCAGATCAGGGCGTGAAAATCGTTGGCGACGTCCCGCAACGCCTGCCGCCTCTGACCATTCCCAGCCTCTCCAGCGATCTTTTGGGCGCCCTTGTGGTCCCAGCCATCCTGATCTCGATCATCGGGTTCGTGGAAAGTGTATCTGTTGCTCAAACTTTGGCCGCCAAAAAGCGCCAACGCATCGATCCTGATCAGGAGTTAATAGGTCTTGGAGCCGCAAACCTTGGTGCAGCATTCACAGGTGGGTTTCCAGTGACTGGCGGCTTTTCAAGATCGGTCGTCAATTATGACGCAGGTGCAGAAACGCCAGCTGCCGGCATTTTTACGGCCATTGGCCTTGCCGTCGCGGCCATCGCCCTGACGCCACTGGTCTATTTCCTGCCCAACGCCACGCTGGCCGCAACTATCATCGTGGCCGTCCTGTCGCTGGTCGATTTCTCGATCCTAGGGAAAACATGGGACTATTCCCGCGCCGATTTCACCGCCGTGGCCACCACGATCCTGTTGACGCTTAGCCTTGGCGTGGAAGTGGGCGTGGCCGCCGGTGTCGCGATCTCGGTCTTGTTGCACCTTTATAAAACCTCGCGCCCCCATGTGGCAGAGGTGGGCCTTGTCCCCGGCACCCAGCATTTCCGCAATATTCACCGCCATGACGTCGATACCTCGCCCACGGTCGTTACCTTACGGGTCGATGAAAGCCTCTACTTCGTGAACGCTCGTTTCCTTGAGGACCTCATCCAAACTCGCGTCACCACCGGCTGCGCTATCCGCCATGTGGTGCTGATGTTCTCTGCAGTGAATGAGGTCGATTACTCCGCTATTGAAAGCCTAGAGGCCATCAACGCGCGGCTTACGGACATGGGCATCGGGCTGCACCTGTCCGAGGTCAAAGGCCCGGTAATGGACCGCCTGAAACGGTCTCACCTGATCCACGAACTAAACGGAGAAGTATTCCTGTCGCAATTTGAAGCTTGGGACAAGCTTAGCAAGCGTGGGTTACCACCAGCCGCAGAGTAATTGGCACGTCGATTTGATCACTCTGCGTCCTGCAAGCTTGGGACAAAAGCAGGCAACCGGAAAACTCGAAACCCAACCTGCATTCTTTCATCAATAGCGATAGACCAGAAGGGAGAGATGACGAGATGATCGGATGGCCGCGGCTTCTGCTGCTGCATAGCGCTGAAGACCGCGCAAGTGCAACGATTTCAGTTCTGGGAGCGCACGCAGCGAGAATGTCAAATTCACAGGTTGGGCTCGAAGCCGCCGTTCGCGGCAACATGCCTGAAGGTCGGCTCAGGGTCAGAAGCAGACCTGCCAACCCGTCCAGCTTTGGGTGCAAGCTACAAATCGTCACTCTGACTTAATGTATAAATGGGACCGCTTTCGGGACCACTTCAGATTCATGAGACGGCCCTAAACCTCTACAAAACAACAATAATCGCGAAAGTACGAAGTCCTCTTCTGGGCACCAATTTTTCAATAAAAACAAATATATAAAAAATATGTTCGTAATTTTTTCGTAATAGCTGCGAAAATGCTCCTGATCCTAATTGAAAAACAGATGTCATCTTTTTTCAGTTGGAGCACCTGAGACAGCTACCGCCCCCTACCGCGCCACATCACCATGAAATTTGCCACCTGTTTGAGAGCAGCAATGCTCGAATGCATGAGAGCAGGAATAAAGCCAACAAAAAATATCACAGCGCCCAGCAATACTATCTGCGCTGCTGATATCGTCTGGGATGTA
>Ga0181561_10002464_pt1 | contig 16322 bp, 10 predicted proteins | sample 011ome_19_FD_133760 | JGI IMG/M metagenome (GOLD analysis project Ga0181561, IMG submission 133760) | Coastal salt marsh microbial communities from the Groves Creek Marsh, Skidaway Island, Georgia - 011510BT metaG (megahit assembly) | ecosystem: Environmental > Aquatic > Marine > Intertidal...
CAGATTCAAACGGTCGCCCTGTGTAGTAATATCGCCCCATGGCATCGCCATCCCCCAAGGTGATGAGCCAGCACTATAGACCACTGCTGGGAATTTCTCGAGCCACTGCCCAGCCTCAACTAAATACTTTGCGGCAGGTGCAGGCACTCGCCCCTTACCATCTGGCCCGACATTTAACAGATAGGTGCCACCACGACCGACGGTGCCGATCAAGCGATGCAGGATCGTTTTCGCGTCTTTCCAATTCTGATCATACCATGCATACGACCATGAATCATTGGTGGTGTCGCAGCTTTCCCAAAGACCCTCATGATTCTGCAACGGCACTTCCATATCACCAAGACTCTCATAGTCGCCCATCCCGTGCCCCACTCGACTGCACAGCATCGCATTCGGTTGCGTCTCACGCACCAGATCAACCAACTCACTCACAAACTGCTTTGGCATTGAACCCGGCGTATCAAACCACACAAAGCTCAAAGGCCCGTAGTTGGTGCAAATCTCTTTCACTTGCGGATAGCACTTCTCGCGGAAATAGCGCTCGAAAGTCGCCTGGCTGCCATCAGGGTTTTGCTCTGCGCCACCCTTTGCGCCTGGTGACGTCCAATCTTGATTGTGCGAATAATAGAAGCCGAAGCCCAGACCTGCCGTATGACAGGCGTCGGCCAATTCTTTCATCGGGTCGCGTGCAAACGGAGTGGTATCAACAATATTAAACGGATGCGCGGAATCAAACATCGCAAAGCCCTCGTGGTGCTTGGATGTGATTACTATGTATTTCATCCCCGCTGCTTTGGCGGTGGCAACGATCGCCTGTGCGTCGAACTCGGAAGGGTTAAAATCCTTGGCGATGCCCTTGTAGTCGGCATCCGAAATTTTCATCTGCCGTTTGATCCACTCGCCGATACCATAGAACGTCTGATCCTGCCACTTTCCGCCCAGGTGTGAGTACAGCCCCCAGTGGATAAACATGCCGTAGTTGCCATCGCGGAACAGTGCCGCACGCTCCGAAGCTTCAACCCCAGAGACGACACTCGAATCGCCCCACATTTTATCCATCGACTCTTCAGCGGTCACTGGCTGGCAACAGAGAACAGCTGCAAGTAATGCGACCAGCGCGGGGTGTTTCTTAAAAATTATATTCATTTGGATTGAGTCGGTACGTGTAAAAATCGGCACTGCTGTTACTACTAGCAACAGTAAACCAGTCAAATCCATATTAAACAATGAGCGACAGTTTTTAGGTGATGCCCGAAATCGGCACCACTCACGAATATAAACTAAGCTGCTGCCCGAATATCTGGGAAGATACAGTTGCCCTGGGTAAAGATATACAAAAAATTTGGGCGGAAGAACTCGCCGCGCTTTAATTTAAAATCCCAAACATCTTAAACAAAATACTATGAAAAACAAAACAATCGGATTCGTCGGTCTCGGCCGCATGGGTGGTAATATGGCTCGCTGCCTCAATGACAAGGGCTACAACGTAAGCGCCCTGTTCGACATTAACGACAGCATCGCCGCCGAGCTCGCTGCCGAAATCGGCTCCACTGCTTACGGCAAACTCGCCGATGTCACCGCCAATGCCGACATTATCCTCACTGTCGTGACCAACGACAAAGCGATGGACGCCATCTTCTTCGGCGAGGACAATCTCTTCAGTGGCGCTGAAGGCCGCACCTTCATTAACTGCGCAACGCTGACACCAGCAGTGCACACTCAGCTTGAAGCATCGGCAGCGAAACTCGGTGCCACATGCCTGGAAGCCTGCATGGCGTCCAGTATCCCACAGGCACGCAACGGTGAGCTGTTCCTGATGATCGGCGGACAAGAAGCCGACTTCAACGCCAACAAACCACTGCTCGACGAGCTCAGCAAAGCACTCCACTACGTCGGTGCCGCAGGTAAAGCCTCCGAAGTGAAGGCACTGGTCAACATGGTGATGAACATTAACACCGCCGCACTGGCCGAAGGCCTCGGCATCGGCGACGCACTCGGCATCGATCTAAAAATGCTCTGCGATATCTTCAGCCAAACCGGCGCCAACTCGCGCGTGCTGGAAACCGACGCCGAAGACATGATCATCCGCGACCACGATTGCTACTTCTCCGCATCGCATGCCGCCAAAGATTCCGGCATCGCGCTTGGGCTAGCAGCAACGCAGGCATTAACGCTCCACTCGCACAAGCGACGTTTGATCAATACACCAAGCTCACTGAGATGGGCAAAGGCGAACTCGACAAATCCGGCATCGCAGAACTCACTTTCCAAGGCCGCAACGCTTAATCTTAATTGGAGGGCAATGCTCCGTCATTGCCACCGAACTTTCGCTCGGAAACGACGGAGCGTTTCCCTCCACTCTCAGCCCTCAGTCCTCTGATCTCAGCCCTCCGACCTCCGTCCTCAGCCCTCCACTCCTCTCCATGAACCAAACCATTAAAAACTCTCTGGGCGAAACGCTCGATTACGCATTCACATCCGGCGCTGAAAGTTGCCGCGATGAGAAGTGGCTCGTCATCCTAGGCCACGGCGTCACGGGTAACAAAGATCGTCCGGTCATCGCCGATACTGCCAAAGCACTGAGCGAGGCTGGCTTCGACACGCTCGCGTTCTCGTTTGCTGGCAATGGCGATTCCGAAGGCGACTTCCGCAGTGCCACCATCTCCAAGGAGGTCGGCGACTTAAGCTGCGTGATCGATGCCGTCGCCAACGCGTATCCAAAGATCGCATACGTAGGCCACAGCATGGGCGGCGCAGTTGGCGTGATTCAAGCCACACGCGACGGCCGTATCAAAGCACTCGTTTCGATTGCCGGCATGATCGACACCAAAGCTTTCGCGACGACCGAATTCGGCGAAGAGACTCCCGACACTGGCCTCATGTGGGAAGAAGAAAGCTGCCCGCTGTCTTCGGATTTCATGAAGGATCTGTGCGATACCATCGTCACCGTCGAACCACTCGCCGATTGCATCGCCACTCCGTGGTTACTCGTCCACGGCACAGCTGACGACGTCGTCCTTCCGAAAGACACCGAGTGCGTTAAAGGCCTACAAGGCGACGCAGTCGAAGCAGTCTTCGTCGAAGGCGCTGACCACAGTTTCAACCAACCCGCCCATAAAGCACAACTCACCGAAACGATTGCCAACTGGATGCGTAGCCGTCCATACTAAATCTTTCTTGGCCAAATCAGTTGACTAACGGATGCGCCCGATCACATGATCGACCCCACTGCTGATTAGGGACCGGCCCTAGCCAGAGTTCCAACCTGCCGCCGCGGGCGAGCTCTCGATGATGGATCCAGCTGCGGTTGAACGACTGGCCATCCAATTCTGCTTTCTGGATGTAGATGTTTTGCGGGGAATTGTTATGGGCTTCGATAGTGAAGGTTTTGCCAGAGCAGTATTCAGGATCGAGCTGAACTTCTACTTTGTTAAACACCGGGCTGGTTATTTGGTATTTACCATCGCCGGGGTTGATCGGATGGATCCCCATCGCGGCCAGCACATACCAGGCCGACATCTGACCGACATCTTCATTGCCACAAATTCCATATCGATCAGCGCCATAGGCTTTGTCGCAAATGGTGCGTGTCCATTTCTGAGTCAGCCAAGGCATGCCGATTTCGTTGAACAGGAACGGCACCTGATGCACTGGCTCGTTAGCGTGATTGTAATAGTCGTTCCACAGAAAGTCGGACGGGGTGTTGTCGAATAACGCCACCAGCTCGGCGGTAAAATGTGCGCGTCCCATCAGCTCGACTAGGCCAGGCACATCGTGCGGCACAAACCAGCCCTGCTGATACGGATTCGACTCGCGGCAGCCTTGGCCATGCACCGTCTTGCCCTGCCATGCCGCCCAATTCCCAGCATCATCCTTTGCTCGGAACCACTGTACTTCATCGTTCCATAAGTTTTTGTAAGCCTTACTTTTGGCATAGTATTCGTCGGCGATTGCCTGCTTGCCGAGGCTCTCGGCAAAATGGCCGAGGCACCAATCCGCATAGGCATATTCGAGGGTTTCAGAAATCACGCCTTTGTCACCCTTGGCATAGCCCCGCTCACCGTTGCCGAATGTATCGACCGAATTTTTCGAGTAAGTGAACGCCTGATCGATGTCATAATTTCGAATGCCCTTTTCATAGGCATCGACAATTACCGACACCGCGGGGTTACCAAGCATACAGCCGGAATACGCATTCAGAATTTCCCAACGCGGTAGATACTCCCGACCGCTCAGCTCAGCAATCTGCAGCAACGAGTTGATCTCGTCGTTCACCATGCTCGGATTAATCAGCGTCTGCAGCGGAAACTGCGAGCGAAACACATCCCAACCGCTAAAAACTGATCGATAAACAAAGCCGTCGGCCTGATGAATGTTGCCGTCGGCTCCAATGTAATTGCCGTTCACATCCGAAACCGCGCGCGGATCAATCATCGTATGATACATCGCGGTATAGAATTTGGTATGGTCGTCATCCGTCCCACCCTCTGCCTTTAGCTTACCGACCGCATCGGTCCAAAGCGAGCGGCTCGCGTCAACAACCGCATCAAATTCCCAGTGTGGAATATCGTGCTGTAAGTTAGACTGTGCCCCCTCTATACTAACAAATGAAATGCCGGATTTAACCAGTACCACTTCGTCGGCTGCGGTTTCAAATTCGGTAAAGAATCCTAAATGCTGCCCCTGTGCCTGCGTCTGGCCATACACCACGGGTGCCGCCGCAACGATTGCTTGATAAGCCTCACTCTCGATCGCCTGTCGCTTGCGGCTCCCACCCTCGGGAATATCCGCACTCCAAATGCCGTGTCGTTTCAACGGCTTGCTAAACTGACAGTAGAAGTAAACCGTATAATCGGCTTTGCCATCGCCGTTGCCCCAGCCACCACCTGCCGGCGGGCATTTCATCCAGCCGCTAATCGTATGCTCATCTACCACCTGCACAAACTGTTCGGTCGAGGTGCCGCCCACTCGGCGCGACAGGTCGATCTGAATGCGTGCCTGTTTGTTAGCGGGAAAAGTGAAGCGCAGTATACCAGCTCGCGGCGCGGCAGACATCTCGGCGCGGATGTTATAATCAGCCAAGGTCGCGGCATAATAGCCTGCCCGAGCAACTTCGGTGTCGTGTGAAAAGCGCGAGCGGTAGCCCGTTTCGGGTTGCGCCGGATTGCCCCGATTGGTCTGCAGTTTGCCAAGCGTTGGCGTTACCAAAAAATTCCCCAAATCGCCATACCAGCCCACTCCGCTCATATGGGTAAAACTGAACCCTTCAATCGTGGTATGCTCATACGAATAGCCCGAGCCGTTGTCACCGCCAGTCAAAGTATCGGGGCTCAATTGCACCAGTCCAAACGGCGTCGCCGCCCCCGGAAACGTTTTCCCTAATCCGTGCGCATCCTCGGTGCCCTGGCGGTAAGTCACTGCCCCGATCATTGGATCAATATAATCAACCGGAGCCCTTGCGGCCACGGCTCCCTGCGACGACAACAAAAACAGACCGAGCACCACGGCCCCTAGAGTAATCCATAATAAATTCATTTATTTATTCAAAGTTAGTTTCTGCTTAGGCATCCTTATTATAATAAATCGATTCGATTTCCTCCAGAGAGCTACCGGTGGTTTCCAATATCCACTTCCAAAGCATGAAAATCTGCGGCACGAGAATCGCGGCGAAGATAAAGAATCTCACCGCAGGCCCATCAATCCCTTACACTTGGCGTGAATCGGCTAACAATCGTATCAGTCGCCCACATTGTCAAAATAACAATCGGCATCGCCTGGCGAAAGCAGGAGACAGCAAGTAACACGGGGATCAGTGCAATACTGCGCGAGGTAATGTGGACAGTGACAGAAATAACCCCGCTTCCGAAGCATACCATGCATACGATGCTTTCCCCACCGAGTCGTGATGTGTGCGCTAGGCTATTTGATCGCTTGGATCAACCGAGCAGAACGCGGCGCGAGGCCTTTTACAGTATACGATCCCTCATGCTGGCCGAGCGCTTCGTCCGTCCAGAAGTCAGTTAAGTTGCCACTGGTGCTCAGTGGCACCGTGAGATCAATCGTTTCGGTATCACTCCAATTAAAGAAATAGTAATACTGCGTGTCGCCGAGATCGGTGATACCGGTTTCCAATTTGGCATTAGCAAAGCGGGCACCCTTGCCGGTCGGCTTCAGCAACTTCTTCAATATGCCGACTTCTTTTGCATGCAGGTGTTCGGCCTTGTCGCCGCTCAGGATAAAACCGCCCACCGCGTGGATCGAAGTGGCGTGAAACATCCATTCGTTTTCCGTCACGTTCCCTTCTATATTCCAAGGGCTGTCAGTTGTCAGCACAATGCAGTCCGGATCGGAATCCCACAGCGTGCCATTTTGCCAGCAGCGGCTGAGGTTTTGCACTGCCAGTGACTTGAAAGACCACCATGCTCGGCGGATATCGCCGCTGGTGCGCATCGCAGTCACCAAGCCAAACGAGGGCCAGATCGGCGCGTTGCATCCTAGCACAACGGTTTCATCGTCGCAGCCGCGCAGCACCGCTTGCATGCCCTGGCGATAGGCCTCGATCCGCGAGGCGTTCTCCACATAGTGCGCCCCGTCCTGAATCGCGCCCCAATAGTTGGCGTCGAGCTTGAAATAGTTCACGCCCCACGCGTCCCGCATCGTGCGGAAGATGTTCTCAAAATGCGCCTGCACTTCCGGATGCGTGCCATCGAGTGCATACCATGGGCCGTAGCGCCAGCCGCCAAACGACACCGTGCTGGAATCGAGCGGCTCACCTTGCGCATTCTTCACGAACCAATCCGGATGCTCACGCAACACCCGCGAATCCTGCTGAGCGATAAAGGGCGCGACCCAAATCGCTGGCTCAAATCCCTTTGCTCGAATGTCCGCAATGGTCTGCTTCACGTCGCCATACTCTGGGTTCGGATCAAACCAATCGCCGAAAAACGGTTGATAGCCATCGTCCAACTGAATGAATTTCAGCTCGGGCACCTTCTGCTTAAAGGTATCCAAATTGTCCCGAATAATATCATCGGTGACGTCCATCCGGTAGCAATACCAAGAGCACCAACCTGTAGCGACCGGGCTGACTTTGCGCGGTGGATGATGCCGGTTAATCTCATCGGCCAATTGATTGAACAAGTCGCCCTGCCGCTCGCCGTTCATGATCACAAACTCTTCTAGATCCCAACTTTCACCGGGCTGCAGAACGAGCCCTTCGGCATCGATCGAGACGAGCAGTTGCTGCGCATTAAAACTAATGCGGCCGATAAAGCGGTGGCAGGACGTGAAGCCCAGCAATAGATTGTCGGACTCGGTGAGGTTCAGATTCAACACGCCATAAGCGGTCGGCAAGCCACGAAAATCGGGAATTTTATAATGCTTCGAATCGGAGTTATTGCCGATAGCCTCGCGTTGACTCAGCGTGCCCCCGTTTTGATACAACATCTGGAAGCCCTCGCCGTAGATTGGCGTATCAGGCGAAAAACCGTGTTCGGCCACTTCAAACAGCACGATGTTTTTTGGGCGTAACGAGGTGTCTCCGATATTTGTCACCGAAGCCTTACAATGGCTGCCGTCCCATATCCGCTCTACCTGAATCTGATCGGTTGCAATGGCCTGCCCCTGTAGATCCTCGACCACCCAATCTGCCTGCTGCAGCACGGAGAGGAAACGCTGCCCCTGCTCGGATGTGACCTTAGATTCTGATAGCGTCTCTGGCTTCGCACAACCCGCTAGACTTAGCAATGCCGCGCCACCCATCAGCGCCGCAGTCAGTATTATTTTTTTATTAACGTTCATATAATTTAACATTGGATAACCAACTGACTCATTTTCAAGCGTCTGCGACTAGTCGTTCACTCTGGAGGGAAATGCTCCGTCATTTCCATGCGTCGGTTTTGCGAACTCTGGCGCGGCGGAAACGACGGAGCGTTTCCCTCCAAAGAAAAATAGGCGGCGAAAACGACGGAGCGTTGGCTCAGAGAGTGTCGCTGCGCTCGGAACCCTCCAAAGAACAAATAAGCTTACTCGCCCATCGGATTGACTAGTGTGCCGTGCTGCTTTTTAGCGACATACCCCTCCACCGGGATCAATGCGATGTCCGCGCCGGGCGCGAGCGTGAGCTTGATCACATGATGCAAGGTGCGCTCTTTGGGCGTGAACACGTTGCACAATGATCGCGCTTTGGACTTCAATCGGCCAGAGGCGGATGATGGGAGCGCTTGACGTGGACTGAGTGAGAGCAGCTTCGATGGCTTGAGCGACTTGCTTGGCTTGGAGCGACTTGCCTGCGTCGTTGTAGTGAACGTTGTTAGCACCCAACTGATACTGCGCCCGTTCCCCTGCAATAGGAGTGTAGAGGTCATTGATTGCGACACCGTGCTTTTTCATTACGGCGAGAGCGGCGTCATTGAACGCTTTGGCGCGCTCTTCCGTGACGATAATTTTCACCTTGGTCTCAGGCCCAATACAAGGGGGAGTCGTGACACCAAAAATCAACTGAGCCTTGGTGGCTTTGAGTTTCGTAACGATTTGGTCGAGGTTGGCTGCGTAGGATTCTGGGGTGGCTTTCTGCTCCTGTGACCAGCCATACCAGTCCCAGAGGCCAAAGTTGAAGTGAATCAAATCCCAGTCCCCCTCACCGATCCAGCTGTCGATGTGCTCAGCTCCAAAAGCGGAATAGCGGCAATTGCCTTTGACACGGTGGACATTTGCTTTGCCGTAAAGGAGCTTCCGAACGCCAGTGGTGTAGCCAATCGAAATCGAATCCCCGATGATCAAGACCCGTGGCAGTGCGGGGTCATCGATAGGGTTGGCGAACGGATCTTGAAAAGGATTCGCGCGACGCACTTTCGATTCTTTGAAAGGCGTAGACACCTGTTCCTTTTTAGGCGCGGCGGCGGCCTTTGGTGTGCTCTGCGCCCCCTTTAATCCAGCCTCTTTGAGGATCGGTTGGAGCGCCTGATACCAAACATCATATCCTGCACCAGCGAGGTGGAGCCGATCTTTGCCGAAGAGCTCCGGTCGTAGTTGCCCCTTCGCATCAAGAAAGTTCTGATTGATGTCGACGTGAAACACGTACTGGTTGTCCGCAATGGCTGGCAGGAGTTTGTTGATCGCTTGAACTCGTTCAAAATCGCCCTTAGTTCTCGGGTTGCTGCGAGGAAAAACAGAGAAGATCACAATCTTGGATTCGGGCAGACGCTGACGCAGCTCAGCAACGATCGTCTCAATGCCGAGTGCAATATCGGGCGCGGAGTCGCGACCGCTATTGTTGGTGCCGATCATTAGGGTCACCAGTTTGGGCGCGATACCGTCGATCTCCCCATTCTGCAGACGCCACAGAACGGTCTGGGTGGTGGCCCCGCCGACTCCCAGGTTCAGGGTCTTATACGGCGCGAACCGTTCGTTGTAAGTCTTCTGCTTTTCCCAATTGTGGGTGATCGAATCGCCGATCATGACAAAGTCGATGTCGCCGGCCTTGGCCTGAGCTACCTTCTCCGCATGCCGCTCAGCGCGCCACTCCGGCGTAGATCGCTGTTCCGGCACCGTCGTGGACGGCTGCGCGGCCGACACCACAACCGGTATTACGATGGAGAATAGCACTGCTGCGAGCTGTATGTATTGCCTAAATCGTATCATATAAAATCCCTCGTGAGTCCTCAAAACTTAAATCCCATTATAGAAGCACTTAAAACAACGAACACCCTCTATTTAGACGGTAGTGGCCAGTTTTTTTATTTCTTAATCTTATCCGTCGGCATGTATGCATCCGTATCTTCACGCCATTGATGGAGCATGGTTTTCAATTTTTTCGTCATTTCTGGCATCGTTTCAGAGAGGTCAGTGTGTTCGCCCTCAATCTCTTTCAAATTGAACAGTTCGACCGATCCGTCAGAGAAACGCTCGACCAGTTTGTAGTCGCCGACGCGCAGTGCAGCCGACGGCGACACCAACGCGCTACATAAGATCCCGCTCTTCCTGTTAGGCTTTCTTCACTGATTCTGTTTTTAACTGATCCTTAACAATTATTTTTTACGCGTAGTGGAAAATACATCACCAGTCGGCTGGCTCGGTAAGGTTTGCTGCCAGCCTTGGAGTTGCTTGCGCAACTGTGTCACCACTTCTGGATGCTGTGCTTTCAGGTCATCTTTTTCGTAAATGTCGGCGGTGATGTCGTAGAGCTCGACATGATCCAGCGCCTGATTGGCGACGAGTTTCCACTGTTGATCGACGATGGCATACGAGACCCAATGGTCGGGCCGTTCCGGCTGCGGGGGCCAAGGCGCATCTGCTTTCCAAAATAGCGGCTTTTCGCGCAGTGGCTTTTCGTTGCCGAGTAGCACCGAGACTTGGCTGACGCCATCGGGCTGATACGAAGCGGGCAATGCCACGCCAGCCACTTCGCAAAATGTAGGCAGTAAATCGACGGCGGAGATCTGTGAGACTGCATCGATCTGACCAGCGGCTACTTTACCAGGCCAGCGCACAATGAACGGCACGTTGATGCCGCCTTCAAACAGCGCGGCCTTGTAACCTTTTCGTCCAGCAGTGATGCCTTTGGCACCACCGATACCATAGCCTGCGCCGGTGGCAGTATCGTGCTGCAAAACAAGCTTCGTGGGCGTTGCGGCACGTGCCGGGCCGTTATCAGAGCTAAAAATCACCAGTGTGTTTTCAGTCAGCCCCAATCGATCCAGCGCATTCAACACTTCGCCAATACGGTCATCGGCATGCGACAGGACTGAGGCATACACATTGTCGGCCTCTTCCAGATCGCGGAAGCGCCAACGGTATTTCGGCACGGTGTGAAATGGCGTGTGCGGCTCATGCATCCACAAATTGATAAAGAAAGGCTTTGATGCCTGATGACTCTGCTCAATGAACGCGATGGCGTTGTCGGCATCCTCATGCACTGGCATTTGCTCGCCGGAACAATTGAAGGCACCGTAAACATCGTAGCCATATTCTCCCGGAGCGGGTGAGTCCGGGATCATATTATTGGCGAGGTGCCATTTACCAAAGTGCGCGGTGGCATAGCCGCCCGCTTGCAACATACGTGGCAGGAACGGCGCATTTAGGTCGAGCCAATCGGGCATGCCACGGCGGGCATTATCGTCCACCCAGGCGAAATGGCCGTCGATATTGAGACGCGCCGGAAACTGCCCAGTCACCACGGCGGCACGACTCGGCGAGCATACACCACTGGCGACCGTGAAGCGCTGAAAGTCGGTGCCTTCGACCGCCAAGCGGTCGATGTTCGGCGTCTTGACATACGGATGGCCATGACAACTCAGGTCGCCCCAGCCCCAGTCATCAGTAAAGATGAAAAGTATATTCGGCTGCGAGCGAGGCGCAGCGATGCCTAGAGCTTGTGAAGCGACTAGTAGAAGTATCAGAATGGCGGAGCGTTTCATGGATGAATACTTAAAGGGAAGATGGAATCTGACAATCATTATACGCGTTTTCACCAAGTGATCTACCCTTCGTATGTACAGCATACTGCGAAACTGTGGAACGATGACTTAGCTCCAGACCAGCCGCTGTTTTCTGTTTTTGTCGGTGCAGCCTCCGCGAAGCCTGCGATAGGAGAAACATTTATTGTAAATAGGGCTAAGGCGATGAGAAGAATTTTATTCAGAGGTTGTCCAGTTATAGTATTCGCTGGACTATAGATGATCCACAATGGCTCGCCTTAGAAAATAAGACGCCTGTCGACCCTGACCCAGAGAACAATGCACAAATACATTCTGATCAATGGAACAGAGACATGTGGGACAGAAAAATGAAGAGCAAAGGGTTTGGAATAAACGCTCTATGATTCACTTCCAGGCCTTTTTTTAATTTTCTGCCCATAATTTTCCTGCCAGATTCTTTGCTTTTCTATTCTGCTTTTTTTAAGAGCAGTTTATTTCGATAATATCTGCGGCCAACTCGCGCTGACTTGCTGCAACCAATGCCTAGCGATGAGTTCGTGCCCCTGCGGGAGGGGATGAATGCCATCCCACATCCAGTGCTCAGGAGTCGTGGACTTCGCGGCAGCATCAAAAATGTCCTGCGTCTTGATATGGACCGCGTCATATTCTTTGGCCAGCTTGGCTACGATTACACGCAACTGGTCCGTCGCTTTGCGGCGCACCGCATAGGCCTGTCCCTTGCTTAGCGCTCCAGTCGGGAGAACAAAGGGATCCAAAAGCACCAGACGCAAGTCGGGGTTAGCCTTTCGGCTGGCATCGAGAATGAATCGATAATCGGCTTCGAAGGCTTTCGGCGTCACTTTCCGATCCGGATGCCTTAAGCCCTGGCCCACATCGTTGGTTCCAATAAGAATACTCAACAGGTCTGGCTTCATATCAATCGCATCGCTGTGCCAGCGCTTGCGGAGTTGGGCCACCGCATTGCCGCTCTTGCCGCGGTTATAAAAATCCAATTGAGCTTCTGGCATTTGTAGACCCAGTCTCCCGGCCAGCAGAAAAACGTAACTATGGCCGAGGTAATGATTCCGGTCTTTCTCGTTGCGGCCCCAATTCATGTCGGTAATCGAGTCCCCCTGAAACAATAGACGACTCCCCTTCTGAAAGGCAGGTAATTGGACGTGATCACCACCAGACCTAGGTGCACAGATCGAAGCCGTTTCGCCCTCAACTGCTGAGCCCAGCATAAGAGCTCCAGTCAAAGCTAAGCAACTGGTGAGCCATATTCGTCTATTTAGCATAGTCATATTCAGCTAGACTACCGAGTGGCAGCCAGCTTCTGGCTTTCGCCGGCTTTGAGATTGATCTCTATCATCTGCGATCCGTAGCGAACTTTGCCTGGTGTGCCTTTGAGCGAATGGATCGTCACTTCAACGACTTCGCCGTCGGCCCACTCAATATCGACTTCAAAGCCACCACGAGCCAACAGTCCGGTCACTTTACCTGCGGGCCATTCTTTAGGCAGAGCGGGCAGCAAGCGAATAATGGGCTGGGCATCGATCTCGCCGCTGTCCGGCTGACTCTGCATCAGCATTTCAACGATGCCGGCAGTCAGGCCGAAATTCGCTTCGATTTGAAACAGCTTACGTGGGACCGGACGAAATTGGCTCAGCATATTGTCGAAGCAGTTATCCGTGAGCATACGATGTGCAAACTCGATGGACTTTTCCGCATCGCCCAAACGCGCCCAAAGGTTGACGCGCCACGCATTTGACCAACCGGTGCTTTGCCCAACACCGCGGCGATCGAGTAATTTACGAGCGGCCTCTGCCATTTCAGGTGTGCCGTCGGCTGTAATTTCGTAATACGGATAAAGCCCATACAGCGGCGAGCAGTGACGGTGAGTCGGTTCGCGCTCCTCGTAGGGCTTGAGCCATTCCTGCAACACCCCATCCGGCGCGATCTGGTTCGGCGCGAGCCGAGCACGCTTGGTCTTCAGCTCGCTCTGCAATTCAGCATCCACGCCAAGAATCTTCGCCGCACGCACGGTGTTGCCAAAGAGTTCGCGCAGTTGCTGCATGTCGATTGTTGGGCCGAGGCAAATACCCGAGCCCGGCTTTCCATTGGGCTGATTAAAACCATTCTCCGGCGAAGCGGACGGACCGGTCACGAGCCACTTGTTTTCAGGTTCTTCATACAGGTTGAAGAGATAGAATTCCACACTACTGCGCATAATAGGGTAAACCTTCGCCAAATAGTCCTTATCCAAGGTGAAGGCATACTGCTCCCACAGGTGCTCACAGAGCCATGCAGGTCCACCGATGTCCATTCCTGCCGGTGCGGTGTAGCCCCAGATGTTTGTCAATCGGTGCGCAATCCAACCGGGTGAATTGTAGTAAGCCTTCGCAGTCTTGGAGCCGGGCTCGACCAGCGAGGCGATAAAGGTATTCATCGGCTCCTGTGTTTCCACCAGATTACATGTCAACGCAGGCCAGTAATTCATCTGGGTATTGATATTAAAGTGATAGTCACCATTCCACATGGTATGCACTTCCTCGGCCCAGATGCCCTGCAAATTCGCAGGCAAACCACCGGGACGCGATGAGCCGATCAACAAGTAACGTCCCATGTTCGCAAACAAGGCAGACAAAGCAGGATCCGCGGCACCCTCTCGATACGCAGCCAAACGTTGATCAGTGGCCAACCGGCTATTCTGCGTTTTCGGCAAGGTCAGGGTCACACGGTTAAACAGGTTCTCATGATCCGTCTTTTGCGCCGCGCGTAATTGTGCGAAGGACTTGCCCTTGGCCTTGTCGAGATCACTGATTGTTGTAGCCAGTGGATCCGATAGCTGGCGTCCAGCAATGCCTCGGTAATCCGTCGCCGCAGCGAAGAGTAGCAAGACCTCACCGTCAGATTCAACCTCCAGCGTATGACCGACCGCCTTCACCGAACCACCAATAACGCGCAAGCGGCCAACATACTGCAAACCATCCTGATCATAACCATCGTTCAGGTGCCCAGTCATGAGCAATTCGCGATCACCGACTGCAGTGGTTACAAAGCGTTCAGCGCGATCCATCGATATAGTGAATGTCTGTGGACCACTTAGACGAGACACAAAGACTTCGGCTGGTTCGGACACGAAATGCTCACGAGTGAAGGACGTCTCTCCGCGTTGATAATTCACGACTGCCAAGCCTGTAGTCAGGTCGAGTTCACGACGGTAATTCGTAACCACCTCGCTGTTGCCGGAGAACTTCAAGCGTAGGTTGCCGAGTGTTTGAAAACGTCCGAACGGCGAAATCTTATCTGAATATTGCGGTTCTCCCATAGTAGGAAAGGCCTTACGCTTCAGCGCATTAGCTTCAGTGAACTTCTCCTCCGCGAGCAGACGACGCATCTCAGGTAGATATTGATAGCCACCGGACACATTGTTCTCACCACGTGACCCAGACCAAACAGACTCTTCATTCAAAACAATGCGCTCTTCATCCACACCCCCAAATACCATGGCCCCAATTCGGCCGTTACCGAGGACCAGCGACTGATCAAAGCCCTTGCCGGGTTGATTGAACCACACCGTCGTCGCGGGGTTACCTTCGAAGGGGGCCTTCGACGCCGTGACGGCTGGTGTCGTATTCGATGCTGACTTAGCGGCCTGCGTCTTGACGGGTGCGGGTGGTTTGGATGCTGGCGTCGCCACCATGGAATCGGCCTGTTTCGCGGGGTCAAATTCGGCTTGCTCTTGCGCAGTCAAGATACCATCGCGGTTGGCGTCGATCCGATCAAAATGATTACTCCACTGTTGCGGGCTATACACCTTCCCGCGCGCTTCGATATTAGCCTTTTTATTGGCTAAATAATCTGCCTTTGCTTCAGGTGCGCGCGCGGCATCGGCAAAACCAGCCGCCAATAAAATCAGCGCAAGGGGGAACGACTTTTTCATACTCTGTTTCATGCTCTTTCCAATTGATGGTGTTTGTCTAAAATACATAGCCCCATGGATTCGCCAATCATCGTTCCCGTCAACCGGTGAACGGGACTGCCTGCCTCATGGGTTTCATGACATAGTACCCCCGTTGCCGTTCCCTGACTACCCCTCGTTTAGAGGGTGCGTGCACATACCTAAACTGCGGCAAAAACCCAAGCAATTGGAGGGCAATGCTCCGTCATTGCCGCCGTCAGAGAAGCGAAAACGATGCACACGGCTATACCGACGCACGGCGGATATGCTGACTCTGACACCATTACAGATCGACAGAAGAATCAACTGAAGGAGGTCTGCCAGAGATCGCGGAGCAATATGTCAACCGCAGATAAACGGGTGAACGCAGATACAAAGATTTTGATCTGCGGCTATCTGCGGTTCTAAAATACGTAACCTAAAGATCAGTGTCTCAACCTTGGCCTCCAGGCATCAAAAAACGCCCGAATTGCTCCGGGCGTTTACCTCTATCAATCGACTCCCCAGCCGATTGAAAACTATATGAAAAATCTTAAAAAATACAAACCTAGCGGCGGCGGCGCAGCATCACGGTACCGAGGGCCAACAGACCGCCAAGCAGTGCGAAGGTTTCTGGCTCTGGAACTGCGGTCGTAGCCACGACCAAATTGCCGGTGACCTGCGAGTAAGTATAGGTCTGATTATCAACAATCGCGTCCCAAACATCCCCGTCTTGAATAAATGCGTTACTGGCGTAGGCAGTTCCGCTCAATGTGATTGATGAAAAATCACCGCTTTCACTGGCGTTATCACCGGTAAAGTCGAACAGGTTATATGTGCCGACCCCGATCAAGGTATTCGATGTCAAGGTCAGCCCGCCGCCGTAGGTCAATGCACCGCCCACATCAATACCGTCATAGTCGGTGCCACGTGTGCTGCCGGTGATTTCCATATTGGTAAAC
>Ga0181561_10002479_pt1 | contig 16275 bp, 9 predicted proteins | sample 011ome_19_FD_133760 | JGI IMG/M metagenome (GOLD analysis project Ga0181561, IMG submission 133760) | Coastal salt marsh microbial communities from the Groves Creek Marsh, Skidaway Island, Georgia - 011510BT metaG (megahit assembly) | ecosystem: Environmental > Aquatic > Marine > Intertidal zone...
AGCCGAAAAAACCACATTCTCCCGACGAGGGTTTTTCCCGCGGTCTTTGGCATTCGGAAGTGTCGTCCACGTGGCATTTCCGCGAATTTTTCGTTTTTCCGTATGGGATCGCAGTCTCGAGTTCTAGACCCGAAAAAGCACGACGTCAGGCAATATTAATTCCGCCGCAAGAAACTAACTCCCAGAGCGCGCACTGGCAGTCTGCTCGACACGAGACACGACATGTCCGCCATCACCCACTCCTCCGCGTTCCTCTCCGCGAAGGCGCGCGTCGCGCCTGGTGCCGCCAAGGTGCGCGCCGCGGCCGCCGCGCGCCCCGCCGCGCGCCGCGCCTTCGTGGTCCGCGCCGCGGACAAGAAGAAGGGTACGCCTCGCCACGATATTTGTCTCGACGTCAATCCGTATCGTTCGCGCGCGCGAGGCGGCGCTCGCGGCGTTCGCGCGGTCCAGGACGCGTCTCTCGCCTCGGCGCGGTCGATCGTCCCGCGCTCCACCGCCTTCAGCGAGCGCGCGCGCCCGGCGTCGCCCCGGACCCGCCTCCGGTGGGTGCCATTTCGTCGTGTCCTTTGCTGACGGCATCCCTTTTCAAACGACGCGCAGGTCCCGAGCCCTTGAAGGCCGTCGCCGAGCCCGGCAGCGGCTTGCGCAACGCCCCCTTCGCGGACACGTCCGTCGAGGAACTCGATCCCGAGGTGCGTGATGTGGCGCGCACCGTCTGCCTCGCGCGAGCGCGACGCACCCCGGCCGGCCGCGCGACGACCGCCGACCTTCCCGCCGGCCATCGCGAAGGAGGGTTCTTGACAAAGCGAATTCTTCTCGAAAAGAGTCAAAAGAAGGCTGGTTTTTTTCCAGTTTCTCGTCGTCGCCCGCTCGGCGGCGTCTTCCGAGCCGCCCGCGCCGCTACGCCGACCGGACTCGACCTCCGATGAACGAAACCGCTGACTGACGAGAACCCCTCCGCGTCGCTTCGTGACCCTCGACCGACCGCGAAACCCAAAACCCGAACCTCGATCGACACTTTCAGATGTTCGCCATCATGACCAAGGAGAAGACGCGCCAGCGCCTCGGCCTCGAGCTCATCGCGAGCGAGAACTTCACCAGCCGCGCGGTGATGGAGGTGAACGGTTCGTGCCTGACGAACAAGTACTCCGAGGGCCTGCCCGGCAAGCGCTACTACGGCGGCAACGAGTTCATCGACCAGACGGAGAGCCTGTGCCAGAAGCGCGCGCTGGAGGCGTTCCGCTTGAAGGATGACGAGTGGGGCGTCAACGTGCAGGTGCTCTCCGGGTCTCCCGCCAACTTTTGCGTGTACACCGCGCTGCTCAACCCGCACGACCGCATCATGGGCCTGGACCTGCCCCACGGCGGGCACCTCACGCACGGCTTCTACACCCCGAAGAAGAAGATCAGCGCCACGAGCATCTTCTTCGAGTCCCTGCCGTACCGCCTGGACGAGAGCAAGGGCACCATCGACTACGACGCGCTCGAGGCGAACGCCATGCTCTACCGCCCCAAGCTCATCATCGCCGGAGCGTCGGCGTACCCCCGAAACTACGACTATAAGCGCATGCGCGACATCTGCGACAAGTGCGGCGCGTACCTCATGTCCGACATGGCGCACATCTCCGGTTTGGTCGCCGCGAACATCGTGGACGACCCGTTCCCGTACTCGGACATCGTCACCACCACCACGCACAAGTCTCTGCGCGGCCCGCGCGGCGGCATGATCTTCTACAAGAAGGAGTTCGAGCAGCAGATCAACAGCGCGGTGTTCCCCGGGCTGCAGGGCGGCCCGCACAACCACACCATCGGCGCGCTCGCGGTGGCGCTGAAGCAGGCGATGACCCCCGAGTTCGTGGACTACCAGAAGCAGGTGGTGGCGAACTGCGCGGCGATGGCGAACCGGCTGGTGGAGCACGGGTACGAGCTCGTCTCGGGCGGCACGGATAACCACCTGATTCTGTGCGACTTGCGGCCCAAGGGGATCGACGGCGCGCGCGTTGAGAAGATCCTCGACCTCGCGCACATCACCCTGAACAAGAACTCCGTCCCCGGGGACACCTCCGCGCTCATCCCCGGGGGGATCCGCATCGGCACGCCCGCCATGACCACGCGCGGGATGCTCGAGGAGGATTTTGTGAAGGTGGCGGACCTCATCCACAAGGGCGTGGAGATCGCCATCGACTGCAAGGCCAAGGCGGAGGGGCCCAAGCTCAAGGACTTCAACGCGTACCTGGAGGCAAACGCGCGCCCCGACATCGCGGCGCTGCGCGAGGAGGTGGAGACGTACGCGGGGGACTTCCACATGCCCGGCGGGATGTACTGAGCTGGGAGACCCGGTCCAAGGATTAGTCCGCAAAATGTGTTTTTTGAATGTGGCGTTTTTAATCTAAGCCGAAACTGCCGTTTAACGTACCGTTTGGCATCGACGCGCGGCGGACTGTCCGAGGATGGGCACTCCGCGCCGCGCTCGCGGGACGCCCGGGCGGCCCCCGTCGACGCGCACGGAGCGAGCGCGATGCCGCGCTCCGAGCTCGCCTCGCGCATCGCGCGCTGGAGAACCGGCGAGCCGGCCGGGGCGAACGACGCGGACGCGCGCGCCTCGAGCGGCCCGTCCAAGTTCTGGTGGCAAAACTCGCCCGCGAAGCCCGCGGCGCCCCCCCCCCCGCGCGCCACGGCGACCGACGCGCACGCGCGCGTGAACGCCGTCGTCGAGGCGCGCACGCGGCGTCTGGCGCGCGAGGGCACCACCGCCAAGGCGCGCGTCGCCGTGCGCGTCGCGGAGAGCAACGCGTCCGATTCGCAGAGCGCGGAGTTAGCGGCGAGAGAGCTCGAGCGCCTCTCCGCGAACAACCCCGATCTGCGGGAAGCGCTCACGTTGATTCGCCGCGGGCCGGACGGACGCGTCGCCGTCGGGTCCCTGCGTCGCGCGGAGGCGACCATGCATGAGAACTACGCGAGGTCAGCGCGCGCCAGCGCGGAGATGGGCGGCGAGACGGGCGACGCGCGCGGCGCCGCGAAGCCGCCGCCGAGTCACTCGACGCGCTCGTCCGCGGATTACTCGGGCGCGGCGTACGGCAAAACGCACGACCCGCTCGAGATGACACGCGAGGCTAAGGCTGCCTTCGCCGCGCCGATGGAGGAGCGGCCTCCCTGGGACGCGTCGCCGGCGAAAGGCACGAGCCGCGCGGCGCGGCGGCGGCCGAGCCTCGTCGGCGCTTCGCCGAAGCGCGTCGAGCGCGCCTCGCCCTCCGGACGCGCGACGGCGTCCGCCGCGTCCGCCGCCGGTCTCGTCGACGGGTCGGTCGCGACCCCGGAGCTCGAGCCGGAGCCCGAACCGGAGCCCGAACCGGAGCCCGAACCGGAGCCCGAACCGGAGCCCGAGCCGGAGCCCTCTGTCTCCGAAGACGAGGATTCAGAGGCGGCGGATCCCGCGGCGCCCGAAGCGCCCGAGCCCGCGGCGGACGAATCCGAGACGCGCGCGCCGGTCGTTCCGGCCGAGGCGCCGCCCTCTCCGCGACCAATCTCGCCGCCGCGCGTGGAACCGACGAGCGCGCCGTCGCCGAAACCGACGCCGGACCCGCCGCGGGACCCGTCGGCCGCGCCGGCTTCGCCCGCGCCGCGCGCGCGCCCGCCCGGGATTTCTCCGGCACTCGCGTCTCCCGAGCCGGCTTTCTCGGACGCGCTCCTGTCGCTCGTCGCGGTCGACGAGCCGGGCTCGCCCCCGCTCCCGCCCTCCGCGCGCAGCCCCCCGGAGAGGACGGCGGCGCTCGCGGCGAGGGCTTCGGCGCGCGCCGCGGGGCGGGACGCGGACGCCGCCGGCCTGATCGCCGCCGCGGGGGCCGTCGCGGAGGATGAGGGCTTCGGGGTTTCGCGCGCGCGGTCGGACGGCGGGAACCCGCCGTCCTCGTCTTCGGACGCGGCCGGCGCGCTTTTCCGTCGCCTGGACGCGTGGGCGGACCAGGTGACCCGACACTCGCGCGACGCCGAGCGCGCGCGGCTCGCCGCCGCCGCCGCGTCCGAGACCAAAAAGACGCTGGAAGCGCAGTGGTCGTCCTTCCAGGCGGAGGGGCGTGTGCCGTCGGACCCCTTCCTGCGCGAGCTCGCCGCCGCTGCCGCCGCGCGCGAGGAGGAGGCGGCGGCGCTGCGGGCCGCCGTCGCGGCGACCGCCGCGCGCGCGGCGGCGGCGGAGAAGGCGGAGGCGGAGAAGAGCGCGATGCTGGCGGAGCTGCACGAGAAGGCGCGCCTGGTCGCCGCGAAGGACGCCGAGGCGCGCGCGGCGGAGGCGGAGGCGGCGGCGCTCGAGGCGGATCTGCCGCCGACGGCGGCGGTGGTGGCCGCGGCGGACGCGGGGCTCGACCTGAAGAGCCTCTCTTTACGAATCGCGCGCGACCTGGACGCGTCCGTGGACCGCGTCGCGAGAGCCGCGCGCGGCGAACGCTTCGTGGAGCCCGAACCTCACAGGGTCCCCGAGGCTCTGCCGTCGCACCCGTACCCCATCGTCGCCACGCCGGTGGCGCCGGTTTTGCCGCCGCCGACCCAAACGGAAACGGCGGCGCCCGCGATGACGCGCGCGCAGACGGAGCAGTTCGAGGAGCAGCTGCGCGCGTCGCGGCGCCTGGCGGAGCGGCGGGAGCGGGAGCTCGGCCGCGAGGCGCGTCCACGCGAGGCGCGTCCACGCGAGGCGCGTCCACGCGAGGCGCCCGCGTACGCCTTCTCGGAGGGTGACGACGCGTTCGGCTCGGGAGAGGCGCCGACGCACGCGTACGCTCCCATGCCTGCGCGTCGGCAATCAAAAAAATCGCCGCCGCGCGAGCGGGACGTCGGGCTCAGCGCGGAACCTCCGCCGCCGCCGCCCGCGCCGCCGCCGCCGCCGCCTCCGTTCGCGCCGCCGCCCGCGCCGCCGCCGCCGTTCGCCTTCGGCGCGCCTCGGCGCGTTTTGACCGGGAACACGCCGCGGGCGTACGTGTCCGACCTGGTGGATCAGGCGTACGCGGAATCGCTGGCGCAGCAGAGGGCGGTGTTCGGCCCGCGGGAGTAGAGTGACTCTACTCCCGCGGTACGACGTGATACGCGGCGTGCGTGCGGTGATGACCGTGTGTTTCTAGCTAGCTATGAACATAGCTATTCTATCTAAATGCGCGGTGCGCGGTTCGTGATCGCGTTCGTTCAGGTCAGGTCGGCGGTCAGGTCGACGCGCGCGTCGGCGCGCGCCGCGCGGCGCGAATTCTGCTCGCCGTGATATCGAGCGCACCGCCGCGATTGATGCCGTCGGCGGTGCGCGTCGCCGCACTTTCGATGGCGCACGCGACGGCCGCGGTCGCGGGGGCGCGACCGCTCGCGCTTCGGACACGACGCGCCCCAGCGACGCGCGTCGGCGGTCGCTTCGGTGCCCCCGGCGATGGACGCGCGGCCTCCTCCTCGACGCGTCGGCGGGTGGCCGGCGCCTCCGACGCCGGCCACGACGTCGAGATTTCCCCCGTCGTGCACGGCGACCCCCCGTCCGACCTGGGCGACCCCGCCGGGCCCTTCCGCGGCGTCGTCACGCGTCGCCACACGCTCGGCCGCGCGTTGACGTTCGTGGACCTGACGTGCGCCGCGCCGGCGCCCGTGGGCGAGAAGCTCGGCGAGAACCCCGGCGACGGGAGATCCGACGACAGAAAAGAAACGTCCAACTCTGACCCGGTGTTCGTTTTCGCCAAGTGCTGGGGCGTCGTGGACGCGCGCGTCAAACCCGGCGCGACGGTTTCGTTGCGCGCGACGCACACGCGCGTACTCACCACGCCGCCTCGGCCGCGCGACGCGGAGGCGCAGAAGCTACGACCGGGAAGCGCGCGCGTCTCCGTCGCGGAAAACGGCGTCGCGCTGGTCGCGCCGCCGAGCGCGGCGGCGTCGCGAAACGCAGCGCCGTTTCTCGCGGGAAAACATTTTTCCCGTCCGACGCCTTCGAACGCGACGCGCTCCGATCCGCCTCTGATCCGTGAGAATCCTGCCTCTTCTCGTCTGTGCCGGTCCTTCGTGGCGCGCGGCGCGTGCGGCGACCCACTCTGCGGCAAGCGGCACGCGTTCGCGTCCGCCGCCGAGCGCGAGGCGACGGCGGCGTCGCGGCGGGACGCCGGCCGCCGCTCGCGCGCCGCGGTGGCGCGCGAGCGCGACCCCGAGGACCCGCACGGCGACGAGAGCCGCGCCGGCAAGCAGCACAGCGACCGACTGTTCGCGGCGTGGCTCGTGGAGACGTTCGCGCTCGCGCCCGCGGCGCTGGACGACGGGTCCAACGCGGAGGCGGCGCGCGCCGCCGGCGACGCGCCGCCCGCCGGAACCGAGACTCTACCACCGATAGAGACTCTACGCGAAGACGAAAACGCGAACGAACTCGGCGCCGAACGCGACGCGTCGGCGGGTCCGGGTCCCGCGAGTCGTCGCGAGACTCGCGGAAGAGAGCTTGTGCGACGCGCGCGGGTCGCGGATATCGCGGGGGGGGGGGGTACGCTCTCGTTCGAGCTGCACGTGCGCCACGGGTGCGAGTGCGTCCTGGTGGACCCCGCGTTCGTGGCGCTCTCGCCGCGGCAGCTCGGGACGTGGCGCAACCTCCGCAAGCGCGCCGCGCGCAGCGGCGAGCGCGGCGGCGCGTGGCGCGCGTGGCGCCGCGCCGAGCGCTGGGTGCGGGTCGCCGCGCGGGAGCGGCGCGCGCGCAGGGACGCGCACGTGCGCCGCGTGCTGGTCAACACCGACGCCGCGCGGAGGGACCCGGAGGCGGACCCGGAGGCGCTCTCGGAGGACGCCTCTGAGGAGGACGCCTCTGAGGAGGACGCCTCTGAGGAGGACGCCTCTGAGGAGGATGCCTCGGTGGCTCGGTTCGAGCACTTCGCGTCGGAGTTCTGGGGCGACCTGGACGGTGAGCTGGGCGCGGCGATTCGATCCTGCGACGTGCTGGTCGGCATGCACCCCGACCAGGCCACCGAGCCCATCGTGGACGCCGCGCTGCGTCTGAACAAGCCGTTCGCGGTGGTGCCGTGCTGCGTGTTTCCGGACGCGTTCCCCGAGCGGGCGTTGGACGGCGCGCCCGTGCGGTCGTACGCGCAGTTCCTGGACTACCTGCGCGCCAAGGACCCGGGGATCGAGACGGCGTACCTGCCGTTCCAAGGCAGGTCGCGCGTGCTGTACAAGAGGTAAAACGTGTGCGACATGTATCAATGTATCAATAAACCCAGGCGCGAAAACAAACGCGGGAACCGAAAATACGAAGAGAAAACATTTTGAAGACGACATTCGCGGGGCGCCGAGCCGCTCGGCGCGCGGCGCGCGCCCGCGCCGGCGGGCGAGGCGAGGGCGGGGGCGGGGGCGGGGGCGTCCGGTGGTTCCGAGTGTTTCTGTACACATATGTCACACCACACCAACGCGGTGTGTCGTGTCGTGTGAGAAAAGCGTGTATGAGGAACCAGTCCGGCGCGCGCGGCGACGCCGAGACGAGAGCTCGCGTCGTTCCGCGAGACGAGCGTCGGCGGCGCCGCTTTCCTAGTACTACTTTCGTAATAGGCGGTCGTAGACGGTCGTAGATGGGCTCGCTCGCGCGCTACCCGCCGCTGGACTCGCGAGCTGGACTCGTCTCGGTGCGCGCCACCGCGCGCGACGCGACGAACTCACTCACCGGCCTCCCGTCCGGTATGACGGTCCGGCCGTCGCACAGCACCTCCCACCCCCTCCCGGCGCGCGCGAACGCTTCTCTCAGCTCGCCCGCCTCGAGCAGGTCGCGCGCTTTGTTCGGCCGGCCCACCGGCGTGCGTTCAGCGCCGCGCATGAAGTGGAACCAGCACACGAACGCGCCCGCGGGGAGCAGAGCGGGGAGCGCGCGCGCCAGAGGGCGGTTCATGTACCGGACCGCCAGGAAGGTCAGGCGCGTGGCGCGCGGCGCGTGACCGGTCGCCGCCGCCGCCGCGCTCGCCGCCGCCGCCTCGCGCTCGGCGAGCGCCAGCACGTCACCGGGCGTCTTTACGCGCAGGTCGACGCGGACGCCGCGCACCGCGGCGGCGACTCCGTGCGTCGCCGCGAGCGCCGCGCATCGCGCCAGGCTTTTCGCGTCGGAATCGAGCGCCAGGACGTACCACCCGCGCAGAGCCGCGAAGACGGCGTCTCGCCCGGCGCCGCACCCGAGGTCCACCAGCACGTTTCGCGTTTTCGACGCGTCTTCGCGCGTCTTCCGCTCTATGCGCGGGAGCCACCGCGCGACGGCGTCGGACGGCTCCCACAGCCGACCGCGCTTTTCCCGGGGCTCCGCGCCGGCGACGACGCGGACGCCCGCGCTCTTTGCGATGCCGAGGAACAACGCGTCCGCGGACTCGGGTTCCGATGAGGCGCGTCCCGGACCCCGCGCGTTCGCGGGGTCCGGGACGAACGCGTTTTCGACCCGCCACGGCCGCGACTTGAAGTCGGCGGCGAAGACGCGCAGTTGCGCCTCGAACGTCGCGCCGTCGTCCTCGCCGTCTGGTTGCTTCAGGAGCACGCACAGGGGCGTGCCTCGCGGCGGAAGCTCGTGCAAACGCCCGTCGAGGTCCCCGAACGGGATGTTCACCGCGCCCGCGAACCTGCGCCTCTCGAAGTCCTTCTCCGCGCGCAGGTCCAGCATGGACGTCCCGGAACCCATCCACTTCCGTAGGCGCTCAGCCTGCGTCGCCAAGTCGGGGTCCGTCGCCGCCGCGACGAGCGCGTCCACGTCGAGGTCCGCCGCGACGCTCGCATCCCCCGCGTCGCCTCCCGCGCACGCGCCGACGTCGGCCCCCATCCCCACGGCGCGGGGACGTGTGTGCGAAGCGTCCGAGAGCTCGTGTCGTGGCACTGCAGCGGCGAGTCGAATCGCATGCGAGAAGGGGTGCGCCCGCGGCGCGAGCATGCGCCTATGGGCATTCAGTCTCTGAATGTTCACCGCGAAGCCATTTTCAGTTCACGTGCCGTCTCTCCCGATCGTCGCCGCGCACACCCCCCAGCGCGGGGCAGCACCCTGGGGCGCTCCTCGGGAGGCATCGAGGCGATGAACGCGGATGAGGCGCAGAAGTGTCTGCTCGTCGCGCAGCGCCTGCTGGCGCAGGCGAACACCGCGGACGTCGAGGCGGCGAACGCGGCGCTGGAGCGCGCTACGAAATACGCAGAGAAAGGCAAGAGGCTCGACGCGGACGGCGCGGGTCCCCTGGCGGACGAGCTGCTCGGCCGCATCGCCGCGAGGAAACGCTCGTTGGGGTCGGACGGAGCGTCCTCGCAGAACGCCGCCCCCGGGTCCGGCTCGGGGTCCGCGCGCGCGTCCGCTCCGGGCGACCGTCGGACCGACGATCGGAGCGGGCGCGGTGGCGATGACACATCCGAAAAGACGCGACGAGCTAAAGAGAGCTCGGCGCCGCGCGGCACGCCGGAGCAGGAAGCGTTGCTGTCCAAGATCAGGGCGTCGAACGGGGACTATTACGAAATTCTCGGGGTGTCGCGGTCGGCGAGCGACGCGGACGTGAAGAAGGCGTACCGGAAACTCGCGCTCAAGCTTCACCCGGACAAGTGCAAAGCCGCCGGCGCCGAAGAGGCGTTTAAGAGCGTGAGCAAGGCGTTCGCGTGCCTCAGCGACGGCGACAAGCGGGCCGCGTACGATCGGTACGGCACGGAGGACCCGAGCTCACTGAGCTCGGGGCGCGGCGGGGGGGGCGCGGCGTCGGCGTACCGCCGGCGGCACGGGGGGTCGACGTACTACGCGGAGGAGGAAGTCGACCCGGCTGAGATCTTCAACATGTTTTTCGGCGGCGGCATGGGGGCCGGGTTCGGGGGCCCGGGGGTCCGGTTCCACACCTCCGGGGGGGGCTTCCGATCCGCCGAGTTCCGGCGCGCGCAGTTCGCACGCGATCAGGGGGCGCGAAGGGCGCGCGCGCGCGCAGGGGGGGCGGCGGGTAACGGCGCGAACGACCCGGACCCCGCCGAGTTGTTCCGCGGTCTGTTCCAGCTCCTGCCGCTGCTCCTGGTGTTCCTGCTGTACTTCCTGTCGCCCGGCGGCGAGGAGGCGTTCGCGCTCACGCGCACGCCCGTGTTCAGGCACGAAATGCGCACGGAGAGGTTGGACCAGCCGTTCTACGTGAAGGATTTGGCATCGTTCGAGGAGGCGTACCCCGCGCAGACGCGGGCGCGGGCGAGAGCCGAAAGCGGCATCGAGGCGAGCAGGGTGAACGCTATGGAGCACAACTGTCTGTTCGAGCGCCAGCAGCAGCAGAGGCTGTTCCGCTACGGGAACAAGGCGGAGCGCGAGCGCGCGAACGCGATGACTCTGAACAGCTGCGTGAAGCTGCAGAACGTGCGCAAGAAGCAGAACGCGCTGCACGCCGACTACCAGAGGGGGACGCTGGGGTGACGCGCGCGCGACGAGCGGGCGCGAAGACAGAAAAGTGAGTTTTTTCACTAAAAAAAAATCTCTTTGTAGGATCACGTTTACCCCGCCGCCCACCACCCGCTCTTGACCACCTGCTCCGCCGCGGGCGCGACGTCCCGGAGCTCCAACGCGTCAACGCCAACCGTCCGTGCGGTGTTCCACCCGAGGAAACGCGCGACAGCGACGAGCGACGCGAGCGCGGATGCCGTGATCCAGAGGATGAAAACCGCCGCCAGCGCGACGCGCGCGGCGTCCGCCGCCTTCGCTTTAAACGCGTCCCTCTTCCCGAACCCGGACCCGCGCTTTTCTCGAGAGTCCACGAAGAACACGGCGTCGCGCACCGAGAGCACGAACGACCGCGTCGCGGACGCCGCGCACGTCCCGACGACGTCCGCTGCCAGCCGCCTCCCGTCGGGCGACGCGAACGCCGCAAAGACGCGCGGCGCGGCGTCGTTGACGAGCGCCGACGTGAACGCCGCCGCCGCCTCCGCCGCCGACTCGGGCGAGCGCGCGCGTCCATTCATTCGCCGCCGCAAACGCCCTCCGTCCCCTCCGTCCGCCAGTCTTCTCCGTCCGCGATGCGATTCCGGACGCGTCTCCTCCGCTGAAGAATCCGCGGACGGAGGGGACGCGTCCGGGAGTCCGGCGAAGACGTCGCGCGGCGAATCCGGGAACAAGTCTCTGGCCCGCGCCGAGCCTTCGCGCCGAGTCCCGGTCCCGCCGTCGCTCGGCCCGCCGTCGCGCGAGTCACGCGCGACGGACGGGTCCGTCAAACGGTCATCCGAGAGGGTATCCGAGAGAAACCCCGAACCCTCCTCGTTCGCGCCTTCGTCTCCGTCCCTCCGCGCGGCGCGCTGCTGCGCGCGGCGGCTGGCGGCGGCGGCGGCGGGGCTCACCGCCTCCGCCGCCGCGCGCACCGCCTCGCCGGTGACCCGCCCGGCGATGTCCCCGAACGCCTCGCGGTTGCTCGCGGCGAGCGCCGCGGCGAAGAAGTCGTCGAACGCGTTGGATCCCGCGGTTTTGTCCAGGTACGTCCCCACCATCTGCGACACGAACGTCGAGCAGACGTCGAGGAGCACGGACTTGCCGTCGTCGCTCGCCGCCACCCGCAGCGCGCTCTCGAGCGCCGACTCGAGCGCGCTCGGCGCGTCTCCGTTTTCGGGAGGTGACTCTTCGTCGTTTCGTCGAGTCGACTCGCGCCACACGTCGATGATGGTCTCCAGCGTCTGTCTGGTGGCGCCCCCGACTAAAACCGAGACCACGCCCCAGTTCCGGGGGTCCAGCAGCTTATCCACCACGCGCTCCGCCGCGGATGGGCCCGCGTCGGCGTCCCCGGCGCCTCCGTCGCCGCCGCCCATCGCCGCGGAGGCCGCGCCCGCGACGCCCCTGGCGACGCCGCTGGAGACGCGCGCCGCGCACTCCTCCAGCTCGGGCGTGTTCACCAGCCGCACGGCTTGCCTGATGGAGTCGGGGATGGGCGCGTCCGGCTCGGCGTGAATGAACGCGGCGGCGTCCGTCGTCAGTCTCGAGATGAGCTCCGACGCAGCCAGCGCGGCGCTCGTGTATCCCAGCGTCGCCGTCGCGAGCTGGCGCGCGCGCTCGGACTGCGACACGCGCTGGATCGCTGCGCGGATGAAGAATCGAAAGCAAGCGGGGGGTCAGTGACGAACCGGCAGGTTGGCGATGGGGGACGGTGAGGCGCGCGAGTCGACGCGGCGCTGCTGCATTCCGTGGAACGCGCGTGACACGCGAAATTACGCGCTTGAATTGGCGACCCATTCCGTGAAGTCGGGCGTGTCGTACCGTAATACCCGGCCCCCGCGCATAGCAGGTAGGTGGCATACCGCCTCCTCCAGCTCGTCTGGTTCGACATCGTCCCCGCCCTCGCGTCGCCTCCGAGTGTGAACCGTGCACCGCGCCCGGCCGCTGTCAACTCCGTTTTCTTCTCTGACGAGCCATGAGCGAAGGTCTCGAAGCGGCGGATCACGACCGATCGACCCTAAACCAACAGAAGCCCGTTTGAAAAGAAAAAACGCCAGCGGAAATGCCGAGCCGCCCACACGTCGAGACGCACGCGCCCCGTACCCGCGCGCGTTCGCCGAACATGTCCGCCTCCGTCGCACGCCGCGGCCGCCGCGCGCCCTCGCCGTCGGACTTCGCGGTGCGTCTCGCGGCGCCCCTCGCCCCCCGACGTTCTCCCCTTCCGATGAAACGGCGAGCGTCTCGACACCGCCGTTGACCGCGCCCGACGTCGACGCGCCCGACGCGCGTCGAAGCGTGCGACGACCCCCTCTGACCCAGCCCGCGTCCCCGCGCGCGCCACCGCTCGTCCGCAGGATGAGCTCGAGCCACTGCCCGCGCCCGCGACGTTCCGGCGACCAGCCTCCGCGTCGCCCAAGGGACCCTCTGGGTCCCGAATCAACGGCGGAGCGCTTCGGCCGCTCGCCATGCACCAGAACTCTTCGCAGGTTGCGAACATGCTGAACCCGGTGACCGGTCTGCGCGACGCGCAGAGACGCGCGGGCGTGACGCCCGTGAACCACGCGAGGGACAACCTGCTCGCGATCAAGGAGCTCAGCCTGAAGAACAAGGCGCGCAAGGAAGCCGAGGCGGCGACGCGGGTCGCGCCGTTCCGCGCGAGGCCCGCGCCGAGCCAAACGAAAACGCGCGGGCGCCCGGCATCCGCGCGAGGCTCCTCTCGTCCGTCGCCGTTCGCCGTCAGTCAGCCGTACGGCACGGACTTCGTGCGCGCGAACAAAGCCGAGACGCTGGCCAAGGCTACGGCGAGCGGGCGCGCGAAGCTCGCGGAGACGGCGCGCGAAGCCGCCGACGCCGCGGCGGCGAGCCCGCTGACGCGACGCGGGTACGGGCGCGTGCCCGAGTACGTGCGGCGACGCCGCGAGGAGGAGGAGGAGAAACGTTTGGAGAAGGAGAAGGAGAAGGCGATGGCGAACATCCCGGCGGGCATGCGCGTGATGCCCGAGGACGAGCGCGAGGCGACGCTGGCGATCCTGCGCGCGAACCGCGCGGATGTCGAGGCGAAGCTCGCCGCGCTGCCCATCGCGACGGGGCAGACGCAGACGTCGACGCGGCGGAAATCCGAGCTGGAAACGAGGCTGGCGGAGATTGAGGACGCGCAGAGGGTGTTCCAGAGGCGGGTCGTGCTGGTGCGGGACGAGTGAACGTGATGATGTATTATACGACGCGCTTCGACTCAGGAAAACGCGCCTCGTTTCCTGAGGAACCCCGCGGCGTACCCGACGTGCATGGCGGTCCCCCGGTGCAGCACCCCCTCGTCCAGCACGTACTTCGTGCTGTGCAGCGGCCACACCGCGCCCGCGGAGGCGTTGTAGCTCCCGAGCCACATCATCGCCGACGGCGCGAGCTCGCCGAAGAAGGAGAAGTCCTCGGCGGGCATCACCGGCGCGACTTCGCGCACGTTCGCGTCGCCGCCGCCCAGCACCTCGCGTGCCATCTCGCCGGCGAACCCCGCCGCGCCGGGGTCGTTCACCGTGGGCGGGTACTCCTCGCGCGTCACGCCGTCCTTGGCGGGCGCGAAGTCCACGGCGACGGCGCACCCGTGCGTCCCCGCCGCGTGGCGCGCGGTTTCCTCGATGGCGCCGTGCAGCCACTCGAACGTGTTCTTGTCGAGCGCGCGGAACGTCCCCGCGAGCGTCGCGGCGTCCGCCATGACGTTCGACGCGGCGCCGCCCGCGCGGAACACGGTCGTGGACACCACCACCGAGTCCAGCGGGTCGACCCTGCGGCTGACGATGGTCTGCAGCGCGGTCACCACCGCGGCGCCGCACACCACGACGTCCACGTTTTTGTGCGGGACGGCGGCGTGGCCGCCGGCGCCTTCGACGGCGATCTCGTACGATCCGCTGCCCGCCATGATGGTGCCCGCGCGCGTTCCCACCGTGCCGCTCGGCGTCTCCGGGTACGGCCAGTTGTGCAGCGCGAACGCGGTCTCGAACGGAGGCTCGATCGACGCCAAACCGTCCTCCAGCATCCTCCGCGCGCCCGCGCCGCCCTCCTCGGCGGGCTGGAACGCGAGGTACACCGTGCCGTTGAGCGAGGACTCGTGACGTTTCAGGAGCTTCGCGGCGCCCAGGAGCATGGCGACGTGGCCGTCGTGGCCGCACGCGTGCATCAAACCCGGCTTCGCGCTCTTGAGCGCGTCGGGGAAGAACGCGTCGTCCGTCTCTTCCAGCAACGGGAGCGCGTCCATGTCCGCGCGGAGCAACACCGCGGGGGATCTGCCGTTCCCGATCTTCGCCACGATGCCGGGGGCGGCGACGCGGCTGTGCTCGACGCCCATGGCGTCCAGCTCGCGCGCGACCGCCGCGGACGTCTCCGTCTCCGTCCACATCAGCTCGGGGTTCCTGTGCAGCTCGCGCCGTATGCCGACCACGTAGTCGGACACGGACGCCGCCTCCGCCAGGATCTTCGAGGGGTGCAGCGCGTCGACGCCCGCGGTGGTGGTGGCGAACGAGGCGGACGTCGCGGCCGAGGCGGTGCCTGTCTCGGCGTCGGAGGCGACGGCCGCGCTCGCGAGCGCGAGCGCGAGAGTCAGCGTCAGGAGACGCGTCATCGCGCGACGCATCATCAGGCTCGCGCGCGCGTGACTATAGGATATGACGTTCTCGATCGCGACGAGACGGCGCGATCGTGTCGGCTTTTTCCGAGAGGTTTTGTTTTCCGAACGCCGGCGTGGTCATTCCGTCATGGCGCCGGCGGAAGACGCGCCGGCGGGCGTGACGTACGTCACCGGCGCGGCGACCCTGCGGTCCTCGGCGCACCGCGCGGTGTACAGCAAGGCGCGGAAGGCGGACCGCGGGCCGATGGCCCCGAGCGGGTCGCTTCCGGAACAGATGCGCCATCTGGAGCTTCTGGACGTCTTCGAGGCGGGCGGCGAGAACGACCCGAGGCCCGCGGTCGCGCGTCTCCTCGCGCGCGCCGATCCAGGCGTGGGCGCGTGGCCGGACGGCAACGAAGGATCGCAGGTCAGAAGGCTGGACGCGTTCGTCGTTCCGCCTTCGTCGCTCGCGGACGCCAAGGCGGGCACGTGCGTGGAAGCGCAGGCCTCGCTCGCGGCCCTCGTCGCCGGCGACGACGCCGCGGACGGGTTGCTGCGCGTCTTCGAGCGCATGCTTCAGTCGAGAGTCCTGCCCCGCCTCAAGGAACGACTCGCCGCGTGCGGCGCGCTTCGTGACGCCAAGGCGAAAACCACGTTTTACGCACAGACGCCGCCGACGCTGCGTTTGCAGCCCGGGCCTTCGTCGCGACACGTGCGCCCGCACCGAGACGCCGAGTACGGCCACCAAGATGGCGAGATCAACTTCTGGGTCCCGCTGACGGACGTTTCGCGGACGCGCGTGGATCTGTGCGTCGAGTCGCGACCGGACACGGGCGAGTACCGCGCGACGAACGCCGAGGTGGGCCAGGCGGCTTGTTTCCACGGCACCTCGTGTCGCCATCTCGTGCCGGCGAACGCGTCGAGACGCACGCGCGTCTCGCTCGACTTCCGAGTGGGCGTCGAGGGGTTCTTCGACCCGGAGTGGTCCATGGCGGGCACCAAGGCGGACCACGACCGGCGGACGTTCACGGTGTGACGAACGCGAATCGAGGACGCGATTCGAGCGAGTAGACACGAAACGCGAGTAGAAACGTAGTGATAGAGGTAGACGAGGTCCCGTGGCGCGATCGAGGCGGCGTGTGTAGTTCAGGCGGCGCGTGTAGTTCCGTCGCCGTGAAAAATAGAACAAAAAAATGCTTGGCAAAAAATGACTCATCGTGACGCGTCGCGGACAGAGGACGCTCCGCCGCCTCTTCCGATGTTCACCGCGCCGGCGCGCTCGCGGCGCGGATCTCGCCCGCCT
>Ga0181561_10002484_pt1 | contig 16250 bp, 14 predicted proteins | sample 011ome_19_FD_133760 | JGI IMG/M metagenome (GOLD analysis project Ga0181561, IMG submission 133760) | Coastal salt marsh microbial communities from the Groves Creek Marsh, Skidaway Island, Georgia - 011510BT metaG (megahit assembly) | ecosystem: Environmental > Aquatic > Marine > Intertidal...
AAGGTCGCCATTTCGGAAATGCGTCTTGATAGCTTTAAGATCGTCCTTATTTTGCGTGAAGAAATCCATCCGTTCTTTGACAATGCCAGTGGCACCGCTATGCGCATAGGCAAGCATGGAAAACCCGCATGAAAGGGCGAGGGCTGTAGCAAGGCCAGTTTTGCGTAAAACCATGTTGCGTAAAGTCATGTTTAGGGCGGGTCCTTTTGATGATTTGCAGTGAAGGGTCAAAATTGAAATACCATAATCGTAATGCGGTGATTTTAATGACAGGCTTTGCCCAACGCCTTTAGGCGCCAGTAATTATAGGGCAACGGCGTGATAAAACCGGCAACAAGCATAAGCGGCACTGCCCACCAAGTTAGCAAGGCCCCACCTGTCACCATAAAGTCGGTAAGATTCATCGCGACTTCCATTGAAATCATCGAAATCAAGGACATGCCAAACGCCGTTTTCAGTGCGATTTTGAACGCCATCTGGCGCGCCAGAATGATTGTTTCCAAAATGATCGAGGTCAAAAGACCATTCATAATGGCAAGCGACATGATCCATAGAACTGGCCAATCAATGCCCATGGTTTGAAAGTAAAAAATCGTTCCAAGATCACCAATCGAACAGCCAAGCAAACACCAGCTAGTGTTATAGCTTGCGCGCTTCCATGTATGTTTGCACTGCCAATGGATGTTTATTGTGTCGATTGTGATGGCCATAAATCTCTCCTGTGGCCGCACCTTAGATCTTCCCCCAAGGGGAAGGTCAACAGGTTAGATGATGGCTTTGCCAGTTGGCAAAGTTCGTGAATGCCGGCGGCTTTTGGTACGGCCTTAAAACAGCCGTGCATTCGCTCAAAGACGGCTCGTCACTTAGACGATAGGGTTGACTACAGCCATGATCAAAATGGTAATTTGGAAACAACGGCATCACGAACCAAGCCATCGGGCGTATGAACAAGCAGGGGGGTGTCATAATCCCAATGGGTTTTACGGATCATCGACATGCCAATATTGCAGTTCAAACGCGGCGAATAGATTCCAGATGTAATCTGCCCAACCGGCACGTCATGCAGATCGGTCACTGGAAATGGTTTGCCACATGGCGGTGATTTGTCACCGCCAAAGCGGATCCCGCGAATCGATTGGACCGGCCCGTCAGCGGCAATTTGGCGAAGCGCTGCACGGCCAATATAATTGATTTCCTCACCAAGATGGCACAAACGATCAAAGCCGCATTCTAGCGGATTGTTAGCAAGAGTGAATTCATTTCCGTAAGACATGAGCCCACCTTCGATGCGCTCGATCAGGTTTGGACAGCCGGGCTTGATGTTATAGGGCTTACCAGCATCCCAGATCAGATCCCAAAGGTCAGACCCCATATCGCCGCCAGCAAGGTAAACCTCAAAACCGCCCTGCTTGCTGTAACCTGATCGCGCAATCAGCTGGCTTGTGCCAAGAAGGTCAAACATGGCAAAACCAAAATAGGGTAATTGATGGATCTGATCCCCAACTAGGCTAGCCATTAACTGGCCAGCCTTTGGCCCTTGAACGGCAAGCGGTGCAACATCAGCTTCGTTGATAATAACATCAAGACCCGCGCCCACTGCCAGCCCCTTTGCCCAAAGTAGAACATCCGAGTCGGCAATTGACAGCCAAAAACGGTCTTCAGCCAGTTTCAACAGCACTGGATCATTCACCATGCCAGCATGCTCGTCGATCAGCGGGACATAAAGCCCTTGCCCAACACGCGCTTGGCGAAGGTCGCGCGGCGTCATTAACTGAATCAAATGTGTCGCATCAGGCCCCGAAATTTCAACCTGCCTTTGGCAGGCAACATCCCAGATTTGAACATCTTGGCGAAGATGCCAGTAATCCTCTTCAATCGAAGCTGCAAAGGCCTTTGGCAACAGCATATGATTGACCACACTGAACCCGCGAACACCATGCTGTTCAACCTTGTCAGTATAAGGGGTGCGCCGGATACGGCGCGACATGTTTAGCCCTGATTCGCTCATCAGTTACGCCTCACTATATATTATGACCATTAAGCTGACCACCAGCATGAATAGCTGTTGGGTGCCATGATGACGGGAATATGATACCTGCTGTCTGGATCAGGTGTGGTAAAGCGCACCACAATTTCATCGAGAATCTGTGCCCCTGACCTTGGTAAATTAGCTGTCTTGAAATAGGCACCGCTGGCAATCACCATTTCATATGATTGCCCATTGACAGCGTCAAAGCCATGGGAAAATCGTCCATGCGCGTCACTTTCGGCGGTGAATAGCGTTTTACGCTGGCCATCATCGCTAATTGACATCAGGCTAACCGCTACTGCGCCAGCATGAGTTCCATCCACTGCGTTCAAAAAGTGAGAAGATAAAACCGCCATAGTTTGCCCCCTGGTCACGGTTATTCAATTGACGCCTTGTCGCGTTTTGATGTGGTTGCCAAAACAATTGGGCTGATAACCCCCTTCACTTTGACATTTACACAAGCCGTCTTGCCACTAGCCATGGCACGTTGCACCGCCGGAATGATGTCTTCGCGCCTTGTAACCAATTCACCATGCCCGCCAAGCCCCTCAAACATCGCGTGAAACGGAATATCACGGAAATCGGTGGCATAATGCGTGCCGCTGGCAAATAGCCTTTCCTGCTGCTGGGAAATACAGTCAAGCCCGCCATTATTATCAATCACGACAACGATAGGGCGATTTTCTTGAAAGGCAGCCTCAATCGACAACCCCCCTGACAGAAAGGCACCATCGCCGCTTATCAGCACAACATTGCGGTTGGGATCAACATTTTTTGCCGATACCGCAAACGACACACCAACCCCCAAAAGGCTAAAGGTGCCTGGATGCAAAATCCCACCAAGTTTTTTCCCTTGAAATCCGGCAATATTCACCGCAATTTCTGACCAGAAATGCGTGTTGCCACCATCGATCACCAGCCAGTCGCCATCATTCATCGCGCCCTGCACATCCAGTGCTAATTGCAAGGGGTGAATCTGACCTTCAAATGCTGGCTGCGCTGTTTCATGATCAAGATCGGCAAGCATCTTATCAACCCATGCAGCACGCCATTGCCGGTTTAAATCATACCAATCGCGGGGCAGGCGGAAATCTGGATTCTGCCGATGCGCGACCAAGGTTTCTAGAAACGCAGCTGGATCACATAATAAGGCAAAATCAGCCGCGCGGTTAAACTCTATTTCTTCGTGCGATCCATTGATACATAATAGTTCGGCGCTTGACGGAAATAATGGCGGATTGCCAAAATTCATCTGATTATCAAGTCGCCCACCAACCATCAGCACCAGATCAGCGTCACGAAACGCATCGGCGGAAGGATGATATTGATGGATATCGGCAAGTCCCATATAGGCTTCGCATTCTTCGCCTAGCAGTTTTTGATGATAGGGGATGTTAAACACCGGAATGCCAAGCAGCCGGCCGGCCTCTTCAAGTTTTGCCTCGGCCTTTGCCCACCAAACACCATGTCCACCAATCAGAACTGGCCGTTTAGCAGCATTGAGCTTTTGCAGCAGTTGCTGAAGGCGTGCTGGCTCTGGCCATGCGCGAGCTGGCAGTTGCATGCTCAGATCAAATGGCCTTTCATCGCGGCCGGCATCTTCGGCAAAATGGGAAAACATAATATCAACAGGAAGGCTAAGATGAACCGCCCCGGGATAGCCGTTGGTAGCAATCTTGACGGCGCGGTCAACAAATTCATTGATGCGCTCGCCATCGGTTATGGTGGCGCTATATTTTGTCAACGGCGCGGCGATTGCAACATCGTCAATTTCTTTGAATCCGCCTGCACCTTGACGTTTCAACGTGCTTGATCCAGTGACAAAAATCACCGGTGAACGTTCGCCCCAAGCCTCCATCATTGCTGGCACGGCATTCGCAAATCCCTCTGGCCCGACAAGGCAAACCGCAGGTTTGCGGGTGATCCGCGTATGGCCATCGGCGAAATGTCCAGCCACCTGTTCATGCGGGCAGTTGATTACCTTCATCTGGCATTCCATAAACCCTTCAAGTGCAGGGTTGCAAAACCCGCCTGACAGGGTGAACACATGTTCAACGCCCTTTTCCTGTAAGGCACGCGCCAGTAATGCGCCACCCCTTATTTTTTCTGGTGGCGTCATTCGGCAGCCCTTTCCAGCATCGTTCGCAACATCAATGTTTCATAATTTCCAGCTAAATTCGCGGCGCCCAGTTCGGCAATATTTCGGCATCCAAGCAAACCCATCGCCGAACTTGCTTCGGTCTCGATCAAATCCAGAATTTGTCCAAGACCAACCGCGCCGCCTGCTCCAAGACCATACATCACACTGCGGCCCAGCATGACAAAATCTGCCCCAGCAGCCAGCGCTTTGATGACATGTTCGCCATTGCGGATACCGCCGTCAAAAATCAACGGAAACGCGCCACCAACCGCATTGCGGATTTCAACAAGCGAGTCAATTGCCACCGGCGCGGCATTAAGCTGGCGGCCACCATGGTTTGACACATAAATGGCGTCAGCCCCGATTGTCTTTATGCGTAACGCATCCTCAACCGATTGCACCCCTTTTACCACCAGCTTGCCCGGCCAGCGGTCACGCAAAGCAACAAGAAAATTCCAGTCGGCACCAGCTCGGCTGGCATTCCGCACAAAGGTTGCCTTCTGGCTTGATGTCGCATAGTTCATCGGCTGTGGCATTTGATGCCGGATCGCGTGGAGCGCGGTTTCAAGCGACCATCTGGGGTGGCTGGCAAAGTCCCATATCTGTGACGCGCCCCAGTTCATTGGAAAGGAAAACCCGTTGCGTTTGTCGCGTGTGCGCACTGATGGAATTGGCACATCAACGGTCAGGATTAGCACTTTATAATCGGCGGCGATGGCGCGGTCGATCAATTCATCAACAAACCCGTTTGACTGATCAGCATAAAGCTGAAACCAGGCATGGCCCTCGGCTAGCTCGATCACCTGTTCAAGTGCCATTGACGATGCTGTTGACACACATAAAGGTATGTGCCGCTTTGCCGCTTCACGCGCCAGACTGAAATCAGCTCCCGGCCATGACAGCGCGCACATACCCATCGGCGCGATACCGAAAGGAAGACCTGTTTCCTGTCCCAGAATAGACGTTGACATTGCGCGCTCGGAAATATCAATCAGAACGCGGGGCATCAATCTGATATGGTCAATCATTGCCGAATTGAGATCACGCAATGATTCATCACCCGATGCGCCATCGATAAAATCAAACATCATACGCGGCAGACGCCGTTTTGCGACTTGCCGTGCCTCAGCTACAGAAAATAATTGTTTGCCCAATGCCAACCCCAGTCGATGCAATGAACAAACGCTATCAGTCGGCTCAATCATTAGGCAAATATAATTATTGGATGAATTGATAGAAAAAAGGTATGATTAGTTAAAGGGGGATAAAATGAATTTTCGCCAACTCAAGGCCTTTAACGCCGTTATGCAAACTGGTTCGATCACCGGTGCAGCAAAGCAAATGTTGGTATCACAGCCAAGTGTTACACGGCTTATTCGCGACCTCGAATTGAATCTTGGTTTTGCGCTTTTTGTTCGTCAGGGGCGCGGCATTATCGCGACTGTTGAGGCGCGACGTTTTCATTTGGCGGTTGAAAGCACGTTCCTCAATATTGAGCGGCTTGATGATCTGGCAGCCTCAATTCGCAAAAAAGCGGTTGGCAAGATTTCGATTGGTGTCATTCCAACATTTTCGACATCGCTCTTGCCACAGGTTCTTGGCCAGATGCGCCGGCAGGATGATTCGACCCATTCGATTATATACACGCACAATACACCGGCCATTGTCGACGCAATCCGGCTGCAGCAATTTGACCTTGGCATTGTCTCGCGGTCGCCGCCTTATGTTGGTGTGGATATCCTTTATCAGACCATGGTGAATTATGTCGCCTTAATCCCTGAGGATCATATTCTGGCAAAATCAGAGGACCCTATCGATTTAAGGGATGTTGCCGGACAGGTAGAATTTGTGACATTTGGCAGTGTCTACCCGCTTGAAATGCAGGGCATGGACGCCAGCCTCGCCGAAAAATTCCAGAGTAATGCACGCTATAGCGTTGCCAATGTTCTGGCGGGTGCAGCGCTGGTTCGTGAGGCCGGTGTTCCGGCCATTGTTGATCCGTTTTCAGCGCGCATGTCGGTTGCGTCAGGCGGCGTCATGATCCGGCCGATTGTACAGAATATGCAATATCACATTGCGATCATTACCCGCGGCATTGACATGATGACGCAGGAAACCAGACAATTGGCAAACATCATAATCACAGCTTTCAAAAATGATCCGATTATCAAATCTGCACCTTAGGTTTGATCTTTTGGCGGCAGCAAAATAGGAAGCGCGTTGCGCAATATCATTTCGCTTTCAGCGTCGATATAAGTCGGGTGATGCTCCTCAAGAATCGTCCTAGCCCGATGATGCGCATGATCACGCATGTCAGGGTTGCCTGCTTCCTCCCATGCTTCTATACCCAGACGATCAATAATTTTCGGATATAGAAAATCTGAATGCATCCGCGCATAGGTTTCTGGCTCGCCAAGAAAATGACCAATACCGCACGCCACCCGATCGATTGATTCCAGCGCAATCGTTTCGGGCGATACGGCAACAGGGCCGCTGGCGCGCAGAATACTTCCCAGCATGTCATTATCAATAACCAGTGCCGCCAGCGACAATCCCATAAGGCCAGCCTGCGCACCGCAGGCCTGCGTGATGATATTGGCCCCCGCATGAACCGTTTGTGTGACATTCAAACATTTTTCATAGCCGCTTTGCGCGTCGGGGCTTTTGCTATCGGTCGCCCCGGCAATTGTTGATGAGGGAAGCTGGTAAAAGCGTGTCATCTGAATGGCGGCTGCGGTCAGTAAGGCCTGCTCACCACTGCCACCCGCCATGCCGCCTGTTCGCAAATCGGTAATCATCGGTCGTGGGCCAAAAACGGCGCGCGCCTCCGGATTAACCAACCAGGCAATCACCATACCAGCAAGAGTTTCGGCAATTGTTTGCGTCACACAGCCGGCAATTGTGACTGGGCTGGAGGCACCAAGCTGGCCAAAACAATTAACCATCACCGGAATGCCGAAGCGCACCGCTTCTACCATCACATTGAGCGCGACTGGATCAAACCGCAATGGTGGCACAACATGGTTAACATTCAGCGACAGGAACGGCTTGTCGCGAAACGCCGTTTCGGATCCGGCAATTTGATAGCAGATGGTCGCAATATCCCTTACCGATTCTGGTGACGAGGCGCTGGTAAAAACATGCTTCGCTGTGCCAGCAAGACAGGCAAAGGCAGTATTCACATCAAGATGACGCGCATCTGGGATGTCACGAGCAACAACGGGACGGCTGAAGAAATGAACATGGTCAAGCCGGTCAACAAGCCGCGCTGCATCGTAAAGATCCACAAGATTGGATTCGCGATATTTGCCAAGCGCGGCATCAAAGATCAACGGTGATGCCCCACCGGTGCCAACATGAACTGCCCCTGACGACAGCGTCATGTCATTATCACCGGCGCGTCCAAAAAGCGTGATATCGCGCCGCAAACCAGCAAGCGCCGCCGTCACCAAATCCGGTGGAAATATTAACCGGCCACGCGAATCAAGTCCGCCGCCAGCGGCTACGACAAGATCAACAACATTTGGCGAAGCTTCGCCAAGACCTGTATTCGCAAGCACTGCCAATACTGCCTCATGAATCGCGCCCATATCAGCGTCATGCAAGGGGCCATTGCCCCGTCCAAAACCAATAATGCGTTTGCCGTCGAGGCTTTCGACAGGGTTATCAGTGGCGTTCTTATCCCGCCTGTTCCGCCCCATTCTTGATCGACCCGACCCTTCACCCCGTCTCATATGCCTGCTTCCCCATTTGTTAATCCCATTCCAAGGTGGTGACCGTGCTTGAGCGGCTGATGGGTATTCATGTCACCATCTGGTGCTAGCAGATAAGCCGACCCGCTGCTGCGGGCGCGCACAATCTCGGCAACAACACCATTGATAATATGCACGCCAACACCATCATCAATAGCGATTCCTGCTTGTAATTGTCGACTGGCAATCGCCACTTCAAAGGCCTGTTTTCGGGCTGGTTCGCTGCTGAAATGCGGGCAGGCGCTTCCTGCAATAATCCCAAGTCCCTTATGCTGTTCAAACTGGGGTCCAAAACAATTGTCTTCGGTTTTCAACAGCAAATCGGAAAACCAGCAAATCGCTCCGGCGCTAACCCCGGATGCGACAAGCCCCCGGCATATCGCTGCCCCCAATAAATCGGCGATGCCTGATTTGCGCCAATGTGACAGCATTGCTGTTGTTGTTCCCCCACCAACATAAAGAATATCCAGATTCTGCAAAAAATTCTGCGCCATCGCCGCATCTGCTGTTATCGGCAAATGCGTTGTTCGCGCACAGTCCGCAAACCGCGCATAAAAAGTCGCGAGGCGATCTGCCCGATCATTATTGGCGTGGCCGATATAGCCAATTTTCAATTTGGCGGCTGGCCCAACCAACGCCAGCAGACGATCTTCAAGCAGCCCATCACCTCCGCCACCTTCTTGCGAATGGGTAAAGCCTCCGCCGCCAACAGCAAATATCTGAACCAGCCCACGCATATTATTTCCTAAAATCTGTTTATGGTCTTCGTCATCTAACAGCTTTGGCGTCACGCCGCGCCTTTCGCTTTGGTTACGGTTTCATCTTGCAAGCACAATTAGTCTGAGCAGTTTTGTCTAAATAGGCAATCCGAATTAAAGAATAAAACCTATACGATATATAAATGTATTTATTTGAAAATTATATTTGTTATCAATTCTTGGTAATCTCATAGTTGAGTACTAATAATTGGATAAAGCAAGAGTCTGTCGGTCGACCGATTTTCTGCATAGTTAAATGCAAGTCACTGATTAATTTTATTATAAAGGGACTGCATCTGGAGGAGAAATAAATGAGAAGGTTTCTTTCGGCTACCTTTCGTGGCGCCACCAAACCGGTAGCATTGGGCATTGCCCTGACAATATCGCTCACTTCATTTCAGGCCGTTGCTGACCAGATTGTCGCGCGCATGTCTGGACATTGGAGTCCGACCCATCAAAGCTCGATCCATTCACAGATGTTTGCCGATGAGGTGACAAAAAGGTCCGGTGGGCGGCTAAAGATCGAATATTACCCCTCCAAACAGCTTTTCGGCATCAGAGAGGTTCTTGGCGCCATCACCTCCGGCGCTGTTGAACTTGGCGGCGTTGTCGGCGTTGTCAGCTTTCCGCCGATTAACAAAAATTTCAATGTTGCCTCCTATCCGGGTCTGTTTGCCTCTTATGAACAGCAGCGTGGATTTTTCCTGAATTCGGACAAGGGCCAGGAAATCTGGGGGGATATCACCAGAAAGAGCAAATCGCAGCTGATCATGTATAACCCTGTTGGACCGGTGATGACCTTCAGCAGCGCCCGTGAATTGACCGGCATTGACGTGATGAAGGGGCTGAAAGCCCGCCGCCTGTTGAAAAGTGAGCTTCCGATGTGGAAGGCGCTTGGTGCCAACGCTGTCTCACTGCCAACTGGTGAGGTCTACACTTCGCTTCAGACCGGCATGATCGACACGATCAACAGCCCTCCGGGATCAATTGAAGCCTATAGCTGGTGGGAATATCTGGCCTATGGTCAAAAGCCCTATCAGTATTTTGCCGATGCTTACATCATGGCCAACCGCGATTGGATGAGCAGCCTGCCTGATGATTTGCGGGAGCTGGTTTTGACTGTCGGCGCTGAAGTCGGCCAGATCGCAACCGATAACATTCTAGGCGCGGGTGAGGATACCTTGAAGAAATTTATTGAGCGTGGTGGCGTTGTCACCGAACTAAGCGGTGCCGAGAAAGCAAAGTTCAATAAATTGATGCAGGATGAGGTGATGCCGGCAATGGCAGACATGTTCGATGAGGATACGCTGGTCAAGGCCCAGCAATATGCTGCCAACTAGCTTGCACCCCCCACTCAAAACAACAAGGCAGGCGCTGTGTTGAAAGCTGCGCTTGCATTTTTGTCCAAGCTGAATGAATGGCTTGAGAAAGCGATTTATCTGTTGGCGATTTTCATTGTCGCCAACATGGTGCTTGCGCTTTTCTTGAGCGCACTCATCAGATATGCCTCCGGCACTGGCTATGATTGGTTCATCGAACTGCCACCAATCCTCACTAGCTGGCTTGTCTTCCCGCTTCTGGGGCCGTTGTTGAAATCCGGCGCCCATATCAAGGTGGATATCCTAAACAATCTTCTGACCCCACGGCAGTTATCGGTCCTCAGACTGATTATTGCGGTGATCGCCCTGCTGTCATCCATCGTATTTCTTGTCGCAGGGGTTGAGGCCACCAGTCTCTATTTCATGCTGGGACAGGTCATGGAGCTGGAAATTGAAATCCCGGTATGGTGGGTGTATCTGGCCTTTCCTTGCGGCTTTGGGATAATGATCTTATTCGCGCTGGAGCTGATTCTGGCTGAACTTGTGGCGCTGGGTGGCTCAACGCCCAACGGTCCGTCCCAGACTAGCCTAACCAAAAGCCTGGAGAAGATTTAACCCATGTACGTGCTTGCAATTTTTTCTTCGCTCCTGCTGTTGCTAATGTCGGTGCCGATCTTTTTGGTATTCGGTATTGGCAGCTCGGCCGCCGCCATTCTCGGTCTTGGCCTGCCCTGGTCAACCTTGATTCAGGTCTCCTTCGGCGCAATGACAAAGCACATTCTGGTTGCAGTGCCCTTGTTCATTTTCGCCGGGATGGTGATGCTCCGTGGTGGCGCTGCCAAACGCCTGGTGGATTTTGCCACGGCGCTTGTTGGCCATTGGCCGGGCGGCCTTGGCATTGCCATGGTCATCGCCATGGGGTTTTTTGCCGCTTTCTGTGGCTCCATTCTGGCCGCTATCACGGCTGTCGGCACGATCATGATGCCAAAGATGCTCGATCAGGGGTATCCCAGACCCTTTGTCATTGTTCTGGCGGCCTCGGCCGCGCTTCTTGAAGCTTTGATCCCACCTTCAAATGCTGCGATATTGTTCAGCGCCCTTACTAATGTTCCAGTCTCGCAAACCTTTGCTGCCGGGGTGATTCCGGGACTGATCCTTCTCGCTTTCATGGTCATTGTTGTCCTGATCAAATGCCGCAACATCCGCAACCCGGAACCTGCTTCGTCGGCGGAACGCTGGCGCAGCTTTCTTGGCGCGCTGCCCGGATTATTTACCCCGATCATTATTCTTGGTGGCATTTATGCTGGCCTGCTGACACCATCTGAGTCAGCAGCAGTTGCTGGGGTTTGGGCGATCGTGATGGGATTTTTCATCTACCGGGAACTGACCTTCGCATCGTTGTGCCTTGCGCTGAAAGAAACGGCGACGATCACAGCGATCATTTTCGCCATCATTGCGACCGCCACCTTTCTCAGTGTGGTCCTAACTTACAGCCAGATCCCGCAACAGATCGTCAGTTATTTCACCGATATGGGCGCGACGTTTGCGCTGTTCTGGGTGGCGCTGGCTATCATTTGCCTGCTGCTTGGAACCTTTGTCGAGATCGTTCCAGTTTTTTATCTCACCGTACCGATCTTTGCCGCGATCACCCTATCCTTCAACCAGAGCCTGCTGCACCTATATGTGGTGTTCGTTGCCTTTGCCGGGATCGGCATGATCACCCCGCCGGTTTGTGTCGGCATTTACACAAGCGCCAGCGTCATTCAGGAAAACCCGGCCAAGGCATTCCGTGAGGTACCACTTTTTGCCGGCGTTGGTATTCTTTATGGGATTTTGATGATTCTGATTCCCAAAGCTTCCACCTGGCTACCGTCTTTGCTAACCAGATAAAAATCCGATAAGTCTCTTTGACCCTTTAGATCGCCAAATAGAGTGCAACCTTGAAGTGTTAGCCCATAATTAAAACTTTGAATGGCTTCATCATTATCACAACAGCGAACAACAGCTACCCCTTGAGCCACTCTTTTAAGTATCGCTATTTACTAAAGGTATGGGGTGTGAGGGGCTAAATGTTGCGGCCTTTGAGTTCATCGCAAGTGAAGATGGTGTGGCCTGTGTCCATGATATCAATACCAATACGAACTATAACAGCGATGCGGAACAGTGCGTAGGCATATTCAGCACTGGCGATTCGTCGAATATTTAGATGGGGGGTGCAACGGCTGGATTGCTATCTAATAGTGTACAAACTGGTGTATAAAACGTGCCTGTTGACTTGCAACTAGTGGCACTTAGACTGCTAGAAACGCTCGGATGAAGTTGTTGTTTGGTGCCTCTAGAGGTAAACATTACCCTTTCAAGTGCACCATTGGCCTGAGCAGTTTTGTCTCAATAGGCAATCCGAATTAAAAAATAAAACCTATACGTTATACAAATGTATTTATTTGCAAATTATATTTGTTATCAATTCTCGGTAATCCCATAGTTGAGTGCCAATAATTGGTTAAAGCAAGAGTCTGTCGGTCGACCGATTTTCTAGATAGTCAAATGCAAGTCACTGATTCATTTGAATTATAAATGGACTGCATCACGAGGAGGAATTCGCAATGAAAAAATACCTTATTGCAGCAACACTGATTGTGTTCGCTAGTGGCGGTGCAATCGCCGCACCAAGCGGCACTTTCAAACAGGCCCATGAATATGGGTTTGGCGATAAATCCAGCCTTGATCCGGCCTCACGCGGCCGTGTCATGCAGATTACGGAAAAGCTGATGAGCCGCCTTATCCGGCCGGATATGAAGGGGTCACCAAGCCCAGATCTTGCCGTTTCATGGTCAGCAAATTCACAAGCCACCGAATGGACTTTGAAATTGCGCGACGGCGTTAGATTTCACGATGGCAGCGCCTTTGATTCTGGTGATGTTATCTACACATTCAACCGCGTCCTGGATCCGGAAAATAAATCGCCAGCGCGATCTGCCATCAAGATGATTGAAAAGATGGAAGCACCGGACAAATCAACAATAACCTTTAAACTGTCGACACCATTTGCCGATTTACCACTTCAGCTGATGGATTATCGCTTGCGGATTATCCCAGAGGGATCGGGCGACAGCATCGCGGCATCAGGCATTGGCACTGGCCCGTTCAAGCTGGTGAAATTTGACGCTGCTGGCACCACCAAGCTCGAAGCCAATATGGATTATTGGGAAGGTGCGCCGGGCGTTGCAAAGATGGAAATCATCGGCATTGGTGATGGTCAGGCACGCTTGCAAGCTTTGCTTGGGGGCCAGATTCACTTTGAGGATAAGGTAACCAATCAGCAAAAGCCTATGTTTGCCAGCAATAATAAATTCAAAATGATGGAAGTGCCGACCGGTAATTGGCGCGGTCTGGTGTTCCGGACTGATGTTGCTCCTTTTAGCGACATTCGTGTTCGCCAAGCGGTTCGCATGGCGGCAGACCGTGGTGAGCTGGTCAAGCTTATCATGGGTGGATCGGCCACGATCGCCTGTGACACGCCGGTAAAGCCTGATGACCAATATCGTGCTGATATTAAATGCCCGCAAGATATTGCTGGTGCAAAAAAACTTTTGAGCGAAGCGGGTTTTGCCAACGGTATTGATGTGGATGTCTATGTGGCAACATTGGAACCAACTTGGCCAACCCTTGCTGAGGCCTATCAGCAGCAGGCCGCAAAGGCGGGTATTCGGGTGAATATCAAACAGGTACCATCCGATGGATATTGGAAAGATACATGGATGCAAAAGCCAGTTTCGGCAACACGCTGGAACGAGCGTCCAGCCGACTCGGCCTTGCATGAAATCTATCTTTCAACAGCAAAATGGAACGAATCCTACTATAAAGATGCTGATTTTGATGCCCTTCTGGGCAAGGCACGCCGTGAGTTGAACTTTGACAAACGCCGCGCGCTTTATGTTCAGGCACAAGAGCATCTTTACCAAACCGCTGGCACATTGATTCCCTATCATGTGTCCAAGCTTTATGTGATGGGTGCCAATGTTAAAGGCATTGATGCGGTGGAAAACCACTCTATCCGTTGGCATAAAGTAACGGTCAAATAATTGGACCCACTCATCTAAACATGATGGGGCCAGCTTGATGGCGCAACACGCTGTAGAGCTGGCCCTTTTTTATGTGAACCAAACCAAAAAGCAAAAGGTGGATGCGCTGTGCTTTTCATGCTGATAAGACGAGTTTTACTTGGTGGTGTGACGGTATGTATTGTGTCTCTCATCATTTTTGCTGGTGTTGAGATGCTTCCAGGCGATGCCTGCACTCAGTTTCTTGGTGAATATCAGGCAGATGAAGAGCTTCTTGCTCAATGCCGCAAGGATCTTGATCTAAATCGGCCGCCAATTGATCGCTTTGCCGAATGGACACAGGGCGCGATTACTGGCGACCTTGGTCTTGCCGCCGATGGCACAACCAAAATCAGCACAATTGTCGGCGACCGGCTGAAAAATTCTCTCCTTCTTGCTTTCTTGGCTATGGCTGTGGGCATTCCGCTGGCGCTGTTTCTTGGTGTTGTCAGTGGGCTATGGCGTGACCGCCTTCCTGATATTATCGCGTCAACTCTGGCTATTTTTGCCATGACCATTCCTGAATTTGTTTCGGCAACATTACTTATTCTTGTGCTCAGCGTCTGGCTTGGCTGGCTGCCCGGCATTGTCCTGACCTCGGCAGCGGCACCAGCAAGTGAATTCTTTCCTGAAATCTTGCTGCCGGTGATCGTTTTATCCTTTGTGATGTGCGCTCATATTATGCGCATGGTGCGCTCATCAGTTATCGATGTGATGGCCAGCGACTATGTTCAAATGGCAACTTTGAAAGGCGTTCCCTATTGGCAGATGGTGTTTCGGCATGCGCTTCCTAACGCGTTATTGCCGGCGATCAATGTTGTGGCATTGACCATCGCTTGGTTGCTTGGCGGTGTTGTTGTGATCGAAGTCGTTTTCAACTATCCCGGCCTTGGGCGGCTGATGATTGATTCAATTTCTGACCGAAACTTGCCAGTTGTGCAGTCAATCGCACTGATCGTTGCCAGTGTCTATGTATGTGTGAATCTAGCAGCGGATCTGTTGACAATGATTGCCAATCCCAAACTTCGCACGATGTATATGAGAAAATAATGAGCATATCCTCTACCAGCCATCAGCAGGAACGTGGTCGTTTTATTACGGTTATGAAGGATATTCTGGCACGACCATCAGGGCGTATCGGCCTGACTTTGGTGCTTTTTCATATTCTGCTCGCACTGCTAAGCCCCTCGATTGCGCCATACGATTTCAAATTGCAGAACTCAAGCTTGATGTTAAGCCCGCCGTCCAGCGAACATTGGCTTGGCGCTGATCATCTGGGGCGGGATATTTTGTCACGCACTTTGATGGGTGGGCGCGAGGCCTTGCTTGTGACCGGTATTGCAACACCGCTTGCCGTGATTTGGGGCGGGTTCATTGGCATTTTATTTGGGCTTGTCGGTGGCCGTGTTGATGAAGTGCTGATGCGGATCGTCGATGCGTTCTTGTCATTGCCGTGGATTCTCAAAATGCTGGTCTTGATTGTCACCTTTGGCACCGGTATTGGCGTGCTGATTCCAACCTTGACGTTCTTTTACGGTATTCCGGTGATACGAGTTGCCCGCGCCGCAACACATGACATCATCGCGCGCGATTTTGTTTGGGCGGCAAAGGCGCGAGGCCATAGCCGAATCAGCATTATCTGGCGCGAACTTCTGCCCAATGTTCTTGATACATTGATGGTTGAAGGTGCCATGCGCTGGTCATGGATGTTACTTGCCTTTTCCTCACTTTCCTTTCTTGGCTTTGGCGTGTCGCCGCCAACCCCTGATTGGGGATTGATGATTTCGGATGCGCGCGGCTTTATGTCCTTTGCTCCATGGGGCGTGATCGCACCGGTCATTGGCCTGTCATCACTTATTATTGGCATTAACCTGTCTGCTGATGCCTTGGCCAAGGCGCTTGGTATTGACCGCGCTCAAAAGGCACCGATGTAACATGCCACAAAGTCCATTCATTGACATAAAGAATCTCTCAGTTGGCTATACCAGCCGAAGCGGTAAAACCATCCTGGTTCTGCGTGATGTAAATCTAAGCATTACCAGAGGTGATAGCATCGGGCTGGTTGGGGAAAGCGGATCGGGAAAAAGCACCTTGGCGCTGGCCGCAATGGGGTATTTCAAACGCGGGCTTAATGTGATTTCAGGACAGG
>Ga0181561_10002486_pt1 | contig 16247 bp, 20 predicted proteins | sample 011ome_19_FD_133760 | JGI IMG/M metagenome (GOLD analysis project Ga0181561, IMG submission 133760) | Coastal salt marsh microbial communities from the Groves Creek Marsh, Skidaway Island, Georgia - 011510BT metaG (megahit assembly) | ecosystem: Environmental > Aquatic > Marine > Intertidal...
ATTTCTTATAATATCTACACCTCTATCATCTGAAGCGTTCAAATGAATAACATTATGTTTCATATTGTATTTTTCGGTTATTTTTTTAATCAAACAATTGATTGTAGTCGTTTTTCCAGTTCCGGGAGGACCATACAAAAGCATATGTGGTATATATAATGTATCCACCATAGTATCAAACATAATTTTATAATCTGGATCCAATACAATTTCATATAATGAAGTTGGTCTATATTTTTCTATCCAAGGGTTCATTTATTAAATTATGAAAAGTATTTAAATCATTAAACCATAATTATTTATGACAGAAGAAATAAAAATACCAAAGAAAAGAGGTAGAAAACCAAAGGGTGGCAAAATAGTCGAACAAAAAAAAGATGCTGTAAATGTCAAATATGGGAATATGTCAGTGATACTTCATTTAAAATGTAGAAAGAGTGATATAATAGATAATGATTATGATCCAACAATTTATAATATTGAACCTTATACTAAGGATACAATACAATATGAAATTATCAAACATAATGAAGTAGATAAAAAGGAAGATAACAATGATTCTGTAAACGATAAAAAAAATATATATGATAAATTAAGCGAATTGGAAAAAAATTTACATAGTAATGATATAAATAATAAATCCAATTGTTTTTGGTGTACTTGTTCATTCGATACTCCAACTATATACATACCCAGTATCAAAATGAATGAACAATATAAAGTCTATGGTTGTTTTTGTAGTCCAGAATGTGCTACAAGTTATTTATTTAATGAGTCTATTGTGGAGACCATTAAATATGAACGTTATCAAATGTTAAATTATTTATATGGTAAAATTTATGATTACAAAGAAATTATAAAAATGTCTCCATCACCTTTTTATACACTTGATAAATTTTATGGTAATTTAACGATACAAGAATATCGCAAATTATTGAAATATGATCGTTTGCTATTGTTTACCGAAAAACCATTGACTAAAATCTATCCAGAATTACATGAAGATAGTAGTAATTTTGAACCCTTGTATAACAATAAAATGATAATGCGAAAACCAAATCAAATCAATAAAAAAAAACATATTGAAAACGCATTTCAATTGTAAGATTTTATTTTCTTATAACTATCTACCATTTTTCTGGGATTATATTTATAAGGTTTCCATTTTTTATAAGTGGGTAAATACAAACACGTGACATAATGTTTTTCAATTTCATTTTCCTTTTCATTGGTTAAATTTTCTTGTTCTTCATCATCACTATATTCGATATTCTTGTAATTTTTTTTGTTTTTGAAAATTTTGCGTAACAAGTAACTTGATTTTATATCGTTGACAAATGCGTTTCCGTAAAAAAATTCTTCTTTATCATTCATTACATATAAATGATAAACATCATTGAGTTCAGTATCTTTGTATACTATAAAATTACCAAATAATTTAGATAGTTTGTATATAAACGGTTTAGGTCGTAATTGTACAATACCATATACAGGGTAATTCATTTCACTTGCTTTGAATATAGGTTCGGCATTTGTCATATAAGGTAATTTAAAATTAGTAATGTTACGTATATGACTGAATTTTATGTAGGTATTTAAAATATGCTCTATTAATTGATAAGCATATTTCATACCCTTGTTGATTTTTGTATTTTTATAATAAGTTATATTTTCACAAACGAAAACATTATCTATCAAGGTTCCGTATAATGTTGTCCCTAAGGTAAGTATTGGATCAAATGATACGTATACTGATTTATGTATTTTATGTTCTATATCATATAAAATACATAATGGTTTTTTATTTTCTTCTTTGAATGTTGCAGTATACTTTTTTCCACTTGGAATCAAAATACTTGTAGTAGATGGATTTATATTATTGCAATTCGTGTACATTATATATATTTTTGTTCATATCTTTAAGTTGATTTAGAGATTTTTCTAATTCATTTATAATAGGGTCATGTTCTTGAGCTGTAAACGTTAGAATATCTATATTCATATAATACAACACAAAATGAACTATACATAAAATGAGTAGAGTATATAACAAAAGCATATATTCCATAATTATATTATTTCTTAGATAAAAACGAGACAACACTTTCTATTTGATCGATTGATTTTATCTCAAAGTAATAACTAATTTGATTAAGGTAACTATGTTCTACAAAATCCACATTATGATCTATATTGTATTTTTTATAAGTTTCGGTTACCACAATATGTTCATAAGGTATATGAGTATAAGTTTCATTATATTCATATATGTTATCTTCTATCATAAACTCATAACCTGAGTGTTTTAAAGAGAAATATTTTTCTTTCAAAGCATGTTGTTTTCTCCAATGTTTTTTTTTGTAGTATAATACCCCATTTGGAGTATAAACTATATCTTCTTTATACATATTATGAAATTCATTATGATCATAAATATGATTTTGAATAAATATTTTCATTCATAATATTTATAGAAAAGGTTTAAATAATATTATTATACTTAATAATGGTTATAGTTGTAACAATAAAAAAAGATGGTTCATTTAAAAATGAACATACAAATGAACTTTATAAATGTTGTAAATATAAATCAGAAAAGGATTTTATAAAAATGCATCAATGGGATGATTATGAATTATGGGGAAAGCTGGAAATGAAAATAAATGTGAATTACCTGAATTGAATGAAATTTTTTTGGTACATTATGTGTTTGTAAAAAAGACACAGATTTATCTCTGGATGAATGGTATAATGAAAAAATGGGTGGTAGCGAATTATTAGAAAGTGAATCTTTAAGTGATGATTCCGAAGTATATTCCGAAACAGAGTATACCAAAGAAGGTTACTTGAAAGATGATTTTGTAGTAGACGAACTCATCGAAGAAGAATACGATCTAACATAGATTTATGTTTAACCGAATCACTATAGCCCAATAAATATAACTCATAAATAGAACATTGTTTTTTAAACAAACCATAACCTGGTATATTATACGAATTATATCTTTTGAATAATTTATAATTCAAATATAAAATATTACGATTTTTAATTTGTCTCTTATATCTATTATAAAATAATCCACCATCCAAACTACATTTTCCATTGTAAAAATAAAATATATCTTTAAACGTAATCATTGGTATAAAAGAACTAGATATACAACATTTGGTCATATCACTAACGCTCAAAAACTTATTATATCCTTCTAAATTATTATAATTGGTTGTTACTGCAATATATTTATTTGTTGTATCAAATTGTTTCATATTCATTTTATTTATAAGTTTAATCGTCTTATTCAATAATGTAGGTAAAGGCATTTTTCCATTTAAATTCAATTGGAATAATTGTCTCAAAAAAATTGAATCGTATTGTTTGTCTAGAGACAAAAAAATGGTATTCAATGAACCTGCTGAAAATCCTATGATTTTTTTTCCACTTAAATCATAATTATTTTTTATAAAGTGACAAATACCTAATACATAAAAGCCAAGTAATCCACCAGGAGACAAAATAATATCTGGATTACGAATTAATTTGATGTTTGGTTTGTGTAAAATATAAAATAGTAAAAGAAACATAATAACATATTTCATATATAGTATCATAGGTTATGCTTTATTAAAAAATTGATATAAATATTTATAAATATTATTAATAAAATGAACATAAATGAACCGGATGAGTTTCGTAGTCGTATTCGACAACACATATCTAAGTATTTAGATAATGATTCTTATTGTTCCAATATAGAAAAAAGTATTTATAATTATTCAATCCAACAATCGGTTAAGTATAATATTAAAAAAAGATGGGATAATTCATTATTTGTAGTTATTTATTTGGATAAATTCAAACAAATTTGGCATTATTTAAAAGATGACAATATATTAGAAAAAATAAAACAAAATCCAAATTTCTGTAAAGAAATATCCTTTAAAACGGAACAAGAAATATATCCAGAGTATTGGAATGGTCTTACCGAAGAAAAAATAACTCATTTAGATAATAAATATTTTCCAAAAATAAAGGCATCAACTGATAAATTTAAATGTGGTAAATGTAAATCAAAGGAGTGTACTTATTACCAATTACAGACTCGATCAGCAGATGAACCTATGACTACATTCGTAACTTGTATTAGTTGTGGTAATCGTTGGAAATGTTAAATGATCTCTAAATCATTTACATTCCAATATTCAAATTTACCATTCGGTATAGGTCTTTTGATAATAAAAGGTAGTTTTTTTTCTTTTAGTTCACGTTCAACAACCAAAACTTTATCTATATTTAGATTTTGTTCGGGTACAAATGCATTGGCTCCACAATTCAGTTGGTTTACGCGAATACCAATTATTTTTGCCTTTTCATATTTACTTAAAACAGGATATGTTTTGTGGTTATCATCTATAATAATTCCTTTATCATTTCGAGTGACTAAAGATAAATTATGTATTTCTTCAAATGATAATTGTAATTCTTCAGGATGATATACTTTTATATAGTCTTTGTTATCTTCAAATTGATTGTAATAATCACCATCATATTCTGTTTGTGAATAATCTTCTTCTATTTGACTATTTAAATCAGGTTCGCGTTCTATCTCATCTACCAATTCTTCATCTTCTTCATCTTCTACCTCAGTGTCGTTATCGGTATTTTCATCGTTTTCTTCTTCAACTTCGTCTTGTTCCAATACACTATTTTCATATTCTTCATCACTCATTATAATAAGTTTATATATAATTTTAAATCAATTTTGTAACAGTAAATAATTATATAATCTATGACTTCCATGAAGAATCGCAAATCGTACACATATACATATATTTAAGTTGTTGTTCGTCGTATCTATAATAAATCACTTTAGGTTTAACATCCTTAGAATTATTTGTTTCACACAAATTATTTGTTTCACACAAATTATTTGGACATTTTATTTTATTCGAATAAGGTATAGTTGGATCGTATTTCAAGTAAGTATTTATCTCTTGGTCTATTTGAGTATCTTTTGTATAAGTTACTTCTTTTATACATTCGCTAGATGTTTGCTCTTTGGTATTTCCACATTTTCGACAATAATAATGCAAACTATTATCTTCCTCTGATATTTTTAAATAATACATATTTTCACATACTTCACAAAACTTCATTCTTATAGTATATAAATACTTTTATAAATCAATTTTTATTAATTCATTATATATTAATTCTAATATTTTAGATAATTTAATATAATTGGTTTCACAATATAAATTGTAAATATTTGTAGTATATGTTTCATTTGATTTATCTAATTTAAGAGATGAATAGTGCTGAATAAAATTTTTTTTTATTATGGGATAAAATGGTTTATAATTATGTTCTATATCATCTATATTCAAACATTTTAATATAGCTACTTCTATATTTCTATAATGAATAATATTATTGTAAGGTTCGACATTTGTATTTCGTATACTTATACCTGGTTCATTTATAAGAGGATTTTCATTAAATAAAGTACATAAAGATAGTAAAATAGAACGTAATGATTGACATGCACTCCATTTTTCACCAGGCCATGTATTAAGTAAAGATAAACATACATAACCATTCATATACAAGTTTGGATTGAAACGTGTTTTACCATCGTATGTTTTGAATATTACCTTAGGTGGAGCAAATGGATAATTATCTGGATAAATAAAATCAAAGAAATAATAGCCATTTTCATATGGTGTATCTTTAGGTCCAATGATCATAGCATAACCCATATTTACAACATCTTCATCTGCATTATAAAAGATATTATCGATAGGGTCATTCATAATATCTTTTACATCTAATAGTATTCTCTTAGTCGAACGATTCATTATAGATATATATATTTTTTCTTTAATAAAAATTGATATAAAATTATATTAATATTTATATTATGGACGTATGGATTAAAAAATACTCATCAAAAAATGGTCACACGCATACAAAAATTGGATGCGAGAAACTAGGTATATATGGCGGTAGTTTTATGATTCCATACGAAGATATAGATACATTTTATAAAGTATATAAAAAACATGTTTTAATAGAAAAAAAAAAGGCATATTTTACAGAAAAACAACTGGAAGAAGGACCATTGTTAATTGATTTGGACTTTCGTTATGTTCCAGAGGTGGATGAACGTCAACACAATATGGACGATATTGTACATATTGTAGAACTTTTATTTGATTTATTATCCGAAATAAAAATTCCAAATGACAAATTCATTTCTTGTTCTATCTTTGAAAAACCTAATGTAAATACATCATTAGAAGAAGTTACCAAAGATGGTATTCATATTATAATGGATGTTAAAATGGATTTTATCGAAAAGATTATTCTTAGAGAAAAATTGTTAAAAAAGATTTCTAGTATTTATCAGAATTTACCGGTAATCAATACTTGGGACCAAGTCGTGGATGAAGGAGTTATGAAAGGGACGGTCAATTGGCAATTGTATGGGTCTCAAAAACCTGGAAATGAAGCTTATGAATTGACCTATAGATTCAAAGGACAATACCAAGAAAATGAATGGAACATCGAGCAACTGGAAATCAACCAGGACTATATATGTAAACATTTTTTTGAATTTACTGCTAGAAATACAAATTTAATTGAGTTGCGTCAAAACAAGGATATCCAAGAAGAATATGTCCTATTGAAAACACAACGAGAAAGAGGAACTAGTCGTAAATCTAAAGTAAAACTAATTAGTTCTTCTAATGTGTCGTATGAAAAAATAGATAATCCTTCTATGTTAGATGCCTGTATCGATGAATTATTGAAAGATTGTAGTATAGAAGAAGAATATATCAAAGATACCCATAATTATACAATGATATTGGATGAAAGTTATTATGGCGAAGGAAGTTACAATAAATGGATTAAAGTTGGTATGGCTCTAAAAAATACAAGCGAAAAATTATTTATTTCTTGGTTGAAACTAAGCAGTCAAAGTTCATCATTTGATTGGGGAAATATATCTGAACTACATGATAAATGGGGTCAATTTTATGAAAGAGACCTGAGTTATAGGTCGATTATTTATTGGGCAAAAGAATCTAGTATAGAAAAATACAATGAGGTTCGTAATAAAAGTTTAGACAAATATATACATAATTCGTTAATGAATGTAACACATTGGGATTTAGCCAATACATTGAATCAAATATATAAAGATAATTATAAATGCGTAAATATAAAACATTCTCAATGGTATAGTTTTGAAGAAAATAGATGGATTGAAAATGATAGCGGTACCTCTTTGCGTAACATATTATCTACCAAATTTTATAATATTTATTTTAAATATGTACAAAAAAGACTAAAAGAAGGAAATAAAGATAGCGAAGAATCTAAAAATATTGCAGGTAATTTTGCTAAGTTAGCCAAATGTTTAAAAACCTCGGGTGAAAAAAATAATGTCATGAAAGAATCGTGTGAGTTATTTTATGACAAAGACTTTTATAATAAGTTAGATACGAATCCTTATTTGTTGGGTTGTAAAAATGGGGTAGTGGATATCAAACAAAAAGAATTTCGTAAAGGCAGTCAAAACGATTATATCCATAAAACAACCAATATAGATTATATGCCTTTACAACATTATCAAGAAGTATCTCCAGAGATAATTGATGAACTGAATACCTTTATGTATCAATTATTTCCTGAACAAGACCTTCGGGAATATATGTGGGAACATTTAGCCTCTACCTTAATTGGAACAAACAATAATCAAACTTTTAATATTTATTTAGGTCCTGGTGCAAATGGTAAAAGTATATTAGTCGATTTAATGAGTAAAATATTAGGTGATTATAAAGGCACTGTGCCAAGTACACTGATTACTCAAAAGAGAACCAGTATTGGATCGACCTCATCTGAAGTATATCAATTGATTGGTCGACGTTACGCAGTGATGCAAGAATTAAGTAAAGGAGACACTATTAATGAAGGAATTATGAAAGAAATTACAGGAGGTGATCCTATTCAGTGTAGAGCATTATTTAAAGATAGTGTTACATTTATTCCACAATTTAAATTAGTTGTATGCACAAATGTATTATTTGATGTAAAAAGTAATGACGATGGTACATGGCGACGTATTCGTGTATGTGAATTCAAATCAAAGTTTACAGATAATCCTTATGAAGATCCTGCCTTTCCAAAAAAAGATTATCCATATCAGTTCAAGATTGATAAAAATTTAAATCAAAAATTCAATTATTGGGCACCAGTATTTTTGAGTATTCTGGTTGAAAAAGCATTTCAAACACAAGGTAAAGTAATTGACCGACCGTGCGTATTAGAACCTACCGAAAATTATCGGAGAGGTCAAGATGTAATATCGGAATTTTGTCATTCTCAAATTGTAGAAGAGCCAAATGACGCACTCGGTTGCTTAAAAATAGGAATAGTCAATACTATATTTAACGATTGGTTTAAAAATGAATACGGAAAAACAAGTCATATTAGCTCAAGAGAATTGCGAGAATATCTTGAAAAAAAATATGGAAAATGTCCTAAAGGTGGATGGCAAAATATTCACATCAAAGAAGAAGATATTTAATCTTGCATAAATGCATTTTTTGGAAAGGCATCTTTTGATTCATTCCTAAAATAAGTGAATACAAATTGGAAAAGTTTGAATATATAAGGATATATGACAATTGGTAACAACAACAATACAATATATATAAATCCATTTTTTATTACATTTAATTTCGATTGACTATAAAGTAAAAGCAATAAACTGATGAATACCAAATAATAAATCCAGTTAATATAACTATTGTATAAATGTAAAGAATCTTCTTCTATACTTCTATATTGCATTTTACGAATAGATAAATGAGGGTCTTCGCTTCCACGATTGGATAAATAATCGTTTACATAATTATCTTGGTTTATTTTTTCTAAATATTTTAATGTTTTTATTTTTTCTTTTATAAGATCATATAATTTATCTTCACTTAATAAATTAGTATTTTCTATGGTATTACAAGTTTCAAATAATTTACTATCAATTGCGTGATTTCTTTTTTCTTTCCATTTATCGTATATCGGTTTCCATTTGTTTTCTTCCGGACCATAAAAACTAATAAAAATTTGTTGTTCAAGATTATTTAATTTTTTATGAAATTGCTCTCCTGATTTTATTTTTAATTTATAATCTTTGAACAATAATTCTTGTTTTTCTTCGACATTTAGTTCAGTTAATAACCCAATGCTCGTTCCGTCGGAATAATCTGGTATAGCACATATGGTAGTTTTATCTTCTATAATTTTTTTTGCTGTGGATTCATCATAACCCATACCAATTATGTCAAATTTATCAACCATATCAGTCATTGGTTCATAATATACTACACATAATTTTATACAAATGATAACCAATAATATAAACAATAGATAATTTCTCATTATATATTGTTTATATTTTCAAATTGTTTATATTTTCAAATTGTTGTAATTATAAAATATAAATATACCTAAACATAAAATAGTCAATATAGAGGTAATTAAAGATTGATATATTGTTTTATAAATGATGATTATACTTAATAAAAATAATGCTATAATTACCCATGATACACATAATATAGTTGCTCTTTTCAACATATATATTATTTTGATAATAAAAAATAAGATCCAATAAGAACACCAAACAACAATAATTTGAATATTACAAAATAAAAATTATATGTATATATGCTTAATGTACTTTTATTCATAGAAGACATAGTCAAATAATCTTGAGATTCATTGGTTCTGTAAGAGACAGATTCTTCTTTTTCAACTAAACTATTCAATCGAGCATCTATTGTTTTTTGAATACATTGGTTTATTTTATTCAAATCTATTGAGTTTTTTAAATCTTTTTCGTAATCCAAAGATGTTTTTTTTAAATCACAACTCATTATAGTATATATATATTTATCCTACACATATTCTATAATAATCATTTTTTAATGAAATTTTATCATAACGAATTATTTTACATACTTCACCAGGTCTTAATAGAATTACTTTGGCTACAGGGTCAAATATACTAATTTGTGGCAATTGTTTATCATTTTCTATGTTATATTTCAAATATAATTCTTCTTTTTCCAAAAGGGATAATTTTATATGTTTGGGGACAAAGGAGTGCTCTAAAATATTGTATTGGAGCTGATTTATTTTGAATATATTTATGTATAAATGATACCATCTTGTTCGCAAATATTTATTTATAGTAGAAGCATAATCCTTTGTTATAATCAATAACGTATCCCTTTCTTCTAAATGAATATTTGATATTATTTTATCTAAGGTGTTTTTATTGAATGATTCATAACTATAAAATAAATATACTTTTGGATGTTTATCTATAAGTTCTTTTTTATGATAAAATACTTTTATTTCATTATATCCCTTTTTTAAATCATCATATTTTTTCTTAGATATAGGTTCAATTACATAATCGTTTAACTTTAAATAGTACCCCATTTGGGATATAGATTTTTCGATCATTTCATCTTCTTTGTTCATGACTAATATATATATAGATTGTATTTTAAATCAATTTTAATTTATTTTATTTACACGTAATATTTGAGAAGAATTTGTGGATTCTTGTTCAGGTGATTCTTCAATTGAGTTATAATAAGTCAAACTATTTTCAGGATAAGGTTGTGTATTGATAGGAGGTTGTTCAGGTTGTGGAATAGACGGAGGTTGTGGAATAGACGGAGGTTGTTCAGGTTGTTCAACCATAGGAGATGCATCCGGTGTTGAATTTTCTACGGAGAATGATTCTTCCATTAGTGGATTATCGTTCAAGATTAGCATAGATGATTTAGGTTCGGAATTATCATTTTCAATGGAATTATCACTTATTAATAAATCATCATTTTGTTCTTCTTTGGGTTTTAAATATACACTTCCATGAGTTAATTTGGAGACATTATCACTTGTAATTATTCGCATTTGAACATTTATTGTGGTTAATTCTTGCATTAACAATTTGAAACTATAAGGTATATTTACTATACTAAATTCCTTACCATATTTAGTTATTAAATATGGATTCATATTTTGTTCTGTCATATCATATTCTATCGGACCATCCGATAATAAACTATAAAAATGTTTTTTGTCTTTGTTATATATCGAAATCGTACCACTTTGATTACAAATGGCCATTTTATAATCATCACCACGTTTCATCATAGAATCTTTTAAAAACGAACTCATTCCGTGAGATATGACACCATCACGTTCCATTTCACCAATACGTAATCCACCATCATTAGCTCGTCCGTGATTGGTTTGTCTCGTCAATAAGTCTCTTTGACCGGTTGCTCTATAATTAATTTTATCTTTAACCATATGCTTCAATCTCATATAGTAAGTTGGTCCCATAAATATTTCACTAGTAATTTGTTCACCAGTTAATCCATTATATAATATTTCATTTCCTTCAGATTGATATCCTAAATCATTCAAATGCTTACCAATGTTTTCGTGTTTAGGTCCTTTGTTTAAGAATGCGGTACTATTGGCACTCATTCCATTGGCACAACATAACTTGGCTAATAATGTTTCAATCAGTTGACCAATGGTCATTCTACTTGGTAATGCGTGAGGATTTACAATGATATCAGGTTTTAGTCCATTTTTTGTAAAGGGCATATTTTCTTCTGGTATAAGATTTCCAATGGTACCCTTTTGACCACACCGACTACAAAATTTGTCTCCAATGGTCGGACTTCTATCTTCACGAATTCTAACTTTGGCTAATTTTCGACCATCTTTATTATAAATAAACGTTTTATCTACATAACCTAATTGTCCTTTTTTAGGTAATATACTACTATCAAATACTTCATTATTTATTATATTAACTTTGCCAATAACAACATTTTTATCGTCCATTATAGTATTTTCAAATATAAGGCCATTCTCATCTAGTTTGTTATAATTATATCCAGGTTTGGTGTCTCTGGTTAATTCATAATTTAAGACTCTATCAATTCGTTTTTCATTTTTTCCAGCAATAGTAATCTCATCCATTGTTTCGTACATATTATAATATGTGGTTTTGAATAATCCACGTTTGACAGCCGATTCATTGATTAAAATGGCATCTTCTACATTATAAGAAGTGTGACACATAATAGCAACAATAACATTTTCCCCATAAGGGTGTTGTTCTTCGTGAATATAATTAAAATATTGTGTACGAACAATAGGTTTTTGTCCATAATTCAATACAATACCCATTTTATCAATACGATGGATAAAATTTGAATGATACAAAGAAACTGCTTGTTTTGCTTGACCACAACCGAACAAATTACGAGGCAATTGATTGTTTTCTGGAAAAATAATTTGATTCCCCATAATACCAAACATCAATGAAGGGTGAATTTCCAAATGTGTATGTCCCTTGTAGGGTTCTTTGTATTCCATCGAGACATAACACATCTCTATTTCAGATGAATCCATATATTCTAAATAGACACGTTCTTTGGATTGGTCATTTATTTCGTATACTTTATTTTTTGTTTTTACCAAATTAGACCATTTAATTGTTTCTTTGTCATATATGACCACTTTATCATCTTCGTAATAAATTAATGGGCGTATAAGTCTTCCTTCATCACTATAAATAAAAATATATTTATCATTCATTTGAATGCAAATGCTAATAGTATTAGGTATTATTCCTCTTCGTCTAAAGTCAATAAATTGTTGTTTAAAATGAATTGGGTTCTGAATAACAATACCTACCCACAATCCATTGATAAATAATCTAAAATGATTATGTATTTGTAAATAAGAAGCCCTTTCTAAGGATAATATATCAAAATTATTTTTAATAAAATCATATATGGTTTCATTTGGAATGGCTCTAGTTATATTGCACATAATCGCCATATGTTTATGTAAACCTACATTTGCACCATCTGGTGTGTCTACTGGGTCTAAGTAACCATATTGTGATCCATGTAATAAATGCGGACCAACCATTTTTGAACTACTATCTACTTCCAAATTTATTTTTCTAAGATGGGTCAAAAAAGAATTATACGATAAACGATTCAAGTCTTGAATCACACCAAGTCGTTTTGTATGTCCATATGCGCCCCAATCACCTTTGAATGCCTTTTTAAATCCTTGTTCAATATATTTTTCATTGAATATATGGTCTTTGACCAAATCTAAAATATTAGATATTTCTGGATTGAAATCTTGTTCATTTAAGTTATTATCTATATATATTGAATCATTATAATACATTTCCTTTTCAACAATGGTGTGAATTTCTTGTTTCATAATTTTAGCATATTCTGTAAACAATGCTTTCATTAATGAGCCTGTACTTTCAACGCGTTTAAATTTGTAATTATCTCTATCTGTTAATGGTCGGTCACCGTTGATGGTTTTCAACAATTCAAAGGTCATATATCCTAAAAACAATGCCTTTGCATGATAATTCATTTCTCCCATATGTGGTAATAAGTAATTGGTTAAAATATTATGGGTCTCATTTACAGTACTATGTTTTAAAAATACGGATATATAATTTAAGCAAGCCAACTGTGTATAAAATGTACCTGAGTCATTTATGGATGGTCTCAATAGTTCTAAATATTTTTCATTGTCGTCTAAATCATATAATATACATTTACATATATCTTTATCACTTATAATACCTAGCGCACGAATCACAATAAAAAGAGGTATAGGTAATCGGACATTAGGTATATCTACTAACAAATGACCTCGATTTATATCACGACGAATAGCCATAGTACGCTTTGGTTTAGAATGGTCTTCTGATACCGACTTAATTTCAATTGAAAAATCGTGTTTATCATCATTTAATGTTCTAATATATATTATGTTGTCTCCAAACTTTTCTTGAGGTATAATTACCTTTTCTTTTCCATCTATAATAAAATATCCACCATAATCATGTCTACATTCTCCTAATTGATAACAAACGTCTTTATTTAACTTGTTTAATAAGCATAATTTAGATTTCAACATAATTGGAAATGATCCTAAGCAATAAAAATTTTCTTTTGGATAGGTTTTGCGAATAGTAGATTTTCGTTTTAGAAACACATATTCTACATCTACTTTATAATAAATGGTTGTTGCATAAGTAATGTTTTTTAATCGACATTCATTGGGGTACAAGTGACGTTTATTTCCTTCTACCATCATAGGTGAATGATATTCAATTTTATCTGAATCTTTACCGCCTATATATAGATTAACTTTATACAAATCTTTATCGTCTGGATCTTTATAGATATACTCAATTGGATTTAAATCATAAAAAATTTTTTTTATATCATTTTCATAAAAATAATTACAACTATCTATTTGATGATCTACCAAAGTATTCTCATTAAAATAAGATTCAATATATTTTAAAGATATTTCGCGTATTTTTGTTTCGTTCATTACTATTTTTATTTATTTTATTTTTAGATTAAAATCAACTAAACTTAAAGAGTATGAGTCCATAAAAAAGAAAAGACAAAATAAAAGGCAACAAAAAAATAAACCACGACAAATCAGTCCATCCATTTTTACACAATAAATCTAAAATAAATGTCCAAAACAATATGTATATAGCATTCAATAGAAAAATAATGATATTATTTCCAACATAACATTCAAAGTTACCTAAACAAAGTATTTCAACATTTTTTGAATTTTGTATTCCAATAAAAAATAATGCTAGAAAAGATACAATAAAATATAATAAAGATGGAGTACATAATTTTTTCATGTTAAAAGCTGAACGGGGCATATATAGTATATAATTATAAAATATCTACGTGTGTAAGCATATGACGCCTACAACAAACATCGACCAGTCCTAAATCGTCTAATACCTTTCCTTCAATGGTTTTTTCGATTTTTTCACTATCTAAATATTGTATAGTATCTTTATCTTTTTCTTTTTTTTGTTTCGATACTAAGTCCAAATAAATGGGATATTTATTTGCTATCACTTTTCCACACGTAAAACATTTTACTGGAATCAACATTCTTATATATTAATAATGTTTATTTTTTAATCAATTTTTAGAGATTAATATATAGTCTCCTTCTATCGTTTTTTTTCGTTCATAAATTAATCCTAATGAATGTATTTTATCGTGACAAGTCTCACATACAGAAGATAAATTCGCCTTGTGATGAAGTTGACTATCTTTGAAGTCTTTTTGATATTTTAAATGGTGTATTTCATTACTCATTTCACAATTACAAAATTCACACATTCCTCGTAGTTTATCTTTGTTGTATTTGGATGTTTTGTAACTTAAAATATTATTATACGATTTGTCATATTTATTACGAATCTCATAGGCACGATCTAAAAACGCATCTGGTAGTTGTAACGATTTACAAACTTCAAGACCATAAATACTTTCTCCAGCACCATCTTTTAGTTTACGATTATAAATAAGTGATTTGCATTGTGGATTATATTCAACCGTTAAATGTTTCATTTGTAATTTAGTCATTTGTCGTAATTCATCAAAATGCTGGATTTGATGAAAATGACTAGCAAATATAAAGGAACTATTTTCTTTGTACATTTTTTCTAATCCAGAGACAAATATACTTAGTGCCGAATCTATTTCGGTACCTGAACATAATTCATCACCTAATATCAAACTATGTGCATTACCATATTTCAAAATGACCCTGAGTTCACTCATTTCTACACCAAAGGTGGACAATCCTTTAAAAATATTATCATTTCCAATGATGCGAGTAAATAAATATTGATAAGGTACATAAGTCATTTCCTTACAAGGTACATATAATCCACATTGAGCCATTAAAACAGCAATACCAATCGACTTAATAAAACTGGTTTTACCCACTGCGTTTGTTCCAAATAATAACATACCTGAATGTTCTTTTCCGAGACAAATATCATTGGTTACATACAATTCATTTGTCTCTATTTTTTCAATTAGTGGATGTCTTAGTTCTTTTATATTTAAATAAGACTCATTGGTAGTATCATCTATAATGGGTTTACTATAATTGTTTTTAGTAGCAATCAACATTTTACAATGTAAAAGATCTAATGTTTTACATACATCAATCAAATGATATAAATCATCTTCTTTTATTTTACTATGAAAAGAATCGTATACTAAATGAACTTGTTTCATAAAAGAAGACGTATCATTAGAAA
>Ga0181561_10002490_pt1 | contig 16241 bp, 9 predicted proteins | sample 011ome_19_FD_133760 | JGI IMG/M metagenome (GOLD analysis project Ga0181561, IMG submission 133760) | Coastal salt marsh microbial communities from the Groves Creek Marsh, Skidaway Island, Georgia - 011510BT metaG (megahit assembly) | ecosystem: Environmental > Aquatic > Marine > Intertidal zone...
ACGAACCACGACGCCGACGACGTCCCCGACGACAGGCGCGCGCTCGCGGCGCGCTCCATCACCCGAGTCGAACGGTGACGCCGCCGCGTCCCGTGGCCGACCCTCGACGCCGCGAGCCCCTCGTGCGAACGAGGCTGTCGCTGCTGCCAAGTGGAACGCGCTTTATCTCCAACACTTTCCTCGCCAAGGACTGACGGTGCGGCGCGTCTTCTGGCGCCTTGTCGCGGGCGACGCAGCGCGAGGCGACGAGACGAGCGAGACGATGAGACACGTCAAGAAATGAGATTTGCGTTGTTTGATATCAAATGCGTTGGAACGCGCGTGCTTCCCCTCGCGCGCGCGGCCGCCGGCGATCCACCGCCGGCCGCCGCGATAGTCGCCTTGGAAGTCTTGTTCGCGTCCGCCATAAAAAATTCGCCGCTCACGCCGCCTTGGTTTTCCGCGCGCCGCCGCGCGCCTTGCCCTTGCCGCCGTCCTTGCCCCAGTCCTTCTTGTAAATGTCGCGCACCTGCTCCTGGACCATGTGCGTCATGTACATGGCGCAGTGCATGGGCACGAGGTACGGCAGCGCCGCGCGGAAGGAGGCCATCTTGTGGAAGCCGAGCAGCCCGATCATCGAGCCGACGATCATCGGGTGCGGCACGCAGTTGTAGGGGAACCCGGACACGAAGTTGGGCTTCATCGCGCCGAGCTCGACGCCGAAGTACGTCTGGTCCATGCCGAGCGCGACGGTGGCGGCGGTGGACAGCCCGTACCCGACGATGATCATCGCCAGCGACACGGGGTCGTACTCGAAGTGCATCAGGTAGTTCACGCAGAGGTGCGTCAGGGCGATCGTCTTGAAGAACACCACGTTGCGCTTGAACACGCCGAAGTTCACGCCCTCGCGCACGTGGTACGTCGCGATGTACATGCAGTAGTGCGTGAAGGAGGTGGCGCACATGAAGAAACGCGGGTGGATGAACTGCCCGGCGACGAACAGCACCGCCGCGCACACCACGTTGTTCAGGCCGGCGTACATCTCCAGCTCGCGCACGCGCTTGGTGGTGAAGATGACGTTCCACGCCATGAACTTCCACACCAGCCCGCGGGGCTTGATGGTGGCGAGGAACAGGTTGCGCGCGGTGGTGTTGTACCACGTCGCGAGCGTGCCCTTCACCTTGCCCGCCCAGCCGAAGCACTTAGGGTAGACCACGTAGTGGAGCTTACAGGTGATTCGGCGGTCGACGTTCTTGGTGGGCAGGTCGGAGATGACGTGGATCTCGCGGTTGTAGTCGAAGCCCACGGCGTCGCCGTCAGAAAGGCACCCGCCGCTGCGCTCCATGGTGAAGTGCGTCTCCACCTGCTTGTTCTCGTTCACCGCGAGCATCACGCGGTAGACGTGGCAGAAGGGGTAGACGGACCACGGCCCGTCGCAGTGCTGCGTGTAGAAGACGGTGTCGGAGTTGTTGTTGTGGTGCGAAGACGCCACGTAGATCTCGTTCATCGCGGGAATCGCCTCGATGTTGTAGCAGTCGGGGCGGAAACGCTTCGTGAACATGCCCATCATCTCGGGGCACTCCATGACGTGCGTGAACGCCTCCTTGACGTCGCCGTTCAGGCGCTGGTACCACCAGTGCGCGGTGCAGTCGCGCGCGGGGTCCTCCTTGGTCACGAAGTCAACCACCGTCTGCAGCGCCGCCTTGTCCTCCTTGTTGCGCAGCTTGCACCGCACCACGTAGTTGTGCGCGATGATCCAGGACGCGAACGACTCCTTCATGTGCACGAGCGCGTCGATGCACAGGGGGAGCAGGAAGTAGGTGTGCTCCAGGAGCAGCATGGGCCAGCTCGGGGTCTTGAACTGGTACGTGCTCTGGAAGGTCTTCTCGCCGGTGACGACGTGCGCGAGCTCCTGGCCGACGTACCCGACCGCCATGAGCTTGAGCGCGTCCGTGGTGGAGAAGGAGGGCGCGAGGACCTCGGCGACCGCCACCAGGCCGGCCATCCAAGCGGCGGTGGCGACCCACAGCCCGACGTTCTTCAGCGCCACGAACAGGGAGATGACGTACGCGCCGACGAGCGCCTCGTACGCGTACTCCACGTCGATGGCCTGGCGGAGCATCACCAGCGCGGCGACGATGCCCACGGGGGTGGTGATCATGTGCAGAGCCACGTTCAGGGAGTTGGTGTGGTACGCGCGGAAGCGCACCGCGAGATCCGCGTAGGCGGACATCGTGCTGCTGATGGGCGGGACGGAGACACTCCGTTCGACGCCGTGCGGCGGATCCTTCGAACGAAGGAAGAGGCGAGTCGAGACACGCGGCGGTGTTCGAGGCCTTCGCGCGGGTGAAACTCGCGCAAGTAACGTCCACGAACGACTGGCGTTCGCGTCGGTCGAAGTGGCGGCAGAGGGGAGGCGCGCGCGCGTGAGCGACGTCACCGCTTCGGTGATCACGAACCGGCGAGATTGCGCGAGACGTGGACTCGTCCGTGGTGTGCACACCACAAACACGCGGCGTGATTTTTTGGCACGGAAATCCAAATCTCGTATGGGCATACAGTCAGAACAAATTTGCGTAGCTATGTTCCGTACGTGAAGAATTTCGCGCGCGATCCCGCGTTCGAACGGTTCGAGAGATCGGGAACTCTCAAAAAAAAAAAAAAAAAACGATGACAGCTCGTTTCGACAGTGCGCAAAAATACATTTTCTTCTCATCGCGCGACCGCGTCGTCCTCAACCGCATCCGGACGTTAGTCCCCCCCGCCCCACCACTTCTTCGCCTTGGACTCCTTGAGGAACGCCTTGTACTTCTTGGACATCTCCTTCACCTCCTCGGCGTCCCAGCCCGCGTCCAATTCGTCCTCGGCGGTCTGGTACTCGGAGAGCACCGCCGCCTCCGCGCGCGCCTTTTGCTCGGCGCGGCGCCGGTCGGCGGCGCTCACCGTCGCGGTCGCGCCCGGCGCCGCGGCGGAGGAGGAGGGGTCGTTTTTGGCGGCGTTTTCGTTTCTGTCTCTCGCCTCGCGCAGTTTCGCCTCCGCCGCCGCCGTGGCGTCCCCGCTCGCCCGGTTCATCTGCCGGATGCGTTCCAGGCGGCGACGCTCATCCTCCGCCGCCGTCTCCGAGGACGCCGCCGCCGCCGAGCCATCGTCCATCGCGGACCGCCACCGCGCGCGTTGCGCGTCGCGGTCCGCCGCCAGCTGCTTCTCCAGGACCGCACGTTGCCGCTCGCGCCCCGCACCGCCGTCGCGCCCGCGGTCGGTCCGGCCCGCCTCGCGGTCGAACGCGGCGTACCCGGCGTCATCGCGCGTTCGCCCGCCCGCGCCGGCGTACGCCGAGAGCGCAACCGCGGCGAGCGTCAGGCCGCCGCCGATCAGAGAGGAGGGCTTGACCCCGACGTACGCCGCGGCGGTGGCGACGTAGGGATTCGGACTCGCGTCCACCGCCACCGTCGCCGCTTTCGCCTTGCGCCGCGCCGCGGTCACCAGCCCCCGCGCGTCTTCGGGCGTGGGGAGGCTCGAGCGCAAGCCCTCGACTTTCTCCGCGGCGACCGCGGCTTTCTCGGACACGGTGGTCCGGAACGCGCTCGACGAAAGCTTCGCCGTTTCTTTTCCCGCAGACTTGCCCTTCGCCGACTTCGCGGTTTGCGCCTTCGCCGCCTTCGCCTTGGTCTCGGCGAGTTTAGCCTTCTCCTTCGCGAGCTTCGCGTCGCGCTGAGCCTTCGCCTCCGCCTCACGCTTCGAAGCCGCGTCCGCTTCCTTCTTCTCCTTGGCGGCGCGTTCCTGCGCAGCCTTCGCCTCGATCTCGGCAGCCTTGAGCTTCTGCTTCGCCGCCGCCGCCGTCTCCTGCGCCTTCGCCTCCAGCGCGGCTTTACGCCGCGCAGCCTCTTCCGCCTTGACGGCGTCCGAGTCGACCCGCTCCTTCTTGGTCCTCTCGCGCGCAGCCTGTGCGGCAGCGTTCTTCTCGGATCGCTCCGCGGCCATCTTCGCCTTCTCCGCGGCGGCTTCCGCCTCCGCCTTGCTCTTCGCCTCCGCCACCTTCGCCTTCGTCGCAGCGTCCGCCTTCGCCTTCTCCTCCGCCTTCTTCGCAGCTTCCTTAGCCCTTCGCTCGCGCGCGCGCGCGTCCTCCTCGGCGCGCTCCTTCGCCTCCCTGGCCTCCGCAGCAGCCTTCGCCTGCGCCTCAGCCTTCTTCGAGGTCTCCGCCTTCGCCGCCGCCTTCGCCTTCGCCGCCGCCTCCTTTGCCTGCGCCTTCTTCTTCTGTTCGGGGGACATGGACGCGAGCTTCGCCTTCACCTCCGACGCGCGCCTCGCCTCCGTCTCGCGTTGCGCCTCCTGGCGCGCCGCCTTCGCGCGCGCCTCGCTCACCATCCGCTCGCGCTCGGCCTCACGCGCCAGCGCATCCTTCGCGCGCTCGGCGCGCTCCTCCGCGGCGGCCCGCGTCTCGCGCTCGGCGGCTTTGCTGAGCTCCTCGCGGCGCACGAGACGCGCGTTCTCCAGCTCGGCCTCACGCGCCTCGGCGGCGGCGCGCTCTACGGCGCGTCGCTCTCGATAGCGCTGCTTGGGCGTCTTGCCGTCGTCGCTCTTCGCGGTGATCGAGGCGACGTCCGCGCGGACGGTATCGACAAACTTGCTCACGGGATTGGACGCGAGTTTCGATTCGGCCGTCCCCGCGTCCGCCTTGGTCTTGCCGAGACGCCGCTCCTCGTCCGCTTTTTTCTTGCGCGTGTACGCGAACCACGCCCCGAGCGCGACCGTGGCGGTCGCGCGGAACACCACGGGGTTTTCCTCGTCCTCGTCGTCGTCCTCGTCGTCGTCGTCCACCCCGTAGTACGGTGATTCCTCTTCGTGCTCGGCGAGCCTGGGCGACGGGGACGGCTGCGGGGCGCCGTTCATCAGATCGCTGAAGTGGCGATCGAAAGATTCCAGCCCGTGCGGCGTCCCAACCGTGGCGGTGTCGCGAGGCGCCGCCCGCGGCTGGGGCAAGACATCGCGTCGCCCCGGACGTCCCCGGCCCGGCGCCGTCGCGACCAAATTGCGGGAATTATAAATGCTATCTCCCCGCGCGGACGCGGCGGCGACGCAGGGCACCGCCGCGCGCATCGCGCCCGCGGACATCGCCGCGGTCGTCGTCTCCCCTCGACCGGTGAAACGAGGAAACGCGCTGTCGAGACGGTCGAAGGACGCGTCGTCGAGAGTGCTCGGAAAGCACGACGGTTCGAGACCTCGGTGATCACACTGCCAAACGGACGCAAAAATCACCCAATCCGAAGCGAGCAAAGAAACCGAAACCAAAGTCGGCCATCGGCGGCAACCAGATTCGCGGCGCAGCAGGCGTTGGTCGCGCGCTCGAGAAACCCGGAGGAGGTCGGTCGTCGGACCACTGCGACGATGGAGGCTGCGGCGCGCGCGTGCGCGACGGCTCGATCGGCGCCCGCGTCGTGCTCATCGCGCGCATGGCGCGCCCCGACGCGCGTGCCTCCCCGAACCTCGTGGTCCGCCTCGCCTCGCCGCGTCGGGCGCGCCCCTCGCCGAACAGCGCGCGTCTCGCTCGTGACCGTCGCCGCGAGGAAGGACGGCGGTCTGATCGTGCGCGACGTGGAGTACACCCCAGTGGGCGCGGGCGTCACCGTGCTGGAGCGCGTGAACCTGCGCCTTCCCCCCACGGGTCTGAACTTGATCGTGGGCCGGAGCGGGAACGGGAAATCGACGTTGTTGTCGCTCGTCGCGGGGCTCGCCGAGCCCACCGGCGGCGTCATAACGTTCAGCGACTTGGACCCCGGCGTCCACCTCAGCGCCGCCAGGCGCCTGGACAGAGTCGGCCTGGTGTTTCAGTTCCCCGAGCGGCACTTCCTGGGGAAGAACATGCTCCAGGAGCTGACGTTCGGGTGGCCGCAGACGAACGAGTCCTTCCCCGAACGAAGGCGGCTGGCGCTGCGGCTGCAGGAAGCGCTCGCGGCGGTCGGGATGGCGGATTTCCCGCTGGACACGCCCGTGCGCTCGCTGAGCGGGGGGTACAAACGGCGTCTGGCGCTGGCGATCCAGCTCGTGCGCGACCCGTACGTGCTGTGCCTGGACGAGCCGCTCGCGGGCCTGGACTGGATGGCGCGCGCGGAGGTGACCAAACTGTTGGCCAACCTGCGGCGCGAAAGGGCGGTGGTGGTGGTGTCGCACGACGTCGAGGAGATTGCGCCAGTTGCGGACCGCGCCTGGCGCATGGGGCCGGGGGGGGTGATGCGCCCGGAGCCGGAGCTCGCGCAGGGCGCGGCGAGAGCCTTCGGGGACGCAGCCAGCGAGTTCTCGGGGTTCATGTAGCGACCGTTAGATCGTGTGTACGGTAGGAACCGGGGCTCGCGTAAGGAAGCGCGAACGTAAAAACGACGGACGTTTGGTTTTTCCGCCGTCACGGCGTACGGTACAAGCTCCGGTGAGGCCGCGCTTCGACGCCTCCGCGTCGACGCCGTGGGGTCTGCGTCGTCGCGTGAGCGTCGTCGCGCGACGCACGGAGATACACAGAGCGTCACTCTTTTCGCGCGTCCCCGAAGAACAGGAGCGCTCTACGCGGGGAAGGGCGCACCTTCTCCCCAAGCCTCGTCCCCGGACCCGTCGTCGCCCGGCCCCGCCTCGCCCCCGTCGCCCGGCCCCGCCTCGGAGGCCGGGTCCGGGTCCGGAAGGCCGTGCGTCTCCACGCCGTTCAGGGTCCACCCCGCGGGACCTGAGCTGTCGAACGCCCTCGCCCAGGTCAGAGACCCGTCGTCGTCGTCGCTGGCGCACTCGATCAACGCCGCGTTGGCGACTCGCAAAGACACGCGCTCGCCCGTGAAATCGCTCGCGGCTTCCTCCCACCCCTTGTTGTGCCCGACGAGCAGCACGCAGCGCACGGCGCGCGCCGCTCCGCCCTCGTCCGTCTTTTCGTTTTCAGCCTTCGCCGCCCACTCCACGATGGTCTCCTTCAGGTGGTCCGCCGTCACGCCGTCCATCGCGGCGACGGCGTAGAGCGAGCCCATGAAGACGGTGGTGGCGTCTCGCAGCGGCGCGTGCACCGCCTGCATCGCCGCCAAGGTCTCGCGCGACCGCGTCGAGGCGCTGCACAGCACCAGGTCGGGGTCCGCCCAACCCGCGTCCACCACGCGCTCGCACAGCGCCGCCGCGGCGGATCGGCCCCACGCCGTGAGCGGGCGGTCGTGATCCTTCAAGCTCGCGTCCTCCGTGCAGCTGTCGGAGTGGCGCAGCACGATCATGCGCAGCGGCCGGGGCGCGGACGCCGAGGACGAGGGTTCCGCCCCCGCGGATGCCTTCGCGGGTTTTCCGACGCGCGCGCGCCGGGGGGGCGCGGCGGTCGCGCGGGGGCGGGGACGGGGGGGGACCCGCGCCCCGAGGTGGGCGAACGCGGGGCTGGTGACCGCGAACGCGGTCATCGTCTTCAGCGGTCGGGGCGGATCCGACGGTCACCTGACGTCAGGTGATGGCACGCGCCCTTCGAACTGCGCCCTTGTGGCCGTGCGTCCCTCCGATGTCCGCGGGACGATTTTTTTTGCCACCGAGGCATGTTTCGCGCGTGTTTTTCTCTCACGGTCTGTGTGACTCATGATTTGGCCTCGACTCGACGCAAAAGTGGATTGCGATCCATCTCTCCGAGAACGCAGAGGCACTTTTGCGAGCCGAGGCGCGCCGACGCACCGCAGTCGCCACGGCGTCGAGGGGACGGCGGTCCCGGCGCGAGAAGGCGATCCGCGATGTCAAAGTTCAACCGCCTGCTGCTGGTGATCAAGCAGACGGCGTTCGCGTCGTACACCGCGCGCGAGGAGCTGGCGCAGGCTGCCGGTCGGACGCTTCGGTTCGACCACGCGCGCATGGCGCGTCTGCGCGAGCGGCACGACACGCACATGTTCCAGGTGGAGCGGATCACCAAGCTGCTCGAGCAGCGGGGCGCAGCGACCACCTCGGTGATGCGCGATGACGTGACCCCCGACCACGTCACCGACGCGGACTTGGTCGTGGCGCTAGGCGGAGACGGCACGACCCTGATCGCGTCGCACAAGCTGGATGGCGAGCTGGGCGCGACCCCGTTGGTCGGGGTGAACACCGACCGCGCCTCGCCGAGCGACCTCGCGACGCTGTACCGCTCGGCCGAGCCTTTCGACATGCGCCGGAGCACCGGGCACCTCTGCGCGTGCACCTCGGACAACGTCGAGACCGTCCTCGACGATATCGTCTTCGGGCGGGTCGAGCCGACGCGCCTGACGCGCGCGCGCGTCGACGTCGCCGGCGTCGTGCTCCCCCCCGTCTTGAACGACGTGCTCATCGCGCACCCCTCGCCCGGCGCGGTCTCGCGGTACAGCGTGCATGTCTCGAGGAAGGAACGGGACGGGAGGGACGGGAAGGGCGAAGGAAGCGGCGGCGTTTCCAAAAACGCGTCTCGGGACGAAAAGAAAAGCCCGTTGTGGTTCCACGTGCGCTCGAGCGGCTTGCGTGTGTGCACGGCGGCCGGGTCGACGGCGGCGATGCGCTCGGCGGGGGGCGAGCCCATGCACTACTCCTCGCGCGAGCTGCAGTTCATGGACCGCGAGCCGATTTATTTCGACCACGCGCCGCCGCCGAGCTCGGGGCACGGCTTCTACTCGCAGCACGAGACGATGACGTTCCGGTGGAACTCGCGCGCGGGCACGGTTTTCCTGGACGGCGCGCACGTGACGCACGACGTGCGGATGGGAGACCGCGTCTCCATCAGCGCGGACGCGCCGCAGCTGCGCCTGTTCACGTCCCCGTGGTTCCGCCGGAACCACTCGAACATGTGGCCGGACCGGCGGGAGGCCATGAAGCACGCGAACGGGGGCGCGGAGGACGGGCTGCTGGGGGACCGCGACTGGATCGTCGACGGGTCGTGAGGCGGGAGGAGCGAACCGCGCGCGGTTTCTTTTTATACGTAGCGGACCGGTACCGCGTTACGACGTCGCGATATCGTCTCCGAACGGTGTTGCGAAGAGCACCACGCGAACATGAAAACGACGCTCATCTCACGACGTTCATCCCTCGACGCCCTTGTACCGCCACTCCGCGTATTGGCCGGGGTCGGTGAGCGCGGCGAACCCGGCAGCCTCCGCGACGCCGCGCACCGCCTCGACGCACCCCGCGCCGCCAAACTCGAGGCCGACGCACTTGCCTCGCGCCAGCGCCTTGACGACGCGCGCGCGCTCGGCGATGTCGAACCCCAGCGCGCCCCCGTCCGCGTCCGTGATGTCGGCGTCCGCCCGGTTCAGGAACTCCGCCAGCCATGGCTCGCTCAGCGCACACGAGTTGGTGCGCACCAGCACGGCTTTGCCGGCGGTCATCTGGACCATCTCGCGCGCCATCGGCTCATCCGCCTCCGGGACCAAAACGAGACACCCCTCGCCCGACTTCGCCACCGGGCCCCTCTCCCCCCACGTGCGGAAGCACAGGGGAGGCTGGCCGTCCGCCCCGACCGCTCGGAGCGCTTCCTCGACCCCGGCGAGCCCGGGGACCTCGGGAAGGGGCGCTAACGCCTCGATGGCCGTAGCGTCCGCGGGGACCAGACTCCAGTCCGGGTGCGTCTCCTTGTTGAAGTTGAACACGTGACTCCAGAAGTTGCTGTACGGCGTCATGCCCGACGCCTTGAGCTGCGCGCCGAGCGCGTCGTAGTGAAAATCGAAGCACCCGAACCGCATATTCGAGGACGTCTCGATGATGGGTTTCGTGGCGACCAGCAGCCTGGAGTCCACGTCGACGCAGTCGCGCGTCCGGAACTGCCGGCACACCGCCACGAGGACGCAGGATTCGCAATCGCGCAGGAACACGCTTCCGGTGGTGGGACCCACCACGATCTTACACCGCTTGCAGTCGTCGATCATCACCGAGTCGCACACGTCGAGGAGATAAATCTCGCAGTCCTCGCACGAGTCCAGCACGAACTGCTGCCCGTCGATCGAGCCGGGGGGCTTGACCAGCGTCTCCCCTTTGCGTTCGAGGAAGATGAAATCTTTCGGGTCTAGTTTTTTGGCATCCGCGCCCGGAGCGTCGGAGGCTTTGGAAGGCGACGTGGGGGTGGACGACTGCACCTGGTACTTGTCCCCCCCCTCGACCTTGCTGAATATGCACCCCATGACGACGGTCGAGGGTCGCGGTCACTCGGATGGTGTCGCGAGTGGTTGTGACCCTAGAACGATAACGGTCGGCACTTACGATAAAAATCAAACGACAACGGAGTTTTCAGCACACAACTGCGTCGTGAACGCATAGGGAGAAACTCGATACTTCTTCAGTCGTCAGTCGCGAACGGCGTCGTTCTCTGTCTGCGACGGAATACGTACGATACGTCCTGTCCTTCACCGGCTACGGCATCCATTCGCTTCTCGCCGAGCGCGAACTACGCACCCACCCGCCTCGCTTCGACCCGCCTCGGGTCCTTGACCCGCACGCGGAACACGAAGAACATGAGCGTCCCGTACAAGAAGAAACACCGCTCGAACCGCAGCTCGCCCCCCGGCGCGCCCCGCGACGAAGACGACAGGTCCGTCCCCATATCCCACGCCGTGGTGATTGGCGCGGTGGCCATCGCCGCCGCTGCCGCCGCCGCCTTCGTGGCCTCGCGACCGAGACTGGCGAGCGTGCGCGCGTCACCGGGAGACACGCTACCCGCCGTTTCCGCGGTTCCCTTCGCCTCGCCGCGCTCCAAGTCCGACGCGTACGCCGGCTGGCGCACCGTGGACCCGAGCGCGCCGGCTTCGATCGCGCGCAGGTTCTCGGCATCGTCCACGTCCTTTCCGAGCACGACTCGACTGAACACGTACCCGCACATGCGCCGGCGGCGACGCATGGCCCACGTGTCGAGCATCGCCGCGCGCCCGTCATCCGCGGGAGGCGTGTCCGCGGCCCAGGCGTGCAACGCGCGAGCCAGCGCGCGCGCCGCCGCCGTCGCCGCCGCGACGCCACCGCCGCCGGAGACGTCGTCGATCTCCGCGCCCCGCGCGCCGAACGCGACGTCTACACCACCGAGGGCGTCGCACGCGCGCGTGTACGCCTTCAGCGCGTCCTCGATGGCTTTCGCGTGCGCGCGCTGCGCCGCCTCGGTCGCCCCGGAAGTCCCGGAAGTCGAACCCGCGCGCGGGTCACCTTCCCCCGGCGCGTCGCGGCCGACCCGCACGGCGTAGTCCATCAGGCGCGACATGTCGGCATCGGGCTCCGACGCGCACCCGCCTCCGTCCGCGGCGCCGCCCCTGAGCTCGTAGCCGTGCGCGTCCGCGGCCTCGACGAGCATGCGCGCGCAGGCGGCCACGGCCGCGGCTTTGCTCCAGCCCTTGCGCTTGCCCCTGGTGCTGAACGTCACGGCGACGACGCCGCCGTCGGCGACGGCGTGCCGGGAGAAGATGTCCCAGATTTGCTGCTCGCGCTGCGCGACGGCGCCGCAGTGGTCGAGGTACACGAGGTGGAACGGCGACGCGGTGGGCCTCCTACGCGCCAGGACGTCGCGCACGTCCGCCGCGTACGCCGAGCACTTCGGCGCAGAGGGCGCCGCCGCGCGCCGCAACGCCCGCGCGACGTGCGTGTGCTGATTCGGGACGAACACGGCGGCGGGCGGGAACCCGAACGCCGCCAGACGGTCCCCCTTTTCCCTTTCCCGAAATCCGAAAGAGACGCTCTGCTCGAAGGCGACGGACGGGTCGTCCGCAAACGAAGCGTCGTCTTCCGCGGCCTCGTCGAAGGAGGCGGACGCGTCCTCGAAGTCGGGGAAGGCATCCTCGAGCGAAGGCGCTTGGCCCGCGGCGAACTCGCCGGACCGGCCGGACCCGAGCCTCCCCCGGAACCAGCGGCGCCGCCGCCGCCGCCGCCGCGCGCGGCGGTCCTCTCGCCCGAGCGCCTGCGCGGCAGCCAGCGCGGTGGCGGTCCTCCCATCCGCGGCGTCCAGGATGAGCGCGGGCGCGGCGGACGGAGGCACACCGCGCCAGGCTGCGCTCGCGGCCGCGGCTGCGGCGACGGCGGCGTTGGTTAAAGCCTTGTCCGCGGACGTCTGGTTCCTCTCCCCGGGCGCCGCGTAGTCGTCGGCGCGCCAGCGGCACAGGAACGTGCCCCTGTGCTGTTCGGCGAGAAATTCGCGCTCGCGCGCCTCCATCTCCTCGCGCACGCTCGCCACCGCGGCTCCATCGACGCGCCGAAGCAGCGCCATCGCCGCCGCCACGCACGCGAACGCCGTCGCCTCGAGCCGGAGCGCCGCCACGCGCGCCGCCGCGTCGGCGACGGAGCCGGCGACGGCGGCGACCCCCGCCCCGCCGAGCGCGATCGCGACTGCGGGGTGCATCCATGCCTGCAACGCACGTCTCGCGGCGGTTTGCCGCGCCTCGCACGCCTCGTGCGCCGCGGTTTTGAGTCGCGCGAACGCGTAGTGCGCGTCGCGTCCGGCGGACACGACAGCCGCGCGCGCCGCGCGATCCGTCTCGGTCTTGGCCGTAGCCGGCGCCAGCGTGCGCGCCAGCCCCGGCGCGGCGAGCCCCTCTTTGAGACGCAGGACGATCTCGAAGAGCCACGCCATCGCCGCCGCCGCCGCGGGCGCGAGCACGAGTCCCACCAGCGCGCCTTGTGCGAGCCCCGCGAGCGACTCGCGCAGCGCAGCATCCAGCGCGGACGCCGCCGGGGTGGCTGCGGCGCTCTCCGGGGCGAGGAAGAGCACCGCGCCGAAACAGCGCCACGCCGCTCGGAACGCGCCGAGCGCGGCGACGAGTGCCCACGCGGCGCGCGCGAACCGAGCGACCCAGCCTCGTCCCAGCGGTGGCGGCCAGGCGTACGACCCAGGTCCAGACGCGGACGCGAACGACGACGGTGTTCCAGGGACGTCATTCACGAAGCCTCCCGGGTCGCGCGCCGGAACCCACCACGCTTTTCGTTCGTGCTCGTCTATGCGGAGGGACTCCAGGTCATCCCCGTGGCTGTACCCGTGGGGAGGGTCAATGCGCGTCGGGGCGTCGTTCGGGTCGGAAAGCCAGGCCACGTGGGGGTCGCTCGAGTCGCCAGATGCGTTCGAAGCCGCGCGGACGCGCACGCTGAGCCTCGCGTTGCCGAGCGCGGCTCTGTCGAACCCGCCGACCGAGGGCTCCGACAACCCCGCGCGTGGAAAATCTGCGCCAGGCCTCGCGCCGCGGGTAGCGAGGGAACTAGAGCCGAAGGCGGGGTCAGGGGCGGGGGCGGGGCGCGACCATGCCCGCAGATGGGTCCGAGGTCGCCAGGAGGCCCGTTGTAGGGCTCGTAGGTCCGCCGCTGCCACCGTCCACGTCGCCATCCTCGGAGCGGGGCGCGGCGAGCAGTAAAATAAAAAGCGTCGGCGGTCGACCTCTCCGATGTGAAACGGAGAACTTCGAAGTGCCGATGCTCTCGACGAGATCTGCCGAACTCGTCCGAGATACGGAAGGAGGGACGGTCGCTCTTCACGGCCAGTGGCGACATGCGCGCGGCGGAAGCGGTGGCTCCGGGGCTGCGATGGGGCGTGGGCGCGCCCCGCGGTCGGGTCGGAGGCCAGCCACCTCCGCGGGTACGCGGGGGCGTCCGGGGGATCGCGATCCCCTGGCGGGGACCGGGTCGTGCGGTGCTCTCGAAAACGAAAACGAACGCTTTCGATCCCGACGCGGTGGGGACGATCGCGCCGTTGGCGCTGGACGCGGTGAGCGGCGGGTCCGCCGCGCTCGCCGCGGCCACGAAAACGGTGGGTGACCTTTCGGACATCGCGGCCGCGCCCCCCGGCGCCGCGGCGGCCGCTCCGAGCGCAGCGTCCGAGACCCTTCGCGTGCTCGGCGCGGCCATCCTCGATCGGCACTCCGTCTGGTGGGCGCTCGCGTCGCCTCTGTTCGCGCTGTCGGTGGCGCCGTACCTGCTGTTCCTGAAACGCGTGTACGACGCCCCGAGCGCGACGGACGAGATGCGCGCCTCGTTCGCCACGCTGCTGCTGTTCGTGGTGGTGTCCATCCCCGCGGAGGCGTACACGCAGGAGGCGTACGGGACGGTCCTTTCCAACATCGACGCGCTGCACTTCCTGATCCAGGCGGCCATCTCGCTGACCAACTTACGGGTCATGCTCGCCTTCCGCGCGGCGCTCGGGAGGGAGGGCCGCGACGCCTCGGAAGGCGATGACACGAACACGATGAACGCGAACTTCTCTAGTATGGACGCGGCGGACGCGGTCGGCTGGGACGGCGAGGGCTGGGACGGGCGCGTGAACAGCGGCAGAGGCGCGCTCGCCAGCGTCGACTGGGGCGGCGGCGGCGACGGCGGCCGGGAAACGCGCGGCGGCGCCGGCGGTTCGCGAAAGTTCGCCGAGTCCGCGGAGACGTTTCGCCCGGGGCAACTCGTGGAGGCCGCGGCCGGCCTGGCGCTGGTCAGCACGTTCGGGCTGATGGCGCTGGACTCCAGGCTCGTAAGGCTGGAGGACCTGGGAGTCCCCGCGTCGTCCCCGTCTCTGGCGTGGGTCTCCAGTTTCCGCGCCGCCGCCGCCGGCGCGGCGGACGCGCTGGCTCCGGGGCTCCCCCCCGGCCCGCCCAACGCGCTCTCCGTGCCGACCTGGGGCGTGCACGTGTTCTCGCTGGTGGAGTGGCTGGTCGCGATGGGGCTCGTGTGGTCGTACGCGGACGTCTCGAAGAACAAGGGCTGGCGCGCGCTGACCTGGGGGATGCTCCCGCTGCATGCCTCGGGCGTGTGCGCGTGCGCGCAGCACTTCTTCTTCAACGCGCCGGACCTGGAGTGGCTCGTCGCCGCGCAGGGCGCGCTGACGTTCGCCGGCAACGCGGGGATGTGCGTCGCGGCGGGAACGATCATCGAGGGGGACGCGGAACGATTCCGAGAAGTAGAAAAGAGAGCCGCGGGAGCCGCGTTCGCGTCGGCGGGTGGCGAACCCGAGAGGGAGACGACGCGCGGAGGCGCGGCGTTTTCCGGGCGCGCCTCCTCCGCGGCGTCCCCCGGCGACGCCGGCGGCGATTCGCGCGTCAACCTGGCGACGTACTTCGCCGACTTCGACGTGGAGAACTTCGCGACGCTGTGGGCCAGCGACGGCGACGCCACCTTCGCCACGAAGATCGCGCTGCTCTCACTGACGCTTGCCGCGGTCGTCCGAGGGGCGTCGCTGGGTGCCGGGCCGTACTTCGCGGACGGCGGCGAGTTGCAAAGCGCCAGGGGGTGGGTCGCCGGGGTCCTCGTCGTCGCGCCGTTTTTGTTGAACGTGCTCAAGTGGCGGCGGCGCGAAGCGGACGCGCCGTCGATGGAACGAAACGCGTCGAACGGCGCGGCGTGGGAGGCGGTCGAGACCGGGGGCGTCCCGGAGGACACGCTCGGCACGGCTCGACCGAAGCGGAACGGAGCGTCTGCCGCCGAGAAACGGAGCGCGGACGAAGAGGTCAAGGCGGGGTCGAGTAGGTGACACTAGACTTTTATTCGGTCGATTTTCATGACCTTATTCCGAAGTTCCGACCCGTTGTCCGCCGGATGAAGTGCCGCTTCCTCGTGTCGTTCGACGCTCGTCCCGCGAGGCACTCACCCGCGCGCAGCCTTTCGGTACATGGACAAGCGAACGCTAGCCGCGACGGGACTGCTGGTATGGGCGGGCGCGCTGCAGGCGCACATGTGGTACGTCACGTCCTCCGACGAGTATAAGCAGTCCACCATCTCCAAGGCCGGCGACGCCACCGACTGGAGCTTTTCGTTCGGGTCGTCGAAGCCGTCCAAGGACGAGGACAAGTGAGCCTCGCGTACCGATTAAGTAGACTAGTCTAGCAAGCGAGGTGGGGGTCGAAGATCTCCTCGACCCGTCCTCGCGCGTCTTCCGGCCGAACGTCTTCCGGCCGAACTCGCGACCGCGCGAACCTTGGGGAGATCGGGAGGGTCGTCCCGAAACGCGATGGCGAATTCGTTCGAGCCCGTCGAGAACCGCGGCGCCGCGCGCGCGGCGCTGGGCGTGGTCATCGCGAACGTCGACGCCGACACCGTCGCCCGGCTCGCCGTGTCGTGCCGCGCGCTTCGCGACGACGCCAGGTGCGTGCCGTCCGTAGTCTTCGGGCCCTCATCCAACGCGTGGACCGCCGGGAGGGACGAGCCGCCCGACGCGATCGGCGCGCCGGGACGCGCCGACGCCGTCGTGTCGGCGGTGGTCACCAGGCACAGGCCCGGGCGACTCCGCCGCTTGGTGCTGTGCCCCCCTCCCGAGAACGGGGGCCGCGTGTTCACGGCGCCGTGGTCGCGAGGGTCTCCAGAGTCTCGAGGGTCTCGAGGGTCTCGAG
>Ga0181561_10002491_pt1 | contig 16237 bp, 11 predicted proteins | sample 011ome_19_FD_133760 | JGI IMG/M metagenome (GOLD analysis project Ga0181561, IMG submission 133760) | Coastal salt marsh microbial communities from the Groves Creek Marsh, Skidaway Island, Georgia - 011510BT metaG (megahit assembly) | ecosystem: Environmental > Aquatic > Marine > Intertidal...
ATCTGCGGCTCGGAAGGGCAGCTGGGCGTTGTCACCGAGGCCACCCTGCGGATCCTGCCCAAGCCCGAAGGCGCGCGGCCCGTTCTGATCGGCTATGACAGCAACGAGGTTGCCGGCGAGTGCGTGTCGGACATCATCAGGGCGGGTGTGCTACCTGTCGCTATCGAATTCATGGACCGCCCCTGCATCGAGGCGACCGAGGCCTTCGCCCATGCAGGCTATCCGTTGTGCGAGGCGCTTTTGATCATCGAGGTCGAGGGTAGCCCCGCCGAGATCGACGAACAGCTTGCCCTGATCAAAGAGATCGCCCGCCGCCACAACCCGGTCGAACTGCGCGAGGCGCAGGATGCTGACGAGGCGGCACGCATCTGGCTTGGTCGCAAATCTGCATTTGGGGCGATGGGGCAGATCAACGATTATATGTGCCTCGACGGGACAATCCCTGTTTCCGAGTTGCCCTACGTCCTTCGCCGGATCGGCGAGATGAGCAAGGAATACGGGCTTGGCGTGGGCAACGTGTTTCACGCGGGCGACGGCAATATGCACCCCTTGATCCTCTATAATGCCAACAAGCCCGGAGATCTGGAGCTGTGCGAGGCTTTCGGAGCCGACATCCTCAAGCTCTGCGTCGAGGTGGGCGGCTGTCTGACAGGCGAGCATGGCGTGGGCATCGAAAAACGCGATCTTATGACGGTTCAGTTCTCACCCGATGACCTTGAAGCGCAGATGCAGGTAAAGGACGTGTTCGATCCCGAATGGCTCCTCAATCCGGCCAAGGTCTTTCCGCTCGCCTCGAGCGAGGCGCGCCGCGCTGCGACGGGGGAAGCCGCATGATCCGGCCGGAAAGCGAAGAAGAACTGGCCGGTATCGTCGCTGACGCTACGGGGCCACTCAGCATTCAGGGCGGCGGAACGCGCGGCTTTGCCGAGAATGCAAGGGGCGAGCGCCTGACGACCGCTGGCATCACTGGGATCACCCTTTATGAGCCGGGCGCATTGACCCTCGTAGCCCGCGCCGGAACGCCGGTTGATGAAATCCGCGAACGGCTGGCAAAGGACAACCAGCGCCTGCCCTTCGAGCCGATGGATCACCGCGCGCTTCTTGGGACTGAAGGCGAGCCGACCATTGGTGGCGTCTTGGCGGCCAACATTTCGGGCCCGCGCCGCGTTATGGTCGGTGCGGCGCGCGACTATGCGCTCGGCCTGCGGTTTGTCGACGGGCGCGGCACAGTGATCCGCAACGGCGGGCGGGTGATGAAGAACGTGACGGGCTACGATCTCGTCAAGCTGTTGTCGGGAAGTTACGGCACCCTTGGCATCCTTACCGAGGTCAGCCTCAAGGTCCTGCCCAAGGTGGCGGCAAGCGCGACCATCGTGCTCAATGGGCTTTCCGACGAACAAGCCGTGGCCGCGATGGCCGCTGCGCTTGGCTCGCCTTTCGAGGTGAGCGGCGCGTCGCATGATCCGGCCACCGGCGAGACCCATCTGCGGCTTGAGGGCTTTGAGGAATCGGTCCGCTATCGCTCGGAGCGGCTGGCAGAGTTGCTGAGGCCCTTCGCTCCGCCGCAAATTGAGGCGAGCCCCGAGGCTGTCACCAAGCTCTGGACCGCGATCCGCGATGTGACGACATTTGCCGGCAAAGACGGCGATGTCTGGCGGCTTTCGGTCAAGCCGAGCGATGCGCCCGTGCTTGTCGCCCGCGCAGGCGCGAAGCAGGCGCTCTATGATTGGGGCGGAGGCCTTGTTTGGCTTCGGACCGATGCAGGGGCAGACCTGCGCGCCAGCCTCGGCCCCTTTGCCGGCAACGCGACGTTGATCCGCGCCAGCGCCGAGACCCGCGCACGCCTCGGCATCTTCCAGCCCGAGCCCGCGCCGTTGGCGGGCCTCTCGGCGGGCCTTCGGGCCCAGTTCGATCCCCGCGGGATCCTCAACCCCGGCATGATGGGCTGACGATGCAGACGACTTTCACCCCCGAGCAGTTGACCGATCCGGGCATCCAGCGCGCCAACGAAATCCTGCGCGCCTGTGTGCACTGCGGCTTTTGCACGGCCACCTGCCCGACCTATCAAGTGCTCGGTGACGAGCTCGACAGCCCGCGCGGACGCATCTATCTCATCAAGGATATGCTCGAGAACGAGCGTATCCCCGATGCCAAGACGGTCGGTCATATTGACCGCTGCCTCTCGTGTCTTGCTTGCATGAGCACCTGCCCTTCGGGCGTGCATTATATGCACCTGATCGACCACGCCCGCGCCTATGTGGAAGACCATTACAAGCGCCCGCTGACCGATCGCGCCCTGCGCTGGGTTCTGGCGCGTATCCTGCCCTATCCGGGCCGGTTCCGGCTTGCGCTGCTCGCCGCCAAGATGGGCCGGCCTTTCGCCCGCCTCCTGCCCGATCCGCGCCTGAGGGCGATGATCGCGATGGCCCCCAAGCGCATCCCGCCGGTGAGCCGTAACGACGATCCGCAAAGCTTTGCTCCCGTCGCCCCGCGCAAGATGCGCGTCGCGCTGATGACGGGCTGCGCCCAGAAGGCGCTGAATACCGATATCAACGACGCCACGATCCGGCTTCTCACCCGCCTTGGCTGTGAGGTGGTGATCGCCGAGGGCACCGGCTGTTGCGGGGCGCTCACCCATCACATGGGCAAGGAAAGCGAAAGCCACGCCACCGCCGCAAAAAACATCCGCGCGTGGGCCGCCGAGATGGACGGGTCTGGCCTCGACGCCATCGTTATCAACACCTCGGGCTGCGGCACCACGGTCAAGGATTATGGCCATATGTTCCGCAACGATCCGCTGGCAACTGACGCTGCCCGTGTCTCGAAGATCGCGATGGATGTGAGCGAGGTTCTGTCGGAGCTCGATTTTCCCGCCGCCCCCGCCGCGCAGGAAATGCGCGTCGCCTATCACGCCGCCTGCTCGCTCCAGCACGGTCAGAAGATCAAGACCTTGCCCAAAGACCTTTTGAAGAAAGCTGGCTTCACGGTTCTGGAGCCCGCCGACCCGCACCTGTGCTGCGGCTCTGCCGGCACCTACAACCTGATGCAGCCCGAGATTTCCGGCCAACTCAAGGCGCGCAAGGTCCGCACCCTTGAAGCGCTGGCCCCCGATGTGATCGCCGCAGGCAACATCGGCTGCATGATGCAGATCGGCTCTGGTACAGGCGTTCCGGTCGTTCACACGGTCGAGCTTCTGGATTGGGTTACGGGTGGGCCGATCCCGCCAGCGCTAGGTGAAAGCGGACGGCCTAAGTCGGATATTCCAATTCTGCGGTGATGGCGTAAGCTGCTCTCAGCCCCGCGCCAAGACGGGGCCTTGAGGACGACAGGATGATCCTGATCTTTCGCGCTCTTGCCCTTTGGCTGTGCCTCGCCTCAATGGCGGCGGCGCAGGGCTCGGGGCTTGTCTCGCTACAAACGGGGCAGGCGGGGCGCGGCTGGGAGGGCGTCGGGCGGGTCGATATCGACGGCAAGGGGTTTTGCAGCGGGGCGCTGATCGCAGAAGACCTCGTTTTGACTGCCGCGCATTGCCTTTTTGAAAAAGACGGCAGCGAAATCGGCGCCGACCGGTTTCATTTCCTCGCAGGACTTCGCACGGGCCGCGCCGAGGCCTACCGCGATGTGCGCCGCGCTGTGGCACATCCAGCCTATGTCCTGCGAGCGGGGCGCAAAAGCACCGAGGCCGTGCCTTTCGACCTCGCGCTTCTGGAGTTAAGCCAACCGATCCGCACCTCCAAGATCGCACCCTTTCTTATCTCTGGTGATGCGGAAAGCGCCGACGAGTTGGCTGTTGTGTCCTATGCCCGAGACCGCGACACCGCCCCTTCGCTTCAAGACCTCTGCGGCGTCATCGGTGTACAGGACGGCATTGTCATCATGGATTGCGACGCCGATTTCGGCGCAAGCGGTGCGCCGGTCTTCGAGGTGCGAAACGGCATCGCAGAAGTGGTGTCGATCATCTCGGCGATGGCGCGGCTTGAGGATCAGCCGGTCAGCATCGGCCCCGATCTTGGCGCCGCATTTGAGGACCTGATGACCCACTTCATCGAATCCGCTCCCGCATGGTCGGGGGGCGGCCAAAAGGTCATCACACCCGGAGAGCGCACCGAAACCGGAGCGAAATTCGTCCAGCCTTGAGACCTTGAAAGGGGCGCCAGCCACACCCAAATCTAGGGGACCGGGGCGCCAAACGGGCCTCGGATAACCGCCTGTCCCCTCGGGAAGGCCCATCGTTGTCGCTCAATGGAGGATAACCCATGCGCAGTTTTGATCTCACACCCCTTTACCGTTCCACTGTCGGCTTTGACCAGATCGCCGACCTGATGGACCGCGTTTTCGCCAGCGAGACCCCTGGCCAATCCTATCCCCCCTACAACATCGAAAAGACCGCCGAGGACGGCTGGCGCATCTCGATCGCCGTCGCCGGTTTTGCCGATGAAGACCTCGCCGTAGAGGTTCGCGAAAACACCCTTTTCGTTTCGGGCCGAAAGGCGGCCGAGGAAGAGGCCCGCGTCTACCTGCACCGCGGCATCGCCACCCGCGCTTTCGAGCGCCGCTTCCATCTGGCCGACCACGTGCACGTGAAAGGCGCGAGCCACGAGAACGGAATGCTTCACATCGATCTTCAACGCGAAGTGCCCGAGGCCCTGAAACCGCGCCGGATCGAGATTGCCGGCTCCTCGCCGGTCGAGCGTGATCTAGTCGAGGCCAAGGCCGTCAACTGATCCATCGACCCATACAACCAAGAACGCGGGCGCTGAGCCCGCGTTTTTTTTGTGCAAGTGTCGGCCTTGGCACTTGGCAGCTTTGGACTTGCTCACCTAGTCTGTTCAAGCTGCTCTAGAATCTGGATCAAAATGCGCCACATCACAGACTTCCCGCGCGAGATTACCGAGACGCCCGATCAGGGGATCGTTCTGAGCGATGGGTGCAGGCTTTCGGCGCGGATCTGGATGCCTAAGGATGCCACCGCTGATCCGGTTCCGGCAGTTCTTGAATACATCCCCTATCGGAAACGCCACGGCACCTTGCCGCGCGACGAGCTGATGCACCCCTATTTCGCCGGGCACGGCTATGCCGCTGTGCGCGTGGATATGCGCGGCAACGGCGACAGCGAAGGGCTGATGGATGATGAATACACCGAGCAGGAGCTATCTGACGCCTGCGAGGTTATAGCCTGGCTCGCAGCCCAGCCTTGGTGCAGCGGCACGGTCGGGATGATGGGCAAAAGCTGGGGCGGGTTCAATTGTCTGCAAACCGCCGCACTGCGCCCGCCCGCGCTTAAGGCGGTGATCACCGTATGCTCGACGACCGACCGTTTTGCCGACGACATCCACTTCAAGGGGGGCTGTCTCTTAGGGGAAAACCTCGGCTGGGGCGCAGTCATGCTGTCCTATTCCTCGCGCCCTGCCGACCCGATGCTGCGCAACGATTGGCGCGAGGATTGGATCAAGCGGCTTGAGAACGAGCCGTTCCTTTCGCCGCTCTGGGCCAGCCATCAAGCGCGCGATGCCTATTGGAAGCATGGCTCGGTTTGCGAGGGCTATAACGCGATCAAAGCGCCGGTGCTGTCGATCGGTGGCTGGGCCGACAACTACATGAATACGGTCTCGCATCTGGTGTCGAACCTCTCGGTTCCGGCCAAGGGGATCGTCGGCCCGTGGGTCCACCAATATCCGCACACCGCCGTGCCGGGGCCGCAGATCGGTTTTCTGCAAGAGGCGCTGCGCTGGTGGGACCGTTGGCTGAAGGATATCCCGAACGGTGCCGAGGATGATCCGGCCTATCGCGCCTATCTTCTCGACAGCGCCCCGCCCGATGCAAATGCGGGCGACAGACCCGGCGTTTGGCTGGCAGAGCAAGACTGGCCGAGCAGGCGGACAAGTGAGGCGGCGCTGCATCTAACCGACGAGGGGCTTGCCCTTGCGGCTGGGGCGCTGTCGCGCACCGTTTCCACCCCCCAGCACCTCGGGATGCACACTGGCGAGTTTTTTCCGATGGGCCAGAACGGCGAAATGCCGGGCGATCAGGGATCCGACGATGCGCTCTCGGTCTGCTTTGATACACCACCGCTTGAAGCCCCGCTGGCGCTTCTTGGTGCGCCCGTCATCGAGCTTGAACTGTCGACCGACACACCGCGCGCCTTTCTTGCCGCGCGTTTGTGTGATGTTGCGCCCGATGGCTCTTCGGTCCGCATCTGCCACGGCATCCTCAATCTCTCGCACCGCTACAGCATGGAAGACCCGAGCGATCCGGTTCCGGGCGAGGCGCTCAAGATCCGCCTCATCCTCGATCAAACCGGATACCGGCTCGCGGCAGGCCACCGACTGAGGCTCGCCCTTTCAACAACCTACTGGCCTTTTGTCTGGCCTTCGGCGGAAGCGGCGACGCTGACTCTTGCGTCCGGGAGGTTGATCCTGCCGGTGCATCCTGGCGCAGATACTGATGAATGGGTGTTTCCGCCAGCCGAGGCGGCGCGACCGGCCAACCTTCTGAAATTGCGCGAAGGATCTGCCTCGCGCAGCATCGAGCATGATCTGATCGCGGGGACTCACAAGCTGATCGTCACCAACGACGAAGGTGAGACCGAGAACCTCGATCATGGCCTTTGCACAGCGGAAACGACCAAGGAAGTCTGGTCTATCCGGCCGGACGATCCGCTTTCGGCGCGGGTCGATGTTGTTTGGACACAAGAGCTTTGGCGCGGCGCTTGGCGAGTCGCGACCGAAGCGTCGGCCTCGATGTGGGCGGACGCAGAGATGTTACATATGGAGGCGAAAGTTATCGCCCGCGAAGGCGATCACGAAGTTTTCGTACGGGAATTCAAGGATTCAGTAGCCAGAGACCACCTCTAAAGGCCACAATCCCTAAAGATTGTTGCCGCACGAAGAGAATCGCGGTTATTGATTGGTCAATCAATAAAACTACCAGGGAGACTAACATGAACGACGAACTCAAATACCTCGCTGGGCGGGCCGCCCAGGGCCGGGTCAGCCGCCGTGCCTTCATGGGCCGCGCTGCTGCTCTCGGCATCAGCGCAGGTATGGCCGGCAATATGCTTGCTTCGGCCGTGTCTGCTCAGGGCGCTGTCAAAGGCGGAACCCTTCGGATTGGCTCTGTCGGTGGGGAAAGCACCAACAGCCTCGATCCGGCACTCGCCGCCAGCCAGGTGCCCTACCACAACCTGCACCAGTTCGGCGAAACCCTTGTCGAGGTGAAGGCAGATGGCAGCATCGGCTATCGCCTTGCCGAGTCGGTTGAATCGACCCCGGACGCCAAGACGTGGATGTTCAAGATGCGGAGCGGCGTCGAGTTCCACAACGGCAAGAACGTCACCGCCGAAGACGCGATGCGCACGATGGAGCGCCACTCCAACGACGACGCACAGTCGGGCGCTCTGGGCATCATGCGCGGCATCGAGTCGATGAAGGTGGATGGCGATGTCTTCTCCGTCACCCTGTCGACCCCGAACGCCGACCTTCCCTACCTGCTGGCAGACTATCACCTGCAGATTCAGCCGGATGGCGGCTTTGACGATCCGGGCGCGGGCATCGGCGCAGGCGCCTATATGCTCGAAGCCAACGAGCCGGGCGCACGGCACCTGTGGAAGAAGAACCCCAACTACTGGGACGACACCCGTGGTCACGTCGACGAGGTCGAGATCCTCGTCATTAACGACGCGACCGCGCGTATGGCCGCGCTTCAGTCGGGTCAGGTCCATATCGTCAACCGCGTTGACCCCAAGGTGGCCCAGCTTCTCGGCCGTTCGCCGGGCGTACAGGTCGTCAACGTGGGCGGCCCGGGTCACTATGTGTTCATCATGCACTGCGACACCGAGCCCTTTGCCAACAACGACCTGCGTATGGCGCTGAAACTGGCGATCAACCGTCAGGAGATGGTCGACAAGATCCTCAACGGCTATGGCACCGTCGGCAACGACTTCCCGATCAACGCGGCCTATCCGCTGTTTGACGACAGCATCCCGCAGCGTGAATACGATCCCGCCGCGGCTGCTGAATATTACAAGAAGTCGGGCCATGATGGTTCGCCGATCGTGCTGCGCGTCGCAGACGGTGCCTTCCCGGGTGCCGTTGAAGCTGCCCAGCTCTATCAGCAGTCGGCTGCTGCCGCCGGTATCCCGCTTGAAATCAAGCGCGAGCCCAACGACGGCTACTGGTCGGATGTGTGGAACGTTCAGCCCTTCTGCGCCTCCTACTGGGGCGGCCGTCCGGTTCAGGACCAGATGTATTCGACGGCCTATCTGTCGACCGCAGACTGGAACGACACCCGCTTCAACAACCCGCATTTCGACGAGCTTCTGCTCTCGGCCCGTGCCGAGCTGGATCTTGGCAAGCGCAAGGGCATCTACAGCGAGATGGCCCATATCATGCGCGACGAAGGCGGCCTGATCTGCCCGATGTTCAACGACTACGTCGATGGCCTGTCGGACAAGGTTCAAGGTTGGGAAAAAGACGGCACCGGCGAACTTATGGGTGGCCGTGCCAGCCAGGTATGTTGGTTGGCCTAACCGGGTGAAAGGTATGCACCCGATCGTAAAACTCCTGTCCCAGCGCATTGCGCTGGGACTACTCCTGATCCTTGCCACATCGGCCCTGATCTTTGCGGGAACGCAGATCCTTCCCGGCGATGTGGCGCAGTCGATTCTCGGGCAATCTGCGACTCCGGAAGCGCTCGCCAATCTCCGCGAAGAACTTGGATTGAACGAGCCCGCGCTTTCTCGCTACGTCGATTGGCTTTTGGGCGCGCTGCAAGGTGATCTTGGCACCGCCCTGACCAATGGCAAAGACATCGCCTCATCGATGGCTGGCCGGCTTGGCAACACCCTGTTTCTGGCATTCTGGGCCGCAATCATCGCGGTTCCGCTGGCCCTCATTCTTGGCCTTGTCGCGGCGCGCTATGCTGGCCGCTGGCCCGACAAGCTTATCTCTGGCGTCACACTCGCCACCATTTCCCTGCCCGAATTCGTCGTCGGCTATATCGTGATGTACATTCTGGCGGTGAACTACAGGCTCTTTCCCTCAACGTCGGTCATTTACGATAGTATGACCCTTTGGGAGAAGTTGAACGCCATCGCCTTGCCGGTGATCGTTCTGGTCCTTGTGGTCCTTGCTCACATGATGCGGATGACCCGCGCTGCAATCCTTAATGTGATGCAGTCTCCCTATGTCGAGACAGCAGAGCTTAAGGGCCTGCGCCCCGCGACGATCATCTCGCGCCACGCCTTCCCCAACGCCATCGCACCGGTGGTCAACGTGGTGATGCTGAACCTCGCCTATCTCGTGGTCGGTGTTGTTGTCGTCGAGGTGGTCTTTGTCTACCCCGGTATCGGCCAGTATCTCGTTGACCATGTGTCCAAGCGCGATGTGCCGGTTGTTCAGGCCTGTGGCCTTGTCTTCGCGGCGGTCTATATCGGCCTCAACATTTTGGCAGATGTGGTCGCTATTCTAACCAATCCCCGACTGAGGCACCCGAAATGAGACGGATCCCAATCTCCGCCCTTATCGGCCTGTTTTTCACGTCGCTGTTCTTTCTCAGCGCCATCTTCGCCGATTTCATCGCCCCCTACGGTATGGCCGAGGTGGTTTCCAATTCCATCTGGGATCCGATGTCGCGCGATCACCTTCTCGGCACCGACGCGCTTGGCCGCGATATGCTGAGCCGGATGATCTATGGCGGCCAGACGACGATCTATATAGCCACGCTCGCGACGATCCTGAGCTTCTCTCTGGGATCGGTCCTCGGCTTCACCGCCGCAACCATCGGCGGCTGGATCGATCAGGCCCTGTCGCGTCTCGTTGATCTGGTGATGTCGGTTCCCTCGCTGATCCTCGCGCTCGTCGTGCTGTCGGTCATGCCGGTTTCGACGACGATTCTGATCCTCGTTATGGGCATTCTCGATTCGACCCGCGTGTTCCGCTTGAGCCGCGCTGTCGCGGTGGACATCACGGTGATGGACTATGTCGAGGCCGCGCGCCTACGCGGTGAGGGCACCCGCTGGATCGTCTGCCGCGAAATCCTGCCCAATGCCCTTTCGCCGCTTGTGGCCGAGCTGGGCCTGCGCTTCATCTTCGCGGTGCTCTTCATCTCGACCCTGTCGTTCCTCGGCCTTGGCGTTCAGCCGCCTCTCGCCGACTGGGGCGGCATCGTGAAAGAGAACAAGGAAGGCCTCGTCTACGGCATTCCGGCGGCCCTCGTACCCGCTGTGGCCATCGCCGCCCTCGCGATCTCGGTCAACCTTGTGGCTGATTGGGTTCTCAACCGCACCACCAGCCTGAAAGGAGGCCGCGGTGCCTGAGACCCTGCTCGACATCAAGAACCTCAAGATCGAAGCCACCGTCTATCCGCCGGGCGAAGCCCCGCATGACATCACGATTGTCGAAGGCGTTTCCGTCAGCCTCGAAGGCGGCAAGGTGCTGGGCCTTATCGGCGAATCCGGCGCCGGCAAATCGACCATCGGCCTCTCGGCCATGGCCTATGGCCGCGGGGGCGTGCGGATCACCGGCGGCGAGGTGACGCTCAATGGCCGCGATATCCTCAAGCTTGGCCCCAAGGGCCTGCGCGGCCTGCGCGGGCGCGAAGTAACCTATGTGGCGCAATCTGCCGCCGCCTCGTTCAACCCCGCCAAACGGCTGATGGAACAGGTGATCGAGGCGACGCTCAAACATGGCCTCTGTAGCCGGTCTGAGGCCGAGGCACGCGCCGTCAAGCTCTTTGGCAAGCTCGGCCTTCCAAACCCCGAAACCATCGGCAGCCGCTATCCCCACCAAGTCTCGGGCGGCCAGCTCCAGCGGGTGATGACGGCGATGGCCCTCTGCCCCGAGCCGAGCCTCGTGATCTTTGACGAGCCGACCACCGCGCTTGACGTGACAACCCAGATCGACGTTCTGGCCGCGATCAAAGAGGCGATCCGCGATACCGGCGTTGCTGCGCTCTATATTACCCACGACCTCGCAGTCGTGGCGCAGGTGTCGGATCACATCCTGGTTCTTCGCAATGGCAACAAGGTCGAATACGGACCGGTAGAGCAGATCATCGAAGCGCCGCAAGAGGATTACACCCGCGCGCTTGTCTCGGTCCGCTCGATCGATCACGTCGAAAAAGCGCCAGCAGAGCCGGTGCTTCGCGTCGACAACGTGACCGCCCGGTATAAGGGCACGAACTTCGACGTGCTCTCCAATGTGACCGTCGATGTTGCCCCCGGTCAGACCCTTGCCATCGTCGGCGAAAGCGGCTCGGGCAAATCAACCCTCGCCCGCGCGATCACCGGCCTTCTGCCCCCATCTGCGGGCCGGATCACCTTTGCGGGCCGCACCCTTTCGCCCGATCTCAAGAGCCGCAGCAGAGACGATCTGCGCGAATTGCAGATGATCTATCAGATGGCCGATGTGGCGATGAACCCGCGCCAGACGGTCGGGACGATCATCGGCCGCCCGCTCGAGTTCTATTTCGGGATGCGCGGCGAGGAAAAGCGCAAGCGCGTGCAGGAATTGCTTGATCAGATCGAGATGGGCACCGGCTTTATCGACCGCTATCCCGCCGAGCTTTCGGGGGGTCAGAAACAGCGCGTCTGTATCGCCCGGGCGCTGGCCGCCAAGCCCAAGCTGATCATCTGCGACGAGGTGACGTCGGCGCTCGATCCACTGGTGGCAGACGGCATCCTCAAACTGCTTCTGGAATTGCAGGCAAAAGAGGGCGTGGCCTATCTCTTCATCACCCATGATCTGGCCACGGTCAAAGCCATCGCTGACAGCATCGCCGTGATGTATCGCGGCAAGGTCGTGCGCTATGGGCCCAAGACCCAAGTGCTGACGCCCCCCTTCGACGACTATACCGACCTGCTTCTATCCTCCGTGCCGGAAATGCGTCTCGGCTGGCTTGAGCACGTTATCGAAACACGCAAGATGGAGAGCGCCGGGAACTAGCCCGGCGTTCGTGAACACGGATCTTCCACTATGAACAAGCTTCTACTCATCATCCTTGATGGGGTTCCCTACGATAATTGGCGCCGTCTCTTCGGCAATCTGGAGGGCTGGGTTCAGGCCGGCGAGGCGCTGGTCTGGCGGATGCGCTCGGTGCTGCCGTCGATCTCGGCCACATGCTATGCCTCGATCCACACCGGTATCTCGCCACAGGTCCACCATGTCTATGGCAATGAATTCGTGCGCCGCCTCGATGTGCCGGATGTGTTTTCCGAAGTGACCGGCGCTGGCGGCCTGACGGGCGCTGTGGCGCACAGCTTCTGGTCGGAGTTCTTCAATCGCCACCCCTTCGATTTCGTCAATGACATCGAATACGACGAGCCGGGCGAAAGCCCGATCAGCCACGGCCGGTTCCACACGATGACAGGCTATGGCCACAACAACCAGATGACCCCCTCTGACGTCGATCTATTCGCCACGCTCACCATGCTCTGCGAGAAGAAGGGGATCGACTACGGGATGCTCCATACCTGCACCCTCGACAGCATGGGCCACCGGTTCGGCCACGACAACACGCCGATGGACAACGCCTGCGAGGCGGTCGATGTGATGCTCCAACCTTTCCTCAAGCGCTGGCGCGATGCGGGCTACGAGGTGATCGTCACTGCCGATCACGGCCAGTCGATCCGCGGCCACCACGGCGGCACAGGCAGCGACCAACAGGATTTCGCGCTCTACTATTTCGGCCCAGCAAAGGGCCCCGCGCCCGACACCCTGCTCGACCAGCTTCAGCTCGCTCCGACGATCCTAAAGCGCATGGGCGTGCCGATCTCCGCTACGATACCCGCCGCGCCTTTTTTCTCGGAGGGTTTTTTTGGGTGAAAAATACTCCGGGGTGAACCCCGGAAGGGCAGGGGGGCAGCCCCCTTCCCCTTTCTAATGCGCCTCTGCCCAGTTCGCGCCGCGCCCTGCATCGACCGATAGCGCCACATCCATCTTGACCGCCGGCGTGGCGGCGCCTTCCATGACGCCACGCGCCACCCCGATCAGATCGTCGGCGGCGGCCTCATCGACCTCGAACAAAAGCTCGTCATGCACCTGCAAGAGCATCTTCGCCGGCAGATGCGCGATGGCTCCATCCATGCGGATCATCGCCCGGCGGATCACATCGGCCGCCGTGCCTTGGATCGGCGCATTGATCGCGGCGCGGCGGGCAAAGCCGGCGCTCGGCCCTTTTGCGCCGATCTCGGGCGTGTGGATCTTGCGCCCGAAGAGCGTCTGCACAAAGCCGTGTTCTTTGGCGAAGGCCACGGTGCTGTCCATATAGGCGCGGATGCCGGGGAAACGCTCAAAGTAGCGGTCGATAAAGCCCTGCGCCTGATCGCGCGGGATGCGCAAGTTACGGGCAAGGCCAAAGCCGGAAATCCCATAGATCACGCCGAAATTGATCGCTTTGGCCTGACGGCGGATTTCCGGCGTCATCTGGTCGAGCGGCACATCGAACATCTCGGAGGCCGTCATCGCGTGAATGTCGTGCCCTTCACGGAACGCCTTTTTCAGCGCGTCGATCCCCGCGACGTGTGCGAGGATGCGCAACTCGATCTGGCTATAGTCGAGGCTGACCAGAACCTTGCCCTTCTCCGCCACGAAAGCCTCGCGGATACGTCGGCCCTCTTCGGTGCGGACGGGGATATTCTGAAGGTTGGGATCGGTCGAGGCGAGGCGGCCGGTGTTGGCGCCTGCGATGGAATAGGAGGTATGGACCCGCCCCGTCTCGGGGTTGATATGGTCCTGCAACGCGTCGGTATAGGTCGATTTCAATTTCGCCAGTTGTCGCCAATCGAGCACTTTGCCGGGCAGCTCATGCTCGGTCGCCAGATCCTCGAGCACATCCGCACCAGTGCCATAGGCCCCGGTCTTGCCCTTCACGCCCCCCGGCAGGCCCATCTCGTCAAAGAGGATTTCGCCCAGCTGCTTGGGGCTGCCCACGTTGAAGGGGCGGCCCGCGAGCTTTTGAATTTCATCCTCGAGCCCCGCCATCGACTGGGCAAAGGCGTTGGACATCCGGCTGAGCGTATCGCGATCAACCCTGATCCCCGCCATCTCCATCCGCGCCAGCACCGGCACGAGGGGGCGCTCGAGCGTCTCGTAGACCGTCGCTACGCGCTTGCGGTGAAGCTGCGGCTTGAAGGTCTCCCACAGGCGCAGGGTTACATCCGCGTCCTCGGCGGCATAGCGCACAGCGTCAGCCACAGGTACGCGATCGAAGGTGATCGCCGACTTGCCGGTGCCAAGGAGCGATTTGATCTCGATCGGGATATGGCCCAGATACTGTTCGCTCAGAAGGTCCATGCCGTGGTTATGCAACCCCGCGTTCATCGCGTAGGACATGAGCATCGTATCGTCGATCGGGGCCACGTTGATGCCGTTGCGGGCGAAAATCTTGGCGTCGTATTTGATGTTTTGCCCGATCTTGAGGATTGCGTCATCCTCGAGCGCCGGCTTGAGCATATCGAGGCATTCGGTCAGCCCCATTTGCCCTTCGGCCAGCGCGTCGCCGCCAAAAAGATCGTCCGAGGCCGAGGCCTTGTGGCCAAGCGGGATATAGCAGGCCTGCCCCGGCTCGACGCAAAGCGAGATGCCAACAAGCTCGGCCCGCATCTCGTCTAGGCTCGTCGTTTCGGTATCGACGGCGACATAGCCGCGCCCGCGGATACGGTCGATCCAGACCTGCAATGCGGCAGCATCGCTAACGCATTCGTAGGCGTCCGGCTCAAAAGGCAGCGCCTTGGGCGCCTCAGGCTCGGAGATCGGGTCGGCCCCTTGGGGGGTGGTGTCCATCACCGCTGGCGGCTCGACGCCGAGCTTGTCGGCAACGCGCTTGAGGATGGTGCGGAACTCCATCTCGGCCAGAAAACCAAAGAGCGCCTCAGGCTCGGGATCGCGCACCTCGAGATCATCGAGCGTGAAATCGAGGGGCGTCTCGCAATCGAGCGAAACCAGCCGCTTTGAAAGCTCGATCTGCTCGCGGTTGACGACCAGCGTTTCGCGGCGCTTTGGCTGGGGGATCTCTTCGGCCCGATCCAGAAGGCTTTCCAGATCGCCAAACTCGTTAATCAAAAGCGCCGCCGTCTTGATGCCGATGCCCGGCGCGCCGGGGACGTTATCAACACTATCGCCCGCCAGCGCCTGCACGTCGATCACCCGCTCGGGGCCAACGCCGAATTTCTCGATCACGCCCTCGCGGTCGATCCGCTTGTTCTTCATCGGATCGAACATCTCGACCCCATCGCCGACAAGCTGCATCAGATCCTTGTCCGAGCTGATGATCGTCACCCGCCCGCCCGCATCTCGCGCCTGATGCGCCAGCGTGGCGATGATATCGTCGGCCTCATAGCCCTCGATCTCTTTGCAGGCGATGTTGAACGCCTCGGTGGCGCGGCGGGTCAGTGGAAACTGGGGGATCAGGTCTTCGGGCGCGGGGGGGCGATTGGCTTTGTATTGATCATAGAGGTCGTTGCGGAAGGAGCGGCCCGAATAGTCGAAAATCACCGCCACATGGGTTGCCGCATCACTGCCCGAGTTATTCTCGACATAGCGCTGGAGCATATTCACAAAGCCCGACACAGCGCCCACCGGCAGGCCGTCGGACTTGCGCGTCAGCGGTGGCAGCGCGTGATAGGCGCGGAAGATAAAGGCCGAGCCGTCGATCAAATGCAGGTGGCAGCCCTTGCCAAAGTTCATCGCGCGCTCCACTTCTTTTTGCGTCTGATACTCATGCCACCTTTGCCTCGTTGCTTCCAGTCCCGAGGCGGCGCCGATTCCCGACACAGCAAAGCGAATACCGTGCTGGGTTGAGCCAGCAGATCCCCTGCTCGAGGCTTTCCAAATGTCCAGAGCCGCCCCAATTGCCACTTTCGTTCCCAAGAACCAAGACCGCAACGCAAAACCCTTTGCCTTTCTCAACGGAGAATTTCATCTCAAAGTCTCGTCCGCCGATACAGACGGAAGGGCGACTGTATTCGATACAATTCGACATACCCCTGGTGGCCCGCCCCTTCATCTCCATCACGATCAGGACGAGTGGTTTCTAGTGACCGAGGGCCAATTCGACATTCGGGTTGGCGACAGCCTCTTTCATCTGGCGCCCGGCGATTCCGTTCTTGCGCCTAAGGGCGTTCCGCATAGCTTTCGCAACAGCACCCAGACTGGTCGCCTGATGGTAACCTTCCTTCCGGCCGGAACAATGGAAGGTTTCTTCGCGGCCGGAAGCGCTGGCGGCGAAATGAGCCCACAAG
>Ga0181561_10002500_pt1 | contig 16209 bp, 9 predicted proteins | sample 011ome_19_FD_133760 | JGI IMG/M metagenome (GOLD analysis project Ga0181561, IMG submission 133760) | Coastal salt marsh microbial communities from the Groves Creek Marsh, Skidaway Island, Georgia - 011510BT metaG (megahit assembly) | ecosystem: Environmental > Aquatic > Marine > Intertidal zone...
CTTGACGCCGACGCCGAACGCAAAATGCAAACCTTGTTCGCGCATCTACGTCAAAAGTTCTACCACGCAAAACAAAGAAATCCGTCGCGCGACGTCGGGAAAGCAAAAAATGGACCCCTCAGTACCGTATACAAGCCTTTTTTTAAGCCTATCATTTTTCGCGCTAAATAAATCACGTGCACATTTCTGTTCGGAACATGGGTATCGCGCACGCGAACGACAACATCATTACGCGCGGAGGGAAAAGAAGAGATAAGAGACGACGTGACGTGTCCGCGAGAGACCGCGTCGTGGACGTCCAGTCGGACGCGTGCGTGGTGCATCGTGCGTCGTCGATCGCTCGCCGACGCGCGACGACGACGCTTGGATCGCGCGCGAGAGTTCGCTTGGATCGCGCGCGAGGGGGGGCGTGGAGGTCGGTCGGTTGGTCGATTCGCGCGGTATTTATTTGCTCGTCGTCGTCGGAGGAGGAGGAGGAGGACGCGTCTCGTCGTGAGTGACGATGTCGGAGTCGGTGCTCACGGCGAGTGAACCCGTCGGGCCGGCGCAGGCGCCGGCGGACGCGGCGGCGGCGCCGGCGAGGGAGACGATTGGGGCGTTTTCGCTCGCGCGGGCGAAGAGTTCGGTGCAGAGACGGAGTCGGTCGAAGCGGGAGCGGCGCGGGGAGACGACGAAGACGCGGTTCACGGAGGTGACGACGGTGGCGGGCGCGTGGGAACGCGGGAGCGATGGTGCGGCGGATGAGGACGTCGATGGGTCGGCGCGGGAGAGAGACGACGCGAGACGTTTGCGAAAAAGAGAATCGGTCAAGGTGAACATGCTTCGCGCGAGGACGTTCAAGGCGATGAATGGGGGCGGCGGCGCGAGCGGGCGCGGCAATGGTAGGGTGTTCGTGGACGTGGAGACCGGGGATAGTTTCGTGTCCACGGGGGAAGTCACGAGCGTGGATGAGAAACGGTTCCGCGAACTCGACGCCGAGGGCGTGTTGGAGGTGGTGAAACTCGTCGAGGGAGGCGAGCCGGTGCTGATGAGTTCGGTGCAACCGTCGCTGTTGGAGAATTTGTCCACTCTTCCAGTGCAGGTGGAAGTCGGATGGGCGGGTGATTCCTGGCGCGCGGTGCTTCGAATGTTGATGATCGCGTCGTACGACGACGTCAATCGACTTCGATTTACTCGAGGTTTGGACGCCGCGATGCACTTTCTCAGCGGCGCCGAATCCTTCTTGCTCGGATCCGTCATCTCGGCGTACGAGTCTGGAAACACCAGTGATCTCAACCGATTGCTTCGTCATGCCTTTTTGAATCGCAACGTCAGTCGAGTGCTCGTGCAGCAAATGTCGCGTTACGACATTTTCTGGCACACGCACTGGTCGGTGAAATTTAACAGAATGATGGACGCGTTCGGCACCGTTCCCGTGATCGGATTCACCGGTTTCCCATCCTCTGAAAACTTCCAAAACACGCGAAACTTTGTCGTTGGCTCCTTCTTCCGCGTGTTTCTCGGTCAAGGCAACTGGATCACTCGTGTTCTCACCGGACGCGAGGCGCTCATCACCGACGATCCGAACGTCGTCGCGCAAAATCTCGCCGCGGAGACGAACAGTTTCGAGGCATCCAACCTCGCACAACACGGTGCGTTTGTCGGACGCATGAAGACGAACGAATTCCGCGCCAATCATCGGTTACCGACGGATGAGAGCGTCGTTCGTACCTTTGCCGTGTCGCCGTCGAGCACGCTTGTGAACAACGGCGTCGTGCACGTGGTGTCGCAGTTGGCGAGACATTGGCACAACATGCTCGACCAACCGTACGGTAACTTTGCGCATCAACGCCAAGAGCAGCTGAATCCGTTGGAGACGCTTCGATTCCACATGCCCGTCGTCTTGTTTACTCTCGCCAATTTGCGAGGCTTGAATGCGTGGGACTCCACCGTGTTGGCGCCCGTGCTCAAAAAGTTGCAAAACATCCCGCCGGTGGCCAACGCGGTGATGATCAAGCCCATCGTTCGTATGATTTCTAAGGAGCTCGCCGCGAACGTGTGCGGCGGAAGTAAGATAATTTACGATCCCTTTAAGAGTTGGTTGAAAGCCATCGAGAGGAGTCTCACGCGGTTGGACGAGGAAGCGCAACAAGTCGCGTTGATCTGCAGCGCGGTTCAGAATGGCGTCGCAATTGGACACAGCGTGATCGCGCAAAGTAACTTCATCGCGCCGACCGAAGCGCAAATGAAGCAGGCTGTGCACTCTGTGTGTCGCGGCGAGCCCGTCAGTACGAAGTGCGGCGTCACTGAGGTGCAAGTCAAATCGGCTCTCAATTTGCTCGCGCCGAGAGACAAGCGCATGCTCATTCAACTCGTAAAGAACGGTTACACAAATTCTAAAGCTGTCGTGTTACTCACATCGAGAGCTTGCACACTCCTCAGACGCAACGTCAGACGGGACGCGCTGTCCAAGACAATCGTCAACATGTCGAAGGGTGACGAAGTTGCGAAATTTGACACGAAAAAGGCGTACTGGGTCAAGGATCAGTACGACGTCGGCCGCGTGTATATTTTTGAACGCGAGAATACGGACGGAACCTGCAAGTTTACGGATCGCGCCACGCGCGCAGAGCACTGCTTCGACTTGTCAAAGTCCACACTCAGCGCGTACAAGTATGTCGAAGTTGGCGAGTCGATCGTTCGCGCGCAAAAGGCGTTCATGACGATCGAATTAGACCATGGCACGGTTTTCTCTTACGCTTCATTCATGGAGTTGTCCTTCTTGCGTTCGCCACTTCGACAACTGCTGGTATTGTCACAATTCCACTGCGAAGAAATCGACGATGCTCGTCTCAATGTCTTATCAGCCATCAAGCACTCTGCGACGCGAACCGAAGTGACCGTGAAAGAGCTGAAACTTGGTCAGCAATACTTTGTCTACGAGGAGAAATCGTACACGCCTTTCTTGTTCGACGAAGCTTTGCAAAGTGATGAGGCGCGCTTGTCGGCGCTCAAAATGAAGAAGATTGTCACCGTGCCGCCGCAGTCGATGATTGTCATCGGAGGCGGTCCGACTGGTTTGCTCACAACCCTTCACTGCCTCGAAAACGTCTTGTTAAGCGATGGCGTCATGCGCATCTATGAATCGCGCGATGCTTTCACTCAGGCTGGCGCAACTTTCGAAAGAGCGCAGATTGTTCGACTGGACGCGCGCTGGATCGCGTGTCTTCGTTTCCATCTCGGTACAATTTACGAGGATGTTTTCATTCCAACCCCGGGTGATACGAGCTCACACTACGGCAACGTGCTTCCGTCGCAAGGCTTCATCGAGATCACCATCAAGGATTTGGAGAATATGATGAACGTGGGCGTTTCGCAACGTCTCTCTCGTGGATTGCTGACGCAAGATACGAATAGCGGCGCGCAGTACGACGTACGACAAAACAAGCTGATCAAAACGGGCAAGGCGCTCAAGATTACTGACTTGATTCTGCGTAAAGTCAATAACGAAGGATCTCCATCCGATGAACCCTTCTCTTGGAAGGTGGTCGACGTCGTGTACAACAAATCTTACTTGGCGACGGATCTCAAACTCGGTGAAGTTTATTCCGTGTACATCTTGGATCAACAGCAATGCTTACCGTATCGACTTGTCGGTGTCAATATCGACAAGGAATTCTATGAATTCAAGTCAATTAATTCCGCGTACGACGACTTTGCGTGCTTTGCAAATAAGCTGCCGTCCGTCTATCACAAGGATACAAAGGCACACTCTTTGGTGGAAAGTTTGGTCATCGAATCTGTCATTCGCGGAAGCGACGGAAAGTATGTGCAAGAGGTGCTGCCTTACAACGAGATTGCCTCACAGAAGTTTGAGCTGGACATCGAGCACTACCACGTCGTCGAGGCCATCGGTAAGCCCGCTGGCAGTCCGGTGCACTTTGCAATCACGCAGACCGAGCCGTACGGCGTGGCTTGTCTCGCGGGACTCAAGGTGAGCCAAGGCATGCACAACTTTGGTAACTCGAGATGGCGCAGCAGAGTGGTCGATGACATTCGCAGTCACACGGATCAGAACACTCGCATCGTCGGTGACTTTACCAAGGTTGTCAACTCTCAGAAAATCACGAAGAAGATGCTCAAATTCATCACCAAGGATGTCGATTGGCGTCTCCACTTTGAGCGTCTCATCAGGGATTGTGGATTTTCTGCGGAAATGCCAGAAATTTGGCAGACGATGTGCACGCTCGTCAAACAACACACAAAGCAAGCTCCCTACGTCCGACGTCATCTGCAGACGCGCTTCTTCGAGACTGGCGACAACTTCTACCTCGGTATGGAGTTGACGAGAGAATACGACGAATGGAAAACGAAGACAGTTGATTCATTGGTCAAGTCTACGCTCACGTGGAACTCCAAGCCGAAGAACGCACAAGATATTAAGAAGAAAGAGGACAAGTTACGAAACCTGAAGGGTGCCCTCACCAGATCGATCGACCGTCTCTGGTACGACGCAACTCTCGAGACAATTCGCTTCGGCGACGTGTACAACCCAGGTGGACAGCAGTTCATTCCTCGTCTTTATTTCATCGATTCGTTGACTCCGGTCACTCTTGGGTCTTTGCCTGAATTCGAGAGCTTTAGAGTCGTCGACCAACCGAACGACCGTTACGATATCATCATGACTGGTGTGTCGGGCGCCGTCGTGCGCAACGTCGAAGGTTACGTTTCCAAGATGTCCAACTCCACCATGGTGTATCGAGGAAGTAACCTCACTCGAGCGCCAAACGGAAACACCGAATCAAAGGTTTCGATGGCGACGTTCCCCGTGGCGCACTACGTCAATCACCGCACGATGCGCTTGCGCTCGGACAGCAAAGATAAGGGATACGTCTTCGCTTTCTGCGGCGATGAACAGAGCACCCCGCACTTTATGCGTTACTCTGGTCTTACCGGTGCGTGCGTCAACAGTATGCTCTTCAACAACTTTATCGGCGACGCGATTATCGGCGTAGCGTTCCAAGATCGCTTCCGCACGTACTCGAGCTCGACCAACTGGTCGAACGGTGAAGTCGTCACGCGCGGTACCGGCGCCAACTACGGCGTCGACGGTTTCCTTCGACCGTCGTTTCCGTACAAGGAGGGCGTCCGCTATCTGTATTCGAAGTACATCGAGTGTCGCGAGAGCGATAATGACATCGCTCAACTGCTGACGGATGACTGGAAGGTGAAGTTCTGTTCGGCTCTCATCCCCAGAGGCCTCGAAGACAATCAATCGTACCTCTCCGCGCTGAGCGAGCAAATGTCTCACGTCATTTACGAAGTCTTCATGGAGGAGGTTGGCAAGGATCCCAGCTTCACCGGCATGGAGTTGTGCGATCGTCTCGCCGAGGCGAACGACAAGGTCGGCGAGAGCGACGAACCGTGGCGAGAACTTCTCGAACGCGCAAATATTTCCGACGACGTGAAAAAGATGCTCACGGAAAAACACGTGTGGATCGCGAACAGCTTGGATGCATTGACGCAAGAGCTCATCGAGTACGCCTTATTCTTGCGAGAAAATGGATTCCGTTTCACGAGTTACGCGGAAAAACAGCCGAATCCGGTCGACTCCGTCATCGACAGCACCTCTGTCGAAACGCAAGCTTTCGCCGAAGGTCTCACCATGAGCGCGGCGCTCGCCGCCGCGGCGCTCGTCTTGTCGACTTCGAATCCGCTTCGCGCCGCCGTGCTGTCCGCGTTCACGCCGATCGTCGCCTTCGGTACCATCACCGGGGCGAGTCGATACAAGAACAGAAACGAAGAGTGGCTCGTCGCGTACAAGGACAATTTGTTCGAGCAGGCTGAACGAGGCGCGTACGACGTCATGTCGCGCGATGCTCAAAAACAGTCTCTGCACGCGAGTCCGTACGTGAACGACTTGCGATCCATGATGGATGCGTTCGTCAAGATGTGCGCGTATTACAACTTCCCCGAGCCCAAAGAATTGTTGTACCACTTCGAAGCCTTCGTGGAAGACGTGCACGGCGACAGAGCGTGCTCTGAATTCGACGAGTATCTCGTGTCGGTGGCCATAGCGGAGACGTTTTACAAGAGCGCGTATCTTCAAGATCACCTCGTGAAGATGCACGAAGTCGTGCGAGACATGATGTACTGGCGGTCTCAGAGCAGTGAACCCGGAACGGCTGTTGATATGCAGGCGCAGTGCTTATTCGAGCGCGTCGTCGTGCTTCGTCGCGTGCTCGAAAAGTCTATTCGTCGCGGTCACATCAGATTTGGCTTCATCAGAACGGGCAATTACTCCAAGTCTCACGTCGGTGACCTCGTCAAGTTCTGGATAAACATCCTGATGTACCCAATCTTGCTCTTTCGTCGTGATGATGACTTGTCGCCCTCAAACGCTCGCGACTCGGCCAAGGCGTGGTACAAGCCGGCGAACATCGCCATCACGGAGACGGCGAGGGACGCGCGAGCGCTCGCGGAGCGCGCGAGTCACGCGAAATTGGCTCGCGCAGCCTTTGATCTGGAGAGCTTCACCATCGCGTCGAACGAGAGTTACACCGCGAGTTTCATCATTTTGTCGGCGCTTCTCTCATTCTGCACGGGTATCGTCTTCACGATCGGTAACATCGCCGCTCGCGTCAAGGTGCAAAAGTGGTCCACCGACTTGACCTCGGCGGGTTCGTACTCGTTCGGTCTCGTCACCCCGCTCTCCGCCATCTTGGCCCTGTTCTGGTTATCTCGAGTCCAGTTCCACATCATTCGTCTCGCGTTGCTCCTCAACACGAAGATGAAACCGTTATCCGACGAACCGCGCGGCAAGTTGAAGAGTTGCATCAAAATGGCGCTCGCCCAGGGTCTGTTGACGCAAGTGAGAATGTGCATCGCTCTCGCGACCGCCGTCGCCCTTCCGTGGGCGCTCTGCGTGCGTGAAGCCTCTACTTTCGGTCTCACCTTCACCGACCGATCTGAGGACGTTCCCTTCTACATCGCCTCTGCCGCCGTCATCGCCTCCGTCGTCTCCTGGTTCGTCTTCTTTTGGAAGGAGTACGTCGTTCGCTACAACCTCCCGTCCAAGCTCGGGCAACACGTCTGCGCCGCCTTTCTGGACGACATCGAACACAACCGACAAACCGTCGACATCCCTCACTCCTCCACCCTCGATCACCACCGTCTCGAACGCACGACGTGGGAATACGCCGCTCGGGTCTTCATTCGCAAGTATCGATTCGACGCCGTCTTCGGCGCCGACCGCTTCGGAAGTCTCCTCCAGTACGTCCAATCCGGAGCAGTCGTCTCCGCCCGCGGCGAATCGCCGATGTCCGTCTGACGCCCGCGCGCGCGTCCTCCACCGGCCGGCGTCGTCACGTACACTATTCATTGATAATCATAATAATCATACTTTAGGCTTTCGACACCGACGTGTGCGGAGCGAAAATGACTTCGCTGTTACAATTCTATTACACATTCTCTGTACCATCGTCCATTACACAATAATTGTTTAATTCGAAGTTCACCCGCTTCAATGATTCGTCGTCGTCAAAAGCCACCGCCGCGTTGGCCAATGCTCTTTCGACTTGTGCAATATACATCAACGCGTCTTGCACTGCTACGTCGACGTCCATGACTGACATACACGAATTTATTTTCTTCAACGCCTGTTGATGCATGAATTTTCGCCTCATGCCTCGAATCACATCAGACGCACGCTGGCAATCGAGCCCGTCTTCATCCGCATCCATAAACAAAGATTGAAGGATAGTTTCATCAATCTTCTCCGAACCTTGGAGTTCATATCTTTGTCCCGGCGATCTCGATTTCGGTGATTGGGGCGGTAAAGAAGGATATCTATGATTCATGCCAATGACGCAGTCAACGCGCTCGATGGTGTCTTTTATTCCTGCTTTGATCTCCTCGCGGCGTCGCGCAGCTGCGCGATATTGCTGCGCCAGTACAAGATCAGCCAAGCTTCCTTCGCGTTCAGCGTACGTATCCAACGCGTCCTGCAACGTTTGCGCCTCGTCGTGCTCGCTCAACGCTTTTGGTTGACTTTTGTCATGATGCGGTGGCGACTCGTCGTAGCACAACGCGTCATCACCGCCACCACACGTCATGAATCCACCTTGTTCAGAAGCGTACATGCCGTTTTACGCACCTTGTACTATTAATGTACAGTCTTTAATCTTATTACCGCGAAAACGCAGGCGTCACTGTGACGTCTCTATCTAAAAATGCGAGCGAATGCGCGTCGTTGACTAATTCTGCGCGCACCGCGAGATTGTGAGCAGACAAGTACTCATCACTCCAGAACTTTGTCATGTGCCGCAAACCACTGTCGCACGCGATGGTACACACGCTATGGCCACGTCCTAAAAATTGCGCGACTCGAACGGCGCTCACTAAATTGACCGCTGACGAACTGCCAAGAAATAAGCCGTCGTGCTTTGCGACAAACCGACTCATCGCTACTGCCTCCGCATCGCTCACCTTAACCGCACCTGAAATCATTCCGGGTGTCTTGAGTAACATCTTGAAATTTTCCGTTACCCTGTTGATACCCACGCCTTCGGTGACGGTGTCGAACGGATTCTTCAGTCTTTTTCCTTCGGCTTCAGCGGAGTCGTACAAGACGCCTCTCGTCACTCTATTGAATAAACCAGAACCCTGCGGATCTGCTAGAAATATCTGACACGCTGGATTTTCTTCCTTCAAACGCGCTCCCACTCCTGCTAATGTCCCCCCCGTACCGCACGCGCACACGAAAGCATCCAATTTTTTCTTTCTGGTGCGCATGTCGATTGAAATTTCACAACCAGTGGTATCGTAATGCGCTTGAAAATTTGCCAAGTTCTCGAATTGGTCTGCAAAGTATCCATAGCCCTTGCCGTGCTCGGCGACGGCGTCGTTTGCTCTTCTACGTGCGACGTTGACGAAATGATCGCGGTGCGCAATCGAAACGGGCCGTACGCGCTCTACCGTTGCACCTAGCGCTTCAACGAGCACACTCTTCTCGAGCGCCGCGTCGTCTGGCATGGCTACAAAACAATTCAACCCCATGGCTTTGGCAACCATGGCGAGTGAAACGCCCGTTGAACCCGCAGTACCTTCAGTGATGACGCCACCGCGTACGAGCGAGCCGTTTTCTAAAGCGTTGCGTACAATCGTTAACGCCACTCGGTCTTTCACAGAGCCGCCGGGATTGAGAAACTCACATTTGACGTATATGTCGCACCCCGTGAGCGCCGAGAGCGACGCCACGCGCGTGAGGGGAGTGTTTCCAATTGCTCCGAGCACGTCCGCATCTTCGGCACCGCGCGAAGATGCCGTCTTGCTCACGTTTCGTGGAGCATTTCTCACGCCACTGCCATCGTCAACGGCGTCGTCGGCACGAGCGCGCGATAGCCACCACGTGGCGAGGTAAGCACCGACGACGACTCCAACGGCGACGCTCGCGTATGCGTGCGCCGCAGCGAGCCCGCGCTCGCGCATTCCTTCGAAACGCGTGCGGTGAAGTGACGAGGTAGTTAAACCGACTCGGGCGCACGACGTCAACGTGCACTCGTTAGTTGCTAGAAAAGTACACGATGATTTACAAGTAATAATGCTCAGCTATTCAAGGATCATGCATTCAGAACGAATTACTCATCTCTTCTTAACGTTTTGGAACGCTTGCTTCTTTGCCTTTAACGCTCTGTACGCCGCGATTGCTTGGGCTTGCAAATCGACGTTCACCTTTGTCTTAGGTGTTATCACCGCCGATTCCTGTTGCTGTTTGTGCTTCTTTGGTGACTTTCCAACGATGCGAAACAGAGCGTCGTCTTTTGGTAAGCTTTGTTTCTCTTTCGAGGACAGTGTTTTCACGCCATCGCCGCCGCCGCCGCCGCCGCCTTGGTTTTTTTTGTTGTTGAGCTTTTCTCGAAGCTTTTGCTTCCATAGCATATCCTCCTGCGACTTGCCCATTTTGACATAGGACTTGCCATTGAATCCATCGACGTGTTCATCAAAGAGCTCTGTAAAATCATCTAAAAATGTATCGCTCGCGATGTTCACGTACGTCGAGTCTTTTGCAAGTCCTTGCCCACCGTACTTGGCTCGCCTGGGCTGAAGCACTGAACTGATCATTTTCGCAACCTCATCCGCCGTGAGCGCTCTGTGGCCCTTACTAGACATTCGCAACGCGCGAACTGCACGCTGTTTCGTACCCCCGCGTGATTTCCACTGCTTTTTCGCGCGATCCTTAGAGATAGCAGACGCCCCAGTCGAAGATGTTGCCCCAGCACCACCGCGCCGTCGTTCGGCATCGCGTCGCTCCTTGTCCGCAGCGAACATCGTCGCCGTGGCGCGCGAGTTCTCATACAGCCCGCGCCCATTCTTATACTTGTTTAGCAACTTCCCCATGCCCGCACCCACGTCGCGACGGCGAGTGACGTGCGCGAATGAGGTAAAGTCACCATTCGACTGCTCGAGGAAAAAGCACACCGCAACGTCATTGCGCCGCGTGCGACGCAAATACCACGCGCGCTTCAACACGCGAAGCGAAACGCGCATCGGTGGTACCACCGCGCACGTGCACTCACCGCACCCACGCACGCGATCGCCACCGTGCGTGCGCGTACGTGCTTTTCAATGTTTCGACTCGTCGCCGAGGCGGCGGCGCGTTCAGCAGCCTATTGTTCTTCAACGCGGCGGTCGATCGGAATCACGCGGTCGACATCGTCACATGGCGCGAGTACGACGTGTAGGACGGGTTATGTGTTGACGCATCGTTCGTTGGTCTCGTTATCTTCGACTGCGTCTCTGGCTCGACACGTCGAGACGCACGCCCGGCGCCCGGGGCGTCCGAGTCGCGGGGGAAGAGGAGAGCCAGCCCCGCCGATAGACGACGACGACAACGACAAAGACGATGACGAGTACTTTGGTGGCTTCCTTCCAGGATCAAAGTCGGGTCCTCTGATACCAGAACAGCTCAACGCTGGTGGCGGGGGGCGTAAAGGTGGTCCTGGCCTACGTTTCAATGGCGAAGAGTACAAGACGCCGGCGGAACGCCGAAGGGAAAAGTCGGAAGGAGAACGATTGAATAAAGCATTGGCAAACCTTGGTGTGGCGTCTCGCCGAGGTGCTGATGATTTGATTTTCGGCGGCCGCGTCAAAGTGAATGGCGAGACGGTTACGTCGCCCGCGACGCGAGTAAATCTCTCAACAGACGTCGTCACGCTCGATGGCAAGGTGGTTCAAGGCGGAATTAACATGGTCAAGGAACACACGTATTTCATGGTGAATAAACCGAAAGGTTTTGTTTGCAGCGCACGCGCAAACGAGGGGTCGAGCGGCAAACTAGTACTAGACTTGCTCGAACAGTGGAGAGAAGAGTTTCGGAGCGAACACGGCTCGGCGAATCCTCCGCGTCTGTTCACCGTCGGCAGGCTCGACGTGGCCACCACTGGGTTATTACTTGTCACAACAGATGGCGATTGGTGCCAACGTGTGGCGCATCCGAGTAGCGAAGTCGTGAAACAGTACGTAGTCACGGCCAACGCCAAGCCGACGAGAGCGCAAATTCTCGCGATTGAACAAGGCACCGAGGTCGATGGCAAACATGTCACGCCGCATCGCGTTGAACTCGTCAGTGCTGATGGTGGTCCGAAAAACAGAATCATAGTCGAAGTCGTTGATGGCCGCAACCGCGAAGTTCGCGTTTTGTGCGCTGACGCTGGTGTGGATGTCAAAAGTTTAAAACGCACGCGCGTCGGAGGTCTGCGCATGCCTAAGGAGTTGCCATTGGGCAAATACGTCAAACTTAAGCCTCACCAGGTTGCGTATGTTCTCGACAAAGGGTTATCGAACAACAATGGGTCGTTCTAGGATTATATGTTGCGCGTAGTGTAATATAATGTGCAAAGAATCATGATTTACAATCGAGTTAATCGAGTTAATACTCGTGGTACAATAAAATGAAGCGCCGCGCCGCCGTTGGGTTTACTCGCGCCCTTTAGCGTACGCCCGACGTACGGCTGTTACACCAGTGCTCACGACATTAAACGTGACGCCAAGCAAGAAAACCACTGCGAAGATTTCCTCGTCCAAAACTGGAATCCCAAGCTCGCTGTTAACCTGTTCGAGAGGTCCTAAGCCACCGGTTTCGACGTCGCCGATGAACGCAAACGTCGTGCCGAGCATGGCAAGCCTTCCATTAAACAATTCATATGGCTTTTGCTCGCGCACATTGACTTCGTACGCCTTAACGATTTCATTCTTCACCACTTCTGCGCGCTGTTTGGCGCTCTTGCCTGACACTGTCTTTATCGGGTTACGCAAGCCTTGCGACACGCCGAGAAGCAACACGCCGCCTAATAGAGCCCATATGAGAACGACAGACTCGACGTAGAATCCCGCGACTTCGAGTGCATCACGTGCGAGCTCGATTGGGTTCACGTGACGGGCGATGAAACTTTCTTCGCGCGCAAGCTGCTCAATTGGACCATCTCCTCGCGTCAGCACATCGCCGAGCGTGGCGCTGAAAAAGCCGAGCATCGCGAGTCGCCCCAAATTCAACTCAAACGCCTCTGGTGATGCTTCAGTGTCGGCGTCGGGGTCGAACGTCACTCGGCACGTCACGGAGCGCGCGTTCGCTCGTGGTCCAGCGCGCGGCGTCTGCACCGCGCGGCGCACGCCTCGCGTGCCATCTTCGCGTGACGTCACCACCATACGTCGCACCATAGCCACCGTTCCGCGCGCGCGCGTGTGTGTGCGCGCGCGAGGCGCGACGTCGCGAGCGCGTGTGAACACGTTCGCACGCATCGTCGAGCGCATCGTCATCGTCACCATCGCTCGTGCGTGCACACGTGCGTCGCGCGTTGACGCGCGCGGGGCTCGGCAGTCGGCAGTCGGCAGTCGGCAGTCGGCAGTCGGCAGTCGTCGTGCAAAGGCACCCTAAACCCTAAACCCGCATGCCCTAAAAATGTTCAGCCTCGTTGAAAAACGAGCACGACGGCGCACGACGACGTCGATGGCGCACGACGACTGCAGACGACCACGCACCGGTGACGACGACGACGACGACGACGACGACGACGTGCGGACGTGAACACGCGCTCGCCAGTCAACACTGAGCATCGCATTGCCGCGTTCATGACGACGGCGATGGCGACGACGATGGCGACGACGACGACGACGCGAGGTACCGAGCGACGGTGGCGGCCACCCACCAGCCGACGCCGTTGCGTGCGGTCGACGACGACGACGACGACGACGACGACGACGGGGGCGCTGCCGAAGCGGCGACTCGGACATTCGGGTTTGGAGGTTACGGACGTGTGCTTAGGGACGATGACGTGGGGCGTGCAAAACACCGAACAAGACGCGCACGCGCAACTGGACTATGCCGTGAAGGTGCGCGGAGTGAATTTTATCGACACGGCGGAGATGTACCCGGTGCCGATGAGTGATCCTTCTTGGCAGCCAGGGACGACGGAAGAGTACATTGGGACGTGGTTACGAGCGAATCCGACTATACGTTCGCAAGTCGTCATCGCGACCAAAATTGCTGGGTACGGGGCGTCGGCAAAAATTGTAAACAACCGCGACGGCGGCGACGGCGACGCGATTGCTCGACTGGATAAGGCGTCGGTGTTGCAGGCGTGTGACGCTAGTTTGCGACGATTGCAGACTGATTACATTGACGTATATCAGTTGCATTGGCCCGACCGATATGTGCCTATAGGCGCGTTTTATGGATCACCCGAGTACGTTCCAGAAATGGAAAGGGCAGACGCCGTGCCCATTCGCGAAACGGTGGAAGCCTTGGGGGAGCTTATTGCGGCGGGTAAAATCAAGCACTACGGCTTGTCTAACGAGTCAACGTTTGGCGTGTGCGAGTTTGTGCGAGCGGCGGATGAGCTTGGTGTGCCGAGGCCAGTGTCGATTCAGAATTCATTTTGCTTGTTGCACCGCTCCTTTGAAACGGAATTGGCTGAAGCGTGCGCAGAGTCCAATTATGACATTGGCTTGTTACCCTGGACGCCACTCGGTGGTGGAGCGCTGACGGGAAAATATCTCAACGGTGCGACGCCCGCAAATTCGCGCCTGGTGAAATACGAAAAGTATGGGTTTCATCAGCGCTACCTTAACGAAAAGTCTCAGGAGGCGACGGCGGCGTACAAGGAAATTGCCGACGAAGCAGGACTGTCGCTCACGACGCTCTCCTTGGCGTGGTGTAAAACACGTTCGTACGTGGCGAGTACGATTATTGGAGCGACATCAATGGAACAGTTGAAGGAGAACATTGACGCCTTTGAACCATCCGTAGTGTTGAGCGCAGAAACTCTGCTAGCCATCGACGCGGTACACGAACGATGCCGCGACCCGAGTATTCAGCGCAGTTGATTTGATTTTCAAAGTAGAACGTATTTTCTAGATAGCTTTTTAGATCGTATTACGAAAAGTACTTATAATACACACTCGCTTCAAAGCGATTCAAGTTCGACGCCAGTGGTTTCCGGAAGCACGCGATATACCACCGCGAGTGCTACGATGCTCACGCCCAAGTACATCAGCCACACGCCCTGTGCACTCCATAACTCACGCATTCTCAAAAAAGTGAAAGTCACGAGCGCATTCATGATCCACTGACACGCCGTAGCCACACTCACGCCGACGGTGCGCGCACGCTGTGGGAATACTTCACTCGTCACGATGTATGGCACGGGGCCGAGACTGACGCTAAACGCGACGCGGAAAAGCAGAATCGCGAATACAGCAACCCAGGGTGCGGCAGCGGCGGTCATGAAGGACGTGTACACATTTGGCGATACACTGAGCGTCAACAAGCCCAAAGCTGTGGAAATGCCGGCAATACCTCCCAAGGCCATCGGTCGGCGGCCGACGGTGTCGATGCGCCTCGACAGCCACGTGCCAGCGATGATTTGAATCACACTCACGCCAGCAGTGAGCGCAATTGCGTGTGATCGATCGAAACCGAGATCACTTAAGATCTTTGGCGCGTAATAGACCGCGACATTGATACCGCACGCTTGCTGGATAAAGTTCATGAGCGACGCCACGCCGAGCGCCGTACGCGTCTTTGTGTCGTTGAACATGTTCCACACCTGCATCGCCTGGCGCGTGTTTGCGTTCAGAGCAATGAGATGCACATCCACTTCGCGCTGTCCAAGCTTATTCAACACCGCCTTGGCGTCACCCACGCGACAGTGCTCAGCGAGCCAACGAGGGGATTCAGGAAGCCAACTGGTGCCGAAAATGACGGCGAGCTGAATCAACGCTGGAACGGCGGCGAGCGCAAACATGTATCTCCACCCGCCAGTAAACGTCGAAAGCGCGAGCGACGCGACGAAAGAGACCAGTAACCCGACCGTCACCGAAAGAGGAGCCAAACCGGTGTATTTACCGCGCGTTTTAGCCGGAGCGCATTCAGAAATGTACATGGTACACATCGACGTCGCCAAGCCCACGGCGAGGCCCGCAATAAAGCGCCCGATGGTGACTTGTTCGATCGTGCTCGCCGTAGCCATGAGCAACGCTGATACCACGAATCCGGCATCGACGATTGAAAGCGCCAAACGACGTCCAAACGATTCGTTCAAACCCGGCGTCGCGACGCATCCAAACATTGCGCCGAGCGGGAGCGCGGCGACAACCGCACCCTTTGCCGACGTCGTCAGCGTCCCTAACACCGTTCCAGATTCAATGTACACCAACGCACCCGCGATGGCGCCGCACGCAATCCCTACAGATAACATCGCCAGACAAATCGAGAACGTCATCGCGTATCGCCGCTGCGCCGCTTCCTCGCGCGAGGCGTCAAAGAACACGCTCGAGGTGAACGACGACGACGACGACGACGACGGTTGCAGAGGCGCCGCCCCCGCGTCCGCACTCGACGACGACATGACCACGACACCGCGTCGCGCGCGCATCGTCACCGCCCCCAATACGCGCGTCGTCTTCAAACGCGCGTCTTCGTTCGTTCTTTTCCCGTGGCCGCGACGGTTTGAATATTCCACGACGCCGCCGACGACGACGGGCGACGACGACGACGACGACGACGACGACGACGGGCGACGACGACGACGCGCGGGAACGACGACGGATGACGACGACGCCGATGGGTGCGCGGTGCACGCGATCGACATCGCCATCGCGCGCCGCTCGTTCTCGCCGGGCGCACAAATGCGAGGTGGTGAGGTGTGTGCAAATCACTGGCGTCACGACCGA
>Ga0181561_10002501_pt1 | contig 16208 bp, 11 predicted proteins | sample 011ome_19_FD_133760 | JGI IMG/M metagenome (GOLD analysis project Ga0181561, IMG submission 133760) | Coastal salt marsh microbial communities from the Groves Creek Marsh, Skidaway Island, Georgia - 011510BT metaG (megahit assembly) | ecosystem: Environmental > Aquatic > Marine > Intertidal...
AAGAGTAGTCGTCGTCGTCGTCGTCCGACGCGTCTCGGCGGTCCGCGTCGCGAATCATCTCGACGTCCCCGCCGCCCAGCGGCACCCTCGCTCTGAACTCGAACGGCGCGTCCGGTCCTTTCCTCGATATGAAATACACCGCGTCGACGTCGAACTCGATCGGCGGAGCGTCTCGAAAGTCGCGCTCGAACGCGGCGGCGGCGGTGGCGGCGGCGGCGGCGGCGGGCCACTGGCCGACGCTCATGTGCGGCGTGAAATGCTTCGGGGCCCCGGGGGTTTTCGAGCTCTGGTCGTGCGCGAACGGGAACGCGGTCTCGAGCAGAAGCTGCGCGCGCACGACGTCCGCGCACACCGGCGGGTCCTCCGGGGTGCCGGGCTGTTTCGCTTCGTCGGAAGACGCGCCGCCGCGACCGCTCATCGGTCGCGACGACGGATGCATCCAAACTGTCGCGCTGTGCTCGTTATGCTCGAAGAACGCGAACGCGTCGAACGCGCACGCGAACGGCGTCGCGCCCCTCAGCGCGTCCGCGGCCATCGCCGCCGCGGCCGCGAACTTCCCGTCGTCGCCGTCGTCCACGACGAACGGATACAGAAGGTTCACGTGCGGCGGCCACCGCAGGTAGCTCTTATCGCGCGCGCTGCGGATCTCCTGGATGGATTTCCAACGCGACGGCGGCGGCGCGAGGATCACAGCGCTCTCGTACCGCAAGTCGCGACGATTCAACTCCCGCGACGGTTCATATCTCGACGACGACGAGGAGGAGGAGGAGGAGGAGGAGGAGGAGGCGGCGGCGGACGCGTCGGACATGGACGCGCGCGCGCGAGGGAACGACCGCGCGCTCGCCGCGACCGCCGCGCGCGACATCTCTGAGAGAAATGACAACGACGCGACGCGACGTCGCGTCGGCAGTCGGCACCTCCCGAGTGGATAAGTATTCCGCGCGTCGCGTCGTCCGGCGTCAGTCGCGTCGCGTCGCGCGGGATGGCGTCGACCTCGCGCGCGCTCGCCGCCGCCGAGGTCGCGCCGTCGGCGGCATCGCGCGGACGCCGCCGCGCGGCGCCGCGTCGTCGCGCGGCAGCGCGCGTCGCGAGGGGGCGAGCGCCGCAGATACAGATCTCGTCGCGCGCCGTGACGGCGGAGTCGTCATCATCGTCCTCATCGTCCTCATCGTCCTCATCTTCTTCCGAACGCGCCCCTAAGGCGGTCGTCATCGGCGGCGGCTGGGCCGGCTTCGGCGCGACGTGGCAGCTCCTCAAGCACGGCTTCGACGTCGCGCTCCTCGACGCGTCGCCGAACCCGGGCGGGCTGTCCGGAGGGTGGCGCACGACTCGCGGCCGCGCGGTCGAGGCTGGGTGCAAAGGATTCTGGCGCCACTACCGCAACATCGACGCGCTCGTCGACGAGCTCGGCATCGCGCCGTTCACGCCGTACACCAGCAGCGCGTTCTACTCCCCGCGCGGTAAGGAGGTGGAGGCGCCGGTGCTCGGGTCGCTGCCGCGGCTGCCGACGCCGCTCGGGACGCTGCTGTACACGTCGCCGTATTTTTCTAACCTCTCCTTCGAGGACAGGGCGAGCGCGGCGCCGCTCGCGTTGGATCTCCTGACGTATGATCTCGACGAGAAGACGTATATGTCGTACGACGCGCGCACCGCGAAGGACGTGTTCTTGGGGAAGTGTAACGGCCGTGATGGGACCGTTTTGCCCCTCGGCGCCGGCTGCAGCGAGGCGTTATACGACACGTTTTTATCCCCGGTGTTGTGCGCGCTCATGTTCGCGCCGCCGAGCGAACTGAGGCGCGTTCTATACAGCAAACACTGGTCCCCGTACGACCCCGTCCGCGTGGTGAACGCCGTTTTTTAAGGACTTTCGCCAGCGCATCTCTCCGCCCGCCTCACGACTCCGTCTGACGCGTCCCTGAACGCCGCCCCGCCCCGACGTCGCTCGCTTCGTACGGACCCTCGACCCTCAGCGCCGCCGCGGCGCTCGACGTCCTGTACGGGTACGTGTTAGCGCACCAAGACGACTTCGACGTGCGCTGGTGTAAGGGGACGATCGCGGAGGAGATTTTCGCGCCGTGGAAGCGAGAGATCGAGAAGGTTGGGGGCGAAGTCTTCGGGGGGCGCCGCGTCGCGCGAGTCGAGCTCGCGACGGGAGAAAGCAACAAAAGGAGATCGCGCGTCGTCGCGACGACGCGCGACGGCGACGTCGTCGAGGAGGAGACGCACGAGGCGGACGTGGTCGTCATGGCGACGGGCGTCGGCGCCGCGCGAGGGATCATCGCGTCGTCGCCGGATCTGAGAGACGCGGCGGGATTGCGAGGCTTTCTCGCGGATCCGGATCCGGATTCTGATGATCCAGATTCTTCGGGGATCGCGTCGACGAGCGTGATCGCGGTTCGGTTGTTCCTGGACGTCGCCGTGACGCTGCCGTGCAAGTCGAACGTCTGGGGCGGGTTCACGCTCGGGGCGTCGAGGGGATCGAAAAACGGAGGCGTGGAAGGCGTTACGGATACGGTCGGCACGGAGGACGTCGCCGGGACGTTTTTCGATCTGTGCGCGTTACACGACGAGTACCGCGACTTGAAAAAAGCGTCGTCGGACGCGTCGGACGACGTTCGGTCGGTCATCGAGGTGGACATGTACAACGCCGGCAGCGTGATCGACCTCGACGACGAAACGCTCGTGGAGATGGCGTTACGCGATATCCTCACCGCGTGCGTCCGCGACGTCGCGCCGGAGATTCAAGACGCCGTCGTCGTGGACTCGAGCGTCCTCCGGTTTAAAGACGGCGTCACGAAATTCGCGCCGGGCTCCGCGGTGGCGCTTCCGCGGACGACGCCGGCGGGGTTGGAGCGCGCGATGTTCTACGTCGCGGGCGATCACGTGTGGCAGGGCCCCGGGAGCCACGGCGCGCGAGGGTTGAGCCAGGAGAAGGCGCTCGTGAGCGGGATGGCCGCCGCGGACGCGGCGGCGGCGGCGTTCGGGAGAATCGCGGGTGAAGAATCGCGGCGCGCGACGTCGACGACGACGACGCGCGCGCCGGCGAGGATTTTGGACGTCGAGCCGGACGAGCCGCACGTCGCGGCGGCGAAGGACGCGCTGCGGGCCGCGGACGCGCTCGAGGCGTTCCTTCCTCGGCCGCCCCCGGGGTTTCCTCCTCTGTTCTGATGACGAGCATAGACCGTAGACTTGGATGCGTCCGATATCATAATCCGAGAGAAAACAGTCGAGAATTACCGACACGACTTCCGAGAGAAAACCGACGCGACGTCCTCGGTCGCCGCACACCCTCCCGCGACGCCGCCGCGCGCGCGCGTCCCCACGACTGCCCTCAGATCATGCCCTCGACCGCTCCCCCCCGCGACGCCGATCGCGTCATCGTCCGCGTTTCCGCCGTCGACGACGCGAACGGCGGTCGCGGCGGCGGCGTCGCGCGAGACGCCGGCGGTAACCCCGCGCGAACTACCAACCCGTGGGCGAACGAGGACGCGGTCGTGAACGTCTCGCTCGAGACGCCGCGCCGCAAGGACGGCCTCGGCAACGCCGCGTCCGCGTCCGCGTCTGCTGGCGGGACGAGGAGGAAGACGTCGATATCGTCGAGCGACGACCCGACCCCGGAGTGGCTGAAGGCGTTGGCGAGGGAGGACCGACCGGACGCGCGCTTCAAAGTTCCCGCGCGCTGGGTGACGCCCTTCCGCGGGTCCATGATCTGGTGGCTCGCGCCCGCGTTTCGCTTCGTGCAGATCGTCTTCGCCGCGCTCGCGATCGCGGTCGTCGCGTCGATGAACAGCGACGCGTCGGTCGCGTTCCCCGAGGCGCGTCCCCGTTCGCGCGGCGTTCCTTCGTTCGCGACTTCTCCCGCGCGTTTCCTCGGTTTCGCTTCCGACGCGCCTGCGCGACGCCTTTCGACTCCACTTCTGACGCCTTTCGACTCCACCCAAACGTCGCGTCGATTCGCGTGGTGGAACGACGACCCGAAGCGTCACTACCAAGACTTCACGTCGCTCGAGTGCCTCGTCGTCGTCTGCGCCGCGTCGTTGGCGTGGGGCGTCCTCTTCGTCTTCGTAGGCGCGTTCTATACACTGGTCCCCATACGACCGCGTCGGCGTGGTGAACGCCGTTCCTTAAGGACTTTTCCCGGCGTCTCTCTCCGCCCACCCCTCGCTCGGTTTCAATCCCCGCCCGCGATGCCTTTCAACGCCAACTGACGCCTTTGAACTCCACCCCGACATTCGCTCGTATGGAACGACCCTTAGACCTCGTCGGCGGTGGCAAGATGGGCCTCGGACGCGAGATCCGCCCGGGGAGCCGCGGCCTCGAGTGGGCGGCGAGTCACGGCGTCCCGCGCGTCGCGTTCGTCGGCGACTGCGCGCTGAGCGTGCTGTGCTTTGCGTCCGCGTGCGCCGTCGCCGGGTTGCGATCGGGCGTCGGCGAACTCGGGCGCGTTCTAGATATCTCACGCCGGTCCCCGTACGACCCCGTCGGCGCGTCGCGCGCCGTTCCTCGAGGCGTTCTTCTTTCGCGCGCTGTCCGCCACACGTTTCGACACGTGAGAACGTCATCAACCAATCGCGCGTCCAATTAACTGACACGTGTCTTCCCTCGGCCAATCAAACGACCCTCAGGATTAATTACTGCGACAACGCCGGGGGCAGATGGTGCGCGCAGATGGACGCGGGCGCGGTCTTCGCGTTCTTGACGGCGATCTCTTTCGTCCCGAGCGCGGTCGCGAACTCCATGAACTCGTGCGGGCCGTGGTGAGTAAGTTGTACTGTACTGTACCGTGCAGGTACCTACCTTCGTACGAAGGTACCTTCCTTCGTAGGCGCGTGAACGACGAGCGATGAACGACGTGTGACGTGGTCAACACAAAAAAATACTTTCGGCGCCGCCGCGAAATGTAGACTACTACGAAGGTAGATACTAGCGCCCCTCGCTCGCGAGAAGCTCCAGGAGCGCCTTCACGACCGGGCTGCTCGCGAGCTTCATCGAGTCGTCGTCCCCGTCCCCGTCCTCCTCGCGCGGTCGGTCGATATGTTTCTCTAACAGCGCGTCCACCGCCGCGCGCATCTCGCGAACGAGCACGCCGACGCGCGCGGGCGCGTCGAATTCCGCCCATCCGTCCATCGACAGCCGCCCCCTCGCGTGATCGACGACGAGCTCGCCGCCGAACAGCAGCAGCGCGTACGCGCCGACCATGGTGTTATCCCGGACGTACACCCTCGCGGTCTCGACGCGCTCGCTGTACACGAGCCACGGGGAGTCGAACTTCCCGGAGGCGACGTTGACGCTGCTCGGGTGAAGAAAGACGCGTCCGACGTCTTTGCAGAAATATTTTACCCCTCTCCCGTCGACGCTCTCCTTCTCTCGCGCGCCCCCCGCGGTGTTCACGAACTTCGTCTCCGGGTGCTGGACCCTGACGACTTGCGGGTAGAACCCCGCGACGAGCGCGGCTTTCACGACGCGCGCGACAGAAGCGTTGCGGTCGGCGTCGCCGCCGCCGGCGCCGTCGCATCGCATCGCGCGCACGTACGCGCGAGGAATGAACCCCAGGTCCGCCAACACCCCGGCGTAATCCAACCGGCTCGCCATGATCCCCTCCAGCGCCTGGTGCGATAAGAACCGCTCGTCCGCGTGCTTGCGTCGCGCGCCCGCGCCCGGGCACTTCCACCACGCCGCGTAGGCGGACGCCATCGTGAGATGGTCGCTCTTTCCCGGCGCGGCAATTTTTTTCTTCATCGCGTCCGCCTCGGCTTTCTTATCCTTCGGCGACACGAACAGCTGGCGTCCGCTCATCGCCGCCGCGATCGTGAGGATAGGGTCGAGGCAGCCGAGCAGCGCGCCGAACAGGAGCATCTTGCCCACGCGCGCGTCCACGGGCATGTGCGCGAGGTGTTTTCCGAGCGGCGTCAGCGTTTCCGGATTGTTTGGATGTTTTTCCGCGTCGGACGATACCACGCCGTCGGACGACGCCGACGTGGCACTGTCGCGGCGCACGTCCAGCGCTCGCAACGCCATCAGCTCGTCCAACGCCGCGCGCACGGCGTCGCGCGGCGGCGGCGTCGGCGCCGCGCACAGCGTCGTCTCCACCCCAACCCCGGGCGCCATCGCCTTGACGTTCAAACACAGCTGCTGCAGCGGCGTGCGAAGCATCTCCGGCGGCTGGTGATCGCTCATGCGCGCGAACTGCGCGCGCGAGAAGAGCGCGAAGCGAGCGCCGGGGGAGACGCGCCCGGCGCGCCCGCGTCGCTGCTTCGCCGCGGCTCTCGACACCCACGCGTCCGCGAGGACGCTCATCCCGCGAGTCGAATCGTGGCTGAGGGTCGAGGGTCCGCGCGAAGCGACAAACGTCGGGGTGGAGTCGAAAGGCGTCAGAAGCGGAGTTGAAAGGCGTCGCGGTGTGTCTGTCGGGGATTGTAAGCGAGGGGTACTGTAGTGGGTGGAGAGAAACGAACGCCGGGAGAGAAAGTCCTTAAGGATCGGCGTTCACCACGCGAACGCGGTCGTATGAGAACCAGTGTGGAAATAGAACGCGCCTCATCTCTTTCGCGCGGCCGGCGTCGACGACGTAGCGCACGTCGTCGATGGTCACCGACGTCTCGGCGATGTTCGTCGCGACGACGATCTTCCTCGCGCCGCGCGGGGGAGGCGCGAAGATTTTGCGCTGGTCCGCGCCGCTCAGGGCGCCGTACAGCGGGAGGAACAGCAGCTCGCCGACGTCGTGCGGCTCCAGGAACTGCGAACGCTCGAGCTGGCGAATCAACCGATTGATCTCCGCTTGCCCGGGAAGAAAGACGAGAATCGCGCCCTTCGAGTCGCTCTCCCCGGGCGATCGTTTCCCTCTCCCGGGCGCGGCGGACGGCGCGACGAGCGCGCGCTCGCCTTCGCTGAGCTCCACGCGAATGATCTTCGCGATCAACCGCTCGATGAGCTCGTAGTTTAACAGCGACTCGTCCACGTTCGCGATCGATCGTCGCGTGGCTTCGCCGTACGACGCTTCGTTCGCGAGGTTCGCCGACGCGAACGCGAGTTCGTCGCGTTTCGCCCTCGCGGCGTCGTCCGCGGCGGCGTCCGCGCGCGCGGCGCCCGTCTTCGCCGCTCTCGCGCGCGCCCGCGTCGCGTCGGCGTCGGTGTCCCAGAGTATGTCGGACGCTGACGTGGCGTCGTCGGACGTCGCGGTCGCGGTCGGCGCAACGCGGTCCTCGGGGGTCTCTTCCCAGGTCTCCGGGACGTCCTCCTCCTCGACGGGCGGCGCGGGCGACGCGGCGTCGTCCGCGGCGTCGGCGTCGGCGACGGCGTCGGCGTCGGCGGCGTCGGCGTCGGCGACGGCGTCGGCGTCGGCGGCGTCGGTGGCGGCGTCGGCGGCGGCGCGCATCTCGACGGGCGCCGCCAAGAGCGCGCCGCCGCCGCCGCCGCCGCCGCCGCTTCCCTTCTTCTTCGCGTATTTACTCGCCTTACCGATCGCGTACCCGGTCAACTCGAGGACGTCCTCCAAGAAGTACTCCCGCACCGGGTGCGTGAACCCTTCGATGAACACCTTCGAGGACGGCGTCGCGACGACGCCGCCGGCGGCGACGCTCGCGGCGCTGGGCTCTGAGGGTCGTTCCATACAAAGCGACGTCGGGGTGGAGTTGAAAGGTGTCAGGTGGAGTTGAAAGGCGTCGAGGGCGGGGATTGAAACCGAGCGAGGGGTGGGCGGAGAGATGCGCCGGCAAAAGTCCTTAAGGATCGGCGTTCACCACGCCAACGCGGTCGTATGGAGACCAGTGTATAGAACGCACCTGAGAAATACGCCGCGAAGAAATCCGCGTCGGCGGTGGCGGACATGAGCACGATCTTCAAATCTTTCCTCGCGCCGCATATCACGCGTCGGAGCAACAGCAGCAACAGATCGCTCTCGACGCTCCGCTCGTGGACTTCGTCTAGGACGACGTGCGTGACGCCGGCGAGCGACGGGTCGCCGAGGAGCCGTCGCAACAGGACGCCCATCGTGCAAAAATGCAGCCGCGTCCGACGCGACGTCTTGGACTCCAACCGCACGGTGTACCTATACGAGCGATGATATCGGGGTGGAGTTGAAAGGCGTCAGAAGCGGAGTTGAAAGGCGTCGAGGACGGGGATTGAAACCGAGGGACCCTGGGCGGAGAGACACGCCGGGAGAGAAAGTCCTTAAGGAACGGCGTTCACCACGCCGACGCGGTCGTATGGGGACCAGTGTATAGAACGCACCCGACGACGTCGCCGCAGTTCTCCACGCGCTCGCTCGCGACGCGCTCCGCGAGCCCGATCGCGCTGATCCGCCGCGGTTGCGTGCACACGATGTTGCACGACCCGCCAGCGCGCTTATCGATCGCGCTCTCCAAGATGAACTGCGGCACTTGCGTGGATTTCCCGCAGCCCGTCTCGCCGGATAAGACGACGACGGGGGAGCCGTCGACCGCGCGGACCACCTCTTCGCGCGACGCCGACGCCGGGAGGTTCGCCCTGGTGGCGACCATCTTGGACGCTGCGCCGCTCCCGCCGCCTCCGCTGAAGTAGGACTCCTGCGCGGCTTTCAGACGCGCGCTCTCCGCCGCCGCCTCCGACGGGGACAATGCGGCGTCGCGGCCGCGGGGGCGGTTTCGATCTCGGTCGGTCCCCCGGGTGCCGACTTTGGGTGCCGACTTCGTGGGCGTCGAGGACGCGCGCGGCGGCGCGGCGACGACGGCGACGCCCGCGCGCGGGGCCGGGATGGAAGACGACGACGCCTTCGCCGCGCCGACGACGATTTCTTCCTTTTCTTCCTTCACGGCGTCGGTCTCCTCCTCCTCCTCTTCCTCCTCTTCCCCCGCGCCTTCTCCCGGCGCCGGCGCGTCCACGCGCTCGGCCAACGCCCCCGGGAGCAACTCCGCGAGGCTGTGCACGCACGGGATCCCGTCCTCGGCGGCGGCGGCCGCGGCGGCGGCGAGCGACGCCGTCGCCGCGCGCAGCGCCCCTCGAGACGTCGCGCCGTCGCCGGAAGCCGCCGCCAACGAAATCGTCGGCGGCTCCTCCGTCGGGTAGCCTCCCCCCGAGGGCCTCCGCACCTCCAGCGCGACCTTACCTTTCCCACCGCGGCCGTCGTCCACGTCCACGGTCACGATCACGACGTCGCGGGACGGGCGCGAGACGACGTCGTCGCCGAAGATGGCCTCGACGGCGACGAGCTCGTCTTCCCACGGATCGTCGCCGCCGTCGTCGTCGTCGTCGCCGCCGCCGCCGCCGCCGCCGCCGCGTTCGCCGCCGCCGCCGCCGGTAAACGGCCACGCGCTCCAATCCCTCCCGTCCGTCGCGCGGACGAGCGTCTCGCGAAACAGCGCCTCCAGCGCGCGGTCGCGACCGCCGCCGTCCGCGGCCGCCAGCGCGTCGCTCGCCTCCGCCGCGGTGTACCCGCGGTCCCAAAGCCACGCGGCGTCCGCGTCCGACGGCCTCGCCTCCGCCGCGCGACGCTCTGGACGCTTCGGTTTCGGTTTCGATCCGCCGAAACCGCCGCCGTCACTCCCCGCCTTCGATCCCGCGGGCGCGAACGCGGCGGCGGTGTCCATCAACACCACGCCGTCGCTCTTCGCGTCCGGGGCGAACGTCCTCGGCAGCCGCGACTCCGGGACGTTTAACACGAGCCAATCCAACGCCGCGTCCTTCGCGTCTCTTCGCGTTCCGGATCTCACGACCTGAACCGCCGCGGTCGCGTCCGAGGTGGTGAACCCTAACGTCGCGAGCGCCGCGGTCAGCGCCGTCGCGGCGTCGTCGTCCAAGGCGGTCGTCTCTCCCCCGTCGTCGTCGCGCGCTCCGTCGCCGTCGCCGGAGATGCCTCGCAGCAATCCCTCGACCTGGTGCCTTTTCTCCTCGGACATGTGCAGCGTCTCTCGCTGCCGCTCCTTCGGCCTGTGCTTCGCGCGTCGCTCCCTCGCTTCCGCGTCCCTCGCCGCTTTCTCCGCCTTGAGCCGCTCCTTCTCCTCCAGGCTCGCGAACGCGTCGCGGTACTCCGCCGGGAGCAACCGCGTCAGCGGCAAATTATTCGCCACCCTCTATGCGAGCGAATGTCGGGGTGGAGTTGAAAGGCGTCAGTTGAAGTTGAAAGGCGCCGAGGACGGGGATTGAAAGCGAGGGGTGGGCGGAGAGACACGCCGGGAAAAGTCCTTAAGGATCGGCGTTCACCACGCCGACGCGGTCGTACGGGAACCAGTGTATAGAACGCACCGCGAGCGCGGCGACGGCGCCGTGCTGCGTCGCTGCCTCCTTGCTCGCGCGCGGCTCCCCGTCGCTGAAGACGACGACGTCCTTCTCCGGCTTGTACTTGTCCGCGATGACCACCTTGCAGCTCCATCCTTTCCCGTCCGGCTCCTCTTTGAGGACGTACTTCGGCTTCTTCGAGTCCTTCTTCTTCGAGATGTACTCCTGAAGGATGATCTTCGGTTCTCGCGTGGACGCGCGGAAGACGACGCCCTCTCGCATCGGCCCCTTATAATTCTCTTCCCGTCGCGTCGCCGCGTCCGCGTTGTTACCGCCGCCGCCGCGGTCGCCGCCGGGCGTCTTCGCGGCGTCCGCGCCCGCCGCTTCCGCTTCCGCTTTCGCTTTCGCCGCCGCGGCAGCCTCTTCCACCTCTTTCGCGTGGTGCTTCGCGACGTGCTGCTTCAGGCGGTCTTGCTGCTTGAACAGCCGGTCGCAGTGCGGGCACGGGAGCTCCTTCGGCTTCAGCGACGCCGGGTCCGGGCCTTTGTTCGACATCCCCGCGGCGCCGGTGGAGACGATCCCGCGCTTGAGCTTCGCGGCGGCCTTCTTGTTGAAGTTTTCCGCGCTGCGCTGCGAGGGCGCCATCGGATCGGATCGCGCGGAAAAGAACGCGCCGCTGTCGCGCCTTCTCGCGGCGGGCGAGTCCGCGGGCGCGATCGCCCGCGCCTCGCTGTGCTCCGCTCGCGCGCCGTGTTCGTCGCCTATCTCCGCGTCGTCGTCGGCGGCATCGTCGCCGTGGAGTGGTGCGCGCGACGGTCGACGCTGTGGCGGGGGCGGCGGGGGGATCGATCTCGAACGAACCTCGCGAAAAAAACCAGCTGCCAGCACGCACAGCTGGCAGGGTGCCGACAGCGCAGCGACGCGACGCCGACAGATCTCCGCGCGCGCGCCCTCCGCTGTCGTCGCGTCGCGTTGAGCATGGCGTCGTGCGCGCGCGTCGCGTCCGCGTCCGCGTCCTCTTCGCCGCGCGCGTCGCCGCCGTCGTCCTCGCGCCGACGCGCGCCGACGCGCGCGCGCCATCACCGAACGCGTCGGCGTTCGACGACGATCGCGAGGGATGATGATAAGTCGAACGACGACGACGTCGCGACGACGACGTCCTCCTCCTCGTCCATCGCCGACGCGGAGGCGCTGCTGATCTCGCGCCTGTCCAGCCTTCCCGGCCGCGGCGCGAACGCGTCCGCCGCGGACGAGGAGGCCATCGCCGCGGCTCTCGCCGTCCTCGAGGCGGACGGCGGCATCGCGCGCCCGGCGACGCGAGACGAAATCTGCGGGACGTGGCGACTCCTGTACACGTCCAAGTCGGCGTTCGACCCGCGGAACCCGCTCGGGAAGCGCGCGGACGGCAGCGCGCCGGGGATCGAGGGGTTGTTTAGGGCCGTGTTCGGGGACGACGCGGGAGAGAAGATGGCGGCGGGGATGACGAGCGCGGCGTCGTCGAGCCCGATACAGAGAACCGTGACGTCGCTGGAGGCGTTCACGATCCAGGCGCGGTCATGCTGTTATTACACCGGTCCCCATACGACCGCGTTCGCGTTGTGCACGCCGTTCCTTGAGGACTTTACTTCCCGGCGGTCGTTCCTCTCCGCCCACTACCCCTCGCTGCTTTCAATCCCGACGCACCCACCTCGACGCCTCACGACTCCGCTTCTGACGCGCCCCTGAACTCCGCCCCGACGTCGCGACGTCGCTTCGCGCGGATCGTCGACGCGCAGCAAGCCATCCGTCTTCGCGGCCGCGACGACGACCGCGTCGACCAGATCGTGCAGTTCGGGGACTCGGGGTACCTGCGACTCAGCGCCGCCGCGAGCGTGGACGAGGCGAGCGCGCCGAGCCGGATAGACTTCGCGTTCGACCTGGCGTACTTCGAGATCAGATCGCTTCCGCCGTTCGGGTTTAAACCTCCGGGGGGTCCGATTCGGTGAGACTGCTTCCCATACGACCCCGTTCGCGTGGTGCACGCCGTTCCTTAAGGACTTTTCCTGTCGTCACTCTTCACCCGCGCTTCCCTTTCAACGTTTGACCGGTAAGACGTTCGACTGACCGATCGCTTCACCCACGCAGGATTCCCTACCCGGTGCCATTTAAACTCCTCGGCGACGAAGCGAAAGGGTGGCTCGAGACGACGTACCTCGGCGCGGACGTGAGGGTCAGCAAGGGGAACAAAGGGACGACGTTCGTGCTCGTGAGAGAGGCGAGCGACGGCACGGGGACGCCGTTGCCGTACGAGTTTTAGGCGGCGACGGGGAGACGTCTGGTACGCTCGGATCGTCGGCGTCGTAACTTATTATTATTTTTCCAAAGCCGTGATGAGGTCACCGCGCGAGCCGTACCCGCCGCGTCACGCGTCGTCGCCACCGCCGCCGCCGCCCGGCGTTCCCGGACCCGTGGAGTTCCTGCGCGGCACGTAAACGACCGGACCGTACGGCGTATCCTGCAGCGGCACGCCCGTCGCGACGCCCGTAACCTTATTCCCTTTAATTCCTTTTCCTCCGCCTCCCCCGCCGTTCTTCGCTCGCTTCGCGACGTCGACGACGCGAACGAACGCCCTCTCGAGCGTCGCGCGCTCGCACGCGCGCACGACACACGCCGCCGCCTCGCCGACGCACCCGCGCCCCGCCGGCTTTAGGGGCCCGTGCGCCTTCCTCGCCGCCTCGAGGTCGCTCTCGACGTCGCCCTCCGGCAACGCCGCGCCTCGCGCTTCGATCACCGCGAGCGCCGCCTCCGTCACTGAGGGGTCGAGGGTTCATACGAAGCGACGTACGTCGGGGTGGAGTTGAAAGGCGTCAGAAGCGGAGTTGAAAGGCGTCGAGGTGGGTGCGTCGGGATTGAAAGCAGCGAGGGGTGATGGGCGGATAGAAACGACCGCCGGGAAGTAAAGTCCTCAAGGAATGAAGTTCACGACGCGAACGCGGTCGTACAGGGACCGGCGTGGAAATATCATAGAACGCGCCTGATTCGTTCGACGCGAGCAGCTCGTCCTCCGATTTCGTGATGGCGATCGGCAGCTTCGTCGTCGCGTCCGTCGCGCTCGCGTCGTCCGGGTCCGTGCACGCGACGGTCAGGACGAGGAGGAGATCGCGCGAGAGCCCGCCGTCCGCGTCGACGTCGTACGCGCCGCCGGACCAGCCTTTGGAGTTGAAAGGCGTCAGAAGCGGAGTTGAAAGGCGTTGAGGGCGTGGATTGAAAGCGAGGGACCCTGGGCGGAGAGATGCGCCGGGAAAAGCCCTTAAGGATCGGCGTTCACCACGCCGACGCGGTCGTATGGGGACCAGTGTATAGAACGCACCCGCGGCTTTCGCTGCGGCGGCGCCCGCCGACGTCATGTCTTCGTCGGCGTCTTCGGCGTCTTCGGAGTCGGCGTCGGAGTCGTAGTCGTGATCGTCGAGCGCGTCCTCCGCGTCGTCGAGGACGTCCTCCCCGAGCACGCCGATCAAAACCTCTCTCGGGATCATCACGCCGCCGCGCGCGTTGTCCCACTCGCAGAAGCCGTACTTGTGAAGCAGCAGCGCGTTCCCGTGGTCGCCGAAGGTGTTGAAGAGTTCGTCGCCCGCGCCGGCGGCTCTGACCGCGTCGATCGTCAGCACGCCGTCGACGTCTCGCGTCGAACGCAGCCCCGCGATCTCGTTCACGCCGGGGTCCGTGTTGCCCTCCTCGTACGTCGCCGGCGGCGGCGTCGCCCCGCTCGGGGGAGCCCGAGGGTCGCGCGCGTCCACCGGCGGGTCGATCTTCGTGAGGTAGCCGAGACCCGGCGTGGGCTCCTTACCCCCGGTGAAGTGCACGTGCTCTCTCCCGCCGCCCGCGTGGTTGAACAGGTCCGCGATCGGCACCAACCCCTGCCCTTGCTCGTCGTCGACGTGGAACGCGCGGCTCGCGACGATGGACGCCGCGGAGAGGAACGCGTCGTACCCGGCGGGGCCGTCGCGGCGCTCGACGAGCCGCGGGCCGTTGCCTTCCTCGTCGTCGACGTCGTCGGATTTCGCGGATTTCGTCGACCTCGTCTCGTCGTCGTCGTCGTCGTCGTCGTCGTCGTCCGCGGGGACCTTCGCGGGCGCTTTCTTATCCGGGAAGAAGTGCCGGAGCGAGGACTCGTGCGCGCGGCACGTCTCCATGATCCGCTCGTGGTCGTACCGCATCGCGGGCTCGTCGTTTTCGATCCTGGATAACACGTCCGTGCCCTCCAACCACGCCTCGGCTTTGTCGTCGGTCCACAGGCACGGCAGGTCCTCCGAGCTCGGGAGGATGGAAAAGTACGGATACCACGGCGACTTCTCGCCCATCGCGCGCTCGTACATCACGGCGAGAACGAGCGCCGCGTCCTCCAGGTCGTCGAGGTCGTCCATCGGGACGACGAGCGAGATGGAGCTGTTGGAGGGGGTGAGGCACCACGCCTTGGGGATCACCGCGAGCGCGTCGCCCGGGGCGATGGCGCCGACGGCGTAGACCGCGTTGTGTCGTCCTCCGCCGTCGCCGTCGCCGCCGGCGCCGCCCGCGACCGCGGCGGCGTCGTTCACGAGCGAGACGTTCGGGTGGAGCTCGAAGCCGCGGTCGATCGACCACTTCGTGAACGCCGCCAGCGCGTCGTCCTGGGCGGGCGGCGGCGCGGGGGCGTCGCCGCCGCCAGACGCCGTGGCCGCCGCCGCGTGGAATCGAGCGCCGGACGATGACTTCGTCTTCTTCGATCCTCGATGATGATGATGAGGACCGGCTCCGCCGCCCTTGCCGCCGCCGCGCTTGTTCTTCGGCATCGTCGCGCTGTGCCGGAGGGCGTTCGTGCGGGCGTTGAACGCGCGCGCGAGGGTTCGGCACGCGTGCATGTGCCACTGACGACGCGCGCGCCGCGCCGCGTTCGGTCGTTCCGATCGATCGGATCGATCGTTGATATTTTTTATTCGTCGCGATCGCGGCACGACTCGGCGACGCGGCACCCTCTCGCCCATCCATCACTCGCGCCGGCGCGGCGGGGGCTGACGACGACGACGACGACGATGTCCGCGCCCGCGCGCTGCCCGCTCGCGGCGACCGCGACGGGGAGGAAACTCGAGCGCGCCGCGGCCGCGGCCGCGGCGGCGGCGCGCGCGCGCGGTCGTCGACGCCGCCGCCGCGCGCATCCTCCGCGCCCGCGCTGGACCACCGCCGTTGCCGCCGCGTCGTCGCCGTCGCCGTCGCCGTCGCCGTCGGACGACGACGACGACGACATCCCGGTGCTCGACGCCGCGGGCGTCCACGCGCGGCTCGCGTCGCGGACGCACGACGCGGCGAAGGACACGTTCGCGGCGTTTTACTCCTCGTGGTGCGTCCGCAGCGGCGACCGCGACGACGGACGACGCGACGCGCGACGCGCGACGCGCGCGCGCGCGCGCGCGGTCGCGAGATGAGATTTCGCGCTCGAAAAGAATGAGAACTAACAACCGACGCCCCGCCCCGCCGTCTCGCGCTCTCCCCGATCGACCGACGCGCAGGACCGGGTGCATCACGACCGACCCGGCCGCGATGGTCCTCCCGTTCGACGACCACATGGTCCACCGCGGGCACGGCGTCTTCGACACCGCGCACCTCGAGGCGCGTCTGGTTACGCTGGTCCCCATACGATCCCGTTCGCGTGGTGAACGCCGATCCTTAAGGACTTTTCCCGTCTCACCCCGCGTCTCTTTCGACTCCGTCTGACGCCTGCCCCTGAACTCCACCCCGACATTCATTCGTCGCTTCGCGCGGAACGACCCGACCCTCAGAACGGCGCGCTGCACCTCCTGGACCGGCACCTCGCGAGGTTTAAGAGGTCGATGGCGGCGGCGCGCGTGCCGCCGCCGTTCGGGGACGGGGACGGGGACGGGGACGACTGCGCGGAAAAGATGAAGGCCATCATCCTCCGCGTCGCCGCCGCGTCCGGGGTGAGAGATCACGGGCAGGTTCGGTACTACGCCTCCGCGGGTCCGGGCGGGTTCGCGCTGTCGCGC
>Ga0181561_10002508_pt1 | contig 16195 bp, 5 predicted proteins | sample 011ome_19_FD_133760 | JGI IMG/M metagenome (GOLD analysis project Ga0181561, IMG submission 133760) | Coastal salt marsh microbial communities from the Groves Creek Marsh, Skidaway Island, Georgia - 011510BT metaG (megahit assembly) | ecosystem: Environmental > Aquatic > Marine > Intertidal zone...
GGAACGCGTCGTTCTTTTTCGTTCGTGTTCGTCCGTCCGCGGGGTTCGCGAACACGAGCGTCGCCTCCTCCGGCGTCGGCTCGTCCGGTTCCGGTTCCGCCGGAGGAGGGGACGAACCGGAACCGGAGGGGTCCGCGGGCGCCGGCGCGCCGCCGCCGAAGCCGGCATCCTCCGCCGCCGCCGAGTTGAAGAGATCGGGCTTGGCGAAGTCGTCGTACGCCGCGAGATCGTGCGTCTCCGCCCACACGCGCGCGTCCTCCCGCAAGCCCTCGGTGGTGACGGCCATGAGCGCGACGATGTCGCGGGGGCGCTCCGCCCCGCCGGCGGCGGCGTCGGACGAGGCGGCCACCAGCACGCGACGCGTCTCCGGCGACGCCCGCGCCTCGGCGATCAGCCGGGCCATCTCCCTCTGCACCGAATCCGCGGATCGGATGGATCCGTCCTCCTCGGTGCCCGCGAAGCCCCCGAACGCCGCGCCGCCCGGAGCGCGGTCCGCCGGCGAGAACCCCGCCGCGAAGGCGGCGAGCGCCGCGAGGTCGTCGTAATCCTCCAGGCGCGCGTCGCGCGCGCGGGGCGCGGGCGCCGCGTCCGACCGCGCGCACGAGTACAGCGCGAACTTCGTTTGAGGAGTCGCCGTGGGCGCGAGGGTGGCGCGCTTCTCGACGAGGCTTCCGATGGGCGCGCGCTCGAGCAACGCGGCGGGCCCCGCGAAGAAGAGCGTCGCGGGCGCGAACGGCGCGCGCGAGAAACACTCGCGGAGCATCGGTTTCAGCGCCGCGCGCGTGTCGTCGAGCCCCGGCGCGGTGGCGCACGCGGCGAGCCAGAGCGTCGAGCCGGACTCGGCGGCGCTCCCGTCAATGGCGGTGAGCTCGCGCGCGGTGCGCTTCGCCCACGCCAGCCGAGCGGACGCGTCGTGGTGGCCGTCCGCGCCGGAGGTGTCGGGCATGGGCGCGCGGGCGGTCACGGCGAGGAAAGCGACCACGGCGCCTCCCTCCTCCGCGACGACCGCGACGGTGGCGCGCTCCACGAGGCGGCCGACGTCGAACGCGCCGTACAGGCGACGCGCGGTGGGCCTGCGGGGGTCGGACGGAGCGAGGGGGGTAGTGAGGTGAGCGCGTGGGCGTTGGTCGAGGCATCCGCGCGCGGGGCGGGTCGATCGGCGGAGTCCAGAAAACGAACGGTGCGCCCGACGAGGGCGTACCTCTTGACGAAGGACTCGATCGCCGCCACGTCCGACGCCCTAGCGGGACGGACCGCGATCGTCGAGGCGGTCATGGTTCTCGAAGACCGGAGGCTCGCGTCCCCCACCCGGGGCGCACCTGTCAGTGACGCGCGCCCGTTTAGGAAAATTGACCGAGACGGCACGCGAACGAAGCACCGATCGAAACGCCGACGCGCACTTTTTCTCGCGACGGCAATCGACGATGTCGTTTTCGGGGCGAGGGTTTCGAGAGGGCGCGCCACATCGCACGCGCCCCGGGGGCGAGGGGGCGGGCGCACAGAGTGGCTCGACGGCACCATGGCGACTCTTCGGACGTGTCCACGCGAAATCAACCCTTCCGGGTGCCGCCTCGCGCCGCGGGACCGACTCGCGCGACCCGCCTCATCTTCTCGCACGTCCGCGCTTCGCCCCTCGTCTCGGCACCGCCGACACCCGGCCCGCGCCTCCGGCGGCGGCGAAGAGGGCGTGCTCGACGTTCTCGCCGGCGCCGCCGCCGCGCGCAGGCCCGGTGGCGTCGCCCCGGGCGCCGGGGACAAAGACGTGGTGCTCCTGGAGGGGGTAGGCACGCACCTCGGCATGCGCTCGCGGTGGCGCCTGGCCTTCTCCGACGCCGCCGCCGAGGGCGCCGCCGCGCTCGCGTTCGCGGACGAGGTGGCGCTCGATCCCGACGGCGCGCCCGGTGCGTCCGCGACGCCGCTCGAGGCGCGCTCGGGGTTCGACCCGGCGCTGGAGCGGGGCGAGGGCGGCGCGTGGGCGGAGAGCCTGGGCGGCGGCGTGTCGCGGCGCGAGTGGTCCGGCGCCGACGGCGAGCACCGCTCGACGCTCGCCACGTGGGTGCGCAGCGGCCAGTGGCTCGAGCCCGGCGCCAGGCGCAGGCTGAACGTCAAGCTCCTGCGCATCGGGGTGCCTCTGCGCGTGCTCGTGGACGAGCACTCCATGGCGCCCGAGGAGGTGTCCCCCGAGGCTGTGGAGCTTGACGTTCAGCCGGCGGCGGCGCGACGCTCTCGGAAAAAGAAAAAGAAAAAGAGCGGAAAACGAGTCCGCTTTCCGTTTCCGCGAGACTCGAACGAAGACGCGCAGAACGAAGACGCGCGGAACGAAGACGCACAGAAGACGTCCGTTTCCGTTTGTTTGCCCCCCCCCTCCCCCCCCGGGGTCCCGGAGGGCGAGGGTGCGCTTTTGGCGCTGGCGGCGCGCGGCGGGAAAGTCGGCGCGCGCGTGTGGCTGCGCCGCGTCGGGAATTCGCCCGCGGACGACGTTCCGTCGTTCCGCGAGGCGTTCGTTTCTTCCGCCAGCGTCTTGACGGACGACGCCGAAAATCAAGACGCGTCTCTCTCAGACGCCTTTTGCCGTAAAAACGAGTCTGATTTCCAAGCCGCCCTCGAACACACGTGGTGGGTCGTGCACCGCGCCGAGCTGGCGCTCCCCGAGGGCGTGGAGACGTGGGTGTTCGACGCGTACGCGGCGGGCGGAGACGCGCGCGTCGCGCGGCCAAACGTCGCGCACCAGACGCTCCCCGGCGGCGACCGGTGCGAGTTCCGCGCGACGCGCGCTCGTCGCGCGCAACTCGAAAACGACGACGCCGTCGAAAAAGAAAACGGACACGGCGTCTCCTTCGACGCGCCGCCCGAGGGCTACCGCGGCGCCTTCGACGCGCGCTGGCCGCGTGTCGCCGCGGACGACGCGGTGGACGTTAGACCGTCATCCTCGAGTCAAATGAATGACCGCGACGCGTCGGACGTCGCGTCGGACGTCGCGGCGGCTCGCGGCGACGGCGGGCACGTCTTGATTCGCCCGTTCGTGAACGGCGCCGCGGCGCCGGGTTGGTTCGCGATCGACACGTCGTCGTGCGGGCACGCCATCGACCCGGAGTACGCGGACGCGCTCGGCGCGCCCGCGTTCGGCAGGCTCGCCGTGGTGGGCGCGGCGGCGGCGTCGCTCGCCGGCGCCTTCCGCCGCGGCGACGAGGTCGCCGTCGGCGCGGCGCGCGTTCCGTCGCCCCTGTTCATGGAGCAGGCGCTCGCCGGCGCGATGCGGTGCCCCGCGCTTCCCGGCGACGGCGCGAGCACCTCAAACGCTGCCGGCGTTGGCCGGCTGCTGGGCACGCTCGGCACGGACTTCCTTCAGCACTGCGTGCTGGAGATCCGCGCGCCCAGGCGCGCTCCGGGGTCGCCCCAGCCGGCGGCGTTTGAGGTGCTCGCGCACGATCCGAGCGCGTTCGCGGCGAACGTCCCCGCGCGCGTCGCCGTGGCGTGGCAGAGGGTGACCTGGATCTCGGGCGCGCCGCACGTGCGCGCGCGCGTGCTCGTGGCGGACGACGCGCTCACCCCCGAGCCGCCCGCCGAGCGGGCGCCGTCGCCGGCGGAGCCGCGCGGCGTCGGGTCGACGGATGACGGCAACGACGACTCGAACGCGACGGATGGGCGTCTGTTCCGCCTCGCGCTGGGCGCCGGCGGGACGGGCGCCATCGTCGCGCGGCGGGCCGCGGAGGAGTGGCGCATGGTCGAGCGCACGGTCGGTCTCCAGCCGGGGGGCGTCATGTCCGCGCCCGGGTCGGAGCGCGCGCGCTTCGCGCGCGTCGACGACGCGGTGGTCACCGGGCGTCTGGCGAAGCTGGAGTTTCGCGGCGCGACGTTTGAAAACGCGCGCGCGCTGACGCACCTGAACGGCGACCCGCCGGACCTCGGCTTCTCGCCGCACGTCGACGGCGCGCTCTGCGCGGACCTCTTCCGCGGGTGCGATCTCGTGCTGGACCTCGGGAACGACCGAGTGGCTGTCGTGCAGAGAGAGCGGTGACGAGCGACGAACGACGACGCGTTTGGTGGACCTTTGAACGTCTGTGTACTTTCGTATTGTCACCATTCACCTTTCGGCACCAAACGGCTGCTCGAACCGTCGTTCGGTGGGACAGGAGCGACAGTGCCCAAAATTCATTTCGCGATTCATTTGACTCAAGGATGTCGGTCTAATAACGTCCCCGTATGGTTTCCGACGCACCGGTGATTGTTTCGACTTCGGCGGAGAAAAATCCCTGACTGATGACGCCTAGCCGGCGCCCGTTCGTGAGCAGTCTGGGAAAACGGCTTCGCGGCCGAATTTGAATCGCCCCACGTGGCGATCGAGTGAGAGGCGCAGAACGAGTTCCCGCCAACTCGGCGCGACAGCGAGACGAAACTGGCACGTTCCCCCTCTCGCGGGCGGGAAGAGCGTCGAGGCGGCGCGCGGTCACGGACGCGACCGCCCGGCCGCGCGACACAACCGTCCACGCCGCACGCGCGGACGTCACCGACAAGGCCGAGACCTCTCCGTCCCGCCCGCGTCGCCCCACGCGCGTCCCACCTCGCGCGCCGACGGAAAGTATCTCACGCGCATCCCGGTCCGCCGCCTGGTGAAAAAAGAACACCGGTGTCACGCTCCCGCGGCGTCTGTTTCGTTCCGAACGCGAGATGCTCGCCGCCGCCGCCACGACATCCGCCGCGGCGCTCCGCGCGCCCGCCGCGTCCTCGCGCCGCGGCGCGTCCGGCGCCGCGCGCGCGGCGCCCCGCCGCGCGGCGCGGTGCCAGGCTGGCCCCGAGGCGGGCCCGGGCCACGTCGAGTACGGCGCGCCCGGCGTGCCGGACGCCATCGCGACGCGCTCCGACTTGGCGGCCGAGCGCAACCCCTCGAGCATGCGCCGCGCGCGCGAGATCATGGCCATCGACCCCACCGCGGAGAACGCGCTGGACTTGGTGGGCACCAAGGTGAACATGACGTGCCGCTTCAGCGTGCACTACGAGACCAAGCTCGGGGAGGATCTGTTTGTGATCGGGTCGCACGAGAAGCTCGGCGCGTGGAACATCGACTCCGCGCCCGCCATGGAATGGACGGAGGGCGGCGTGTGGCAGGGCGAGGTCGAACTGCCCGCGGGCGGCGTGTTCTTCTACAAGTACGTCGTGCGCAAGGCGGACGGCGGGTACAGGTGGCAGGACGGCGCCAACAACCTGCTCGCGCTCCCCGAGCCTTGGGACGTCCCGACCGACTCGACGTTTGTGGTGGACGACCAGTTCGGCGGGCTCACCAAGGAAGCGCAGAACCAGCTCGCGGTGAAGCTCATCATGACCGAGAAGGAGAAGGTCAGTCTGAAGGTGCAGGCGAACAAGGCGAAGGAGATGACCAAGGCTGCGCTGCAGGAGCTGCTGCTCGCGCGCGAGGAGCTCAGGGAGGCGCACGAGAAGCTCGCCGTGTACGAACAGAACGCGCAAGGCGCCTTCTCCGCCGCCGCCGCCAAGGATGCCGAGCGCAGGTGAACAAAGACGTAGATCGCGCGCGAAAGGACGGGAACGTACACTACAGGTACTTTCAGTACGTACTCCGCGAGAAAAGGCGACGGCGCGGCTTCTTTCGTACGTCGCGTACGTGAAGGCGCGGTAGAAGAGTCTCACGGGACGCGCTTCTAGCGCGGTATGTAAATACGTGAAGCGGTACATACGCGGTCGCGACGGTTTGTTAAAGGATCGTTTGTTTTTTTGGAACGTCTCTACGCGCTCGCCGCGACGACGCGCGAAAACGCGCGGCGACGTTTTTTCATCCTCCGATCGCCGGCTCCGCGGAGACGCGATCCTACCTCCTCGGGATCACCGGCAACTCCGACTCACACAGCGACTGGTGCCTGGGCTCCAGCATCTGCCTGCTCGATCCCTTGTCGTGGATGGTCACCAGGCGCACGACCCCTCCGGAGGAGGCGTCGCGAGCGATGGCGAGGCTGATGGCGCGCGCGACCCACGCCTCCGCGTCCTCGCGCGACATGTTTTCTCGCCACGTGTTGTCGCACCAGCCGTAGATGTACGCCGACCCCGACCCGCCCACGGTGAACGGGACTTTCTGCATAGAGCCCCCTAGCGGAATGCCGTACACCTGCGCGCCCAGCTTCCGGTCCCACCCGCCGATAATCATGCCCGCGCTCAGCTTGTCCTTGTTCCGGTACGCGAGCTGCATGGTGAGCGTCGCCACCAGCTTCACATCCGCCATGCCCGGGTCCTCGTCCCCGCGGCGCTGCATGTTGTGCTCCTCGACCAGGTTCTTGACGTACGCGCACACGTTCTGCGTGTCCGCAGCCTAATAAGAGACGCGAGGGAGTGGGATGATCGGTGAGTCGTCGCGTGACGGCGTTCGCGGCGTCCGCGCGCGGTTCCGAACGCGTAGATCTGACGGGACACGAAGCGTGGCGCGCGACGTACCGAACCCGATCGGCACATCCACACGTTGTCGGTGACCTGCGTGATCTTATCCGAGGCTCTGTTCGCGACGTACGTCCCGGTGGACGTGCGGGAATCGGCGCCCAGGACCACGCCTCCGTCGTACTGGCACGCCATGATGGTGGTCTGTCGGGGGGAGCGCGGAGGGAGGAACTCAGGTCAGCGTCCGTTCGGGGGCGCTTTTGAAAGAGTCGCCGGCGAGATCGCGCGCGTCGCCGCGTGCACGGGGCTCGAATGGGCACGCACCCCCGTGGAGATCTCCTCCATCATCTCCGGGGCCACGCCGAGCGCGGGGGATACTCCGTACGACGCCATGGCTCGTGAGGAGCGCGCCGAAAATGCCCGAGATGGCACGCACGGAAGCGCAGACCAACGAGTTTAGAGAGACTGAGAACGAGCGACGAGCGAGGCGGTCGCGTCGAAACGCGCTGACAGACTGCCGACTGCAGGTCTTGAGCTCACAAAAGTTCCTTTTTCTCCTGTCGGAATGTTACCGCGCCCGTACACTCGCGCGTCCCCTCATATCCGGCGCCACACAGCCCCCTGGGTGTGGGTTCTTCGCGGTCGACCCTTCGCGAAGAGGCGACGCGCGATGGCCGCCCGGCGCGCGCTCCTCGGGGTCTCCGCGGCGGCGGCCGCGACCGCGGGCATCGGTTCCGCGTACGTCGCGCTCGGGGCCCCCGAGCCGCCTCTCGCGGACGCGCCGTGGGCGGACGTCTCGTCCGCGCCCGTCTCGCGCCGCGCGCACCTCGAGGCGCTGCGCGCGTCCGGGCGCGCGTCCGGCGGGCGCGGCGCGCGGTCGGACGCCCGAGGCGAGCCCTTCGACGTTCTGATCATCGGCGGCGGCGCGACGGGCGCGGGCGCGGCGCTGGACGCGGCGACGCGGGGTTTGCGCGTGGCTCTGGTGGAGGGTGAGGATTTCGCCTCCGGGACGTCCTCGCGCTCGACCAAGCTCGTGCACGGCGGCGTGCGGTACCTGGAGAAGGCGGTGTTCCAGCTCGACCCCGGGCAGCTCAAGCTGGTGTTCGAGGCGCTGCGGGAGCGCAGAACGCTCCTGCGGAACGCGCCGCATCTGGCGTGGCCGTTGCCCATCGCGACGCCGTGCTACAAGGCGTGGGAGGTGCCGTACTACTGGGCGGGGATGAAGGCGTACGACCTGGTCGCGTTCCTGGGGGGGGGCAGCCTGGAGATGTCCAAGTTCCTGACCGCGCGCGAGAGCCTCGCCGCGTTCCCGAACCTCGCCCTGACCCGGTCGGACGACCCCGAAAAAAGCGCGTTGAAAGGCGCCGTCGTGTACCGCGACGGCCAGTTCGACGACGCGCGCCTCGCGGTGGCGCTCGCCGCGACGGCGAGCGCCGCCGGCGCGACGGTGCTCAACCACGCGCGCGTGGACCGTTTGCTGTTTGAGGACGGGATATCAACCGACGGGATATCGACCGACGAGCACGGTACGCCGCGCGTGACGGGCGCTTTGGTGCGGGACGTCGAGGGGGGATCCGGAAAGAAAAGCGCGCCGTTCCCGGTGCGCGCGCGTTGCGTGATCAACGCCACCGGCCCGTTCACGGACGGCGTGCGCCGCATGGTGGACGCGAGGCGCGAGGCGATCATGACCCCCGCGGGGGGGACGCACGTCGTGCTCCCCGCGCACTTCGCGCCGGAAACCTGCGGCCTGATCGTGCCCAAAACGAAGGACGGGCGCGTGGTGTTCCTGCTCCCCTGGCTCGGCGGCGTCCTGGCGGGCACCACGGACGCGCCCGCGCCCGTGACGCTCGCGCCGCGGCCCTCCGCGGAGGAGGTGGGGTTCATCCTCGAGGCCGTCGCGCCGTACCTCGCCGCGCCGGCGAGGAGGGAGGACGTGCTGAGCGCGTGGTCGGGGATCCGGCCGCTCGCGACGCCGCCCCGCGAAAAAGGCGTCGAAAAGAGCACCGAGAACGTCTCGCGCGACCACGTCGTGGCGGACGAGGGCGACGGCGTCGTGACCGTGACCGGCGGAAAGTGGACCACGTACCGGTTGATGGCGGAGCACGCCGTCGACGCCGCCGTGCGGGTCGCGGCGAAGGCGGACGCGTCCGTCGCGGCGCGAGCCGGGCCGTGCGTCACGGACGCCGTCGCCGTGCTGGGCGCGCACGGCCACCGCGCCGGCCTGGCGCAGACCATCCTGATGGAGAACGCTCGAGGCGTCCTCGAGGACGAAAAACAAATACGAAAAACAAAGACGAGCGGACGCGAGGCGCGCGCGAGGACGACGCTCGACGACGCGGACGTCGTCGAACACCTGGTCCGCGCGTACGGCGACCGCGCGCGTCGCGTCGTGGACCTGGCGCGTTCGGACGACGCGCTCGCGAAGCGGCTGGCGCCGGCGCACCCGACGCTCGTCGCCGAGGTGGTGCACGCGGCGCGGGAGGAGTACTGCCTGACGACGCGCGACTTTTTGGCGCGCAGGTCGCGCCTCGCGTTCCTGGACGTCGCCGCCGCCGAAGCCGCCGCGCCCGCGGTGAACGCGGCGCTCGCGAAAGAACTCGGATGGGGCTGGTTCAGGGCGGCGAGGGAGCTGCGGGACACGAGGGCGTTCCTGCGCACGTTTCGGTGTTGACGCGCGTCCCGGACGCCGAAAAGAAATAACCTCATGAGGTACTAGTAGTATGGCATCTCACAAGGTACCGGGCATCTGTGTCGCCCCTGTGACAGACCAAAAAAGGCGTCGCCTACGAAACGTCCTCGGCTTCGCTCCCCAGCGCCGCCGCGGAGAGAGGCTGCGTGTTTCCCTGTTCCCAGGCGCGCGCCGCCACCGTCTCCGGCGTGGTCAATGCCTTCCACGCGCGCTCTTGCTCTTCCAGCCCGCCGAGCGCCGATGGCTCGTCCGGGTGACTCGCCTCCTCCACCCTCGCCCTCGCCTGCGCCGCCGGCTTCATGCAGGCGTCGTAAAACTTGCGCGTCGTCGCCAGCTGCGTCTGGAGGTCCGTGTGGTCCGCTTCGTCGGCGTACCCCGTCTGGAACGTGATCTGCGGCGTGAGCACGATCTGCTTCGGCACGCCCTGCAACACGCCGAAGTCGATCACGCCGCCCGCGCTCACCATGCCCAGCATGTAGTCGTACATCGTGTCCCGCAGGATGTACCCGTCGCTCGCGTGCAGCTGGCACTGCGTGTCGCGCAGGTAGCACAGCGCGCTCCCCGCGGCTTCGCACGCGCACTCCGCGGCGCAGCGCACCATCGAGTTGGACTCGTGGTCGACAGGCCGGTACCCGAGCCGGATCGCGTTCCACCGCGGATCATCCGGAGACGTCTCCGCGCCCAGGAACCGGTTCAAGTCCTGGAAGTTCCCTTCCCGCCACGCGTACGGCGCCGGCGCGGACGTCATGTCCTCCTCGAGCACCGCCGCCGACGCGTGGCCGTATTTTTTGGCGTGCGCGACGGCGGCGCCGTGCGACAGGCTCGCCTTGACCCAGTGCGTCTGCGATTCGAGAGACAGGCACTGGTCCACCTCCAGCCCGTGGACCATCTTGACCTGCCCGCGCAGTTGCTCGGGCACCACGAACGCGTCGCAGTTCGTGCAGATGATGTACGTGCAGCCCGCGTACGGCAAAAGCCCCAGCAGCGTCTCGCTGAACGCGGGGTTGTCCCCCCACGTCGCGGGATCGCGCACCGCGCTCTCGCACTCGTCCCCGAGGGGGTGGTCCATCCCCAGCGACGCCTCGGCCGCCGCGCCCAGCGACGCCTCGCTGGGATTGTCAGGGACCCGGAGGAACATGCGCCCCTCGCTGTCCCGCGCGATCATGTCCAGGCTCAGCCGGGGCGCCGAGGCGGCGATCGGCGCGTCCGGCGCGGGGACCGCCTGCCCCAGCCGCGCGGCGACGCCGCCGCGCCCGAGCGCGACGCACGCCAGCGCGACGAGCGCCAGCGACGAGGTCGCCGCGGCGAGGCGCAAGCCGCGGGATAGGCTGGACGTGCCTCGCGAGGACGCGCGCTCCCCGCCGTGCGCCGCGTCGGATGCGCGCGCGCCGTACACAGTCGCGCATCCCGAGACGTCATCGGACCCGCCGTCGAGCGCGGGCGAAGCGGAGGCGCGCGCGGCGCGCACGGGCGCGGCGCGCTCCTGCCGCGACGCCGCGCGCAGGATGGGTGCCACCTCAGACTCGAGGGTGGCCATCGCCGAAGGGCAACGGGCACGACGAGCGTGCCGCTCCTATGACGCCGCGGCGAGCAAACGTTGGGGTGTTATATACTTCGGGTGCACTTCGGGTACTCTGTTGGCTTCGGGTCGGGTCAGAAAGTCAGAAAGTAGCTACGGTTTCAAGCTCTCTGATTGGCTGAAGTTTGTCGCTTTTTCCTGACTCGATGCGGGGGTCGAGCGCGTGTCTGCAAGGAGCGTCCACAATGTCGAGGTTCTTCCAACGACCTCGCTGTTCGCCGAAGACCTACCGCAATCCAACTCGACGACTGTTGCGCTGACAGAGACCTGGGGGGCGCACTTGGCTCGGCGCGACTGACCGTCGCGCCGGGGACTGCGCGGATCGCGAGCGCGCGTCCGGCTCCCCCGGTCGGCTCAGCGTGAGCCGACCGTGAGCTGACGTGCTGCTGGGGTGGTTTGAGCCGGTCGGGTCATCGGCGCGATGGCTGCTTTCTTGTTCCGACCGCGCGAGCCTTCCGTGGAAGGCGCGCCCGGTCCGTCCCAGGCGGAGACGGGATGGCGCGCCGGCCTCGGCCTCGGCCTCGGGTCCCTCATCGACCGCGTCAAGAGCACCGTGCTCCCGGCCGCCGGCGACCAGGCGGCCGACGAGGCCACGCAGCAGAGTCGGATCGCGCGCTTGTTGCGCGGGCCGCTGCCTCCCGTGAAGACGAAGGCGGAGAAGGAGGACGGGGCGGAGGCGGAAAGCGGCGCCGCGGGCGTTTCCGTGAACGGCCGCGACCCCCCCCCGCCCAAGTCGTCGTTCAAGTCGTACAGGCGCGCGCGCAAGGCGGGGCGGAGCCTCGCGGCGGCGGGCGACGACGACGCGACGCGCGAGAAAACGTACGCGCCGACGACGTGTTTCGGGACGCTGTCGCGGACGAACCCTTTGCGCGCTCTGTGCGTGCGCGTGAGCGAGAGCTCGCGTTTCGACACGTTCATCTTGCTCACGATCATCGCCAACGCCGTGGTGCTGTGCATGGTGGAGCCCACGAAGCTGGAGGGCCGCGGGTGCGCGTCGCCCAACGCCGCGACGCGCGGCGCGGGAAACGCGGCGATTGAAAACTCCGAGCTCGCGTTCACCGCGGCGTTCACCGCGGAGATGCTCATCAAGATGATCGCCAGCGGCGTGTACTTCGAGAAAGGCGCCTACTTGCGAGACGGCTGGAACGTGATGGACTTCGTGGTGGTGGTGGTGTCCCTGGTGTCGCTCGCGCCGGGCGCGGGGAGTAACGCCTCGGCGCTCCGCGTCGTGCGCGTCCTGCGTCCGCTGCGCACGCTCTCCGTGCTCCCCGGCATGCGCACGCTCATCGGCACGGTCATCCGCGCGATCCCCATGATCGGCAACGTCCTTTTGCTGTGCGTCTTCTTCTTCACCGTCTTCGGCATACTCGGGCTGCAGCTGTTCATGGGCGCGTTCCGGAACAAGTGCTTCACCGCCGCGGGCGCGGCGGGATGCGCGGCGCACGCCGCCAACGACGACGTCGTCGCCTGCGTCGACGCGGCGACTGTGTTCCCCGACGACCCGACGATCGGGTCGTACGTGCTCCTGGCACAGGACAGCGAGCAGTACTGCGCGCGGTGGGAGGCGGCGCACTGGCCGGGGTACGCGTGCCCCGACGGGCAGAGGTGCTTGAAGCACCGGAACCCGCACGGCGGCTTGATTCACTTCGACGACATCGCGCACGCCTGGCTCACGATTTTCCAGTGCATCACGCTCGAGGGGTGGACGCCCATCATGTACGCGGCGATGGACGCCGTCACCGGCTGGTCCGTGCTGTACTTCGTGCTGCTCGTGTTCACCGGGGGCTTCTTCCTCCTCAACCTCGCGCTCGCCGTCATCACGGAGGTGTACGACGAGGAGAGCGCCGAGGCGCGCATGGCGGCGGACGAGGCGGAGGAGGCGGCGGAGAGGACGGAACCGTCCGGCGCCGAGAAGGAAGCCGGGGCGCGCGCGGCGAAGCGCGCGGCGCTGGTGGAGTACCTGAACGGAGCGAACGGCGGGAAGGCGAGCGGCGACAGCGACAGCGACGAAGGGGAGGAGGACGCGGGACGAAGCGAGGCGTCGCGTTTCCCGACGAAATCGTCCGCGACTGAGGACGCGGCGCCCTCGAAAACGAAAACGAAAACGAAAACGAAAACGTTTCTGCGCGCCGTTCGGACGGCGCGGCTCGATTCGGTCAAATCGGTGGTCGAGCACCGTTTTTTCGGCGTGTTCTTCACGGTGTGCATCTTGCTGAACACGCTTGTGCTCGCGATGGAGTACGACGGCATGTCCTCGGCGTACGCGAGCGGCCTTTCCGCGGTGAACGTCGCGCTCACCGCCGCGTTCGCGGCGGAGCTCGCGGTGAAACTGCTCGGGCTCGGGATCGAGGAGTACTTCCGGGACGCCTTCAACACCTTCGACGCGCTCGTCGTGTTGATCTCGCTCGTGGAGCTGCTCCTGGCGGACTCGGGGTCGCTCTCCGCGCTGCGCTCGTTCCGCATCCTGCGCGTCCTGAAGCTCATCCGGAGCTGGCACACGCTGCAGAGGTTCCTGTACACCATGTACGCGACGGTGGCGAGCCTGGGCGAGTTCGCGTTCGTGGTCGTGCTCGCGGTGTTCATCTTCGCGCTGCTCGGCATGCAGATGTTCGGCGGGAAGATGTGCGCGGAGAGCGACGCGCACGGCGAGCCGGAGATCCCGCGGCACAACTTCGACACCCTGCTCTGGGCGCTCGTCACCGTCTTCCAGGTGCTCACCGGCGAGGACTGGAACGCGGTGATGTACGACGCGGCGCTCGCCTCCGGGCCGTGGTCGTCGCTCTACTTCGTCGCGCTGCTGGTCATCGGCAACTTCCTGGTGCTCAACCTGTTCATCGCCATTTTGCTCACCAACTTCTCCGCGCAGGAGGTGTCGGACGAGGCGCAGGACGCCCGGAGGCTGCTGGAGAGCGTGTCCTTCTTCAACGCCTACGTCGCCAAGGAGCGCGGCGTCGACACCTCTCCCGCCGCGCTCGCCGAGCGCCGACGCCGAGAGGCGTTTTTCTCCGCGCTCCCGGAGAAGCCGATGCGCGCGCCGGTGGCGGAAAGGTGGGCCGCGTTCGCGGAGAAGGTGTACGACCTGGTGCTCGCCGCTGAAGAGGCGCAGCGCAGGGAAGAGGCGGCGCTCCTCGAGCGGGAAGAAGCCGACCGCGTCGCGCGTCTCGAGAACGCGCGCGCGGCGCGGGAAAAGGCGGAGGGCGTCGGGTTTCTGGCGGGCGCCGCTCTGTACGTGGCGTCCTTCGCGACGCCCCGGCCGGGCGCGGCGCCGAAACCGCTGCGGCGGTACGTCGGGAACGCGTTTGGGTTGTCGTTTCTGAACCCGCGAACCTCCGTGGTCCGCCGGACGTGCTACGCGATCGTCGACGATAAGCGTTTCGACGCGTTGATCATGATTTGCATCGCGGCGTCCTCCGTGCTGATGGCGTTTGAGTCCCCGAAGGCGATGGAAGACGCCGCCTTCGCGGGCGCGCTGGAGGCGGCGGACTGGTGCTTCACCGTGCTGTTCACGCTCGAGATGCTCATGAAGCTCACCGCGTTCGGGGTGTGGCTCGAGGAGCGAGACGGGACGTACCTCCGGGACGCCTGGAACGTCATGGACGGCGCCATCGTGCTGGTGGGCATTCTCGGGAAGGCTCTGAGCGGCACGAACATCTCGTGGGTGCGCGCGCTGCGCACCATGCGCGTGCTGCGTCCGCTGCGCGTCATCTCGCGCGTGCCCGAGCTTCGCGTGGTGGTCGACGCGCTGCTGCGCTCGCTCCCCGGGCTGGGAAACGTGCTGCTGGTGGCGCTGCTGTTCTGGCTCATCTTCGGGATCCTCGGCATGCAGCTGTTCATGGGCGCGTTCTCGCGGTGCTCGGACGAGAACGTCGCGACCAAGGCGCTGTGCGTGGACGGGTGGACGAACGCGACGCTGGACGTCGCGTGGGACTCCGTCTCGCGGACCTGCGCGGGATGGGCGGAAATGGTCGCGAGCGCCGGACCGGAGCTCACGGACGACGCGCCCACGAGCGATGCGACGTGCGTCGGTTCGTACGCGTCGAGCGCCTTCGTTGAACGCACGTGGGACTCCGGCGCCTCCAACTTCGACTCCATCTTCGACGCGATGCGCACGCTGTTCGAGATGTCCACCACCGAGGGGTGGACGGCGGTGATGTACGACGGCGTGGACGCGCGGTCGCCCGAGCTCGCGCCGCGGCGCGACCACAACCCCGCGATCGCGTTCTTCTTCGTGATCTTCATGATCCTGGCGAACTTCTTCATCCTCAACCTGTTCGTGGGCATCATCCTGGACAACTTCGCGCGAATCGCCGAGGAGCGCGGCGACGGCTCGAGCGCGACGATGACCAAGGAGCAGCAGCTCTGGGCGCAGCGCAAACGCAACTTCTTCGACGTCGGCGAGGACTACGGCCGGGAGGACGCCTTGATGCTGGGCGACGTCACCGACGACGACGACGAAACAGAAGCGAAGGGGTCTTCTGGGAAACAACTCGTGTCGTCTTCGGAAAGCGCGTCGAGAAGCGCGTCGAATCGCCCTATGAGTAATCAGTCTCCCCCCGCGTCGCCGCGCGCGCGGCGCGCGCGCCGCGGGTTCCGCCGCGCGCGGCGTTTCCTGTTCCGCGTCTCGCACGGCGCGGCGTTCGAGGCGGGCGTCATGGCGGTGATCGTGTTGAACGCCGGCGCGATGGCGTGCGAGCACTACGGGCAGACGCAGGCGTGGACGGATACTCTGAGCGGTATCTCCTACGCCTGCACGGCGGTGTTCATCGTGGAAGCTGTCATAAAGCTCGTCGCGATGGGAAGGAAATACTTCAACTCGAGGTGGAACGCGTTTGACTTTTTCTGCGTCGCGACGAGCGTCGTCGGCCTCGCCGCCGACGTCGGAAGCACCACCTCGGTGTTGCGCGTGTTTCGTCTGGCGCGCGTCTTCCGTTTGGTCCGGAAACTGAAAGGGCTGCGCATGCTGTTCAACACGCTGGTGATCTCGCTGCCGGGCTTGGTGAACATCGGCGCGTTGCTGTTCCTGTTGTGTTTCGTGTTCGCCGTGCTCGGCATGAACCTGTTCGGCAAGGTTTCGTTTGGCGAAAACTTAAACGAGGACGCCAACTTCACCGACTTCGGCAACTCGTTGCTGATCCTGCTCCGGATGGTCACCGGCGAGGCGTGGAACAGCATCATGTACGACACGATGGTCACGGAAAAGAGCTCCGACTGCGACCCCGGCCGGGACTGCGCCCCGGGCACGTGCTGCGGCGTCGCCGGCGCGCCCGCGTACTTCATCGCGTTCGTGGTGCTGGGCTCGTTCGTCACGCTCAACCTGCTCATCGCCGTGGTGGTGGACAACTTCTCGAACAACGCCAAGGACGTGGAGGGCGAGGACGTGAGCGAGGCGGACGTGCGCGCGTTCGAGCGCGGCTGGTGCCGCATCGACAAGAGACGCACGGGGTATATCCCGCGCGCGGACCTGCCGGACCTGATTCGGAAGGTGCCGCCGCCGCTCGGCGCGCGCGGCGAAAAAACGACGCGGCTCTCCTCGACGCGGTTCCAAAAAA
>Ga0181561_10002514_pt1 | contig 16178 bp, 4 predicted proteins | sample 011ome_19_FD_133760 | JGI IMG/M metagenome (GOLD analysis project Ga0181561, IMG submission 133760) | Coastal salt marsh microbial communities from the Groves Creek Marsh, Skidaway Island, Georgia - 011510BT metaG (megahit assembly) | ecosystem: Environmental > Aquatic > Marine > Intertidal zone...
CCGCGGGAGGAGGCGGTCTGTTCGGGGCATCCGCGCCCGCCGCGGGAGGAGGCGGTCTGTTCGGAGCATCCGCGCCCGCCGCGGGAGGAGGCGGTCTGTTCGGGGCGGCGCCGGCGTCGACGGGCGGTCTGTTTGGCGCGGCGCCGGCGTCGACGCCCGCGCTGGGCGGCGGCGGCCTGTTCGGGGGTCAGCAGCTGACGGGTCAGCAGCCGGGTCAGCTCGCCGCGCCCCAGCCGCAGGGCGGCATGCTTGCCACCGTGGACGGCCAGCCGGTGAAGCACTTCACGCAGTGGGGCGAGCTGGCGCCGCACTCGCAGCAGCAGCTCCAGGCGCTGGAGGCGAAGATCGTGGCCGCGCGGGAGGACTCCAAGACCCTCGACGGCGTGTCGCGCCTGCAGGGCGAGGGCGTGTGGGGCGGCGCGGGCGGCGGCGCCGCGCGGCGGCGCGAGCTGGAGCGCGCGGCGAAAGCGGCGAGCGACGCGCTGAAGCTGCTGGAGACGCAGCTCTGGAGCGACAACGAGCGGCTGGGGGGTTTGCGCGAGGCGGTGGTGGCCACCCTGCGCGACGCCGAGCACGCGCGCGCGCGACTCACGCGGCTGCGCGAGGCGGAGGACGCGGAAGCCGCGGGCGTCGCGCACGCGCGGACGCACCCGGGCCACCCCCCGCCCCCCGAGGCGACGCCGGTGTACCTGCCTCCCCCGCGGAGGCCGAGCGCGTTTTTGAAGGGCGCGGTGGCGCGCCTGTACGCCGCCGCCGAGAGCTTCGAGCGCGGGACGCTCGAGATGGAGCGGAACGTGCGCGCCACCGGGCGCGTGCACGGTCACGGCGGCGCCGGGCCCGGCCTCGAGGCGCTCGCCGCCGCGCTGCGCGGGGGCGCCGGCTCCGGAGACTGGCTCGACGGGTCTCTCGAGGCGGGTCTCTCGAGAGACGGCGGCGACGAGTTCGGCGGCGTCGCGTTTGACGCGTCCGGCGCGGGGCCCGCCGAGCTGAGAGCCGCGGTGGAGGGCGCGCAGAGGTACTTCAACAAGGTGGGCGGGGACCTGGCGCGCCTGCACGAGAAGGTGCGCCGCGCCAAGGCGGAGCACCTCGCCGCGCTCCGGCGGCGGGGAGAGCACAGGGACCCCTTCGCGGAGGCGGAGGCGGCGGAGGCGGAGTACGCGCGGCTCTCGGCGATGGCGGAGAGGCCCGGGTTCGCCTCGGCGCCGCCCGCGGGTCTGCCGGGCTCGAACGCGCCGGCTCCCGCCGCGCTGCCCGCGCCGGGCGGGCAAACCCCCGGGGGGTTTCTTCCTGGCGCGCAGACCCCGGGGGCGACGCCGTCCGGGGGCGGACTCTTCGGGGGAGGAATGGGAGGACTCGGGGCTGCCACGCCGGCGTCCACGCCCGCTTTGTTCGGGGCGGCGCCGGCGGCGTCCACCGCCGGCGGTTTGTTCGGAGCGGCTTCCAGCCCGGCGCCGGGGGGCGGCGGTTTATTCGGAGCGGCTTCCAGCCCGGCGCCGGGGGGCGGCGGTTTATTCGGAGCGGCTTCCAGCCCGGCGCCGGGCGGTGGCGGTTTATTCGGAGCGGCTTCCAGCCCGGCGCCGGGCGGTGGCGGTTTATTCGGAGCGGCTTCCAGCCCGGCGCCGGGCGGCGGCGGCCTTTTCGGCGGCGGCGGCGCGCCCGCGACGCCTACGTTCGGCGCCCCGGCGGCGGGGGGCGGCGGCCTTTTCGGCGGCGGCGCCGCCTCGGCGCCCGCGTTTGGGTCGCCCACACCAGCCGCAGGCGGTCTTTTCGGTGCTGCGGCGACGCCGGGCGCATTCGGCGCGCCGGCGACCCAGCAGCCGCGGCGAGCGAGGAGGCGGTGAGGAGCGAGCACGCTTGTGAAAGGAAATCGTCGTCGAAATGGCATCGAAATTTGGCGACACTCTCTCGTTGCTCGTTCCCTCTCCGGAATGCTACGTTCTTGGGGGGCGATCGTTACAGTTCGCTATCTAATTGGGGGTAACAACGAACGATCCTTGGACCCCGCACAGCGAGGCGCGCGAACCCCGCGCGTCCCCCGAACCTCGTGCTCGGTCGGGATGGCGGGCGGCTTGAAGAGCGAGCTGAAGCGGACCGAGCAGAGTTTCGCGAAACAGCAGGAGGATGAGGAGGAGGAGGAGGAGGATTCGTCCGTGATTCGCACCGTCGGCCGGAACTTCCTGCGCTTCGTGTACGCGCTGGTGGTGTTCGGCGTGCTGCTCGTCGGGTCCGCGTACGTGCTGTGGATCTACGAGCGCCCCATCGAGGAGCGGGCGCAGCTGGCGGAGGTGGAAGAGCGCTCGCGCTGCGCAAGCATCATCGCGCGTCTGTTCAAGTTCATCGCGGTCCCGAACGACGAGGGCCTCGTCGGGACCGATTGCGCCACCGCGTACCTTGACCACCCGACGATTTTCCCCGACTTCGACCTCCGGACCCCCGGACCGGAGCGGTGGGTGCTGGAGACGGACAACATCACGACGTGCGACGGCGCGTCGAGCGACGCGGGCGCGTGTCGTCTGACCTGCGTCCTGAAACAGCCCTCTTCGGCGCAGGTGCAGGCGTGTCGCGTGGACGACCCGGATGACTTCAACCCGGCGCTTTTCGACGAGGCGTGCTTGACGTCCTCGGGAAGCTCGTGCCCCAATTGCCATCTGCTGGTCGCGAAGCTGGACGACCTGCGTTTTTCCGGGCCGGCGGGCGAAGACGCGGCGGGCAAACGCAGCATGCAAGCCGCGGAGATTTACCAGATGTACCGCACGCAGCTGGAAGGCATCGAGTCGTCCACGCACTGGGACGTCAGCGGATCTCTGTTCTTCGCCTTCACGGTGCTCACCGCGGTTGGGTACGGCAGTTACGCGCCCGTCGCGTTCGAGAGCAAACTCGCCATCACCGTCGCCACCATCCCGGGCATCGTCATCTTCGCGTATGCGCTCGGTTTGTTCGCGGGGATCGTCATGAACCTCGTGACGCACCTGAAGATCGAGTTCGGGCTCGCGCGACGGCGCCCCGGCGTCTCGCGGCGAGCCAGGGTCTGGGCGCGCGCGTTGCGGAAGTGCGACGCCGACGGCGACGGCGAGCTCACGCTGGACGAGCTCGTTCGCGGCGCCGACGACATCTGCCGCCTCGTCGGCATCGACGTCGGCGACGGATCCGCCGGTCGAGGGTACACAAAAAAGAAAAAAGGCGACACACGAAACAAGAGCGGCGGGGGCATAGACGACGACGACGATACCGCGGAGGAGAGCGGCGACGACGGGACCGTCGGTTCGCGAATGACGCGCGATCGCGAAAAGACGCCGTCCAATTCGTTATCGACGCGCGCCGAGGCGGAGGCGCGCTCGTTTATCCGCGCCGCCTTCGAGGACGCGGACGTGGACAACAGCGGCAGTCTGACCATGATGGAGAGTATGGCCATGGTGAGCGACTTGGTTCGCGTGCGCGAGACGCAGCTGCAGGAGGCGCAGAGCTGGGAACAGCTGCGCGCGGCGCTTTTTTGCATCGCGCCCGTCGTGGCGGCGGCGGCGTTTGGATTTCAACACTTCGAACGGGCGGCGGGCAACGAGTTCGGGATCCTGGACGCGTTCTACTTCGTGATCGTCAGCCTGACGACGGTCGGGCTGGGGGATATCGTCCCGAGCGAGGGCCTCAGCATGATCTACTGGTACGTCTGGATGACCGTCGGCCTCGGCCTCATCGCGCTGATCCTCTCCACCGCGGGCGTCATCTTGGCCAGCACGAGCGAGCGGGTGGCGCTCACGGCGACCTCCTCGGCGCGGAAAAAACGAAACGGGGACGGAAAGAAGAGCAAGCGCACGCGGATAGAGCCGCAGCCGGTGCGCGGGTACGTCGAGGAGGACGTTGACGTTGAGCGGGCGTTCGAGAGGAATAACAGCAAGTGGGGGAAGAAATCGATCGACGGCCTATAGTTCCGTCGCGGCGGTAGTCACCGCGCGGTGAAAAGAAAAACGCCTCTCATCAGAAAAGTGTAAATCACGCCACGTGGCGCGTGAAATATCTTGCCCATCGTTTTGTTCAAGGTTTTGTTCAAGGTGAAAATGTCGGCATTCATGTCCGACACGCGAGCGCGCGGACACCCCCCCGCCACCCGCGTCGACATCGACATGCGAGCTCGCGGCTACCCCGGCGCTACGCGCCACGACGCCATCACACGAGCGCGCGACCATCTCGGCACCACGCGCCGCTCGGACCGTGCCGCGCTGCTCATTCTCGTCCCCCTGATATTCTCGTGTGTTTCCCCCGCGCACGCGCAAACCGCCGCGACGCTCGACGCGGCGCTGAACCACAAGCAGGACGCGGTGCTCGAGTTCAAGCTCGCGCTCGAGGCTGCGAGGATCGGTATCAGCAACGGCACGCTCTCCAACGCCACGTGCGACGTCTACTCCGCGTGCTCCGCGGAGCTCGCGAGCCCCTTCTGCCACTTCAATTACGGGAACAGCGCGGGATGCGGCTGCGAGACCGGGCGGACCGTGGATTCCTCCAATTCGGTGGTGAAGTCGTCGCCCCAGCTGGGCGCGTCGCCGTACTCCGTCAAGCGCACGGCGTGCGAAGCGAAGCACGTCGACGCCACGCTGCGCAACCTCTACGGCAGCATGATCGAGGAGGGCGACGCCAAGTGGCTGTTTTACGGCTCCAAGGATGGCGCGCTCATCAACTTCCCGGGCATCGTCTGGGACGAAGACGTCGCCGACGACGCGTGCGGCGCGTCCTACGACGCGCGCATCCGCCCGTGGCACATGGCCGGCGCGACCGGCCCGAAGAACCTCGTGCTCATCCTGGACACCTCCGGGAGCATGCAGCTGCAAAACCGGATCTCGCTGCTGAAGAACGCGGCCAAGGCTGTCCTGGACGCGACCACCTTCGCGGACTTCGTCGGGGTTGTGCGATTCGGCTCCGACGCCGACACCTTCGCGGGCCTCACCACGCTCGCGCGCGCGATGCCCGGGTTCAAAGATGAGCTCGCGCAGTACGTGGACGACTTTCGCCCCTCGGGCGGGACGAACATGATTGCCGGAATGGAGCGCGCGTTTAAGCTCGTGGACGACTCGCGCGACAAATCGTACGAAGCCGGCTGCCACACGACGTACGTGCTCGTCACGGACGGCGAGTGGGCCGAGGACCCGCAAGCGACCATCACCGCCAGGCAAGCCTCGTCTGCGGGCGCGGACGAGCATTTCTTCGTCGTCGGGCTCGGCAGCGGCGTCTCCGAGCAGGCGCTGCGGGGCTTGTCGTGCGCGACGGGCGCGATATACACGCACGCGGACGACGGCGACGAGAGCGCGCTGCGGCGCGCGATGATTTCCTTCTACAAGTACTTCGCGCTGTTCAAGAGCATCGAGCAGGTGGAGGGGTTCTCCTGGTCCGAGCCGTACGTCTCCATCCCCAGCATCTGGGGGAAGATGACCACCGCGGTGGCGCCGGTGTACGACAAGAGCCGCGAGCCGTGGCACATGATGGGCGTCGCGGGCGTCGACGCCACCGTCTGCGACTTGCTCTCGAACGAAGTCCCGGAGCCCGAGTCGGCGGCGCGCGCCACTCAGCGCGGGTGCGTTTGCCAGGACTCGTGGTCCTACGGCGGCGCGACGTTCGCGGGGTGCACGGACGTGGACTGGCCCGTCCCTTGGTGCGCCACGCAAGATAGCTGCGGGAGCTGCGACACCCCGAGCGTCAGCGGCGGGTGCTGGGACGACTGCGAGCCGGAGGGGAAGGAGGGCGTGTTGCAGGATACGCTCCTCTCGCGCGCCACGTCCTGGTGCGAGCCCGTCTCGCTGGACGCGTGCGCGCTGGAGGCGCTGCGCCTGAGCGTCGGCGAGCCCAAATGCGCGGCGTCCGAACCGGGGCTCGACTACGCGAGCTGCACGGAGACGCAGATCGAGGCGTACGCCTGGGCCATCGACGGGCCCCGGGACCCGGGCGAGACGGAGTACGCGCTTCGCGCGGTGAAGTCCAGCCTCGTCGGCACTCCGTACGACATGAACGCGGACGCGTGCGTGTGCGACGACAACATGCAGCCTTCGTGCGCGTGCGCGGCGGCGGCCGCGGCTGCCGAGGAGGCGAGCGCAAGAGAAGACGAGGATGAGGATGAGGAGCTCGACGTCACCGTCACGGGCATCGTCAGCATCGTCGTTCCCATCGCGCTCGTGTGCGCCTGCGCGGCGTTGAGGTTCGCTCGACGCTCGACGATACAGAATACGTCGGCGGGCGTAACGACGCGCGCGCCTCAGCAGATGTACGTCTACCCCACGCAGCCCATGCCGCCCGGGCAGCCTCAGCCCATGCAGCCGACAATGCAGCCTTACGCCGGGCCCTACGGCGCGCAGCCTCCGCCTCAGCAGAACGCCTACCCGCAGTACTACCCACGCAACGCGTGAGCGCCTCTCGGATGGCGATTTCGCGGTGATTTTCGCGCGTAGCGAAGTGATATCCTTTATCGCTTAATTATAGGTAACCACATAAACGCTTCCAAACTTGAGGTGTTGTGCGTTGTGAGTAGACTATAATATCATGCGTATGCCGACTGAAGTCTGTCTCCTTCACGCGTTTCGACCCGCCGTACCCGCCGCCGCGAAGACGAAAACCGATGAAAGCATGAAACTGCCGACAGGAACTTGTCGTGAACTCAATTCAGCAAATCAGGGTTCGCCGGATCCCGATTTTCCACGAACTAGTACGTTCTACTCCGATTGTCACGACTCTCAGAGCACGCTGCTCTCTGCAGGTGATGCGCACGTTCGCCGGTAGGCAAACGCCCACGTTCGCCGGTCGCGATGTCCTCCTCCGAGAGTGATGCGTTATTGCAGACGCGGCGTAAACCCAACGGCATGTCGTGGTTCACCGCGCTTTCCGTGGGCGTCTTCGGTGTGGTCGCCATCACGCTTGGCGCCAAGGCTGCGTTCCAGGCGCACCGTAGCAGCTCGAAGCAGCTTGGCGCGTGGGAAGACCGCTCGGCTGCCCTCCACGGTGATGCCACCAAGTGCAACTCGTGCGCTGTGGTGATCCCGTCGGACAAGCTCACTGGGAAAGGCTTCGGTTCCGCGATCGACGAGCATGACTGCGTGGTGCGTTTCAACGCGCACGAGCCTTCGGACGCGCCCGCTGAGGATTGGGGAACGAAAGATGATATACGAGTCGTGAACGCGTATCAAATCGACGCGCTTCAAGAGAGAGGAGGGTCGTGTATCGACGCAGAACACCCGACGTGCAGGCGGGTGATCATCACGTGGGAGACCGGCGGGGCGGACGCGTTCCTGGACAGCCACGAAAACGCCGAGCTTCTTCCGCAGATGGACTCTGAGTACTACCCCCCGTTCGACGGGAAACCGGACGTGCACGACACGCTTCGAAAATTCGCGGACGAAAACGGGCTGGGCGTGCCGATGTACGGAAGCAGCGCGTACTGCGCCGTTTCTGTGATGCGGCACCCCGACGTGTGCGGCGAGAAGATGACCATCTTCGGCGTCCCGGCGTCTTCGGAGACGGAAACCGAAGGGTACGTCGACGCGCACGGCCCGGCGAACGCGGCGCATTGCTACGCTACCGAGCACGAGTACTTCCGGCGAACCGCGGGGAGCGAGGGGTGGGAAAACGTCGTGATACAGGACATGGGAGACGCGCCGGTGACGGAAACGAAGCCAGACGAGACGGAGGAAGAGGTGGCCCGAGGGGCTGAAGACGAAGAGGCGACGACGCGAGGACCGCCCGAGAAACGCCGTTTGTAGCCTTTTAGCCGACGTTTTAGATTTTCGAATCGAAGACTTGTTCACACTGTCGAACGAGTTTCATCAGTGGTCCTTATCTGTGAGGTGCTACGGAAGCGGCGGTGGACGCCTCTGGGTCACTCATGAACGCGCGGTCCCCCCAGGGCTCAAAGCGGGATCGGTACCCGCCTGGTAGCCCCGGCTTCGATCTGCTCCCCATGCGCCGCACGAGCGCGAACATGACTCGCGGGCGCCGGGGCGGGTTCCTCGCGCGCGCGCTGGCTGGCGGGAAACCGGAGCTCATCGCGCTCCTGGCGATGGTGGGCGCGTCCCTCGTGGCGTACTACGCGCTGTTCGGCGGGCGCGGCTCGCACGCCTCGTCCGGCGGCGTGAACACGCTCGCGAAGGGCTTCACGCCCGTTTCGACGTTCAAGCCCGCGAAGGACATCCAGTGGGCGAGCGTGCAGGCCTCCTGCGCGCCGAGCGCGCCCGGCGCGATGTCCGTGCTCGTCACCGGATCCGCCGGCTTCGTCGGGTTTCACGTCGCGACGGCGCTGCGCGAGAAGGGCGCGGGCGTGCTCGGGATCGACAACGTGAACGATTACTACCCGCCCATCCTGAAACGCGCACGCGTGGAAAAGCTCGCGAAAGCCGGCATCGTGACGATCGAAGCGGACTTGAACGATAAACACACCGTCCGAAAAGCCCTGGACGCGTGTAAGTTCACGCACGTCCTGCACCTGGCGGCGCAGGCGGGCGTGCGGTACGCGGTGAAGAACCCCGGCGCGTACGTGCATTCCAACGTGGCGGGCTTCGTGAACCTTCTGGAGGAGATCGTGCACACCAGCCCCGCGCCGGCGCTGGTGTTCGCGAGCAGCTCGTCCGTGTACGGCCTGAACACGAAGACGCCGTTCAGCGAGGACGACCGCACGGACCAGCCCGCGTCTCTGTACGCGGCGACGAAGAAAGCCGACGAAGCGCTGGCGCACACGTACAACCACATTCACGGTCTCGCCGTCACCGGGCTGCGGTTCTTCACCGTGTACGGTTCGTACGGCCGTCCTGACATGGCGTACTTCTCGTTTGCAAACAACATCGTGCGCAGCAGACCCATCACCATCTTCCAGGGCGAGGGCGGGAAGGAGCTGGCGCGGGACTTCACGCACATCAGCGACGTCGTGGCGGGGGTGGTGGCGGCGCTGGAGACGTCGGAGCCCTCCGGGAAGCGACCGGATGGCGGGAAACCCGCGAACCGCGTGTTTAACCTGGGGAACAAGCACCCGGTGACGGTTTCCGATTTCGTCTCCGTGTTAGAGAAGCACCTGGGAAAGACCGCGATTCGTGAGTACGTGCCCATGCCGAAAACCGGGGACGTACCGTTCACGCACGCCGACGTGTCGCGCGCGGCGAGCGAGCTGGGATACGAGCCGCGCACGTCGCTGGACGAGGGTTTGCGCGCCTTCGCCGAGTGGTACCTCGACTTTTGCGCGGGAAGCGCGTGCGCGGAGATTCAGGCGTACAAGCCGAGCTGAAGGAGACCAAGCTAAAGGAGACGCGCGTGTATGGTGGACGACGACTCGTGATCATAGTAGCTCTATTCATATATGATATGACATATTAACGTATTCTTTTAGTTTCTTACGTAGTTAGCTACGTTCGTTCAAAGTTCGCGTCGGGGTTCCACGCCTACGAGAGCGTCTCTCGGCGGAATCTTCCCGTCGTTCGCGCTCTGACGCTTCATCAATCCACGGAGCACAGGAGCGCGACGCCGCGCATGATCCACTTGCTCGGGGGATCCTCCGTCCGTAACGGAAACGTGCTGATGAAGTTGAGCCCGGTGCGTTTCTTCACCTTGTACGCGGGCGCCTCGTACTGGTTCTTGTTCACCTTGTCCCTCGCCTGCTTACCAGTCACCTGAAGCACCGGAAGCGGCGCGAAGAGCTTCTTGGGGTCGCTGTCCACAAGCCGGTTCTCCTTGCCGTGCCACTTGCACCCCTCCAGGAACAGCCCGTACACGTACACGCCGTCCTTGGCCTCCTCCTTGAGCTGGTTGAGCTCCAGCGGCGGCGAGGTGACCCAGGAGTCCATCACCACGTCGTCCAGCGCCCAGCGCTCCTTGGCGTGCTTCCGGTTCACCTCCTGCTTCATCGCGGTGAGAAACCCCTGCGGGTTGAAGAAGCCGGTGAGCCAGTACGCCTTCGGGCGGCCTTTGTTCAGCCACTTCTCCAGCTGGTCGTGCCGCTGCAGCAGACCTTGGAACCACGTCCCGATGGTGGCGCTCTCCCAGGACCACCGGAGCCACGCGGTGGGGATGGAAGCGTTGAACAGTTTCTCCAGCGCCTCCACCAAATCGCCGGCGAGCGCGATGGTGCCGGCGACGGCCAAACGCAAATTCTTCAGCGTCTTCGTCGCGAGGGTGATGATGATGTTTAGGCGGTCGATCTCCTGCCGCAAGTGCACGGTGAGCGGCTGCGTCGGCCCCCCGGGCAGCTTACGCAACGCGTCTTTCGTGATTTCGGTGACGAACGCCTCCGGGACCTTCCCGAGCAGATCCTCGCAGATTTTGTCCACGATCTCCTCCGGGGTTTGCCCGCCGCCGCCGCCGCCCGACTTGGGCATCGTCGAGATCACCGTCTCCACCAAATCGGCGACGGCGAGCGTGCGGAAGGTGAGGTCGGCGTTGGGGTGCAAGCCGAAAATCTCGGGGCTCTCCTGCGCGGGCAAACGCTCGATGGCGGCGCGGAACTCGTTGATGTCCGCGGTGTCCGGCACGACGTACCCGGGGTAAATCTCGAGCCCTTTCGCCAACGCGCCCGCGTTGAAGTACTTGCTCGCGTACGTGTCCATCAGAAGCTCGTCGAAGCCGTCGGTGATGCGGCCGCCGTACTGAATCGAGCTGATCATGTACGTCACCGTGGGCCAGGTGGGCGACGCGAGTTTCTTGGCGTCCATCTCCAGCAGGTGGTTCTGCAGGAACTGCACGCAGGCACTTAAATCGGACTGGTTGAACTCGTACCGGATGTTCCAGCCGATGGGGCCGAACTTGCGTCGCTCCTGCACGACGGAGTGCATGTAGCACATCACGAAGAGCATCTGGCGCCACTCGTAGCGCGCCACTGTGTCCAGCATGTCCTGGCTCACCCAGGCGTACGAGTTGCGCAGCCCCGCGCGCATGCCCACGGGCGCCTCGTTGGTGAGCTTGATGGACATCTGCAGCAGCCCGATGGGGAACTGCGGGTGCGGCTCCGCGGTGATCCACAGCCGGAAATCCTCGTGCAGGTCCTCCGTTTTGGTCAAGAAACTCTCAACCTCGGTGAGGTACGAGAGCCCGAGGTGCGTGTTCTGTAACAGCACCCACAGCCCCTCCTGCGTCGCCGTGGAGATGAGCTTTCGCGCGATGATCTCCTGGCCCTGGCCCATGGAAACGCCGTTCATCTTGATCTTCTTGCGCTTCGCGAGCTCCTCGATGAGCTTCGTGGGGTCCGCGCCCGCGGACAGCAAGCAAATCACCGGCGTGTGCGGGTCCGTCTCCGCCCACGTGTTCTCCATGTTGAGCGGCACCGACTCCACGAAGCGGTCGCCAATCGCCGCCGCGATGTACGTCTGCGCGGCGACCATGGTGCGGTCCTCGCGCAGGCTCTTCACGATGCACATCTTCTCGAACGCGTCAACGCGCTCCTCGAAGTCGGGCACCGCGGCGCCCTCCGGCGCCTCCAGGTCGTACCACTGCTTCCAAAGCGGCTCGTTGCGCTGGAACGAGTCCAGGATATCCGAAAACGCGGGAAGCGCGCTCAGGGCGACGACGTCGAGCCAGCACTTGTCCGGGATCCAGTCCTTCGGTTTCTTCCGCGCGGACTTGATGTCCAGCGAGCCGCCGCCTTTGAGGAAGACGTTCACGAGATCCGGGGACAGCGCCTTGGCGGAGACCTGGATCTTGTTCGTCAACATCAGCGCGAACGTCAGCTTGTGCCGCTCGAACAAACCCCGCTGGATGTACAGGTAAATCGTGTACGTCATGTGCTCGATGATGTTCTTGATGCGCTTCGCCGGCATCGCCGCCTTTTCGGCGTCGTCGATGCTCTGCGCGTACAGCGCGTTGAACTGCCGCAGGGACGTCTGGTACATCACGTTGCACGTCGCGAACTCGGCGATGAGGAAGTAGATCAAGGTGGCGCGGTGCGCCACCGGGCGGTACTCCTCGCACGCCTCGGTGATCTTGACGTTCGTCTCCGCCGCCGTGGCCAGCTTTTCGTTCACGTCCTGCGCGGTTTGCTTGGTGTTGTTCAGGACGTCGATGAGCTCGACGTCGTCTAAAAGGTTCCCGGTGGAGTTGGCCAGGCGGTACAGCAGGTCATCCTCCAGCTGCTTGATCTTCTTCTTGTACGAGGTGACCTCTTCCACGAGCGCCTGCCTCTGCTCTTCCAGCTCGTGCTTTTCCTTGAGGATGAGTTTCCCCAGCAGCTGGTCCTCCAAGCCGACCGCCGTGACGGTGAAGTCGATCACCGTCACCTTCGCCGACATCTCCGGCGAGAAGTGCGGGTTGGGCAGGCGCGTCGTGCAGAACAGGGTGAAGGATTCCGAAAAGTCAACCTCTTTGTCCAGCTGGATGATCAGGTTCTTGCCTTTACGGACGACCCGCTTTTCCAGCACCGGGTCCAGCATCGGGTCGAGCTCCTCCTCGATGTTCTCGATGAGCATGGGCTTGCCGTACGTCAAGCAGTCCTCCAGGTGGTTGCGGAACATCTTCTCGCCCAACCCGGTGGTCCGGAGCTGGTTCTGTTCCTCGCGGTTCTTGATCCAAGACACGCCCTGGCCTTGCGGGTCCACCAGCACGGGGTACCGCGTCGCGCGCGTCACCATGATGCCGTTCTGGATGCTCAGCTCGTCCGTCGGCAAGCCCTGCAGGTTCCACTCGCCGATCTCGGACTCCTCCACCAGGAACCGCGTGACGTCCAGGTTCTCGGTGATGGGAATGCCGCGCGACGCGGCGTCGCCGTAAAAGTCGCGCTGGCACAGCAAGTCGCGGAACTCCTTGTTGAACGGCCCGAGGTACGAGACGAACGACGAGGCGAGCGCGCAGTCGCCGGTGAGCCGCTGGATCTGCAGGTCGAACTGCTTGGACTGCTCTGTCCATCGAACCTCCTCACCCGCGAGCGCGTTGATCAGCGCGGTGGCGCTGTCCATCTTGCGCTGCGTCGCCGCGGCGTCCTCCTCCAGCCGCTGCTTCTCCGCCATCGCCGCGTCGAACTTGGCCTGCATCTCGTCCAGCTTCGCCTGCACGCCCGCCATCACCTCCTCGGCGTCGTTCTTCTCCTTCATCGCCACCTTCAGGTCCGCCTCGGCGACGCGCATGGCCGCGATCTTGGGCTCTACCACCTTCGCCACGAAGTGGTACGTCTTCATCGCCAGGCACCAGTTGCACAACCCGGCGGCGGCGCCCGAGGCTTTCGCCGCCAGCGCCGCGTCGAAATCCGGCGAGTCGAAGTACGCGTCCAGAAACTCGCACGTTTCGTCGTTGATGGCTTCCTTGGGGAAGTTCATGAGCGACCCGAGGAACCCGGACTCGCCCATCATCTTCATGGACTGCGCGCTCCAGTTCTCCAGCGCGTTGATCACCTGCAAACCCTTCACGTCGTGCCAACTGATCTTGCTCATGGGGTACTGACGAAGCACCAGCACGGCGTCCAGGATGCGCGCGATGAGATCGGGCGGTTTCTTCAGCGCCTTCACCGTGGCGATGTCCGACGCCTTGATGGAGTTGAGCGCGTCCACCGCGGCGTCCATCGCGGGCTGCGCCTTTTTCAAGTCCTCCTCCGCGTCTTGCTTCACCGCGGCGATCTCCTCGGCTTTCGCGGTGACGCCCTCGACGATCACGTTCACCTTCGCCTTCTCCTTCTCGGCGACGGCGGTGCTGGCGGAGATTTCTTTAAGGAGCGCGGCGGCGTCCGTCTGCGCCTTGGCCAGGTCCTTGTTCTTCACCGCCAAATCAACCTGCATGGTCTTCACGTCGTTCTTCGCCTCGAACAGCTTGCTTAAGCCGGAGTTGATCTTCTCCGCCAACACTTTGACGTCGGAGAGCTTGCGCGTGTACAGGTCCTTGTACCCCTCGATGAACGACAGGTAACTCTTGGGCGTGACGTACACGTTGCGTCGGAACTTCTCGAAGTACTCGCGGCACGCCTTGGTGACGGCGACGTGCACGTGCCCCATGTGCTCCTGCAGCTTGAACTTGTCCTCGTCCGAGCACGCCATGGCGAAGTCCCCGATGAACTTGGTGGACACCGCGATGAGCGCCTCTTGCGGCCACGGCAGGAACCAGTCGATGGTGCACCCGTTGATGAGCCCGGGGAAGTTTCGCGCGCGCGTGGCGAAAGTGTCTCCGACGGGCGAGAAGCACAGGCAGGTGTGCAGGTTGTCGCGCACGCGGCTGAGGAACATCGCGTACAGGTTGTCCCAGGTGTCGATCATGTCCGGCTTTTCCTTCTTCGCCACCGGCCGCATGTCGTTGACGATCATGTCTAGCTCGTCCTTGGGGAACAAGCCCGCCACCTCGCCGGTCATCAAAATCTGGTTGATGAACTCGAGGAACGACTCCTCCTTCACCTCGGCGTCGGTGAAGATGAAGCACACCTTCTGCCCCTTGAGCCCGGCCACCTTGTACAGGCTCTTGAGGTCCTCGAAGAGCGCCGCCTGGTTATACTGCTTGCTGATGGTGATCTGGAACGTGAACGCGCCGGAGATGTACGCGGCGAGGCGCGTCAGGGACTGCTTCCCGGAGCCGCCGACGCCCACCAGCAACGCGCTGCCGCGGTCCATCGCCAGCAGACGCGCGATGCGCATCATGTGTTTCAGCGCGTCCTCGAAGAGCACCAGGTCCAGTTTCAAAGACTTAGACGTCTCGTTGAACACCTTCATCTTCGCGTCCGCCACGGTTTTGATGGACGCCAACGACACCGTGCTCTCGTAAAACGACGGGTTGGCGTCGAGCGTCTCCCCCGTTTCCTCGTCGAACGTCGGGTCGCGCAGGAAATCCACGAAAAACACGCGTTCGTCCGTTTGCTTGGCGATGTCCTTTCCGAAGGTGTCCCGCGCGACGCCCCGGATGAGCTCATCCGCCCACGCCTTGTCGTCGTAGGTGGTGAGCTTGTCCACGAAGACGCGCTCGCACTCGTGGCGCCAGAGCGCCACAAGATACCCCTCCGGCGACTTGACGTCGCCGCCGTACGGCGGGTGGCCGGCGTCCGCGGTTCCCAACTTGAACCGGTCGCGCTCCGCCAGAATCAACCCCTGGAAAACCTTGGAAAGCTCGCGCATGTTGAACAGGTAGTGGAACTTGGCGGGCGTCGGGAGCATCTTGGCCTGCACCTTGTTCCAGACGCCGATGGTGATGGGCACCAGCTTCTCCGCGGCCGCGCACACCTCTGGCGCGAACACGTCCGCGGCGAAGCGGCCGGCCACGAGCTGGCCGAAGATGTTGTTGATCGCCGCCACCGACGGCAGCGGCACGTTGACGATGCAAAAGTGGCGCTTCAGGCGGTTGGGAATATCGTTCTTCCCCCCCCCCGGCGTGTTCATCGCCGCCAGGTACTGGCAGTCCACGATCATCTTCATGTCTCCGATGGGTTTTTCCAGCGAGTACATGCCGCCTTGTTCCAGCAGCTGCCGCACGATCTCGTTCGTCACCTGGTCCCCCCAGTCGTTCATCGCCGGCATGGAGATGTCGTCCACGAACACGAGCAGTTTTTTCCCGCCGGGCGGGCCGAACGTGCGCCCCTGTCTCTTCTCCACGCTCGCCTCCACCGTGAACTGGAACACGGAGGGCGTGGTGAGGCTGGAGAAGGTGATGGAGCGGCTGGCCATCACCTCGGGGTCGAAGCTGCTCATGAACTGCTTGATCGTGGTGGTCTTCGCGGTTCCCGGCCCGCCCACGAACAAAGAGGACTTCCCCACGCTCGCCACTAAGCGCAGCACGGCTTCCAGCCGCACCGAGTCCAGCGTCGGGATCACCAGCGACGCGAACTTGGGCTTCTCCTGCGCCGTGGGGTACTCCCACGCCGGCACCACGGACGTCCAGTTCGCCCACGCGCCCGTGCCGGGGTCCACGAAGTACTCGTACAGCGTGTCCGTCTCCGGCTCAACCCAGGGCGTGGGGACGTTCGACCCGCACAGTTTTAAAACAGCCTGATTGAACTTCCCGCGGTCCTCCAGCGGGAGCACGCCGCCGAGCGACCAGACGGCGCAGTAGACGAATATCCGCTCGTACCGATCCGCGTCGTACGTCTCGGACGCCAGAGACGCGGGCTTGAGCGAGGCGTCCAGCATGGTGAGCAGGCTGCCGACGGAGCAAAAGTCCCTGCTGACGTGCTCCCACGGGATCCCGCCCATCACCGGGCGGCACTCCAGCTTGATGCACGTGATCAGGTGGTCCACGTACTTCTCAAACAGAGGCCGCAACGCTTCCGTCTC
>Ga0181561_10002515_pt1 | contig 16175 bp, 9 predicted proteins | sample 011ome_19_FD_133760 | JGI IMG/M metagenome (GOLD analysis project Ga0181561, IMG submission 133760) | Coastal salt marsh microbial communities from the Groves Creek Marsh, Skidaway Island, Georgia - 011510BT metaG (megahit assembly) | ecosystem: Environmental > Aquatic > Marine > Intertidal zone...
ATGAATGGCCCATTCGGCAGTGGTGTTGTGGCGCCTGGAACGGGAATCATTCTGGCCAATCCGCCAGGTGCGCCGCGTGCTTCTGTTCCGTCCGTGGCGATGATGGTTAACGAGAAAATTGGTCTGACCTTCTTTGCGGCCGCAGGATCGGGGCCGGTGGTTGAAACGGTCGCCAAGATTGCGCTGGAAACTGTGCAGGATGAGGACGGTGACGCGGTGGCCGCGATTGGCGCGCCCCGTGCGCACACAACGGGAAACCCCGATGTCACCTTGGTTGAAGCGGATATGTCAGTGCCCGATCAGGACGGGCTGCGCGCATTGGGTCATGACATCACGGCTGCCCCGAAGATAGGACGTGTAAATGGCTTCTACTGCCCACGGGGACTGCCCAGGGTGCAAACCTGTCAGTTCGTTAAAGATCCTCGATCTTTCGGACTTGCCGTGAGTTCAGACGAGTAGTGGTTCTGCAATGAGCCTGAAAACATCGAACCGGGGTCAGATTGACCCGTTCATCGTCATGGATGTCATGCGCGAAGCCAATGCGCTTGATGCTGTGGGTGAGAACATTGTTCACCTCGAAGTGGGGCAACCAAGCACCGCAGCTCCGGTGCGGGTGCGAGAAGCCGCGATTGAAGCGTTGCAGTCAGACCGATTGGGGTACACCGATGCGCTAGGGATAGCTCCGTTGCGGGACGGGCTGGCGACGCATTATCGGGATTTCTATGGCGTGGACGTTGATCCCGCCCGTATTGTCATCACAACGGGTTCGTCGGGTGCGTTTCTTTTGGCTTTTCTGTCGGCCTTTGACGTAGGAGACAGGGTCGCGCTGGCCGCACCCGGCTACCCGGCCTATCGCAATATCCTCTCGGCTCTGGGGGTTGAGCCGGTGGTTGTTGAAACCCGTCTTGAAGACCGCTTTCAGCCAACACCTGAACTCCTGGCCCAGGTGGAAGGTGATCTGGATGGACTTATCGTGGCCAGCCCATCAAATCCAACTGGAACGATGCTCGGTGATCCGGAGATAGCCGAGCTTACCCAGTATTGCCGTGAGAACGGGATCCGTTTTATTTCTGATGAGATTTATCACGGCATTACTTATGGCCATGAATCAGTCACCGCCCTGACTCATGATCCGGATGCCGTGATCATTAACAGTTTCTCGAAGTATTTTTCGATGACGGGCTGGCGGCTGGGATGGTTGATAATTCCGCCAGAGATGACGCGGTCCGTAGAATGCCTCGCGCAGAACCTGTTCATATCTCCACCCACGCTTTCGCAACATGCAGCTCTGGCTGCGTTCGACAGTCATGATGAATTACGTGACAATATTTCGCGATATGCCCGCAACCGGGAGATTTTGCTCAGGGAGCTTCCCAAGGCGGGCTTCGATCGTCTCGCCCCGGCGGACGGCGCTTTCTATATCTATGCCGATGTCGGTCATATGACGAATGACAGCGCAGAGTTTTGTCGTCGAATGCTGACGGAGGCGCAGGTGGCCGCGACACCGGGGCTGGATTTCGACCCGTATCGCGGCAACACCTATATCCGCTTCTCCTTCGCGGGTAGCGAAGATGATATGACGCGTGCTGTCGAGCGCCTGCGCGGTTGGCGCAAACTTACCGCTTGAACAGCCAGAGGCGTATGGCCTTAGCTTGTTGCGCGGCTCCACCAACCTGATCGACGTGGCCGGTCGTCATCCTCTTCCTCTTCGGGCGTTTCTGCCACCACAGGTTCGTCGTCTTTTGCCAGAGTTTCTTCGGCGACCTCGTCGGCTGCCTCGTCAGCTTTAGCGGCGATCTCTGGCTCTTCGGCTGAAGTGTCCCCGTCAGAGGTTTCTGCCTCAACATCGGACTCAGGCTCGACTGCTTCTTCGGCTTGTTTGGGTTCGGGGATGTCCAGGTCGGAATCGACCTCAGAGTCATCCGCGGCGGCGTTTGTCGTATCGTCTGCAGTCACCGTTTTTTCGACAGTCTCGCCGTTTTCTTCTGTATCGGAATCCGCATTGTCGCGGGTACGACGACCACGCCGACGGGGCCGACGTCGACGGCGCTTGGGCGCATCTTCTTCTTCGTCCGTTGATTCGGTTTCGACATCACTTTCAGACTTCTCAGCGGGATCATCGGCGCCGGCTTCTGCGTCGGGTTTCTCCTCGGAGTTCTCCTGCGTCTCAGCGTCAGAGTCTGATTTCCGCCGTCTGCGACCACCACGACGGCCGCGTCGGCGACCGTTGCGCTTGGCGCCATCCTCATCATCGCTTTCGGCCTCAGGGGTTTCCCCTTCGGCCTCTGATTCGTCGGCTACGTCTGCTTCTTTTGTGCTTTCGGAATCGTCGGCATTGTCATCCGTCCGTTTGCGGCTCCGACGACGCCGACGCTTGGGCGCATCATCCTCGCGTTTGTCGCCGCCCTTTGAGGGGCGCGCATTCTTATCGTCCTTGGCGTCATCGCCATCAGCGCGTGATGGTCCAACCTCATACTCGGAGGCGGTTCGGGCTGAATCAGCCACGACGAGCACACGGATATTGTGCCGCTCCTCGATTTCGCGCAAAGAATCGCGCTTCTGGTTGAGCAGATAAAGCGCAACATCAGTTTGTGCCGTTACGACGACTTCTTCCGAACGCTTGCGCAGGCCTTCTTCCTCGAGTTCACGAAGGATTGCCATGCTGTTGGATTCCGTGGAGCGGACGAAACCGGCACCCTGACAGACGGGGCAGGTCTGGGTGTGGGCTTCATGCAAGCTCGAACGCAACCGTTGACGGGATAACTCCAGCAAACCGAAGGATGATATCCGTCCAATCTGGATGCGCGCCCGGTCGGTCTTCATCGCTTCCTTGAGCTTGCGCTCAACGGCATGATTGTTTCGCGAAACGTCCATATCGATGAAATCGATCACGACAAGTCCGGCGAGGTCACGCAACCGCAATTGGCGTGCGACCTCTTCGGCGGCTTCCAGGTTCGTTCGGTAGGCCGTTTGCTCGACATTTCGTTCACGGGTAGAGCGCCCCGAGTTCACATCGATTGCCACCAATGCTTCGGTCGGGTTGATCACCAGATAACCACCCGACTTCAGCTGGACGACCGGGTCGTGAATCTCATCAAGCTGCTGATCAATCTGATAGCGATTGAAGAGCGGGATGCTTGCATCATCGTACTTCTGCACCCGTTTCGCATGAGACGGGATCATGGTGCGCATCAAGGCCTTGGCAGCCTTATAGGCGTCATCGCCTTCGATCAGCACTTCGTCAATGTCGCGGTCATAAATGTCCCGCAACGCACGTTTGATGACATCACCCTCTTCATAAATCAGGGAAGGGGCCGTCGAATCCATCGTCAGCTCACGGGTTTCGTCCCAAACACGGCGCAGATACTCATAGTCGCGCTTGATTTCGGCCTTGGTGCGCTCGACACCTGCTGTGCGCATGATCACGGCCATGCCATCGGGGACTTCCATCTCCGACATGATGCTCTTCATCGCCTTGCGATGCTTGGGGTCTGTGATCTTTCGGCTCACGCCACCGCCGCGCGACGTGTTGGGCATCAAAACGCAATATCGTCCGGGCAGGGACAGGTAAGTGGTCAGAGCTGCACCTTTGTTGCCGCGCTCTTCCTTGACGACCTGCACGAGCAAAATCTGGCGACGTTTGATGACTTCCTGAATCTTGTAGCTGCGGGTGAGCTTGCGCAGTCGTTTGCGATGCGCCTCCGCCAGTTCCTTGATGTCATCATCATCGTCATCACTGACGACATCGTCGTCACCATTTTCGGATTCGCCGTCAGGCTCGCCGTCGGTCTCTCCGTCTTCGGTCGTTTCCCCGTCTGCGACAACTTCATCATCGTCATCATCGCTACTGGATTCTTCCGCGAGCAGTTTCTCGCGATCCTCGACGGGGATCTGATAGTAGTCCGGGTGGATCTCACTGAACGCCAAAAAGCCATGGCGATTGCCACCAAAGTCGACGAAGGCGGCTTGCAGTGATGGTTCTACACGGGTGACCTTGGCCAGATAGATGTTACTTTTGATCTGGCGTTTGGTTGAGGTTTCATAATCGTATTCAAGGAGGTCGGTGCCATCCGCGACAACAACCCGGGTCTCTTCGGGATGGGTTGCGTCGATAAGCATGCGCTTGGGCATGAAATTTTCCTTACGGAAATCCAGTTGCCACACCCCGCGAACAATGGGTGTGGGTGGTTCCGCATTGCACGAACCCTGTATCGGAACCTGAACCGTCGAACGGGCGTTTTGCACCAGGACGGCAGGTTTTGTCCGAATACCCGTACACCTGTCGCCCAGGGCACGGTGGCTTCGAAGTTGGACAAACCGCCACTCAATTCTGCGCGCTGTTGAAACCTGATGCCGAGGCGGCCGGGAAACACTCTCGGGAGCCACACATTCTGGTCGCAAACCACGCGCAGCGACGTTGAATCGCGGGTGTTCGCACCACCACCATAGCTTTCACAACCTGCTTCGACAATGGATTGATTATAAAAAGAGCAATGCGATTGTGAGTTGCAGCGGATCGGATTGTAACGATATATGATTCACCGATGTCTTTGATTCTGAAACAAATCTTGGCCTATTTGCCGCATTCGCGCGTGACTTTGGCTGCTGTCCTGACCTGCGTGATGTTGGTTGGAACTGCCGGGTCTGTGGCTGCTGCTGGTTTGGAGGTCAGAGATATCAGAATTGGGGTCCACGACGGCGCCACACGCTTTGTGGTTGACCTGAGCGATAAGGTTGAACCGCGTGTGTTTGGGCTTCCCGACCCGTTTCGGGTGGTTATTGACCTGCCTGAGGTCAATTTTTCGCTGTCTGAAGAGCGTATTGGTGATGGCGCGGGGTTGATCAGCAAGCTCCGCTACGGGCTTTTCCGGCCGGGAACAAGCCGGTTTGTGCTTGATCTCACGACCCCGGCAAAGGTTGCCAAGCAATTCCTGTTGCGCCCTGAGGGTGGCAAGCCCTGGCGCTTGGTTCTTGATATCCAACCAACAACACGTGCTGACTTCATTGCATCGATGCGGCCAAAGCCGGACACGGCGCCGCGCGTGGCTTCCAAACCCCCTCCACCGCTGTCACGCCCACCCAACGAGAAACCTGTGGTCGTTATTGACGCCGGTCATGGTGGGGTCGATCCCGGTGCCATCGGCGTTTCCGGTGTTTATGAAAAGAAAATTGCACTCGATTATTCGCGTGATGTTGCCAAGCGGCTGCGCGCGACGGGGCTTTACAAGGTGGTAATGACCCGCGACCGGGACATCTTTCTGCCATTGCGGGAGCGTGTTCGGATTGCACGAGCTGCAGGTGCAGATCTGTTCCTGTCGCTGCATGCCAATACCCATCCCAAGCGCGCGACCAAGGGGTTTTCTGTTTACACCCTGTCCACCAGGGCTTCGGACAAGGAAGCCGCCGCTCTCGCAGCGCTTGAAAACAAGTCTGATGTGATTGGTGGTGTCGATCTGGATGGTTACAGCGACGATGTGCAAAATATCCTGATCGATTTTGCGCAGGCCAAGACCAACGAGTTGTCAGTAAAGTTTGCCCGGGGGAACCTTGTTGGCGAGATCGGACAGCGTGCGCGTCTCTTGGGGCGTCCCTGGCGTTCTGCCGGGTTTGCGGTCCTCAAGGCGCCCGACGTGCCTTCTGTGCTTCTGGAGCTGGGATATATATCGAATCCTGCCGAAGAGCGACTTTTGATGTCCAAAGCCCACCGTGAAAAGATGTCTGCAGCGATCGTCCGGGCTGTTGGTGCATATTTCAAGGAAACCCAGAACGCGCGTCTTTGACGCCTGCGCGGTATCGGGCAACATCTGCTTGCCACAATCGGTGCATATTTGAGGGTTATCACGAGGGTCGGCTCGGGTATGCTGCGCGCCGCGAATTTTATTGGAAACGGGTATGTTGCGTCTTCTTGGATATCTGACAGGGTTCTTTCTGTTCTGCGGTCTGTTGGCCGTGGGAGGGGCCTTCTGGCTGTTCTGGAAGTACGGTCAGGATTTGCCGGACTACACCCAGCTGGGAAACTATGCGCCGCCGATCACCACACGCGTGCATGCGGGGGATGGCAGTCTGCTCGCCGAGTATGCCGTGCAGCGTCGTGTGTTTGTTCCGATATCCACCATACCCAATCTCGTGCGAGACGCGTTCCTCTCGGCTGAGGACAAGAATTTTTATACTCACCCCGGCATTGACCCGATGGGCATAGCGCGGGCCATGGTCACGAACGTTAAAAACCTCGGTACAGGACGTCGGCCCGAAGGGGCTTCGACCATCACCCAGCAGGTGGCGCAGAATTTTCTGCTGACCAAGGACGTTTCGATTGAACGGAAGATTCGTGAGGCGATTATTTCGTTCCGGATCGAGCGCGCATTCTCAAAGGATCAGATCCTTGAGCTCTATCTGAACGAAATCTATCTCGGTTTCGGGGCCTATGGCGTTGCCTCGGCAAGTTTGAATTATTTCGGCAAACCACTGAGCCAGATCACGGCCGATGAGGCCGCTTTTCTGGCGGCGTTACCCAAGGCACCCAACAACTACAATCCGGTCAGAAATCAGGCTGCGGCTGTGGCACGCCGCAACTATGTGTTGGGCCGGATGGCCGAAGATGGCGTTGTCGCGGTTGAGGAAGCTGAAGAACTGAGCAAAGAACCCATTCGGGTCGCGCGCACAGATGTGGGCGCCGTCGTGAAGGCTCCCTACTTCGCAGAAGACGTGCGACGGGAACTCGTCGACCGGGTTGGTGAAGATGGGCTCTACAAAGGCGGCCTTTCGGTCCGCACGACGCTCAATCCTCGTTTGCAGCGTATCGCGCAATCGGCTCTCCGTGAGGGACTGGTTGCCTATGACCGTCGTCATGGGTGGCGCGGACCCGTTTCAACATTGGACTCCAAGCGTCCATGGCAGGAACAGCTGCCCGATGTGGCGGTGCCGCCGGGGGCGGGCGACTGGCAGCTTGCGGCCGTCCTTGAGGTTTCCGCTAAGCAGGCCAATCTTGGATTTGAGGACGAGGCCACCGGCAGCATTCCGCTCGATGAATTGAAATGGGCCCGGGAGTGGCGTGAAGACCAGAATCGTGGCCCTCAAATCAAGTCTGTGGATGCCGTTCTTTCGGTCGGCGATGTGGTGCTGGTTTCGCGCAAGGCCGAGGACTCAGACGGGAAACCTTATCCTGAGGACACCTATCGCCTTGAACAGGTGCCCGACATAAACGGGTCGATCGTTGCGATGGACCCGCACACCGGTCGCGTTCTGGCGATGACGGGCGGACTCGACTTTGCAGAGAGCGAGTTCAACCGAGCGACCCAGGCCTGGCGCCAGCCGGGTTCGGCTTTCAAGCCGATCGTCTATATGGCCGGACTTGATAACGGGTTTACGCCGTCGACACAGATCCTCGATGCCCCCTTCGTCATTGATCAAGGTGCGGGTCAGGGGAAATGGAAGCCTGCGAACTACACAAAGAAATTCTATGGGCCGAGCCCGATGCGGCTGGGGATCGAAAAGTCGCGCAATTTGATGACGGTCCGGCTGGCCCAGACAATTGGCATGGAGGCCGTTGCGAGCCAGGCCGAACGTCTGGGCGTTGTCGAAACGATGCCGCGTCATCTCAGTATGTCGATTGGTGCCGGGGAGACGACCCTTATGCGCATGACAGCGGCCTATGCGATGATCGTAAACGGTGGCAAGAAGATTACGCCTTCGCTTATTGACCGCATTCAGGATCGCTCGGGCGCAACGATTTTTCGCCATGACGCCCGGGCCTGTGAGGATTGCGTTCAGGGTTTCTGGGCGGATCAGGCTCCACCGCAACTCGAAGACTTGCGGGAGCAAGTGATCAACCCGGCCACGGCTTACCAGATGGTGTCGATGCTGAGCGGGGTTGTACAACGCGGAACCGGACGTCGCATTGGACAACTGGGCTTGCCGCTGGGCGGCAAAACCGGCACCACCAATGAATCGCTCGACACGTGGTTTGTCGGTTTTGCTCCCGATCTGGCAGTTGGTGTGTTTGTTGGATTTGATGAGCCCCGGACGATGGGGAAGCGAGAAACCGGTTCATCTGTTCCTGCGCCGATTTTCAAAGACTTTATGGCACAGGCGTTTGCGAACCAGACCATTGAGCCGTTCCGCGTGCCGTCCGGAATACAGCTTGTGCGTGTGAATGCCGATACCGGTTACGTTTCTCAACCGGGAGACCGGGCGAGTATTCTGGAGGCGTTTAAGACAGGAACAAGCGCACCAGAACCAGAGGAAGGGCGACTTGCGCCGACTTTGGGTGACGGAACGCCCGCCTCCCGCAGTCGTGGCCGCGGAACGCGTCGTGGTATCTACTGATTGGGTTCTTGACCGGTAAATTCGCTGCGTTAGTTTCCCTGATACAACCCTAATATCGCCACCTGGCCAACGGACAGAATCATGCGTGCGGAAGTCACCCAACAGATCAATGCCATAGAATCTTCGCTTAGCCTTATGCGGAGGCATCTTTGACTGGCCGACTGCCCTTGAACGTCTCGATCAGCTAAACGCCGAGGCCGAAGACCCCGCTCTTTGGGAGAACCAGGAGCGTGCGCAGAAAATTCTTCGGGATCGCACGCGGCTGGAGAAATCCATCGAGCAGGTGCGAAATCTTGAGCAGGAGCTTGAGGACGCTGCGACCTTGATTGAACTCGGGGAGGCCGAGAGCGACCAGGATGTGGTGTCGGAAAGTGAAGCCACGATTGCGGGTCTGCAGCGCCGGGCCGAAAAGCTGGAGCTGGAAAGCCTGCTTTCGGGTGAGGTTGATGGAAACGATTGTTACATCGAAATCAACGCGGGTGCTGGTGGAACCGAATCCCAGGATTGGGCCGAGATGCTCGTTCGGATGTATCTGCGCTGGTCAGAAAGCCATGATTACAAAGTGGAGTGGATTGAGGAGAGCGCGGGCGAGGAAGCTGGTCTGAAATCCGCAACCTTTAAAGTGGTGGGGCCTAATGCCTATGGATGGATGAAGACGGAGTCGGGTGTTCACCGCCTCGTTCGTATTTCCCCCTATGACAGCCAATCGCGGCGCCACACCAGTTTTGCATCCGTGTGGGTCTACCCCGTAATTGATGATGAAATTGATATCGAGATCGAAGACAAGGATTTGCGCGTTGATACCTATCGAGCCTCGGGCGCTGGTGGGCAGCATGTGAACAAGACTGACAGCGCCGTTCGGTTGACGCATATCGCAACAGGCATTGTCGTGCAGTGTCAGAACGACCGCTCGCAGCACCGCAATCGCGCGCAGGCCATGGCGATGATGCGGGCTCGTTTGTACGAGCATGAATTGCAGAAACGTGAGGAAGAGGCGCAGGCGGAGCAGGATTCCAAAACTGATATCGGTTGGGGGCACCAAATTCGTTCCTACGTCTTGCATCCCTATCAGATGGTGAAAGACATGCGGACGAGCGTTGAAACCGGAAACGCCCAAGCCGTGCTTGACGGCGATCTGGATCGCTTCCTGGAAGCCTCTCTGGCGTCTGCACTGGGGCGCGATGTCGAAGCCGCAGACGAGAGTGCGGTGCCTGAGGCGGGCGCCTAGGTGGGTTGACGGGCCACTTCGGTGTTGGCCCGCAGTCAGCGTCGCGTTGAGAGGAAAATTCCCGGAAGAATAAGTGCCGCACCCAGCAGATGGTAGAGGCGGAGGTCCTCGCCGAGCAGTATCCAGGCCATCAGGGCCGTGTACACGGGCGCGAGATACAGAATAAGTGCCGTCGGGCTTGCTCCCAGTGCTCGCTGAATGCGCGCGTAGCCAAGATATGCACCCAGCCCGGGCACAATAGCCACAATCAGCACAGCACCGATTGTCTCGGGATTGAGTTGAGGAATCTCTCCGTTGGTCAGTTCGACAATGTGAAACGGCAGCAGCGCAATCGCGCCATAGAGCATGGTGGCGGCAAATCTTACGCGGCCGGGAAGCCTGCTGGGCCGGTAGCGAAGCATGACGGAATACACGGCCCACGCGATGGCTGACGTCATGATCCAGAGGTCACCGGGCACGAGCGAAAGTGTTCGCAGAGCTTGGATGTCTCCCCGAAACACGATCACAAGGACACCACAAAGCGAGATCAGGATGCCCGTTGCCTTGGCGCGACCGAGGGGTTCGCGATAGAGCAATGTCGCTGCGCCCGCGATGATGATTGGGGCGGTTGCATAAATCAGGCCGATATTCGTGGCCGATGTGGTGTCGGCACCGATGTAGACGAACGCGCCGCATATCCCCATGCCGAGAATACCCAGCACGAGCAAGTCTCTCCATTCCCCCAGAATCTCGCGTCTGTAGCGAATGAGATCCGGGGCGATAAGGGGAAGAAAAAGAAGAAAGGCCAACCACCAGCGCCAGAAGGCGAGTGCAAAAGGGGGGATGAAATCGTTTACCGCACGCGCGGTGATGATGTTGGTGCTGAACAAAACGGGAATGATGAAAAGAAGAATGACAGCGATCTGACGTTCGCGATTGTCCACGCCGGGCGTGGGGTTTGTCTCACTCACGATCCGGTTCCTGAAATGTTGGTGTACCAGCCTTCCGGAAGGCCGGCCTGATCGCGCGCGTCAATGTTGAACGGAGGCTTCAGGTCGCCGCGAAAGTGTTTGGTTACCAGCTCACGCCATAGAGTTTCAGGCTCTTTGCCCTGACGTTCACATTCGAAGGCGTACCAGCGCTTGCCGATCCGCACGTGACCGATTTCGTCGGCATAGATTGTTTCGAGTATTTCGGCAGATATGGGGTCATCCACGTCGCGCAATTTGCCGATCATCATCGGCGTGACATCCAGCCCACGTGCTTCGAGGACAAGAGGCACAATGGCCAGTCGTGCGGTCAGACTGTGTTGGGTCTCCAGAGCAGCATCCCACAATCCGTCATGGGCGGGCAGGTCTCCATAAGCGGCTTCAAAATCCCTCAGCCTGTTGGTGAGCAACGTAAAATGACGCGCTTCCTCATCGGCCACGCGGACCCAGTCATCGAAGAATTCTGTCGGCAATTCAGCGCCCGAGAATCGAACAATAATATCCCATGCAAGATCGACAGCGTTGAGTTCGATATGTGAAAGCGCATGCAGAAGTGCGATGCGCCCCAAAGTGCCGCGATTGATCTTGCGGCGCGGTACATCGGACGGGTCAAGCAGGACTGGACGCTCCGGACGACCGGGTCGATCAGGGGCTTTCGCGATGCCGACTGTCGTAATTTGCCCGGATTGCCAAAGCATCGCCATGTGCCGCGATTGACGGCACTTTTCATAGGGATCAGGTGTGAGAATGACGTCCCTCGCGGCTTCCGCGAGGTTCACGGGAGGTGTGCTCAAAGTGCCTTAACAGCTTCGAGTACGTCTTCCACATGACCGGCGACCTTCACCTTGCGCCAGACTTTTTGAACCTTGCCTTTGCCATCAATCAGGAAGGTGGCGCGCTCGATCCCCATGAACTTTTTGCCATACATGGATTTTTCGACCCACACGCCGTAGCTCTCGCAGACCTTTCCGTCTTCATCGCTGGCCAGCAGGAACGGCAGTTCGTATTTGGCCTTGAAGTTGTCGTGGCGTTTGACGCTGTCCCTGGAGACCCCGATGATTTCAGCATCGACTTTGGAGAAGTCCGGCATTAGGTCCCGAAACCCGCAAGCTTCCTTGGTGCAGCCTGGTGTTGAATCTTTCGGATAGAAGTAAAGAACGACTGCCTTTCCCTTCATGTCCTTGAGGCTCACCGAGCCGCCACCATCGGTGGGCATCGTAAATTCGGGTGCCTTGTCGCCTTCGTTTACGTTCATGAATTCAGTCCTTTTTCGGTTCGGTTTTGTTGGCGGCCCGGATTGTGGCTGCCGGAGTTTCGATGATGTTCTGGAAATGGCCATAGGCAATTCCGGCGATCCTCTGAATGTCGGATTCCAGATTTTCGAAACTATCTTTTTGTCCGGCCTCTGCAAGTAGTTGCTTGAGAGGGGGTGGGAAATTCTCCGGATTTGCCGGACCATCCATTGTTAGACGCAGTAAGCCTTGCAGACGCCGCCAGAGGCGCGTGGCTTCGATCAGTTGGTCGGCTGTGTTTTGTGGCACCAACCCGGCCGAGGAGAGATTGCGGAATGCACTGACCGTGCCGGTGTCAAGGATGTCGGGATGTTCGTGGGCATGCTGCAGTTGCAGGTACTGCGCAATGAATTCGCAGTCGACCAATCCGCCGCGAACATGTTTTACGTTCCAGGGGTTCTCTGTTCCGTTCTCCTTGGCCATGCGCTCCCGCATTTCCGAAACGGAGACCAGAAGGTCTTTTGGTGAACGTTGCGTGGCAAGTGCGTTTGCAATCGCAGCCTGAATGCGATTGCTGAAGTCTTCGGCGCTACTGACGACCCTTGCGCGCGTCAGCGCGAGGTGCTCCCAGGTCCATGCGCTTTCTCGTTGGTAGATCGAGAAGCTCTCTAGGCTCACAGACAGGGGTCCTGCATTTCCCGAAGGTCGCAGGCGCATATCGACTTCGTACAGTTTCCCCTCCCCCGTGAGGGAGGTGATGGCGTTGACCAACCTTTGTCCGAGGCGCTGATAGTAGTGCGAAATCGAGAGTGGTTTGGGACCATCTGACATGATGATGTCGTCACCACCATCGGGTGGTGTGTCATAGAGAAACACCAAGTCGAGGTCGGATGTCGCCGATAGTTCTCGTCCGCCAAGTTTGCCCAATGCCAGGACGGCGAATCCGTCGCCCGGGCAACGCCCGTGAAGTGCGGTGAACTCTTCTTCTATCGGGGGGAGCAATCCGCGTATGACAGTGTCGGCGATGTCAGAAAATGCGAGATCGGCTCGGTCAATGTCACAAGTGTCACGAAGAATCTGTACTCCCACTTGAAACTTTGCATCGTTTGCCCAACGGCGGGCGATATCGAGGACATCCTGCATGTCGCGTGCGCGGGCGAGACGGTCAGCGAGGTCGCGTTTCATTGCCTGGGCATCGGGGAGGTCGTCAAAGAAATCCTGTTCCAAGACGCCGTCGAGCAACAAAGGGTTCCGGCCCAACCACTCGGCCAGCCGCGGCGCGCCGCCGACAATTTCTGCCATCAGTGTTAAAAGCGGCGGATTGGCTTGGAAAAGCGAGAAAAGCTGAACGCCAGCCGGCAAGCCAGAAAGGAAATCATCAAATTTTCGGAAGGCGGTGTCGGGATTGGACGTTTTCGACAATGCTTCGAGCAGGGCTGGCATGATCTCGGTCAGAATTTCGCGCGCCCGGTTGCTGCGGACGGCACGGTGACGGCCGTGATGCCAGCCGCGCACGGTGGCGGAGATGCCTTCAGGGTCGCCAAAACCCATCTTTTTCAAGGTGTCTATTGTATCCGGGTGGTCTTCACCGCCAGTGAAAGCCAGCACGCCGTCGCCACCCAGAGAACCAGATTCTTCGAATAATTCGGCGTAGTGACTTTCGATGGTACGTAGGTGCCGCAGCAAATCCAATTCAAAGCTGTCGCGATCCGGGTATCCCATGAATTCGGCAATGGCCTGGAGGCCCTCATCGGTATCAGGGAGCGAATGAGTTTGCTGGTCGTCGACCATTTGCAAACGGTGTTCCAGACAGCGCAAAAATCGGTACCCGGAGATCATGTCCGCGGCGGCTTCGGGTTTTACGCGTTCAGCCTCGACCAGTGCGTTGATGGCGGAAACGGTTTGCGGAATCCGAAGTGCGGGGTCTCGACCACCCCAGATGAGTTGCTGTGTCTGAGCAAAAAACTCGACTTCTCGAATGCCGCCGCGGCCAAGTTTGATATTGTGTCCACCAACCGTAACGGTGCTGCCGCCCTTGTGTGCGTATATCTGTCGCTTGATGGATTGGATGTCTTCGATAGCCGCAAAATCGAGATGCCGGCGCCAGATAAACGGCTGAAGTACGTTCAGGAAGTCTTCGCCTGCAAGTTTGTCACCGGCCACCACCCGCGCCTTGATCATGGCAGCGCGTTCCCAGTTCTGTCCGAGGCTTTCGTAGTAGGTTTCTGCCGCGATTGTGGAAAGCGCCACTGGCGTGGATCCAGGGTCGGGCCTGAGACGAAGGTCGGTACGAAACACATAACCTTCTCCTGTTCGTTCATCCATCGATTTCACCAGACCACGAGTCATCTTGATGAAGTGTTGTTGAATTTCCTCCGGGTTCGTCGCTGGGGCGATCTCATGGTCGAACAGGACAATCAGGTCGATATCACTGGAGTAATTCAACTCTCTGGCGCCAAGCTTGCCCATGCCCAGAATGAAGTAGCCCGAACCGTGTTCAGGGTTGTCCCGATCGGGCAATTGGAGAATTCCCCGGTCATTCAGGCCGCCCAGCAAATGGCCGGTGGTGGTTGAGAGTGCAACTTCACAAAAACCGCTCAGGCGTTCGGTCACCATTTCCAGTGGCCAGGCACCTGAAAAATCGGCTAACGCCGTGACCAGTGCGACACGACGTTTGGCGCGCCGTAACGCGATATCGACGTCCTTTGTGCTTGTGCCCGGTTCCAGTGAGCGTAAGTCCGCAATGACTTGGTCATAGGCGGCATCAGCTCCATGACCGAAAATCATCGGCGCAAATTTGACCTCTCGGGCCAGACACTGCGTCAGAAAACCGCTATTGCCGAAGACGCCGGATAGCAGGTTTCGGATATCTGCATTTTCGAGGAGTTCAGTGACAAACCGTTGAGTCGTCGTATCTCCGGAACTTTCCGAAGCTTCCAACAGGCGCTCAAACCCGCGTGCTATACGGTCCTGATCAGAGGAGCGCGGCAGATTCGGCGTGTCTGGGTTGAGAGTGAAGCTCATGGTGCCATTTTGATTTTTGGGCACACTGATGTATGGCGTGTAAGGGGTCAAGCTCGCCTCGTCGGATGCAGCTGATCGCGCGAAAGGTCCGCAATTGATCGTTCGAAGTTCACGTGTTCTCGTTCTCTTTTTCGCTGCCGCACTTGTCGGTCTGGCGATGTTTTCGGGCGTCCTGATTTTCCAACTGAGTCGCGGTCCCATCAGCCTGAGTTTTTTGACCCCGCTGGTCGAACGGGCATTGAGTTCAGAGTCCCGAAACACCTACGTTCAGCTGCATGACACGGTCCTGACCTGGGAGAGCGAAGCGCGTGCGCTCGATATTCGCGCGACGGGTTTGCAGTTTCTCGACAGTGCGGGCCACGTACGGGCAACCATTCCCGAAATGACGGTGAAGTTCAGCGTACGCGCGCTTTTGCGCGGGTTGGTGGCGCCGACAAATCTGGAACTGCTCGGCCCGCGGGTCAAAATCGTCCGATCGGAAACGGGTGAGGTGAGTGTTGATTTCGGCGGGGATGCGGCACCCGACGAAAATACGGGCACCCCGGTCGGGCTCGTGCAGGAATTGTTAAGTCCACCTGACCGCAGTCTGGCGAGTGGTTATCTTTCCGGTGTCGCCGTCCGCAGCGCATTTGTGGAATTCGAAGACCGGATGACCGGCCGCAGATTGCTGGCGCCGAACACCAACATTCTTGTTGAACGTGACGCGGATGGCATTCGTGCTGATGGATCGGTGACTCTCGGAGAGGGGGAAGATGCGATCCATCTCGGCCTTTCGGGTGCGTACCGGGCGAATTCCCGATCTGGCGATGTCGGAATTGTTTTCAGCGACATCGAACCTTCGGCGTTTGTGCAGTTTGACCCGTCTCTCGCTCCGCTGGCGCGGCTCGACGCAAGGATCGATGGCACGATCACTGTTGCGATCGATGAGGCCTTTCAGGCGATTGTTGGCAGTCTTGATTTACGGGTCGCGGCGGGCGCTATTGATGCGACGCCTGTCTATGAAGCGCCGATGCCATTTAATTCCGTCTCATTGCGACTGAACATCGAGCAGGCGACTGAATCAATCACATTGGAATCTCTTGAAGTGGTGCTCGGTGAGACCATCATCGAGGTGTCAGGTGATGCCAATCGCGTTGGCGGTCTTTGGGAGACCTCTGCCAATGCTGAGCTTCGCGATCTTTCTGTTGACGATATTGGGCAATATTGGCCGCCGGCTGCGGAACCCAATGCACGGGATTGGGTGACCGAGAATATTCGCGACGGACATATTGATGTGGCCAACGCGGAAATTCGCGCAACCATTCCTGAGCAGGATCCGGGCGCTCTTTCGATTGATGATATTGGCGCCGAAATTCATTTCCATGGTGCGACGGTACATTATCTGAGGCCAATGGAGCC